>Ga0160453_100386_pt1 | contig 36952 bp, 39 predicted proteins | sample HID1971K_E6MG_FD_108228 | JGI IMG/M metagenome (GOLD analysis project Ga0160453, IMG submission 108228) | Enriched millipede-associated microbial communities from UW Madison campus, WI, USA - HID1971K_E6 MG | ecosystem: Host-associated > Arthropoda: Insects > Digestive system > Unclassified ...
CGCGGGTGCAGTGACGGTCGCCGTGTTGACGATCGTGGAGCCCGCCGCAGAGTCCGGCACCGTGCCGGTGACGACGAAGGTCGCGGTGCCGTCGCGTTCCAGATCGACGGTCCACGGACCGGTGCCGGTCCCGGCATCGACGGGGCAGGCCCCGGCCGTCGCGGCGCAGGTCCACGCGGCATCCGTCATCCCCGCCGGCAGCCCGGCGTCGGTCACCGTCGCACCCGCCACGGGATTGGTGCCGTCGTTGGCGACGACGACGGTCCAGGTGCCCGTTGTTCCGGGCTCGACGGTCGCGGGACCGGTCTTCGCGACCGACAGGTCGGCGGCCGCGGCGACGACCAGGTCGGTGATGTCGTAGTTGTTGGTCGCGCCGCCGGTCCCGGCTGAGAAGCCGAGCGCGAAGGTCGCGGGACGAGGCGGCTGAAGTCGGGCGGGGATGCCGGCGCCCGCGTCCGCGGCGGGTGCGACCGTGCGCACGTCGACGGCGTCGAACAGCGTGGTCCCGTCGACCACCACGGTCAGGACGATGCTGTCGTCGCCGGATGGGGCGACGGTGATCGCGACGTGGCGCGGTGTCACACCGTCGGTCTGGATGGCTGCGGGGGCGAGGGCGAGCACGGGCCACTGCGGCGCGTTCGGCGTGGCGGCGCCGCCGCGCAGCACGACGTTGTTCGGCGTGCTGACGTTGAAGGGGGCGTAGTTGTCGGCGCTGAAGTTGCCAGCGTTGTCGAACCCGACCGCGACATACCCGCCCTGCATGCCCGCGTACCCCGCGGCACCGCCGCCGATGCCGAGGTTCGGCGCCTGCGCGCCGTCCATGAGGAAGAAGGTGAAGGCGTCGCCGGGATTCCCGCCGCCGAACGCCTGATAGTCGAACTCCGCATGGAACGCGACATCGGAGCGGAACGGCTGCGCGAGGGTCGCGTTTCCGGTGCCGCCGGTGACCGCGTTCGTCAGCCGCAGGCCCGTCGGCAGCAGCTCCGTCGCATTGTTGGCGTCGTCGGGCAGCACCCACTGGTCGCTCGTGAACGAGCCGGCGAACGGCTCGTCCACGGGGAACGGGTCGGCGGGCGGCGGAGCCGCCACGGCGGCCATGGCGCCGCCGCCCACGAGGGCGACGACTGCCGCCGACGCGACTAGGAACGTGAGGGATGCACGCACGGGTCCTCCTGCATCGCAATAACGACCAACGTAGTGCACCGCCCCCGCTAGCGTGAGCACGTGGATATCGCTCAGGCACGCCGGTTCGCGCAGGAGTGGGTCGAGGCGTGGAACGCCCATGACCTCGAGGGGGTGCTGTCGCACTTCGCCGACGACGCGGACTTCTCGTCACCCGTCGCCGCTCAGCTCCTCCCCGGAACGAGCGGCGTGCTGCGGGGCAAGGAGGCGATCCGCGCCTACTGGGCCGTCGGCCTGGCGCGCATCCCCGACCTGAGATTCGAGATCGTCGATGTCTACACCGGTGTCGACATCGTTGTCATCAACTACCGCAATCACACCGGCGGTCTGGTGAACGAGGTGCTCCACCTGGACTCTGACGGCCTTGTCCGCAGCGGCGCAGGGACCTACCTCGCGGCCGATGCCGCATCGGTCAGCGGCGTCCAGTCCGGCTGATCCGGATTCCCCTCTCGGCGGGCGGAGCCGGGGGCTCGGGATGCCGGGAACACCGGCATCTCGAGCGGACCTTCCGGACTCACGGCCGCAGCAGCACCTTGCCGACGCGGCCGGGACGCGCACCCGCTTCGACCGCGGCCTGCACGTCGTCGAACGAATGGATGCTGTCGACCGGGAGGACCAGCCGGCCGCTGCCGACCAGCTGGAACAGCTCGCCGAACAGCGCACGCCGCGTCTCGGACGGCATCGCGGCCGACACCTTGCTGCCCCAGAAGCCCTTCACGATCGCCTGCTTGAAGATGAGGTCGCCTGACGACAGCTCCAGGCGGTCGGATGCCATCGCGCCGAACGACACGAGCGTTCCGCCTTCGCCGAGCAGGTGCAGCAGGTCGCCCGCGGCCGGCCCCCCGACCGAGTCCACCGCGGCGCGGATCGGACGGTCACCGGCCAGTTCCCGCGCCTGTTCACGCCAGGCGGGGTCGGCGGTCGCGACGACGTTCGGGATGCCGGCGGCGGCCAGCTCTGCGGCATCCGCTTCTCTTCTCACGATGCCGATGACGTGGATGCCGCGGCTCGCGGCGATCTGCGCGACCAGGCGCCCGACCGTGCCGTTCGCGGTGTTCTGGACGATCACGTCGCCTTCGCCGACCTCGAGGAAGTCGACCAGCGAGATGGCGCTGAACGGCATGGAGATCAACTGGGCCGCGACCTCGTCGGGGATGCCGTCCGGCACCGGCACGACGGCGCCGGCCTTCGCGATCGCATACTCCGCCCACACGCCGAACGTGCCGCCGGAAGCGACCCGCTGCCCGACCGTGATGCCCTCGACCTCGTCGCCGACCGCGTCGACGATGCCGACGGCCTCGGTTCCCGCGCGGGCGGGAAGTTCGGGTTTGTAGCCATAGGTGCCGCGGACGGTCCACAGATCGTGGTTGTGGATCGGCGCGAGCACGATGCGCAGGCGCACCTCGCGCGGGCCGGGCTCGGGAAGGGGCAGGTCCTCGACGCCGAGCACCAGGGCCGGGTCGCCGAACTCGTGATGGGTGATCGCACGCACGGGGGGAGCCTACGCTCCGCTGCTGAGCGGCATCAGCCGGGCGGCGGCAGCGGCACCCGGGCCGAACGCGGGAGTGCCGGGCGCTCCGCGCGCGGCCCGCGGACGAAACCCACCGCGAGCCCCGCCGCGACGAGCGCCATGCCCGCCCAGACGATCGGCGACGGCATCGGCGCGCCGAGCAGGGTCGCGGTGAGCACGGATGCCGGAGCCGCGATGCCCGCGCACAGTCCGGCACGGTCGGCACCGAGCCGGCCGATCGCGGTGAACCACAGCACGAAGGCGGCGGCCGTCACGACGAGCCCCAGATACAGGACCGGCACGATGGCCCGCGACACGAAGGCGGGGCCGGGCCGCTCGACGAGCAGGCTGAGAACGCCGAACGCAGCAGCCGCGACGACGCACGTCGACACCGTGTAGGCGACCGCGCCGAGGCGCGCCGCGCCGCGTGCGGCACACAGGGTGAACCCGGCTTCGCACGCGACGAGCCCGGCCGCGCACAACACCCCGACGGCGTCGGTGCGACCCCAGCCGGTGACGAGCACGGCGCCCGCCGACACCACGACGCCGCCCACGATGAGCCGCGGCGAGGGCGTGCGACCGAGGCCGAGTGGCGCGGCGATCGCGAGCACCAGCGGGATGCAGGCGACTGCGGAGCCGAGCACGGCGGGCTCGGCGTGCTGCACACCGAGCAGCATCACGAGGTTGAACCCGACGAGGCCCGCTCCCGCGCCCGCGACCGACCAGGCGAGATCCGCCACGGTCGGTCGCGGCAGCCGCCGCCCCGCTCGACGCGCACGCCACACCAGCACGACCGCCACCACGACCGCGGCGAGCGCATACCGCGCGGCCTGCACCGCGAACACCGGCAGCGTCGCGGTCGCGCCGATCACGGCCACGCTGCTGCCCGTGAGCGCCATGGCGATGAGGCCGCTCGCGGCGGCGGTCGACGTTCGCATGCGTCCACCGTCGCCGAACTCTGGACCATTGACCAGATCCACGAATGGCGCAATAGTCTGGTCCAGTGATCCTCGGACTAGATCCCGCGGAGGTGCCGCCATCACGACGAGCGGACTGGCTGACCGACCGCCTGCGCACGGCCGTCGTCGACGGCACGCTGGCCGCCGGCACGACACTGCCCGCGAGCCGCGCCCTCGCCGCCGATCTCGCCATCGCACGCGGCACCGTCGTCGAGGCCTACCAGCGCCTCATCGAAGAGACCCTGCTCATCGCCGAGCCGCGACGGGGCATCCGGGTGGCCGCCCGGCCCGAGCCGCTTCATGCCCCTTCGGGAATGGATGCCGCAGCAGGCTCCCACAGCAGCACGCGGATCGACCTCGCGCACGGCGTTCCCGACGTGACCGGTTTTCCTCGTGCCGCGTGGCTGCGAGCCGAGCGCGAAGTGCTGGAGTCCGCGACTGCGGCGCAGCTCGGCTACCCCGATCCGCAAGGTGCGCTCGAACTGCGTATGGCGCTCTCGGAGTGGCTGGCTCGCTCCCGCGGCGTCAATGCGCCGCCCGACCGCATCGTCGTCACCGGTGGCGTGGCCGGTGCGCTCACCGCGATCGCCCAGGTGCTCGCAACTCGCGGCGAGCAGTCGCTGGCGATCGAGGCCTCCAGTACGACCGGTTCACTCGCACTGCTGGATCGATGGATGCCGCACGTCGAGCGCATTGCGATCGACGCCGACGGCCTCGATGTCGACTGCCTGGCCGCCTCTGGCGCCCGCGCCGTCGTCGTGACCCCCGCCCACCAGTACCCGACGGGCGTCGTACTCGCCCCGCAGCGCCGGCGCGCACTGCTCGACTGGGCGCGACGGGTGAACGGCCTGGTCATCGAGGACGACTACGACGCCGAGCACCGGTACGACCGACGCCCGGTGCGGGCCCTGCAGCCGCTCGACCCCGAGCGGGTCGCCTACACGTCGAGCCTGTCGAAGACGCTCGCGCCCGCGTTGCGGCTGGGCTGGCTCGTCCCACCTGCGGCACTGCGCGACGACCTCGTGGAGCTCCGCCGCGTGACCGACCTCGGTGCGCCGACGATTCCCCAGCTGACTCTTGCCCTGATGCTGCGACGCAACGTGCTCGAGCGGCATCTGCGCGCCGTGCGCACGCGTCACCGGCGTCGGCGTGACGCCCTCGTCGCCGGCCTGCGCGCCGAACTCCCCGACGTGCGGATCGGCGGCGTCGCCGCCGGCCTCCACCTCGTCGTCGACACCCCCGACGATGTCAAGCTCACCGCGCGCCTCGCGGCCGAGGGGATCGACGTCCTGCCCCTGTCGACGCTGTACGCGGGGCGCACGCCCCGCTCCGGGCTCGTGCTGCATTACGGAGGCCAGCCCGAACACATTCTCGCCACGGCATCCATTCGCATCGCCCGCGCGCTGCGCGCCTGACGCCCGGCGGCACGTCAGCCGAGTGGCGGCCTCTCCAGCACCGTCGGCACGTATTCGAGCAGCTGACTGCGCTGGTCGAACGTGCGCGCTTCGACGAGGTCGAGCCTGACGTCGGGGTAGCCGTCGAAGATCCGCTCCTGGCCGGTCGCCCCGGTGATCACCGGGAACACCACCACGCGGTAGCGGTCGACGAGCCCCGCGCGCAGCAGCGAGCGGCACAGCGACACGCTGCCGAGCGTGCGCAGCGGCCGGTCAGACTCCGCTTTCAGCCCGCGCACGAACTCCACCGCGTCGGTGCGGACGAGCGTCGAGTTCTGCCAGGTGAGCGGCTCTGCCAGCGACGACGAGAAGACGTACTTCGGCACGTCGTTGAGCACGCCGGTGCCCTCCTCGCCGCCCGCCGTCAGCTCCGACATCACCCGGTAGGTGTTCGCGCCCATGAGGATCGGATGGTCCTGCTCGGGCAGCGCCTCCAGCCAGCCCAGGTACTCGGGGCCTTCGAGCCCCCACCACCCCGGCCACCCCTCCGCGGCGCCGTGGCCGTCGAGCGACATGATGAAGTCGATCGTCAACCTCTGCACCCCGAGCCTCCTTCGCGTGCGGTTCCCGGCGGTGTCTCGCAGGAACACCGGTGGAGCGGCGCTTCGTCGCCGGCGCTCGCTCAGCACGAGTTCCTCGCGCCCGAGCCTAGGCGCGAGTCTCGCGGCGCGGAACCCCGGTCGAACCCGTCGATGCGCAAGGCACGGCGACGACCGCCGCGACGGTCGAAGGAACCCAGGCCGCGGCATCCGCTTCGCTCAGCCGCCCGGTGCGGATCTCGTCGGCGGCGCCGTGGACGATGGCGAGGTAGCACGAGGTCAGCCACTCCGCCGATTGATCAGTGCGGAAGGCTCCGGAAGCCTGGCCGCGCTCGATCACGCCCTGCACGCGCGCGAGGGCACGCTCCATGTGCCCGCGGACGGCGTCGTCGCCCAGTTCATCACGCGCAGTGCGCAGCACGGCGTGGAGTTCGGCGACGATCCGCCACGACGATCTGGTGAGCTCGACGAGCGCCGCGGCCGGGTCGCCGTCGAGCGGAACGGCTTCGAGTGCGGAATCCGAGCCTTCGACGGCGCGCGCCAGCAGCGCCTCGACGAGGGCCCGCCGCGTCTCGAAGTGTGCGTACAGCGTGACCCGCCCGATCCCGGCTGCGTGCGCGATCGTCGTCATCGTCGCGTTCGAGTCGGCCGTGAGGGACTGCATGCCGACCTCGAGGATCTTCTCGCGATTGCGCGCCGAGTCGGACCGGATCGCTCGCTGTCGCACCATGCTGCGGCCTTTCACGTGGGTGGCGTTTCGGATTGATTGCTTTTCCCGTACAGAGGTGATTAGCTTAGCGGGCTTAGCCCGTACACTCTTGTCTGGTTTAGGAAGTCGAGCATGTCGCACACCATTCACGTCTCCACCACCGCATCCCACCGCCCACCCGACAGCGCCGGCGCGCGGCGGTGGTGGGCTCTCGCCCTCATCTGTCTCGCCCAGTTCATGCTCATCCTCGACGTGACGGTCGTGAACGTCGCGCTGCCCAGCATCGACTCCGACCTGGGGCTCGGTGACGCGATCGGCTGGACGATCGCCGCCTACACGCTGCCCTTCGGACTGCTGCTCATCGCAGGCGGCCTGCTCGCCGACCGCATCGGGCTCCGAGTCGCATTCCTCGTCGGCCTGGCGCTGTTCACGATCGCTTCACTCGGCGCTGCCGCCGCCACCGAGCCGGGCATGCTCATCCTGTTCCGCGCTGGTCAGGGCGTCGGCGCCGCGCTCCTCTCGCCCGCGGCCCTCGGTCTGGTGCTGTCACTGTTCTCAGGCGCCGCGCGCAATCGGGCGTTGGCAGTGTGGGCGGGCATCGGCGGCGCCGGCGCGGCGATCGGCGCCGTCCTCGGAGGCGTCCTCACCGAGACCGGCGGCTGGCGCTGGGTGTTCGTCGTCAACGTCCCCGTCGGGGTGCTGGTGGGGACGCTGGTGCTGTTCGTCGTGCGTGGGTCGATTCTGGCCCGGCCCGCCGGCGCGGGGCGCCGTCGCGATCCCGGCTCCATGATGCGAGCGCTGCGCTCTCGGCCGGTCGTCGGGGGCGTCGTGGCGATGCTGCTGGCGAGCATGCTGCTGATCGGCTCGTTCTTCGCGTTGACGATCACCCTGCAGGACGCCGCCGCGTTCGGCCCCTTGGCGGCCGGGCTGGCGTTCCTTCCCGCGGCCGTGGCCGTTGCGCTCGGCGCTCAGGTGGGGGCGCACCTGTTGGCCCACCTCCCCGCACGCACCGTGGGCGCCGCCGCATTCGCCGTCGTCGTCGCCGGGTTCGCGATCGCATGGCTGGCTCCCGGCAGCGCGCCCGCGGCCGTGGCAGGCGTCGCGGTGGCGGCACTGGGGCTCGGCCCGGTCCTGGTGACGGCCACGGCCACGGCCACCTCGCAGGCGATGCCAGAGGACTCCGGCACCGTCTCGGGCGTCGTCAACACCGTGCACGAAGTGGGCGGCGGGATCGGTGTGCTGGCGGCATCCCTTCCCGTCGTCGTCGCCGCGACCGCGTCGGGGTCGTCGATCGTGTTCGGCCTGGCCGCGGGTGCGGCGCTGGTCGCGGGCCTCGTGGTCTCGACCGCGCTGCCTCGTGGTCGCGTCGCCGCCACGGGCGGCATGCACCACTGACCTTGATCCCAGCCCCACACCGCATTGATGAGAAAGGAAACACCATGTCTGCACCACTGACCCTGACCACCACCCACCGCTCGCTCGAGCGGGACGCAGACGACCTCCGCCTCGCCGCCGACGCGTACACCGCCTTCGTGGAGCGCGTCGAGCCCGGGCTCGTCGCTCTGACAGTGACGGCCGACCCCGACGAAGCGACCGTCACCTTCGACCACGTCTTCGCGGATGCCGCGGCCGCCGAACAGCACCTCACGACAGCGGCCGACCACATCGCCGACAGCTTCGCGATCGCCGAGACCACCCGGATCGAGGTGGTCGGTCGGCCGGGCCCGCGGATCACCGGGCTGCTGGATGCGAACTGGGCAGCGGGCGTGGCGGTCCGCTCGCGCGAGAGCGTGAACGGGTTCCACCGTCACTGATGAAGAGCACATGCCCCACCGGCCGTTCCGGTGGGGCATGTGCCGCGGCGGCTCTCTCGCGTGTCGAGCCTGCCCGGCACGACGTCGGAGCCCCGGCCTACGGTGACAGCATGCACTCGACCATCGCGCTCCGCCCGTGGACGAATGCCGATCTCGGCATCATCGAGGCCAGCAACGCACCCGAGATGATCTACGCGTTCCCGCGGATCGACAATGCGCCGTCGAACCGCATCTGCGAGAAAGCGGGCATGACGAACACCGGACCGGAGCCCTTCGAATACCCAAAGGGCGTCCCGATCACCTGCAACGCGTGGGTGTTCGACCTGCTCCCGGTCGGCTGAGCCCGACGAGTCGCGCAGCCCCCTCCGTCACACGCGGGTGGGTTCGAGTCCCTGCTCCAGCCGCTCGACGTCTTCGGCGCGGCACAGGTCGGTCGCGGGGAGGGATGACGTGGCCGAACCTGCCGCGACGCCGGAGCGGAACGCGTCGACCAGCGAGCGACCCTGCGCGAGCCGCAGGACGAGGGCGCCGAGAAAGCTGTCGCCGGCGCCGACGGTGCTCTGCACCTCGATCTGCGGAGTGGGCAGGCGCAGCGCCTCGTCGGCGGTGACCAGCACCGCACCGGCCCCGCCGAGCGTGAGCGCGACGACCTCGCACGCACCGCGTCCGACCAGCTCGCGGGCGGCCTCGATGAGCCCGATCTCGTCGGACTCGGGCGCTCCCACCAGCTCGCGCAGCTCTCGCTTGCTGGGCTTGATGAGGTAGACGCCCTCTTCGAGCGCGGCGCGCAGGGCCTCGCCCGACGTATCGACCACGCACCGCGTGTCATGGTCGCGCGCGATGCGGGCGATCTGCGCGTAGAGATCCGCCGGCACGCCTTGCGGCAGGCTCCCGCTGGTGACCACGTAGCCGCCGACCGGGAAGTCGTCGGCGACCGCCGACAGCAGCGCGCGCCACTCCGGCTCCGACAGCTCGGGACCCTGCAGCACGAATCGGAACTGCTCGCCCGTCAACGTCTCGTCGACCGTGAAGCCCTCTCGAGTGGCATCCGCGATCCCCACCATGCGGCTGGCGATGCCCTCACGGTCGAGCAGCTGCCGGTAGGCCTGCCCGGTCGGTCCGCCCGCGGCGTAGACGGCGAGCGAGCGACCGCCGAGGTTGCGCACGACGCGCGAGACGTTGACTCCGCCACCGCCCGGATCCAGTCGGGTCGGCCCGCATCGCATCTTGCTTTCGGGCATCACACGCGGAGTCGATGTCGACACATCGAGCGCGGGGTTGGGAGTGACGGTCAGGATCGGCGAGTGCGCGAGAGCCATGACCACAGAGTACGAGTGGATGCCGGCGGCCGCGCCCCCTCGGCGGCCTCGGCGAGCCCCGACTCCCCGTCAGGACGGGGTCGCGCGCCGATCGACACGCGACCCCGCCGGACCTGTGGCGTCAGGCCTCAGCCACCAGACCCGCCGGCGCCAGCCACACCGTCGTCTCACCGGCGACGATCCCCGCGGGCGTCACGCCGCTGGTCAGCACCACTTCGCCGTCCTCGAGCGGGTATGCGGCGACGCCGAAGTTCGTGACCACCCGCCACCCGTTCGGGCGCACGAACGCCAGCACGTCGGCACGGCCGGTCTCCAGCCACTCCAGGCGTTCGTCGGTCTGCAGCAGGTGCCGCAGCCGCAGCGCCCGCCGGTACAGCGCGAGGGTCGACGCCGGGTCGGCCTCCTCGACGTCCACCGAATACCGCCCGAACCACGCAGGCTGGGGCAGGTGCGCCACGTCGGCGCCGAACCCGAACGCGGCGCCGTCGGCACGCCACGGCAGCGGGACGCGGCATCCATCCCGTCCGATCTCCGCCCCGGCGGTGCGGAAGAAGGTCGGGTCCTGGCGATCGGATGCCTCGATCTCGACGACCTCGTGCAGCCCGAGCTCCTCGCCCTGGTACAGATAGGTCGATCCCGGCAGGCCCAGCAGGAACAGCGTCGCCGCAGCCGCCCGCCGCTGCCCCTTCGCGCGGTCGAGGACCGGCTCGGCGCCGCCCGAGAGCAGCCAGGCGCCGCCGGGACGCTCGTCGTCGTGCCGCCAGCCATCGGCGTCGGCCGAGTTCGGCAGCCCGTACCGGGTCGCGTGCCGCACGACGTCATGGTTCGACAGCACCCACGTGCTCGACGAGCCCGATTGCGCGGCCAACGCGAGATTGTCGGAGATGATGCGCCGGAACTGGCCGGCGTCGAAGTCCGCGACGAGCAGGTCGAAGTTGAACGCCTGCCCGAGGCTCTCGGGCCGGGAGTACAGGTGGATGCGCGACGGGTGCACCCACGCCTCGGCCACGGCGGTGCGCGGCGGGTCGTACGAATCGAACACGGTCCGCCACTCCGCGTAGATCTCGTGCACGTCGTCGCGGTCGATGAGGGGGTGGTTGCCGTCCTGGGGGATGAGCGCCAGCTCGTCGCGTGAGGGAAGCGGTTCGGTGAGGTCCTTCGTGAGCATATGCGCGACGTCGATGCGGAACCCGTCGACGCCTCGGTCCGACCAGAACCTCAGCGTCGTGAGGAAGTCCTCGTGCACCTCGGGGTGGTCCCAGTTGAGGTCGGGCTGCTCCTTCGCGAAGTTGTGCAGGTACCACTGCCCGGGCGAGCCGTCGGGCTCGGTGACGCGCTCCCACGCCGACCCGCCGAACACCGACAGCCAGTCCGTCGGCGGCTCGGCGCCGTCGGGGCCGCTGCCCTCGCGGAAGATGTATCGCTCGCGTGCAGCTGACCCGCGGCCGGCGGCGAGCGCCTCCTGGAACCAGACGTGACGGTCGGACGTGTGGTTGGGCACGATGTCGACGACGACCTTGATGCCGTTCTCGTGCAGGGCCGCCAGCATCCGGTCGAAGTCCTCGATGGTGCCCAGCCGCGGGTCGACATCGCGGTAGTCGGCCACGTCGTAGCCGCCGTCGGCGAGCTCCGACGGGTAGAACGGGCTCAGCCACACCGCGTCGATGCCCAGCTCGCTGAGGTAGTCGATGCGCGACGTGATGCCGGGAAGGTCGCCGAGGCCGTCGCCGTTCGCGTCGGCGAAGCTGCGCGGGTAGATCTGGTAAACGACGGCCTGGCGCCACCACGGTGCGTCGTCGCCGGTGAGGCGTGCGTCGGCGGTGAGGTCGGGGGAGATTGTCACGAAGGATCCTTTCGAGTGCGTGACGGACGGAGGGGTGATCGGATGCCGCGGCTCAGCCCTTGACGGCGCCCTGGGTGACGCCCTCCATGACCCAGCGCTGGGTGAACAGGTAAGCGACGATCGCGGGCGCCATGGCCATGAGGTAGGAGGCGAACGACACGTTGTAGTTGTTGCTGAACTGCGTCTGGAACAGGTTCTGCCGCACCGGCAGCGTCTGCAGCGCGGGGTCGGAGATGATCAGCGACGGCATCATGAAGTCGTTCCACGCGTACAGGAAGGCGAAGATGCCGACCGTCGCGCTCATGGGCGCCAGCAGCGGGAAGATCAGCTTCCAGAAGGTCTGCCACGTCGTGGCGCCGTCGATGCGCGCACTCTCTTCCAGCTCGATCGGGATCGAGCGGAGGAACGCGGTGAACAGCAGCACGCTGAAGCTGAGTTGGAACATCGTGGCGAGGATGATCACGCCGACGGGGTTGTCGAGTCCCACCCGACCGGTCAGCTGGATCTGCGGGAGCGCGACGACCGGGAACGGGATGAACATCGCGGCCAGAAGGTAGAAGAACGAGTACCGGAACAGGCGGCGGTCCCAGTTGCGCACGATCGCGTACGACGCGAAGGCCGCGAGCACGATCGTGCAGATCACGGTCCCCGCGGTGACCAGCAGCGAGATCGCCGCGCCGACCGGGAACTTCGTCAGGTTCCAGGCCTGGACGAAGCCGTCCAGGCTGAACGGCGCCGGCAGCGAGAAGGCGTTGCCGTCCACCGCCTGACCCGTGGTCTTGAAGGCCATCGAGATCGTGACGTACAGCGGCAGCAGCACCGTGACAGCGCACAGGATGAGGATGACGGTGCCCGACCAGTTGACGCGTTCCATCCGCGGGCGTTTCGCGGGCCTGGCCCCTGTCGTGGTGACAGCCTGGGTGGTGAGGAGAGTCTGTGTCGACATCAGAGCGCGTTCCTTCCGCGGGTCAGCGACAGCTGGAGGAGGGAGATGAGGATGGCCACGACGAAGAAGATGGTCGCGTTGGCCATCTGGTAGGCGTAATCGCCGCCGTTGAAGCCCGTGATGATGGTCATCGCGATGCTCCGGGTAGCGGTGCCCGGCCCGCCGCCTGTGAGGCCGACGATGATGTCGTAGGCGTTGAGGAAGCCCTTGAATCCGAGGATGACGTTGATCACGACGTACCCGGCGACCAGCGGCACGGTGATGCGGAACAGCTGCTGCACCTTCGATGCGCCGTCGAGGTCGGCGGCCTCGTACACGTCGCCCGGTACCGACAGGAGCCCGGCGATGTAGATCAGCAGCGTGCCCGGGATCGCCTGCCACGCGGTCACGATCACGATCGCCACCCACGCCAGGTCCGGGTTCGCGAGCAGGCTCGTCTCCAGCCACGGGACGCCGAGCGCAGAGCCGGCCGCGGGGATGGAGTTGGAGAACAGGAAGTTGAAGACGTAGGCGATGATGATGCCCGAGATCACCATGGGGATCACGAAGATCGCCCGCAGGCCGGTCTTGAAGCGGATGCGCGAGGTCAGCCCGACCGCCAGCAGGAAGGCGATCACGTTCACCGCGATCACGGTGACGATCGAGAACCCGAACGTGAAGAGGTAGCTCTGCAGGATGGCCGGGTCGCTGAACAGCGCGATGTAGTTGGTCAGCCCGACGAAGCTCCACTCGCCGATCCCGATCGAGTCGGTGAAGCTGAAGAAGATGCCGACGACGCCGGGGACCGTGATCGCGAGCGTGAACAGGATCAGGCTCGGCAGCAGGAACAGGTAGTAGATGGGTTCGACCCGGCGTGCGCTGCGGCGTGCGCGCGTGTCGCCGCCGGTGACGATGGTGGTGGTCGTGCTCATTGTCCGGACTCCTTCGTCTGGCTCTGCGACACCGGCGCACGGAAGGCGACGCGCGCCCAGTCGGCGTCCATCGTGGCCAGCACCTGTGCGGGATCTGCGCCGAGCGCCATGGCCTGCGCGTAGTTGAAGACCGGGATGGTCTTGGGCACCAGCACCGACGGACCCTGATAGATCCGGCCGGCGTCGACGTACTCGGTCATCCCCTCGATGCGGGGATCGTCCGGTGCCGGCGCCGAGGCCGTCGGCGTGAATCCGAGCTGCGCGGCGTTGTAGGCCTCGATGTTGGCCGGCTCGAACAGATACTCCAGGAAGTCCCGGGCGGCCTCCTTGTGCTTCGAGCCCTCCGGGATCATCGCGGCCAGGTCGAGGTTGACGCGGACGGCGAGGTCGCCGGGGTCGCCCGTCATGGGCAGCGGGAAGGTCCCGAGCTCGAGGTCGGGTGCGGTCTTCGCGATCTCGCTGAACGCCCACGGGCCCTGCAGGTACATCGCCGCCTCCCCCTTGGCGAAGGCGAGGTTGCCGTCCCCGTAGCCGCGGCTGGCGGCATCCGCGTTGGCGTAGGAGTCCAGCAGCTGCTGCATCTGGGCCATCGGCTCGGCGAAGTCCTTCGAGAACGACGCGTCGGAGTCGGGACCGACCTCGGCGCCTTCGGCCTTGAGCGCATCGAAGAACTCGATGACGTCGAGGGACCCGCCGACCGCGTAGTCGTACCAGCCCTGTCCGACGGTCCAGTCGTCCTTGAGCGTCGCGTAGAAGGGCGTGATTCCGGCGGCCTTCAGCCGGTCGCACACGTCCAGGAGCTCGGTCCAGGTGGTGGGCACGTCGAGGCCGTTCGCGTCGAAGATCTGCTTGTTGTAGATCACCGACGCCGCCATCACCGAGTACGGCAGTGCACTGGTGCGGCCTTCGCAGACGCCGTACTGGTCGAGCAGCGGCTGATAGTCCTCGTCGATCTGCGTGGCGGCGACCGTGCCCGACAGGTCGCTGAGCGCGCATCGCTCGACGAAGCGCGAGACCTCCATGTTGTAGTTGGCCAGCATGAGGTCGGGCGGATTGCCGCGGACGAAACTCGCCGACACGACGTCGACGCCCGACGTGTCGATGACGACGCTCACGTCGTCCTGCGAGGCGTTGTAGTCCGCGACCAGCTCGGTCATGAACTCGATCGCCTCGCGCTTGCTGAAGGTGAACCGGATCGTCTCGCGCCCGTCGGCGGAGCAGCCGGCGAGCAGTGCGCCGCCGAGGGCGATCACCGCCGCTGCCGCGACCGTTCGTCGCATGCCTGTCCCTGGTCCTGACACCCTGTCCTCCATTCGCCGCACTGCGATGCAGAAATCGTCGATGATTAGATTTACTCGTCAAATCAAGTTCTGCAGGGCAGTATTGCAGGACGAGACCAGAGAGGTCAACACCCGTGTCGACATCCCTCCCCGCCGTGACGCCGCGACCCGCGAGCCTTGACGCGGTGCTCGCGTATGCCTGGCGGACCGGCGAGTTCACCGCCACCGATGCGCTGGAGGACACCGGTCTGACCCGGTCGACGACCATCGACGCGATGGACGCCCTCGCCCGGCTCGGCCTGCTCGAGGAACTGCCCAACGCCCGGCAGGCGGGCGCGTACCGCAAGGGACGCCCCGCGCGCCGGTTCTCACTCCGCGCCGACGCCGCGGTCCTGGTGGGCGTCGACGCCGGCAACGTGCACATCGCGGCCACGGTCGCCGATCTGCGCTCGCGCCCCCTGTCGACCCGTCGTACCACACTGGTCATGGATCGCGACGACCCCGCCGCCCGCGCGAGGATCATCGCCGCGACCGTCGACGACGCGCTCGCAGACGCGGGGCGCACGCGCGAGGACGTGCTCGCCGTCTGTGCCGGGGTGCCTGCACCGGTGAACGCCGCCGGCCGGTCGCCGAGCCATCCCCGCGGGTTCTGGGAGCGCATGAATCCTGGGCTCGTCGACACGTTCGCCTGGGCGCCGATCGTACGCATCGACAACGACGCGTCGCTCGCGGCTGTCGCCGAGGGTGCGGTCGGCGGGGCGATCGGATGCCGCGACTACATCGCCCTCCTGGCGGGAGCGCGCCTCGGGGCCGGCGTCGTCGTCGACGGCAATGTGCTGCGCGGGGCGCACGGCGGCGTCGGCGAGATGGTGGCGTTCGAGCACGTGGACGGCGTCGGCACCGCCGACGGGCTCGGCGCCCGCGCGGCCGCGTGGGCGGCCGATGCCGTCGCCGAGGGCGAGGTCGCACCAGGAAGCGCACTGGCGGCGATCGCGGCCGAGCCTGACGCGCGCGCGGTGCTCGAACTCGCGGCCTCGGGCGACCCGGACGCCCAGGCCATCGCCGATCGCGTCGGCACCGTGCTCGCGCGGATCGTCAGCGTGCTCGGGAGCATGTTCGACCCGCAGCGCGTGATCGTGTCGGGGGCGATCTCCGGCGGCGTCGAAGACGTGGTCGCCGCGGCCCGGCGCTCATTGCCCACCGACCTCGACCTGCCCGCTCCCGAGCTTGTCGTGTCACAGCTGGGTGCGGACGTGGTGGTCACCGGGGCGGTGTCGGCTGCCGCAGCCGATGCCCGCGCCGGCGCGCTCGACGTGTGGATGGCCCGCGACGCGACGTGAGCCCGCCGCCGGGTACGCACACGACTCAGTCGTGCAGCAGCTCCCAATGACCCTCCGAGATCACCTCGATGACACCGTCGACCACCGAGATCGCGGTCTGGTCGTCGATCGCGTATGCCGGTCTCGGAATGTCCTCGGCATTCGGGAGATGGCGGACCCGAACGGGTCGCACCGACCCTAGCCCGCTTCTACGATGGTCGACAGAGGCGACGACGCACGCTGCATGGAGGCTGCACGACGCCCGGAGACGGAGGCATCCGTGTCATTCACCGATCCCGGCCAACCCATACCGCGCGGATTGACGACGCCGGAGTTCGTGCTGCGGCCGATCACGGCCGACGACGCCGAGCGCGACCACGCCGCCGTGATGGAGACCCGCGTCGACCTGCGGCTATGGGAGCAGTCGACGTGGCCGGCCGACGACTTCACCGTCGACGACAACCGCGGCGACCTGGTCGACCTCGAACAGCGCCACGAGGCGCGGCGCGCCTTCACGTACGCGGTGCTCGACCCCGCGGGTGACGAGAGCCTCGGCTGCGTGTACGTGTTCCCGACGACGGCGACGTTCCTCGCGAGGTCGGCGGTCACGCCGGTCGGCGGCGACGCCTGGGAAGAGGTGGATGCCGTCGTGTACTTCTGGGTCCGGCGGTCGCGGATCCGCTCCGGCCTCGATAAGCGGCTGCTCCCCGCCCTGCGCGCATGGTTCGCCGGCGAGTGGGGACTCGCGCGCACGGTCTTCGTCACCAACGAGCAGTTCACGCAGCAGGTCGGCCTGCTGGAGCACACCGACCTGCGCCGGAAGTTCGAGCTGCGCGAGCCCGACAAGGCCGGCACGTATCTCGTCTACGGCTGAGCGCGGGCGATGATCAGCCGGAGCGACGCGGCGCTGCCATCCGCGCGACGGGTCATGTGACCGCTGTAGGACGCTGATACTCTCGCCCTCGTGGAGCTGGCGGTGACGGACGCGCGCGTGTGGCCGAGCCCGGACGAACCGATCAGCGAACCGGCGACGATCCTCGCGCGCGATGGTGTCATCGTCGAGATCGGCCCGGGTGTATCGGTGCCCGCCGGCACACCGGTGATCGCAGCCGCAGGCCGTGTCGTCACGTCGGGGTTCTGGAACTGTCACGTGCACTTCACGCAAGGCGTCTGGCGCGGGTCGCGCCGCGGTGCCGCATCCACACTTCAACCGGCGCTGGATGACATGCTGCTGCGTCGTGGGTTCACGACGGTGCTCGATCTCTCCTCGGATCCGCGGAACACGCTCGCCCTCGCGCGACGGATCGAGAGCGGCGAGCTGCGGGGCCCTGCGATCATCACCGCGGGCTCCGGTCTCTACCCGTGGCGCGGCATCCCGTACTACATCCGCGAGAACACGCCCTGGTATGTGCGGCTGTTCATGCCCGCCCCCGCCACCGCTGGGGGCGCGCGGCGAACGGTCGCGGCGCAGGTGAGGGGCGGCGCCGGCCTGACGAAGCTGTTCACGGGATCGTATGTCGCACCCGGCGAGGTGAAGCCGATGCGCGACGCGGTCGCGCGGGCGGCCATCGAGGAGGCGCATCGGCGCGGAGTGCGCGTCTTCGCACACCCCTCCAACCTTGCGGGAACGGCCGTGGCGATCGAGGCAGGTGTGGATGCGCTCGCGCACGTACCCGATCAGGCCGACGGCACCGAGGATCTGCTTCGCGCGGCCGCGAGCCGCGGCATCCGGATCGTGCCCACCCTGCACATGTTCGCCGCCACGGTGACGACCGACGAAAGCTACATCGCGCCCATACATCAAGCCCTGCACGACTTCATCGGCGCAGGCGGACGTGTGCTGTTCGGCACCGACGTCGGCTACCTCACCGAGCACGACACGCACGGCGAGTTCACTGCGATGGATGGCGTCGGCATGAGTCCTGCCGAAATCCTGCGCTCTCTCACGACAGAACCCGCCGCCTTCATCGGCCACGCCGATGTCGGCACGGTCGAGCTCGGCCGGCGCGCCGACCTGACGATCCTGCAGACGCGCGATGCGCCGGACGCCGGCGACTTCGCGCGCGTTCACGCGGTGATCCGCGGCGGTCGGGCCGTGTACGGCGACGACGTCCGAGAGCGCGGCCCTCGGCTGGTCGACGACACGCGGCAGGTGCCTTAGGGCTCGCGGGTGATGCCGAGACGTGAGGCGAAGTCGGCAGCGCTCGGATCGAGGTGGACGATTCCCGGGATGCCGGCGAATGCGGCATCCGCCGACACCAGCGTGTCGACATGCGTGCGATGCTGGGCGACCGCGGCGAGCACGGCGTCGAACGACCCCAGCCGGTCGTGCCGTCGGAACAGCTCGAGCCCTCGCCCGAGGTCGTCGCGGTCGACGGTGATCAGCGGTGCGAGCAGATCGGCGAACCTCGAGGCGAGCTCGACCGCCTCATCGCGGCCACGCCGCCGGGCACGCACGTGCGCGAACTCCTGGATCACCTCGATCGTCGTCGTCGCGGCGACCGACCCCGAGCCGATCGCCGACACGAGATCGCGGCACGGATCTCGAAGCGGGTGCTCGACGCCGACGGCGTAGACGAGCACGCTCGTGTCGAGCAGGATCACTCGCCACCTCGAAGCTCATCGAGTTCGGCGCGCAGACCACCGACGTTGGGAACGTCCATCGGGGCGGCATCCAGGATCTCTCGCGCCGCGAGCGCGCGCAGATCGGCCTCAGAGGGGTAGACGACGTCGATGGCTGTGCGCACGAGCGACGCCACCGACACCCCGCGGGCGGCGGCCGTCCGTTCGAGACGTTCGCGCTGTGCGGTGTCGATCAGCACCTGAAGCCGCTCCGTCTTCATGCTCATACATTAGCATGTGCAGGTTCCTGCCATTTGCGGACGGCTCCCACCGACCGCTCATCATCCTGTCCGCGGTCCTCGATCCGACGAACCGGACCGTCGTTCCAGGAGCGAGCGCGCGAGCAGCGTGGAGCCTGCGACCGCGGCCGGCATCGCCATGACGGCGCCGAGCGGGACGACGAAGCACAGCTGGGTCGCGACCCCGAAGCCGAGCACGCGGGCGGGAAAGCCGCGTCGGAGTCTTCTGCGCTCGACCGCGTCCAGTCCACGTGCGCTGAGTGCGCGTGAGGTCAGTTCGTCCGCGACGACCCATCCCGTGAGAGTCACGCCGACGATCGCACCCAGCACGCCGCCGACGAGCGGGACGAAGCCCAGGACGAGGGCGAGAACGGCGATCAGCACACCCCGTCCGAACAGCGAGAGCGCGTCGCCGACCGACCGCCAGAAGCCGTAGGGAGCAGTGAATCGGGAGTCTCCGTGGTCCGCCTCGACCGATCTCCAGATCCGGTCGTAGAAGGGCTCACCGAGCAGCAGGGTCAGCGCGGTGAACGAGATCGCGATCAGGACGAGGGCCGCGCCGACCATCGCGGTGCCGATGGTGATGCGCACGACGGTCGCCCACAGCGAAGGCCAGCCGTCAGCGAACGGAGTGAGCGCCTCCGTCAGGCCAGGGAGGAACGCTCCGAGCGTGATCAACCCACTGAGAAGCAACGCGGCGACGACCACCGCCGGCACGAGCCCGAGCAGCATCAGCCCAGGGCGACGACGCCAGTATGCGAACCCCTGGACGAGCATCCCCGCCCCTCGAAGGAATTCGCGCATCGGACCAGAGTAGGTCAGCGGCGGACGCCTCGCGCTGCGCGGGTTCCGGACAGAGACGGCTGAGCTGTCGGCCGTGCGCCGCCTGAGTGTCGGTCGTGAGCGCGGCAGCTCACACGAGTTCCCGCCGCAGAACCGGCAGGACCTCGCTGCCGACGAGGTCGATGACTTCGTGGATCTTGGCCTCCGGGATGCCGCCATAGTCCAAGCCGAACAGCACCCGGCGCAGCGGGCCGAAGCGTTCTGGGAAGGTCAACACCTTTTCGATGACCTGGGCCGGGCTGCCGACGGTGAGCCCGGTCTGCGCGACTTCGTCCTCGAAGCCCGCCTCTTCGGCGTGCACGGCGATGCGTGTGAGCGCATGGATCCGCTCATACGCTGGCGGCGCGTCAGAAGCCGACGGGCTGGCGGATCAGCACCAGGTGGATGCGGCCGGGCATCTCGCCGTAGATCTCCAGCGTCTTGTTGAGACGACTGCCCTGCCCGTATGCCTCCTGCGCCCGCACGCTCTCCAGCGGGAGGCTGTGCTCACGCACGCGCCGACGTGCGGTCTCCAGATCGGGCACGACCTTCTGCAACCCCGCGACCAGCACCACGTTCTTCGCACCCCATGCGACGGTCGCGAACTGACTGCCGGATGCGGACCCGATCAGGAGCTCGCCGTCCTCGGTGATCGCGTGCACGCTGCCCAGCGCATAATCCGGGGCCGCCGCGATCTCCTTCATCTGACGGCTGGCATAGTTCTGCGCGGTCATCTGCAGGCGCACCGACTCATACGGCCCGCCCGGTGCGTCGACCTCGGCCGAGATGCCGGTCTCGTCCAGCGTGATGGAGGTGTTCTTCCACACCCTGGCCCCGTGCGGAATGAGGGACAGCACCGCCTCGCGAGCAGCCGTCAGGTCGTCCACCACCTCCACGCCGAATCCGTTGGCCTCCAGCGCGGCGACGGTCGTGGTGACGGTCGCCTCATCGGGCAGAGCGTCGAACTGTGTCATGGGAAGTTGCTCCTCGTAGGTTGTAAACGGACTTCACCCCGTTTGTTAAATAGAACGTTACCCCGCTTATGCTGAGAAAGTAAAGTCAGGACGGACGACCGAGCGGAGAGGCGGGACGCATGACCACCGAACGAGCCGATGCCGCCCGGAATCGGGCGGTGCTGATCCAGACCGCCCGCGACATGGTCGTGGAGGTCGGCGTCGACAAGATCACCATGGATGCGCTCGCCGAGAGATCCGGTCTCGGCAAGGGAACGGTGTTCCGGCGGTTCGGTACTCGGGCCGGGATCTTCATGGCGCTGCTCGACGCGGGTGAACGCGAGTTCCAGGCTCGAGTGCTCTCAGGTCCCCCACCGCTGGGGCCCGGAGCAGAGCCGCTGGACCGGTTGCTCGGGTTCGGCCGCGCCCGGCTCAGGTTTCTGCAGGAGAACCGCGAGATCGCGCGCGCTGCTCTGGGCGGGCGCGCGACCGTACCCTCCGGGCCGCCGGCAACGATGACCCAACGACACATCCGGACGCTGCTTGTGCAACTCCACATCGACGCGGCCGACCTGGACGTTCTTGCCATGCAGCTCACCGCGGCACTGGAAGTCCCTCTCCTGCTCTACGCAGCCCCCCACGACGCCGACCAGCCGGAGGAGCCGTTCGCGGGCCGGCTGAGCCTGGGCTGGGAAGACCTCATCCGCCGGCTGACCGACTGATCTCGCCGCGCTTCGGCGCCGCCGCCGCACCCGACGGGATCTCGTGACCGACGAGGAGACCACCACCGCCCATGCGGTCGACTTAGGCTCAACGGGTGCGGGAAAGTCGTGCGGCGGTCGTCTACAACCCGGTCAAGATCCGGCTTGACCGAGTCCGACGCGCCGTCCAGGAGCAGGAGCTCGCGAACGGATGGGGTGAGTCGCGCTGGTACGAGACGAGCCGCGAGGACTCCGGGACGCGTGCGGCCAGGGAGGCGCTGGCGGCTGAACCGACCGTGCTGATCGTGGCGGGCGGGGACGGTACGATCCGAGCGGTCGCCGAGGCCATCTACGAGACGACGACGCCGGTGTCATTGCTGCCCACCGGAACCGGAAACCTCCTCGCGCGCAACCTCCATCTGCCCCTGAACGATATCGACGGTGCAGTAACCGCCGCATTCGGCCTCGTCGCCCGAGCCCGAATCACCGTCCATCCCGGTGCGCTCCGGGTCCGCATCGGCAGGCTTCGGCACAGCGGACAGGGGCCCAGCGTCCGCGAGGTCTAGAGCGTCGTCAGCGGACCCTCATCATCGGTCGGTGGCCCGAAGTGGTCGAAGTACTCCATCGCGAGGTCCTCTGTGCGGCCTTGCCTCGCAAAGGAATCCTGAGCGGACGGACAAGACAACGACGGCCGTCCGGGCCCGTCAGCACTACGGCAGCTGGTCGCGGCGGCGTGTCAGGTGCACGGTCTCGGCGGTGTTGCCCGCCAGATCGATGGCCTTGCCAAATGCGGCGCGCGCGTCCGGGTTGCGGTCCAGCCGGCGCAGCAGGTCGGCACGCGTGGCATGGAAGGCGTGGTACCCGTTCAATTCCGTTTCGAGGCGATCGACGATCGCGAGTGCCGCTTCCGGCCCGTCGACTTCGGCGACCGCGATGGCCCTGTTGAGGGCGACGATCGGTGACGGGTCGACGTTGACGAGCTGATCGTAGAGGGCGAGGACCTGTGACCAGTCCGTGTCGCGGATGTCGCGGGCGGAGGTGTGTACTGCGGCGATCGCTGCGAGGATCTGGTAGCGACCGGGAACCTCACCGGCAGCGGCGGCGGCGAGGCGTTCGCGCACCAGCCGATGGCCCTCGGCGATGAGCGCCGGGTCCCAGGCGCCACGGTCCTGCTCATCGAGCGGAATCAGTTCCCCGTTGACCGAGATCCGGGCGGTGCGGCGGGATTCCGTGAGGAGCATCAGTGCCAGCAGCCCGGCCACTTCGCCGTCCTCAGGCATGAGGGCACAGACCAGGCGAGTGAGCCGGATCGCGTCGGCCGTCAGGTCGGCGCGTACCGGTCCGTTGCCTGGCCCGGTCGTCAGGTAGCCCTCGTTGAAGATCAGGAAGAGCACCGCGAGCACTCCGGAGACACGGCCCGGGAGGTCCGCTGCAGACGGCATCCGGTACGGGATGCGAGCCGCCTTGATCTTGGCTTTGGCGCGAGTGATTCGCCGCCCCATTGTGTTCTCGGGGACAAGGAACGCGCGGGCGATCTCGGGCATGGTCAGGCCGCCGATCATGCGCAGGGTCAGCGCCACCCGGTTCTCCATCGAAAGCGCTGGATGACAGCAGGTGAAGATCAGCCGGAGCCGGTCGTCTTCTATAACCCCGATGGGCTCGGTTGGATCGTTGTCGGAGACCATCAGAGCCTCCTTGTGCTTGGCGTCGCGTTGGTTCTCGCGCCGCAGTCGATCGATGCCCTTGCGGTTCGCGGTGGTGGTGAGCCAGGCGCCCGGATTGGGTGGCACACCGTCGGCCGGCCACCGGACGACGGCGGTCGCGAAGGCCTCGGCCGTGGCCTCTTCGGCGAGGTCGAGGCTGCCGAAGCGTCTGGTCAAGCCGGCGACCACCCGGGCCCACTCGTCACGGTATGCCCGGGTGATCGCGTCCTCGGCGTCGTTCACGCGAACGGTCGCACCTCGAGCTTCCGGTCGCAGACTTTCGACGCCTCTGCGGCAAGGGCGAGTGCAGCATCCAGATCCGGCGCTTCCCACACCCAGAGGCCGGCGAGGTATTCCTTCGACTCGAGGAAGGGTCCGTCGCTGATCACCTGCTGCTCGCCCCGGTTGTCGATGACCGTGGCCGCGTCAGGGTTCGCGAGGCCACCCGCGAACACCCAATACCCGTCGGCGATAAGACGCTCGTTGAACGCGCTGATCGCCGGTCGCCTGTCCGACCTGCCCGGAGTGCTCATGTCGTCGATCACGGAAACGAGGTACTGCATCTGAAGATCCTCTCCTTCGGTTTGTGTCACGCTCCACTCGGGGTCGCGCGTCAGTGTCATTGCGGGCCCGCGGGATGCGCGAGGTCGTAAGCGCGGGAGATCTTCGCCGGGACGACCATGCGCCAAGCATCCACGACGAGCTCGCGGGCCTCGGCAGGCTCCAGGACTGCGAGATCGGCGTGGACCCAGTTGAAGCGCAGATTCGAGTCCGAGGGCATCTGGAACTTGCGCGGGTTCCCTCCGACGAGCGCTGCCCGCTCCTCCTTCGGGAAGGCGAACCCCATCACCTTCTCGTCGAGCGAGAACGCGACGTAGACCATCTGCCCGACGCGGAACTTCAATCGCCCGCGCACGTACGCATGGTAGGAGCGCTCCAACTCTGCGCCCAGCGCTCGAACGTCGTCGATGACCGCCATGCCTACAGCCTCTCAGGCGTTTCCGACACGGAGCGATCCCGGGTGTGCGGGTGAGGCAGAGTGGGGTCGCGCTTCACGGCGGGCTTCCTCAGGCCTTCACGTAGCCGCGCGCCTCGACGATCCTGCCGTCCCGGACGCGGATCAGGTTCACGCCCCGGACCCAGTCGTTCTCGCCCGTTCCCCAGCGCAGGATCCACGGCCACGGCGAGATCACCGAGGATCTCCGCGCGCTCGGGGGAGAACCTCAGGTCCGCGCTGCCCGCGAGCGCTGACCAGCGTGCCAGACATGCGCGGCCGCCCTCGTGACGAGCCCCGGCGGGAGCCGGGCTCGTGTCCTCGATGACGCAATCGTCGGAGATCAGATCCACCAGGAGTGTTGGATCATGCAGATGGAACGCCTGGTTGTAGCGGTCCATGACCTCGTGGATGGTGCGGGTTGTTTCGGTCATTGCGGTACCTCTCGTGCGTGGTAGAACCGTCGGCGGCCTACGCAGACATGGTTCAGAACGTTGCGTAACTGGGACGACCAGCGGGCCGATACGTCTGGATCATCACGCCCTTCGAATCGGAACGCGAGTCGACCAGGTCCATCGCGATATCCCGACCTGCGCCTGCGAAGAGGCGGGCCCCCTGCCCCAGGACCACGGGGACGATGATGAGTTCCATCTCGTCGACGAGGTCCTTCTCGAGGAGCCACTGGATGAGTCGACTGCTTCCGTGTACTTGGAGTTCGCCGTCGCCGCTCGCTTTCAGTTCCGTGACGGCGGCGAAGAGGTCCTCTCCGAGGACTGCCGTGTTCGCCCATTCCGGCTCCGTCAGCGTTCTGGACGCCACGTACTTCGGCTTCGAATTCAAGGCCACCCCGATCGGGTGCCGTTTCAGATCCTCGATAGTGCCCCAGAAGTCGAGGAGGATGTCATACGTTCGCCGACCGAAAAGGAATGCGTCGGCACGCTGGAACGTCGCGGCAATGTGATCACGGGTCGCGTCGTCACCCGCGCCCCTCGCCCACCCACCGCGTTCGAACCCGCCCTCGCGGTCCTCGGCAGTAGGGCCGCCATTGCCCTGAGTCACTCCGTCCAGAGTGAGCTGCGTGATCGTCGTAAGTCTCATTGCGTTGTTCTCCATGACCTCGGCACCCACCACTGTGGGCACCACTCACCAACTCGACGAACGACACCGCCCGGATCCGACACCGGCCAGAAATTCATTCGGGCAAAAGACTCACGGTGAGCCGTCCGGGGTCGCGAATGGCAAGGGGGGCTCACCGCCTCCGATCTTGCCCCCCGCACGCCGGTCCCTCAGCGGACGGGGCTCCCGCATGATCGTTTGGTCTGTGCAGATTACTTCTCAGGACCGGAGTCGTGCGGTGGCTTCGACGTAGGCACGCTGAGCTCCGCGGACGTATATGGCAACGCCTTCGAGTTGGTCGGGAGTGAGGGCCTGCAGTACTGCGGCGACCGGTCCGGTGACCTTCGCGAGGATGTCGTCCAGTTGGTCGGGGCGAGCTTCGGTGTGTTCGACGAGGACACGTCGTCGGTCACCTGCGTCTCGAGTCCTCCGGATGTACCCGCCGCGCTCCATCCGATCGATCAGCCTGGTCGTTGCGCCGGTGCTCAGCCCGAGACGGCTCGCGAGTTCGCCGGCGGTCATCGGGCCGTCGAGATCGAGGATGCTGCTCGCCTGGTAATCGGTCGCGCCCAGCCCCGCCTTGTCCGCGGCCGCCAGGTGGAACAGGACCAGCGACGCGAGGTAGCGCCGGTAATCGGCCGCCAGATCTCTACGGCCGCCGTCGGACTGGGAATTTACCTGCACACGTGCAATCATTGCATGTATGCAGATAAATGACGAGCGGCACGCCGCGATCGATGACAGTCTGAGCCGGATCGTCGCTGCCTGGGATGCGGGCGACGCGCGCGCCTTCGCCGCTGAGTTCACCGTCGACGCCAGCTATGTGATCTACGCCGGAATCGTGTCGCTGGGGCGGGCGGAGATCGAGGAGGCGCATCTCCCCGTCTTTGAGAAGTGGCAGAAAGGTAGCCGCATGTCGATGCGGGAGCTTCACCGGCGCGCTTCCGGCGACAGTGTGATCGTGGTCACCGAGGGCGGCATCGGCAAAGGACGACGAATTCGTCACGACAAGGTGCAGACGTTCGTCTTCGTCAACGACGAAGGCACGTGGCGATGCGCCGCATTCCAGAACACGAAGAAGAGCAAACTCTTCATCTGGGTGAATGCGCGCGCCACCGCGCCACGCTGAGAGACACACTGTTTACGGTCGACCTCGACCGTCGCAACGCCGAGGAGGGCATCCGCGCTTACGCGACGCACCCGGGAGTGATCATCGGCCCCGGCCCCCCACACACAGGAGCACATTGTCTCCTTCCGCGCTCAAGGCCTCGTGGACGAGAACGGAGCCACGATCATCGATCCCGCAGGCGGCAAGAAGACCATAGAGCAAGATGCTTGGATCCAAGGCTTCACGACCGGCGCGAACCTGGGCTAGCGTTACCCCGCTACCTGGGGAACTGCGTTAGTGCTGGGGATGAAGACTCCCCAGACGGCGAGAAGATCCAGTTCCCGCTGTCTGGCGCACACGCGCGACTCGTCCAGCGAGGACAATCGCGACGCCGCGAGCGGGATCCGTCAACGGCACAGCCGCGCTACCCGTAGCTGGGGCCGTGCAGGGGTTCGCTGCCTATCTTGAGGAGCGTACGGGCGAGTTCGCCTGGCGCGGCGAGGGATGGCCAATGCCCGCTTCGCACGAGGGCAGGCTCGACTCCGAGACGTTCGCGAGAGAGTCGTCGCATGAATGGCAAGGGGAAGAGCCGATCGTGCTCCGCGGCGACCACGGCGATCGGCAAAGTCTGCCATCGGGTCGCGGACCACGTGTCATCGAACGGGCGCTGCGCTTGTGGGCGAGGACCGCGGGCGACGAACTTAGCGACGATGTCGAGCGGAACGTCGTGCCAGAACGATTCCTGCTCATCGAATTGGTCCGGGTCCCGTCCCTCAGCGACGTCGTTCGCTCTCTGCGCGGCCGTCTGCCCGGATCCCGCCCACCACGCGCCCGCGGTTTCACCAGGGGCGGGGATCATCCCCGCGACGAAGATGAGCGCACGAGCATTGAGACGCTCAGCCGCAACGACCGACGCGTAGGTACCCATCGAATGGGCCACGAGCACGATGTCATCCAGTCCGCGTGCCTCCGAGACAACGGCGTCGGCATACTCGGCGATGCCGGCCGCCTCATCGGTGGCCGGCAGGTCGACCGCAACAGCGCGGGCACCACTCGCCTGAAGAATAGGCAATACGCGATGCCACCCGAACGAGTCTCCACCGGCCCCGGGTACGAGCACGAAGTCTGTCATCCCCTGCCCTTCCCGAATGCCGGCGACTGCCTGCGCGGCGGCGATCGCGACTCTATCCCTCCAGCCCAGTTTTCCGGATTCGCTCGACCCACACGGCATGTCCGGCGCGACATCGGGGTCGTCGTCGAGCCACGTAGGTATGAGCCGCAACGACAACCGCGACACTGTCGCCATCCCCTGGCACGGCGACTACATATGGGAGCGGATGTACACCCTCGCCCACGCCGCCGCCGAGATCCACGCCGCGCAACGACCGACGGCACACCCGTTCGGATGCTGATGTAGGTTCCCGTTCGAGATGGCGGAGGATGCCGTGATTCCGCGGTACTTGGCGGTGGTATCGAGGTCGAGATTCCGCGGGGAATGGCGGATTCCTACCGCGCCAGTCCGAGGAAGGCCATGACGGCGCGCTCGACCTCGGCAAGCTGATCGACAGACAGCCTTCCGACACGAGAGACAGCGTTCGTCCTACGGACGGTCGTCAGCTTGTCGATCATGACGTCGCGGTCGCGTTCCAGTCCGGAAAGGTCGCTACCGACCACTCGCACCCGAAGAAGTGGCGCATCGACGAGATTGCTCGTCAGCGGAAGAACTGTGACCGAGTCCGTACCGTCAAAGGCGTCATCCTGGAAGATCAGCGCCGGCCGCGGCTTCGATGCGTAGACGCCACCGGCCACAGTCCAGAGTTCGCCTCGGATCACTCGTCATCCCAGGGCGCGGACACGGCCTCGATGAACGGCTGATCATCGCTCCGCCGATCGGCTGCCGCGACGAGGTTCGCCTGACGGCGCGCCTCCGCCGCGAACGCCGGTGTCCGCACATCCGGCACCCAGATCTGCACTGGACGGAATCCCCGTTCCCGCATCCGACGCCGATACTCAGTCACTCGCTCCCGCACTGCCATGCCGCGATTGTTACATGTAACGGGGCATCTCAAGCGAGGGAGCGCTCTTCGTGTTCGCATCGCTAGGGTCGCAGAATGGCGGACCTCGACTCGATGCATTTCGACGGCGTGGCACGGAACTATGCGGCGGCGCGACCGCCCTACCCAGCGGATCTGTGGCGTGATGTCCTCGCAACCGGACTCGTCGCTCCCGGTCGGCGCGCCCTCGATCTCGGTGCTGGTTCAATCCGGCTTGTTCGCCATCGACGAGACCCATCGGTACCGCTGGACGATCGATATGACGACCGACCAGGTCCGCGAACTGTTCCGCACCTTCAGCGACTGGACCGCCGACGAGGTGGAGGGGGCTTCCCTCGCTGTCGCCACGCTCGGCGAGACCATCTCGGAGGCTTACACCTCATGGCTCATCACCGCGTCCCCGGCACCCGGACTGAAACTCTGATCGAGACGCGCTCGACGCTGCGGTCAACCCTCGCCCGATAGAAGCAGCGCTAGCGCGCTGAACTCGAGCCAACGGCGCGGGGCCCAAAGCGTCCACCGCAAATGGCACAAATGCCAAGTGCATGCCAACTGGCCATGGAAGATGCCATCTTCGCGCGGAACCGACAACTACCCGAAGTCGCCCGGCGCCATATCAGTGAAGCGCGAGAAGTGGCCCTGGAACGCGACGGTGATCGTGTCGGTCGGACCGTTGCGGTGCTTCGCGACGATGAGGTCGGCCTCGCCGGCGCGGGGGGAGTCCTTCTCGTAGGCCGCCTCGCGGTGCAGCAGCACCACCATGTCGGCGTCCTGCTCGATCGAGCCGGATTCACGCAGGTCCGACAGGGCGGGCTTCTTGTCGGCGCGCTGCTCGGCACCACGGTTCAGCTGCGACAGGGCGATGACCGGTACGCCGAGCTCCTTCGCGAGCAGCTTGAGCGCACGCGAGAACTCCGACACCTCCTGCTGGCGCGACTCGACGCGCTTGCCCGACGTCATGAGCTGCAGGTAGTCGATCACGACGAGCTTGAGGCCGGAACGCTGCTTGAGGCGTCGGCACTTGGCACGGATCTCGACGAGCGTCATGTTGGGGCTGTCGTCGATGTAGAGCGGCGCGTCGTTGATACGGCCGCGCGTCGCGGCGACGGTCGTCCAGTCCCGCGAGTCGAGCGTTCCCTTGCGCATCGACTGCAGCGGGATCGCACCCTCGGCGCTGAGCAAGCGCATCGCGATCTCGCTGCGCCCCATCTCGAGCGAGAAGAAGATCGTGGGCATGTCGTGCTTGACGGCCGCCGAGCGCGCGAAGTCGAGCGCGAGCGTCGAGTTGTGGGTCGGGATCATCGACTCACCTGCGAGATACAGATGTTCGTCGTTGTCGACCTGCACGCAGCGCACGGGCACGCTCGAGATCGGGCGGATCGCCGTCACGTAGCGCCTGCCCGTGCGCAGAGAGTTCGCGGGACGCTCCTGCTCGTGCAGAGCACGCTTGCGCTCAAGCCAGAACACGTCGTCGGTTGTGGAGAAGTTGAGGATGTAGCAGGTGGACGACGCCTCGATGCGGCCGTTCACACGCTTGCTCGTGCGCCCGCACCGGTAGCCGAGACTGACGATCAGTTCGTAGACGGAATCCGCCAGCCTCTTGTTCGTCACGGCGAACTGGCACGAGCCGACACCCTTGACGACGGTGCCGTCGGTGTCGAGCAGACCCGCGAGCAGTTCGCGGCGCTGCGCCTCCGACGCCCGCAGGTACGCCGCGGGAACGTGCTTGTCGCCGAGGACCCCGGCCTTGCGCAGCAGGGCCGTGAACGAGCCGTGGTCCCGATAGCAGGCGGCACACTGCTGCGCCTCGCCCGAGTACGGTCCACCGCAATCGGGGCACGACAGACGTTCTGGGTGCGCACCCTTGTTCTTCGGTCCGCACGTACGGCCACACGTGCGCACGTTCGGGTGCCGCGCCGTGAACTCGACGCCGCAGACCTCGCAGGCCCGAACGATCTCTTCGCGCTCGAGAAGCTGAATCGAGTACAGCATCCCGCCGCGCGACTCGGCCCTCAGTCCGCCGCTGCGCGCGACGAGCGAAGGGATCTCGTCGGTCTCGCTCGTCAGCCGAGCACCGTCGCTGTGTCCGTCGCCGAGCCAAGCACCGAGCGCGTACGGTGCGATGGGCAGGTCGGCTTCGGGAGCCTGCAGCGCGTGTGCGTTGCGCACCGAGTGGTTGGCCCGCCCCTCTGCGGCAACGGTCAACGTTGCGAACATCTGTTCCGTCGTGACGATCGCGGTGTCGATCCGACCACGCCGCCTGGCCGCGCGTGTCTCGGTGGCCCACTGATGCTCGGCGTCGGCGATGATGGTCGACCCGTCTGAGAACTCGACTTCGTAGCACGGCCTGTCGAGCATGACTTCGGTTGCCGCGACCACCCGAGTCGGGCGGCCGTCCGCGTCGTACAGTTCATCGCCGACCTCGATCGCGCCCATCGTGGTCCAACCGCCCGGAGTGGGCAGCGGGGTGTCGAGGGCGAGGGCCTTACCCATGGCGGGTCGCGCCGCGATGATGATCATCTGCCCGGGGTGGAGTCCGTTGGTGAGCTGGTCCAGTCCCGAGAATCCTGTCGGGATGCCGGTCATCTGACCGTCGCGGCCACGGGCGGCCTCGATCTCTTCGACGGCGGCATCCACCGCGATCGTCAGCGGGACGTAGTCCTCGGCCTGCTCGGCACCGGTGACGGAGTAGATCTCGGCCTGCGCGTTGTTGACCAGGTCGAGCGCCTCGCCCTGGCCCGAGTAGCCCATCTGCACGATGCGGGTGCCGGCCTGGACGAGGCGGCGCAGCAGTGCGCGCTCCGAGACGATCGACGCGTAGTAGCCGGCGTTGGCCGCGGTCGGGACGATCGAGGTCAGCGTGTGGAGATAGTCGGCGCCGCCGGCGCGCTGCAGGTCTCCTGTCTTGATGAGCTCGTCGGTGACGGCGACGACGTCGGTGGGCTCGCCGTGCGAGTAGAGGGTGAGGATCGCCTCGAAGATCAGCTCGTGCTTCGGGATGTAGAAGTCGGTGCCCCGGAGCGTCTCGATGACGTCGGCGACGGCATCCTTCGAGAGCAGCATGCCGCCGAGCGCGCTCTGCTCGGCGAGGAGATCATGCGGGGGAGTGCGCTCGTACTCGTTGCGGCCGCCCTCGCGGGGTCCTCCCATGCGCTCTTCGGAGATGTCGGCGATCGACATAGGCGGGGCGCCCCTTTCGTTCGCTGCATCGTCCGGACGCACGCGAACACGCGCGCCTCGGGTTGGCCGTTGACCACGCTAAGGACGGCCTCCGACACTCGCAACACGCCCTGTGGATAACTGTGTGGAAAGCCTGAGAGAAACGCCGACACACCTGTGAAGAACCTCTGTGGAGAACTACCCGTGTATCTGGGGGATGTTTCGCGGAAATGGCTTCTGATCAGGAATCTGCGAATCCACACCCTGTGGAGGGATTCGTGGTTGAAGCAGAGGTTGAAGGTTTGGCGAGACGCTGCACCCTGTGCACAATTCCGGGGACACAGGATCTTCCCCGCGCGCGAGAAGATCATGGCGGCCCAGCACGAAGTAGCGCTGGACAGCCCCGCGAACGACGCGCTACTCTCGGAGCTCCAGGCACCCTCACGCACGATCCGTTCGGCCGTTCCACGACCCGAATCCGGAAGTGCGGCCTATTCGTCGTGGGAGGTGAACGTGGAGACCACAACCTGGCAGCTGCCAAGGATCGTGCGGCTGGCCCTGATCGGGACCGGCGCCGCGTTCGCCTGGATCGTCGTCTCGCTCGTCCTGGGCCTCGGGCTCGGGAACGCGCACGCTGACGACGGCGACCACGACGGACTGCTCGGGGGTGTCCTCGGTGCCGTGACCTCCGCGGTCGACTCGACCGCATCGTCGCTCACAGACACCGTCACCAGCACGGTCTCGACCACTACCACCACCGTCACCGACGTCGTCGATACGGTGGTCGCGGTCGCACCGGCGCCGGTGCAGCAGCCGGTCAGCAAGGTCATTCAGTCCGTCGGCTCGGTCGTCACGAACACCGTCACGACCGTCACCGCGCCCGTCACCCAGGCGGTCTCGGACGGCGTCGTCAGCGGGATCACGCAGCCCGTCGTCGAGGTCGTGACCCAGGTCCCGGTGGTCGGTGACATCGTCTCGGGCATAGGGCTCGACGAGACGGTGAACGACATCGGCGGCACGGTCGACGACACGCTCGACGGTGTCGTGGGCGGTGCGGTCGACGCCGTGGAAGAGACCGGATCTACGATCGGGAAGCCGTCGAGCGGCATCCCCGGCACCGGGATCGACCTCCCGACGCTCCCGAGCCTCCCCGACCTTCCCGTCGGCCCGAGCGTGCCGGAGGCTTCCGGCCCCTCCCGCCAGCCCACCGCGGACGCCGATGTCATCGACACCGCCGTCGGGCTGATGGATGCCCCGGCCAAGACCCCCGCGTCGGTCGCCCTCCATCGCGGCACCTGGAGCGCGACTGCTGCGTCGGAGGGCGCTCAGGCATCCGCGGCCGGCACCTCTGAGGTCATCCACTCCTCCTCCACCGGCGCGCCGCGCGCAGGTGGAGCCACGAGCAGCGGGGGCGGGCTCTGCCTGCCCGCGTCTTCTTCCGCAGGACCCGGCGGTGCGGGTCCCGGCGCCTGGGCGTTCGTCGTCCTCGATCCTCTCGATGCAGACCGTGCCTGGGTGCGTCGAGCAGGGCCCGAGGATGAGCACGCGCCACCGGCGCCCGTCACTTCCACCGACGTCTCCCCCGACTGATCGGCTCGCTGCCGTCGCCTGCGCTCATCCGAGCCGGCTATGACGGCTGAGCTCCGGCGCGCCCTCACGCGCCAGCAGTGCTGAGCGCATCTCCGCGCGCGCTGCGAACCGATCAATCCACAAAGGGGAACACCATGCGTACTTTCTACAAGCGCGCCCTCTTGGGCACGCTTCTGGCCGGCGGCATCACGCTGCTCGGCGCGACGGCCGCCAACGCGGCCGAGGCTCCCGTCGATCCGGACGTGCTCTCGTCCGTGGTCGCCGACAACGGACTCGTCGACTCGCTCGTCGGCGACAGCATCGTCGATCCGATCCTCGGCGACGACGGCGCAGCGGCGCCGGTGACCGACGCGATCGCCCAGGTCGCCGACGGCGTCACCGGCACGACTGCGGGCACCGCGATCACCGAGGCATTGACGGGCGACGACAGCGCGCTCGATGACGTCGTCGGCGACGGCGCCCTCGTCGAGGGCGGCACGGTGGGTGATCTCGCGTCGAACGGTGACGCGGTGCTGAACAACGTGGCCGCCGGCGACCTGCAGGCCGCGGTGACCGACCTCGGCACCACGGTCGAGGACCTGGGCTCTGACGTCGGCCAGACCGTCACGACTGCGGCCGCCAACGCGGACGACCAGGTGGTCGACGGCGTCCTCGCAGACGCGATCGCCGACACCGCCGGCATCCTGAACGGCGACGATCCCGCCGCCGGGCTCGACACGCTGGTGCAGGATCTGGGCGACAACACGGCGGATGCCGCCGACACGAGCGGGCTCGCGCAGGACGCCCTCCAGCAGACGCTCGAGGGCGGCCCGACCGCTGCCCCGGCGACGCAGGTGGATGACGCTGACGGGCTGCTGACGGGCCTCACCGAGGATGACGGCCTGGTCGACGGGCTCGTCGGCGACGGCATCCTCGACCCGATCCTGGGAGACGACGGCGCGCTCGATCCTGCGACCGACGCCGTCGGCGAGCTGCTCGACGGCATCACAGACACGACCGCAGGGAACGACCTGGTCGACGGCCTGCTCGGTGAGGACTCCGGTCTGAACGATGTGGTGGGTGACGGCATCCTGGTCGAGGGCGGACTCGTCGGCAACGCCGTCGACAACCTCGACAACACGGTCGACGACCTGCTGGACGGCGACGTCGACGGCGTGATCGAAGACCTCGGCACGACTGTCTCGGATCTCGGCTCCGACGTGGGCACCACGGTGACGAACGCGACGGCCAACACCGCAGATCAGGCCATCGACGGGCTCGTGAACGACGCGGTCGGGGATGCAGGAAGCATCGTCGACGAGCTGATCACCGGCGGCGACGTCGTAGGCGCCGTGTCGGACACCGTGCAGCACGCCGGTGACAACCTGACCGACGCCGTCGACAACACCGGTCTCGTCGACGACCTGCTCACGGACGTGCTCGGCGACAGCGATCCGACCGACCCGACCGATCCCACGGACCCGACCGATCCCACGGACCCGACCGATCCGGGCAACCCGACCGATCCGACCGACCCGACCGACCCGGGCAACCCGGGCAACCCGACGGACCCGACCGACCCAACCGATCCGACCGACCCCGGCAACCCGGGCGACCCGGGTGACGGCTCCACCGGCACCCCGGGATCGACGGGCAGCACCGGCAACACCGCCGGCACGGGCCCGACCGGCTCGATCGCCGACGCCGGAACGGTCACCGACCTCGCTGCGACGGGAGGGACGCGCGCGTTCCCGTTCCTGCTGCTGGGGCTTCTGCTCCTGCTGGCCGGCACGCTGGTGCGCGTGTCGCAGCGACGCTCCGCGTGAGTCGACGGGGCTAGTCGACGTTCCCCAGGCGCCCAAGCCCCGACTCCGTTCGAGCAGGCGGGAGGACCGACCCCAGCGGTCCTCCCGCCCCTGAACCGCCCTCGAACCTTCGCCGTTTCTGCCTGGATCGGCGGGGTCGAGGGTCGGCACATCGCCCGGCACCGTCGTCCGTCCCTGCCTGGACCGGCCGCCACGCCTGGCGATGACACGAGCGGATGCCGCGACCCGGGGGCTCGCGGCATCCGCTCCCGTATGTCCGACGCCGGCCCGCATTGCGCGGCGTCTGCGCGGTCGCCAGAGTGGAGGGATGCCTCTCCCCGAGCCGTACCGTCTGATCCCGATCCCCGCCGCCCGCCACGACGACGTCCTGGCGCTCGACCTGTGGGCCTTCCCGAGCGGCGACACCGTCGAGGCGCTGCGCGACCTGCCGAGCCCGCTCAGCTGGGACCGCACGTACGGCGTGGTCCGCTCCGACGACGACGACCTGCTGGCCGGGTTCCATGGCGCCTACCCGCTGCGGGCTTATCCCGTGCCGGGCGCCGAGGTGGCCTGCGGCTGGCTGACGTGGGTGGGCGTGCACCCGGGGCACCGGCGGCGCGGCATCCTTCGCGGCATGATCGAGCACCACTTCGCCGACTGTCTCGCGCACGACGAGACGATCTCGGGCCTCATGGCCGCCGAGACCCCGATCTACGGCCGCTTCGGCTACGGCATGGCCTCGACGCAGCTGAACCTGACGATCCCGCGGGGCGCCGCACTGCGCCCGGTCCCGGGTTCGGCCGATCTCGACGTGACGCTCGAGGAATGGGATGCCGCGGCCCACGGCGACCTCGTCGCCGGCATCCACCGCGACTACGCGCGGGTGCCCGCAGGGCTCGGCCGCCCCGGGTGGGCGACGCGGGAGACCCCCGAGCAGCGTGGCTCACGAGACACCGATGCTCCCGCCCGCCGCGGCGGCAAGGAGTCGCTCCGAGTGCTGCTGGTGCGCGACGCGTCGGGCACCGCGGTCGCGTATGCGACGTTCCGCCGGTCGATGTCGTGGGAGCGCGCGGGCGCCGAGGGCACCGTCCACGTGCGCGAGGCGGTCGCGCTCACCCCGGCCGCCGCGCACCGGATGTGGTCGGTGCTGCTGGACCTCGACCTCACCACGAAGGTGCAGATCGCCAACCTGCCGATCGATGACCCGATCGTCACGCTGCTGGTCGACATCCGCCCGGCCGTGCCTGACTACTCCGACAACAGCTGGATCCGCATTCTCGACCTGCCCGGCGCGCTGGCGCGGCGGATGTACGCGGGCGCGGTCGACGTCGTGCTCGAGGTGACCGACGCGATGCTGCCCGCCAACGCGGGCCGCTGGCGCGTGCGCGCCGGTGCGTGGCAGCAGGCCGACGTGGTGCGCACCGACGACGAGCCGCACCTCGTGCTCGACGTCCGTGAGCTCGGCGCCGCCCACCTCGGCTCGGTGTCGCTCGTCTCGCTCGCGCAGGCGGGGCTGATCGACGTGCGCTCTCCTCAGGCGCTGCGCGAAGCGTCCGCCGCCTGGTCGTGGCCGGTCGCCGCCGGCGCGAACTGGATCTTCTGACCGCTTCGACAGGCGCTGGGCCGACAGGCCGAGGGCCGACGGGGCCCAGGGGTTCGACTCCTGACCTGGAGACGACGGATGCCGCGACCCGAGGCCCTCGAGAGGGCCCGGGTCGCGGCATCCATACCGCGCCAGAATTACTTGGCGGCGACCACCTGCAGCGTGATCACGGCGGTGAGGTCGTCGCGGAGGCGGATCGTCGCCTCGTGCTCGCCCACCGACTTGATCGGGGAGGTGATGTGGATCTTGCGCTTGTCGAGGTCGCCGAGGCCGGCGGCCTTGACCGCGTCAGCCACGTCGACCGTCTTGACCGCACCGAACAGGCGGCCCTCGGCGCCGGCCTTGACGGCCAGGCGGACCTTGTTCGACTCGAGCGTGTTCTTCAGCGCCACAGCCTCTTCGTGATCGTGGATCGCGCGCGACTCGCGAGCGGCGCGGATCGACGCCACCTGCTTCTCGCCACCGCGGGTCCATGCGACCGCGAAGCCCTGGGGGATGAGGTAGTTACGGGCGTACCCGTTCTTTACCTCGACAACGTCTCCGGCGCTTCCGAGCCCGGCGACCTCATTCGTGAGAATCAGCTTTGCCATTGGGTGCTCCTTAGCGGCCAGCGCCGGCGTAAGGCAGGAGCGCCATTTCGCGCGCGTTCTTGATCGCCTTGGCGATCAGACGCTGCTCCTGCACCGAGACACCGGTGATACGACGGGCGCGGATCTTCC
>Ga0160453_100395_pt1 | contig 36386 bp, 32 predicted proteins | sample HID1971K_E6MG_FD_108228 | JGI IMG/M metagenome (GOLD analysis project Ga0160453, IMG submission 108228) | Enriched millipede-associated microbial communities from UW Madison campus, WI, USA - HID1971K_E6 MG | ecosystem: Host-associated > Arthropoda: Insects > Digestive system > Unclassified ...
ACCTTCTGGTAAAAATGTACTAATCAGGGTTTGCTCGGCTTGACTCAAAATGAAAATTCTCGTTTGATTTAAAATGCAAAAGAAAGAAATTATTTTCTTCCCCCCAAGAATTCCGCTTGATCCTTCACTATTCCTTTATCATAGTTTATGGCTTTTGAATTCCGCTTGATCCTGATTTTGGGCATCAAAAAAGAAATTGAGAACATCGTTTAAAATCTGTATCTAATTAGTTTTTAAAGGATTGTAAAATGTTGAACATATAGCTAAAGGTATAAAACAACAAAAGCCCCAATAAATTGGGGCTTTGTACTCGGGGCGGGAATCGAACCCGCACGACTTTTAGGGTCACAGGATTTTAAGTCCTGCGTGTCTACCAGTTCCACCACCCGAGCAGGTGATTAACCTTTTAAATTTAAAAGCCTTCAATTAAGAAGGCCTTTTGAGCGAAAGACGAGATTCGAACTCGCGACCCCGACCTTGGCAAGGTCGTGCTCTACCAACTGAGCTACTTTCGCATTAACGTGTTACCGTTTGTTTTTGGTGATGCAAATATAGTGAGATTTGTAAACCTGTCAAGGAATTTTTTATAAAAAATTAAATTTTTGTTTTAAATAGCTGTTTATCATCCCAATAAATTTTAAATTAATTTCAAAGAAAACTTAAATATAGGCTTCAATTGAACCGAATAGCACAAAAATTAGATTTCTTTAAGTACATCCAAAATTAAATCTCTTTCATAACCCTTGCCTTGCAGATAGGAAATCAACTTATATCTTCGTTTTATTTTGTCTTTTTCGGTTAGGCCATGTTCTTTTTTCTCGGCCAATTGTTTTAAAACTTTCAGATAATCCTCATCGTCCAAGCTATATAACGCCTTTTGTACAAGTTGATCGGGAACACCTTTCAGTTTTAAGCCCTGTTTAATTTTCAGGCGACCCCATTTTTTAATATTAAACTTCCCCGAAGTATACGTTTTGGAAAAACGTTCCTCATTTAAGAAGTTGTTGATAATCAGATCCGTTATAATTTCTTCCAGTTCATCACCTCTGATTCCCCAATCCAATAATTTCGTTCTCATTTCCTTTTGTGAACGTTCCTGGTAAACACAAAAACTTTCAGCTTTTGCCAATGCTTGTTTTTTATCTAAATATACTGCCTCTTGTTTACCGCTTTTCATAATTAATTACTGAAATTCGTAAAAATAAAAACGAATATCCTATTTTTCTGAAATTAAAAGCATGCAGAACCCGATATATACCATTTCACATATTGCGAAAATTTTAAATGCCGATGCCAAATTAATTGATGAACAAATGATTATGCGGTATTTGGTAATTGATAGTCGCTCGGTTTTGGTTCCCGAAAATTCCTTGTTTTTTGCTTTATTTGCACATCGTGATGGACATGAATTTATAAAAGATGCTTACCAAAAAGATATCCGAAATTTTGTTATCAGCGAGAAAAAATATATTGAACAATATCCGGATTGCAATTTTATCGTTGTAGATGATGTTTTAAAAGCATTGCAAGATTTAGCAACGTATCATCGCAGGCAGTTCAATTTAAAAACTATTGGAATTACAGGGAGCAACGGAAAAACCATTGTTAAAGAATGGCTTTATCAGCTTTTAGCTGTCGATTTTAATATTGTCCGAAGTCCTAAAAGTTATAATTCACAAATTGGTGTCCCGCTTTCAGTTTGGCAAATTACCGCCGAAAACACATTGGGTATATTCGAAGCAGGTATTTCGGCAATTAACGAAATGGAAATTTTGGCCCAAATCATTCAACCCCAAATCGGTATTTTAACTAATATAGGTGAGGCACACGCGGAAGGCTTTAGTTCAAAAAAGGAAAAGCTTACAGAAAAGCTAAAACTCTTTAAGGATGTTGAACTTTTCATTTATTCGCCTGAATATACGAGCGAGATCAACTTAAAAGATTTACCTGGCAGAAAACAATTCAGTTGGAGTAGTAAACAAGCTGCTGACCTACAAATTATTGCGGTAGAGCCTATTGAGGAAAATTGTTACCTGAGGGCAATTTATCAAAATCGGGAAATAGAATGCATATTGCCTTTTAAGGATAAAGCATCAATAGAGAATGGAATGATTTGCTGGGCGACTTTGCTGGCATTAGATTATACACCTGAACAAGCTGATTTGCGTTTAGAAAAATTAAGCCATGTAAGTATGCGTTTGGAGCTTAAAAATGGTATAAATCAATGTTCAGTAATTGATGATTCTTATAGCGCTGATATTTCTTCCTTAGCCATAGCACTGGATTTCCTGAACCAACAAAATCAACATCCCAAAAAAACCGTAATTCTTTCGGAATTATTTGAAACTGGTAAAGCAGATGAAGATTTGTACGCTGAAATTGCTGATTTACTGATGCAGAAAAAAGTAGATCGTTTAATTGGTATTGGCACTCACATTACCAAGCTTGCTGGTTTCTTTAAATTTGAAACCCAGTTTTTTGAGGATACGAATGCATTTATAGGCGCTTTTCCTGGATTGCAATTTAATCACGAAACCATTTTGGTAAAAGGGGCAAGGCGTTTTGAATTTGGAAGAATCAGCAAATTGCTTACTCAAAAAATCCATGATACCGTTTTGGAAATCGATCTGAATGCAATGGTTAGTAATTTGCAGTTTTACCGCTCTAAATTAAAACCTGGAGTAAAAATTATGGCTATGGTAAAAGCTTTTTCTTATGGAAGCGGAAGTTTTGAGATCGCCAATTTGCTTCAATTTCATAAAGTAGATTATTTGGCTGTTGCCTATGCAGATGAGGGCATTGCACTCCGTAAAGCAGGTATCACCTTACCCATTATGGTTATGAGTCCTGAAGAATCTGCTTTCGAGGTCATGATCAAACACAATCTGGAACCTGAGATTTATAGTATAGAAATTTTAAATGGTTTTCTGAACGTATTATCTGATTATGATTTTGAGTATCCGGTACACATTAAAATAGATAGTGGTATGCACCGTTTAGGTTTTGATGAGCCGGAAATTGATAGATTACTGGCCTTGTTGAAAGATTCAGGCAGAATTAAAGTTCTAAGTGTTTTTTCTCACCTGGTAGCAAGTGATGCTGCAGAGCACGACGGATTTACGCAACAACAAATCGAAAAATTTGAACGGATTGCAGCTAAAATAACGAAGGTATTAGGTTACAAACCACTACTCCATATTGCCAATACCTCAGGTATTAGTCGCTGGCCCGATGCCCAAATGGATATGGTAAGATTGGGTATTGGCCTGTATGGTTTTGATTCGGCGCTTACCAGTAACCGTGGATTGCAAACTGTAATGGTACTCAAAACAACTGTTACCCAGGTTAAAATATTGGAGGCAGGAGAAACCGTTGGCTATAGCAGGAGAGGGGTTTTACCACAAGGTGGTAAAATTGCAACTGTTAAAATCGGATATGCTGATGGATATAATCGGGCTTTTGGAAATGGGCTGGGTAAGATGTTGATTAATGGGTATTTAGTACCCACTATTGGTTCAATTTGTATGGATATGACTATGCTGGATATTACCGGAATTGATGATGTAAAACCCGGTGATGAAGCCATTGTTTTTAACCAGGAACACAACATTATGCAATTGGCAAAAGATATTGGTACCATCCCTTACGAAATTCTCACCAACATTTCCCAACGTGTTAAAAGGGTGTACTTTTATGGATAGTTACTAGTTTATGGTAATTCGTAAACCAGTAACTAATGAACTACTGAATAAATAAACTAATTTTTATTTAAGTTTGCCCTATGAACAAAATCGGGAAAGCTATTTTAAACTACCTCATTAAAGGTTTATTAATTGTTGTACCCATCTCCCTGAGCATTTTTATTGTGATTTGGGCAGTTACTACAGTAGACAGTTGGTTAAATGTAAACAACATTCTGGGTGTAAATCCCCAAACAGGCGAAAGTAGAAATATTCCCGGACTGGGTTTGCTTACGGTGGTTACCATTATCTTGTTGGCAGGTTTTTTCGTAACCAATTTCGTTACTGAGCCCATGTATAATTGGTTTCAGCGGATTATGCATCGTTTGCCGCTGCTCAATTTCATTTATTCATCCATAAAGGATTTAACGGAGGCATTTGTTGGTGATGAAAAGAAATTTAATCATCCTGTATTGGTAGAGGTAGAAGGAGGACTGAAAAAAATTGGCTTTTTAACACAAAATGATTTAAAAAAGCTCAATCTGTCAGATGAGGTTGCTGTATATTTTCCGCTTTCTTATTCCTTTGCCGGGCAATTGTGTATCGTTAAAAGAGATAAAATTGTTGATTTGAATATGAACGCCGCTGATGCGATGAAACTGGTGGTAAGTGGAGGAGTAAGTGGATTTTAGATTTTAGGAAATGATTAAGATTTATCACAACAATAAATGCAGCAAGAGCAGATGCGCATTGGGTATTTTGAAAGAAAGCGGAGAAGAATTTGAAGTGGTTAATTATTTGGAAACTGTACCTACAGTTAATGAGCTGACAGCAATTATCCAAAAACTTGGAATTAAAGCTCATGATCTGGTACGCAAAAATGAATCTGTTTATCTGGAAAAGTATAAGGGAAAGAATTTATCAGATGAAGAATGGATTTTAGCCATGATCGAAAACCCAATATTAATAGAACGGCCGATATTAATCTCTGGTGACCAGGCTGTAATTGCGAGACCCACAGAAAGAATTTACGATATTCTGTCTTAACTTATTACAAACGTACACATGCCAAAAGTAATCTTCGATTTACGAAGTTTTGCAGGGCTTGGGTTTGGAAAACTTCGTAAGTCTTTAAAGAGTCGATTTTAAGTGATTTACCTATGTTTATCGGGTGAAAAATAGTGTCATTTTTCGTTTCGTTGAGACACGAACCGGGGCCTGTACTTTACACTTTTACCACAGATGCTTTTTAAGAAAAGTAGTATATCATTTGATTATAGCTGTGCTTACCTTTTTAGCCAAAAATTAATATGATACTTGCCTGGTTGGCTTTTTTATAAGACTTTTAAAATTCTTTAGCTATTAATTCATTAACAATCGAATGCAATACAGGCAAGTCCTGTTTTATACTTTGATATACCAGTTTCATATTCAATCCGAAATATTCATGGGCAATATAATTTCTAAAGCCTCTAACCAAATGCCAGGGATATGGATATTTCCTTAATCGTTCTTTATCTATGAAAATTATAGCTTCACCAATGATAGAAAACTGATAAAGTACAGCATCTATAACGATATCGCTAGCTAAAAACTTTTTTTCAGAGAGATCTTTTGTATATGTATTTATCTTTTCAATTGCCTCTGAAATATGTTCAGCTCTTTGTTGTTCAGTAGGCTTCATTTTTTGATAATTAACTTCAAATCTTTGGAGATAGATTTCTGTGCATGTGACTTGATATAACCTTTTTCAACTACATCAACTTTTCTGCTAAAAAGCATTTGCAATTTGTGCTGTATTTCTAATAAATCGAACATCGTATGCTTTTCTTTTGGTGATAGTTCGATCATAACATCAATATCGCTATCAGATTTAGCCTCGTTTCTAGCCAGAGAGCCAAATAACCATGCGGAAATTACTTTTGATTCATTAATAAAAAATTCTCTTAATTGATTTAGAATACTATCTTGACTTAAAGCTAAAGTACGTGTATAGGCAATCTTTTCTTCTGCAGCCATTAAAATATCTTGAGTATTAGGTTCGTATTTTAATTCCTTTACAATTTTATCGGCCATATAATTAACCATCAGGTTTTTTTCATCCACATTAAAATAACCGGCAAGTTTTGTAACCTGAGCTTTTGAGGCATTTCTTTTGCCGTTTTCAATTTTACTTAAAATGGCCTGGTCAATTTCCAAAAAAGCGGCAACTACCCTCAACGGAAGTTTGGCTTGTTCTCTTAACGATTTTATCTCTTGACCGAAAGTTTTCATTTTGAATAAATTTGATTTGACAAATATTGTCAAAAAATATTGCTTTTCAAATAAAAAAGCCGATTATAAATCGGCTCAAATCTTTAATCCTGAAAATCTTGTAATCCTGTTCAAAAGTTTAGGTTTCAGCTTTCTAATCTCGAAAATCCTAAAATCTTGTAATCCTGTTTAAAAGTTAGGTTTCAGCACATATTTGTTATAGAAACGGAAAATATGCTCTGCAGCTTCTTCAGCGGTATCCACAAGGCGGAATAAATTCAAATCTTCTTCGTGAATATTATGTTCTTTCAGCAACATGGTATTTTTGATCCAGTCAATTAAACCTCCCCAATAATCAATGCCGAGCAGTACAATTGGGAAACGGGCAATTTTACCGGTTTGAATTAAGGTTAATGCTTCGAAAAGCTCATCCATTGTTCCAAAACCACCCGGTAATACAACAAAACCCTGGCTGTATTTCATAAACATCACTTTGCGCACAAAGAAATAATCAAACTCCAATAACTTATTATGGTCGATATATTTATTGTGGAACTGCTCAAAAGGCAACTCAATATTTAAACCCACCGATTTACCACCATTTGTATGCGCTCCTTTGTTTCCTGCCTCCATAATGCCAGGGCCACCACCTGTAATAACACCATAACCACGATCTGTTAACAAGCGACCGCATTCTTCTGCCATTTGGTAATATTTATTGGTTTGTGCCGTTCGGGCCGAACCGTAAATGGTAACACATGGACCTATTTTAGCCAGCTTTTCAAAACCGTCAACAAATTCGGACATTATTTTGAAAATTTGCCAGGAGTCCGTTACCTTAATTTCCTGCCAGTCTTTATTTTCAAAAGCACTTCTAATTTTTTCTTCACTCGTCATATCATCAAAATATAATATTAAAATTTTGTTTGTTGATCTGTTTTTTTACTGATGAACAACAAACCTATAAATGTGATTAAACCGTTAATTAGAATCAGTTCAACACTAAAAACATAACCGCCCAATAAAGCAGTCGAATTGGTTGTAAGCAAGTAACACAAAAAAGGAGATATGATACAAATTATTGGAACTAATTTATCATGCAGCCCACGGTTTTTTACAAATAATCCAAAACTATACAAGCCTAAAAGTGGACCATAAGTGTAAGAAGCAACCTGGAAGATTTTCTTGACAACCGATTCATCATTCATGGCATTGAATAGAATAATAACCAGAAACATTAACATTGAAAAAGCTACGTGAACCATATGACGCTTTTTAACTGAATTTTTGGAATTTGAATCTCCATTTTTATGCATTCCTAAAAAGTCTACACAGAAAGAGGTTGTTAATGCAGTTAAAGCTGAGTCTGTGGTTGCAAATGTTGCAGCAGTTAGACCTAACATAAATACGATTGCAGGGATAACACCTAAATTGTTTAGAGCAATTTGGGGAAATAGAAAATCTGTCCTCGGATTTCCAGTAACGTGGTCTAAAGGAATTGCAATACCATTTTTAGCGGCAAACATGTAAAGTAAGGCACCAACACTTAAAAAGAAAATGTTCAATACTACAAAAACACCCGTAAAAGTAAACATGTTTTTTTGAGCCTCTTTAATGGTTTTCATACTCAGGTTTTTTTGCATTAAATCCTGGTCTAAGCCAGTCATGGCGATCGTTACAAAAATACCACCCAGCAATTGTTTACTCACATGAAAGCCATTCGTCATAAAATCTTCATAAAAGAATATTTTTGAATAACCGCTGTTTTTCACACTTTCAAAAGCTTGAACAACATCTAAATTAAGACTGGTGCAAATGAAATATATCGTTAGGAAAACCGATATAACCAGGAAAAATGTTTGCAGGGTATCTGTAATAATAATTGTTTTTAATCCTCCCTTGAAAGTGTACGACCAGATTAATCCCAAAGAAATTAAAACGGTTGCCCAGAAAGGAACGCCGTAACTATCAAATATAAAGCGTTGCAAAACAATCACAACCAAATAAAGTCTGAAAGCAGAACCGATTGTACGGCTGATCAAAAATATAGATGCGGCTGTTTTATAACTGTAATGGCCTAATCGTCTTTCTATATAGCTATAGATTGAAGTTAGATGCATCCGATAGTAAAGCGGCAGTAGAACAGTTGCAATGATAATAAAGCCAATGGCATTTCCCAATACAAACTGAAAATATTGAAATTGATTTCCACTTGGAGCACCAACTTCACCGGGGACAGATATAAATGTTACCCCGGAAAGCGCAGTTCCAATCATTCCAAAAGCAACCAGGTACCATTTAGAATTACGATTGGCGATAAAAAAAGTAGAGTTGTCAGACGATTTTTTAGAAGTTACAAATGAAATGATAATCAGCAGTAAAAAATAGCCGATTAAAAAACATAAAAGAATAGTTGGAGACATAGATTTGTTTTAAGGTGCTAAATGTAAGAAATTACAATTTAAAGTCAATAGTCTTTAATCGATAGTCTGTAGCCCATAAGTTCAAGTTTTATATTTAATAAGTTATGACAAAGAACTATTAACCATCAACTATTAACCATTTTATATAAATTTGTAGAATGAATTTTTCATCCAAGCTGCTTGAAGATGCGGTAAACGAATTTTCTAAATTACCTGGTGTGGGGCAAAAAACAGCACTACGTTTAGTATTACATCTGCTAAATAAGGAACATGCCGAGGTTGAGCTGTTTGGTAATACCTTAATTAAATTAAAGCAGGAAATTAAAAACTGTAGCATTTGCCACAACATATCTGATTATACCATTTGCGAAATCTGTACTTCGCACAAACGGGATAAGGAAACCATTTGTGTGGTGGAAGATACCCGTGACGTAATGGCTATAGAAAATACTTCCCAATATTTTGGAGTTTACCACGTTTTAGGTGGATTAATTTCCCCAATGGATGGTATTGGCCCAAGTGATTTGTTCATTGATGGTTTGGTGCAAAGAGTTTCAGCAGGAGGTATTAAAGAAGTAATTTTGGCTTTAAGCCCAAATATGGAAGGAGATACCACCTTATTTTATCTCTACAAAAGATTGAAAGAATTTAATGTGCCAATTACAACGATAGCCCGGGGGATTGCTTTTGGAGGAGAGTTGGAGTATACTGATGAAATTACTTTGGGTCGTTCCATTATAACGCGAGTGCCCTACGAAAACGCGATGATGAAATAAAATACATGAAGGTTAAACAAATTCTTGTTTTAGGGTGGTTTATGATTTTAAGTCTTGCGCTGCAGGCCCAGGTTAAAATTCATTCACATAATGATTATACCCATCAAAATCCTTTTTTTGAAGCTATTAATCAAAAAGCTTTTTCCATAGAGGCTGATATTTTTCTCGTTGGAGATTCTTTAATGGTTGCGCACAGTAAAAAAGAAATCAAAACAGGAAATACATTAGAGAAAATGTATTTGAAACCCATTGAGGCTTTGTCAAAAACAAAGAATTTTTACAGTTTCCAACTGATGATTGATGTTAAAGACAATTGGAATTTAACCTATCCGGTTTTATTGAAAACATTAAACAGGTATAAAAGGGATTTTAAAAAGCAAGGTAAAAAGGTTTCAGTTGTAATAAGCGGTAGCCGTCCGGCAGAATCTACTTTTCATCATTACCCCAATGTAATCAACTTTGATGGATTGCCTGGACAGGACTATGCTCCCAAAGATTTAAAGAAAGTGGTTATGATAAGCGATAATTTAGCAACATATTCCAAATGGAATGGGATAGGCAAAATCCCTGATTTGGATAAAGAGAAACTTTTAAAAGTGATAAATAATGTACACAAGATAGGCAAACCTTGCCGTTTTTGGAATGCTCCGGATACTGAAGCATGCTGGAATTTATTACGTGAATTAAGAGCTGATATCATCAATACGGACAAGGTAAAAGAGAGTACTGCATATTTTAAAAATTAAAAACCTGGGTCTCAATACTTGACCCTGACTAGTTGATATTAAAAAATGAAAGATAAAGTCATCATCATAACAGGTGCTTCGAGCGGAATTGGTAAGGCTTGTGCAGAAGAATTTGCAAAAAGAGGAGCAAACCTGGTTTTGGCTGCAAGGCAATATGTTACGCTTTGTGAAATTACTGCCGATTTGGAAAAGAAATATAACATAAGGGCAGTTGCAGTACAGGCAGACGTGAGCAAAGAAGCAGATTGCGCATTAATCATAAAACAGACTTTAGTTTCTTTTAATAAAATCGATATCCTCATAAACAATGCTGGTTTATCGATGCGGGCACTATTTAACGATCTTGATCTATCTGTGCTTAAAAATCTGATGGATGTAAATTTTTGGGGAACAGTTTATTGCACAAAATATGCTTTACCAGAGATTTTGAAAACCAAAGGAACAATTGTAGGTGTTTCATCCATTGCGGGTTATCGTGGTTTGCCTGGGCGTACAGGTTATTCCGCATCTAAATTTGCAATGAACGGCTTTATGGAATCTCTTCGTACAGAACTTTTAAAAACCGGGGTGAATGTAATGGTGGCTTGTCCGGGTTTTACCACATCTAACATTCGTGTTGCGGCATTGGCGAAAGATGGCGAGGCACATGGCGAAACCAGTATGGAAGAAGGTAAAATGATGAGTGCGGAAGAAGTAGCCTGCAATATCGCTGATGGCATCGAACAACGAAAACGGACCTTAATTATGACAGGACAAGGAAAACTGGCTGTATGGATGAACAAGCTTTTTCCAAAGTTTACCGATAAAAAAGTATTCGAGTTATTTGCCAAAGAAAAAAATCCGCTTATAAAGGCTTAGAGGAATAGGGTTTAAGCTTAAAGGTATAAGGTATAGGGTATAAGGTATCGGGTATAAGGTATAAGGGTGAGACTCATGTATGCTTTGGGTTTTAAAGCCCCTTTAGGGGTTTGGGGTTTTAGCTTTCAATCTTATCCAGTTTGCCATAATCCAATACCGTTTGACCTTCCTCATTATGATAAAACATTTTCTCGAACCTGGCATTCATTTCAATATCTTCATCCTGATAGCTGGTTCGGGTGTGGATGGTTTGTGAGAAGGTATCATCAAAAGCCTTTAATATTACAATAACTTCAACCTCCGCCAGTTTTAATTCTTCGAGTGTTTTTTCAAAAAGCGGGCTTTCTTCTGTTATAGGATGAACTAAAGTCCAGTTTAAGGACAAGATACTTATCTTACTTCGTTCAAGATTTAAGGGATAAAACTTTCTGGTAGGTTTTCCACCTACAGTTTCATTGTACGACATCACCATTTGCGCCTCAATTTCGATGAGCTGGTTTCGCCTCAGATTAACCAATCGGCACATTAAACCTTTTCCATTTTCGTAAGGGGCAATAACCATTTTCTTACTAAAATTAATCTTGGACGTTGGTCTACTGAAACGACCATATAGTAATCCCGTAGCCAAGGCAAAAGCCAACAGACCAAGCATACTTTCCAAAGCGGCAACGCAGCTGGTCAAGAAGCCCTGGGGCGAAATGTGGCCATAACCTACGGTGGAAATGGTTTGGGCAGAAAAGAAAAAAGCATCAAAAAACTGGTCGCGAAGGGTTAAACCATTTGCGCCATTCAGATGTTCGATTCCAATTACATTATATAAAACCGCAAATAAGGTATTTACAATCAGGTATGCAATTAAAATAACTATGAAAAACCGTGTCCAACTCATGGTAACCAATCTCGTGTAGGTATCATCAAACTTAAACCAGGGAAGTCCTGTACGCAAGATGTTTGCTGAGCCATCAGGATTTAACATACGTTGATTTTTAATGACCGGATTTGTACTGAAGCCTAAATCATCACTTAATTGTGCTTTTCTTTTAAAAAAGACCATATATTTTTACAAAGATTTTTGGAATATTAAAAAACTATATCAATATTTGTTGCGGTACAAACATGATAATTAAAAACTTAAATAACAATTGGTGGTGGCATAACGAAATTCGTTAGGCAAATTCTATTGTTATATATTTAAATATTTTAAATACAATTAAGAGGATTGCCCAAAAGCAATCCTTTTTTTATTGGTTATCGTCATGCTGAATTTAGTTCAGCATCTGCTAAAATAGATTCTGAAACAAGTTCAGAATGACGAAAAAGAGAAACATCAGTATGAAAAAGATATTAAATCATTTATTCGAAAATAAGAGTTTCAGTAGGGAAGAGGCTAGAAATATCCTGATTTCTATAACTCAAGGTGAATTTAATTCATCACAAATTGCGGCCTTTATTACAGCTTATGCCATGCGCAATATTACGGTTGATGAATTGCAGGGTTTTCGGGATGCGATGCTTGATTTAGGTATTAAAATAGATTTTTCTAATTATGAATTAATTGATCTTTGCGGTACGGGCGGAGACGGAAAAGACACTTTCAATATTTCTACACTTTCTTCATTTGTGGTAGCAGGAGCTGGTCATCAGGTTGCGAAACATGGTAATTATGGCGTTTCTTCGGGTTGTGGTTCATCAAATGTAATGGAGCATTTGGGTTATAAATTTACCAATGACCAGGATGTTTTAAAACGTAACCTGGATACTGCTGGAATCTGTTTTTTACATGCACCTTTGTTTAATCCCGCAATGAAGATTGTAGCACCAATTCGTAAGGAACTGGGCGTGAAAACCTTCTTTAATATGCTAGGTCCAATGGTTAATCCGAGTCAGCCGAAATACCAGGTTGTTGGTGTTTTTAGCTTGGAACTTGCCCGGTTATATGCTTATCTATACCAGGATACCAATAAAAACTATACGATTATCCATGCTTTAGAAGGTTATGATGAAATTTCGCTTACCTGTGATGTAAAAACCTTTACCAATAAGGGCGAAAATATTTTAACGCTTAATGATATGGGATTCGAAAAAGTTTCTGCTGACGCCATTAAAGGCGGAGATACCGTAGAATCATCAGCAAAAATATTTATGGATGTTTTAAATGGTGAAGCTACAGATGTACAGAACAATGTGGTTTTATGTAATTCTGCATTAGCGATTAAAACCATTAAACCTACAGCGACTTTTGGCGATTGCTTTTATGAGGCGGAAGAATCCTTAATGAGCAAAAAAGCCCTAAACAGTTTTAAAAAATTACTGGCATCATGCTAAATACCAAAAGATTAAAACTTAAGGTTTGTGGAATGAAATTCGCTGCAAATATTGCTGCGGTTGCCGAATTGCAACCTGATTATTTAGGATTTATTTTCTATGAAAAATCGCCAAGGTTTATTACTGAAGTTTCTGCCGAATTGATAAAATATATTCCATCAGAAATTAAAACTACAGGTGTTTTTGTTGATGAAGATTTAGAGAAAGTAAAAGAAAAAGTAAGCTTACATAAGCTAAAAGCTATTCAATTGCATGGAAAGGAATCACCAGCATATTGTTCAGATTTAAGTTCTACTTTCCCAACTATAGAAGTGATTAAGGCTTTTGGTGTAGATGAAGATTTTGAGTTTTCAGTTTTGGAACCTTATCTTAATGTTGTCAATTACTTTTTATTCGATACCAAAACTAAAGCCCATGGAGGTTCGGGTAAAACTTTTGATTGGATGATATTAGAAAAATATACTCACCCAAAACCATATTTTTTAAGTGGGGGTATTGATTTGCAACATGCATCAGCCATTACAGAAATAATCGACGAGCGTTTATATGCGCTAGATATTAATAGCCGGTTTGAAGTTGAGCCTGGGCTTAAGGATGCGGAGAAGATTAAAGAATTTATTAAAGAAATGAGCACGAAATAATGTCATCCTGAGCCTGTCGAAGGAATTAAGTAAAGCATTTCGACAAGCTCAATGTGACAAACTAGTTGAAAAAAATATGAAATACAAAGTAAACGAAAAAGGATATTACGGAGATTTTGGAGGGGCATACATTCCGGAGATGCTGTATCCAAACGTAGAAGAATTGCGCCAAAACTATTTGAAAATTATTGATGATGCCGATTTTCAAAAAGAATTTCATCAATTGTTAAAAGATTATGTAGGTCGCCCTTCACCTTTATATCTTGCAAAGCGATATTCAGAAAGGTATGGTGCTAATATTTTTCTAAAGAGAGAAGATTTAAATCATACTGGTGCGCATAAAATCAATAATACCATCGGACAGATTTTGCTTGCTGAAAAATTGGGCAAAAAAAGAATCATTGCTGAAACTGGAGCAGGTCAGCATGGCGTTGCAACAGCTACGGTTTGTGCATTACGCGGGCTGGAATGTGTGGTTTATATGGGTGAGATTGATATTCAACGTCAGGCACCAAATGTTGCCCGTATGAAAATGCTCGGTGCTAAGGTGGTTGCAGCAACTTCTGGTAGTAAAACTTTAAAAGACGCAACCAATGAGGCAATGAGAGATTGGATCAATAATCCAGTTGATACTCATTATATTATCGGTTCGGTAGTTGGTCCACACCCTTATCCGGATATGGTGGCTATTTTCCAATCCGTCATTTCAGAAGAAGCCAAAAAACAATTGTTGGAGCAAACAGGTAGCGATAAACCTGATTACGTTTTGGCTTGTGTTGGTGGTGGAAGCAATGCGATGGGTATGTTTTATCACTTCTTAGATGATGAAGAAGTGAAACTGATTGCTGTTGAGGCCGCTGGAAAAGGTGTGAGTAGTGGTTTTTCTGCTGCAACTACTTATCTCGGTAAAGAGGGCGTTTTACACGGTAGCAGAAGTATCTTAATGCAAACCCCTGATGGACAAGTGGTGGAACCACATTCGGTTTCAGCGGGATTGGATTATCCGGGCATTGGTCCTCAACATGCGCATTTATTCAAAACAGGTCGAGGGCAATATGTTTCCATTACCGATGAGGAAAGTTTAGATGCGGGTTTGCTTTGCACACAATTAGAGGGGATTATCCCAGCAATTGAAAGTGCCCATGCCTTGGCTTATTTGGAAAAAATGGAATTTAAAGGCGGCGAGAATGTTGTGGTTTGCCTATCAGGCAGAGGTGACAAGGATTTAGATACTTATATTAAATATTTTAATTTATAGTGCATTCGTCATTGCGAGGCACGAAGCAATCTTACAACTATGGTTGGGCTATTTTAACAAACCTTTCTATTGCATTAAGATTGCTTCGTGCCTCACAATGACGCAAAGAATAAAGATATGAACAGAATTAAACAACTCTTCCAACAGAAGAAAAATATACTATCAATTTACTATACAGCCGGTTATCCAAATACTGGCGACACGATACAAATTGCAGAAGCACTCGAAAAATCTGGTGCGGATATGCTTGAAATTGGTTTCCCATATTCAGACCCAGTTGCCGACGGACCAGTTATTCAGGCAAGCAGTAAGCAATCCCTAGACCAAGGCATGACGCTTAAACTGCTTTTCGAGCAGTTGAAAGATTTACGTAAAAACGTAAGCATTCCGGTTTTATTGATGGGCTATGTAAATCCAGTTTTGCAATTCGGTGTAGAAAATTTCTGCAAAGCTTGTGCTGAAGTAGGGGTAGATGGCTGTATCGTTCCTGATTTGCCGATGGTAGAATACGAAGAATTTTATGCAGCTAGTTTTGAACAATACAACCTGAGCAACATCTTTTTAATTACGCCACAAACAGCTGAAGAACGGATTCGTAAGATTGATGGATTAAGCAACGGCTTTATTTATCTTTTATCCTCTTCGGCAACAACGGGAAAAAATTTAGAAGTAAGCAATACCACTGAAGATTATTTTGGCAGAATTAAAGCCATGAATTTGAATAATCCAACTATGATTGGTTTTGGGATCAGCGATAAGCAAACTTTCGATAAAGCCTGTACTTACGCAAATGGTGCAATTATCGGTACCGCTTTTGTTAAAGCCATTGCCGAAGGAAACTTAGAAGAAAGCGTAAGCACTTTTATGAAGAAGTTTAAAGAGTAACTCTATGCATCACGTCATTGCGAGGAGGTACGACGAAGCAATCTTACTACTAGGTTATGATTGCATAGCGATCGCATTAAGATTGCTTCGTGCCTCGCAATGACGATTTCTCGAGTAAACCTACTATTCATCCAATCCTCATAACTCATTTCAAATTTCACTTCACCTTTATGTACTGTTCCTGCTGTTTTCCAGCCTTGTAACCGATAAAATTTTTCTGCCCTTGTACCAGGCGAGGTGCCAAGCCAAACCGTTTTGTTAGTTTGTTTAAAATACCAGTCCAGCATCAATTGATGTAATTGTTTGCCAATTCCACGGTTCTCATATTCTGGTCTTAAAAATAGCGCCCAGATATTGTTTTCCTTTAAATCTACAATGGCGAAACCCACAACTTTCCCTTCAATTTCGCAAACCCAGCCTTTGCCACGCTCTGTGATAAATTCCTGGCAATCTGCATCGGTTACAAGAGCAGGATCTGACAAAATATTCTCTTTCACCGTATGCCTGACAATTTGTATCTCCGTTATGTCAGCAATTTCAGCGTTACGAAAAATCATAATCCATGTTTTAAAACTTAACCGCTGATAAAAAATGCTGTTAATGTAGCGTAAAGCTTGATTATCAGATCTTATACTAATTAACTAAATGTTTATGACAAATCAATGATTGTCAATTCTGGAATTGGTTCTACATTTGCTTAACAGTGTTAGATTATTTACACTGCGTATCCTCATGGGAAGTAAAGAAAGAATTCTACGTTTAAAAGATGAAACCAGAACCAAAATTCTGGATGCAGCCTTACACATTGTGCAAAAGGAGGGTTGGCAAGCTTTGAGTATGCGTAAAATTGCCGATGAGATAGAATACACTGCGCCGATTATTTATGAATATTTTACCAATAAGGAAGGCATTTTACTAGAACTTACCCGAAGAGGTTATCTTATTTTAGGCAAAGACATCAGAGAAGCGAGAGATAAACATCAATCTCCTGAACATAAAATGGAAGCCATGTGGATTGCCTATTGGGATTTTGCTTTTGCACATAAAGAATTTTATCAATTGATGTATGGTGTTGATACGGTTTGTTGCAGTGTGAAAAATTCAATGCCGGAAGCTGAAACAGTAGCGACAATGTTGGGCGCTGTTATTGAGTCTTTATTTAAAAAACAACCCGTTCATGAAAAGGATATATGCATGAAATATTATACCTACTGGTCCATCATTCATGGTCTAATTTCTATTAATCTTGTTCGTCCTGATGGAAGAACGAATAATGAAATGAACCAGAGAATTTTAAAAGACGCTATTAAAGGCATTACATTGTCTATTAATAGTTAATTTTTTTTTTACAAGTCTATTTAACACTGTTAAATATTTATTACGCCATTAAACCCTTATAATTTTTAATCATATGAAATCTCTACGTCGCTTGTTTCTGTCATCTAACGCTGTTAAACAATTTAATATCGTTATCGCCATTCCTGCAATTTTTCTTTTGTCGATTATATTTGCCGGCTGTTCATCAAAACCGGAGCAATCTGCAGCTGCTCCGCCACCACCGTCTTTACCGGTTGCCAGCGTTGTTTCTGGTACTCAAACTACTTATCAGGATTATCCAGCCTCTATTGAAGGAACAGATAATGTTGAAGTTCGTCCACAGGTTAGCGGCACATTAGATAAAGTATTTGTTGATGAAGGTGCTTTGGTAAGTGCTGGTCAGCCAATATTTAAAATTAACGAACAACCTTATCGTGCAGCTTTAAATAATGCAATTGCCGCGCAACATTCAGCTGAAGCTGCAATGGTTAATGCAAATTTAGAAGTAGAGCGTTTAACTGCCTTAGTTCAAAATAAAGTAATTTCTGATTTTCAACTGAAATCAGCAAAAGCTACTGCACAAGCTGCTAAAGCAAATGTAGAACAAGCTAAAGCAAATGTTTCTACCGCATCAATCAATTTAGGTTATACTGTAATTAAAGCACCGGTTAGCGGTTACATTGGCCGTTTGGCTAAGAAACGCGGAAGTTTAGTTAATCCAGCTGACGCAGAAGCTTTAACTCAATTATCGGATGTGCATGAGGTGCATGTTTATTTCTCTTTAGGTGAAAAAGATTTTGTGAATTTTAAAGCACAATATCCGGGTCAGACACTTAAAGATAAAATCAAACAACTTCCGGCAGTAACCCTTCTTTTGGCAGATAATACGGAATATGCTAAAACTGGTAAAATCGATGTAATCGATGGTCAGTTTGATAAAAATACCGGTGCCATTACATTGAGAGCAAGTTTTCCTAATCCTTCTGGTTTATTAAGATCAGGCAATACCGGAAGAATTCGTTTAAGTCTTGAGCACAAAGATGCTTTAATCGTACCTGGATCAGCCACGATTGATATGCAGGATAAAGTATTTGTATTTACCGTAGGCGACAGCAGCAAGGTAAAAAAACAAGCCATTACCATTGTTGGTAAAGCCGGCGAAAATTACCTGGTTAAAGATGGTGTAAAAGCTGGCGATCAGATTGTGTTAAGCGGCATTGATAAATTACAGGAAGGCATGGTGATCCAGCCTCAAAAGGCAGCAGATAAAGTAGCTGTTGCAAGAACAAAAAATTAATACAACCCTTAAAGTTTAAAAAGTCATGTTTCAGAAATTTATAGACAGGCCGGTACTTTCCACTGTTATTTCCATATTATTGGTGATCGTTGGTATACTTGCCTTAACAAAGTTGCCCTTAGAGCGGTTTCCAAATATCGCACCTCCGTCGGTATTGGTAACTGCTGTGTATCCGGGTGCTAATGCCGAAACTATTTTACGTTCGGTAACTCCGTCATTGGAGGAAGCCATTAATGGTGTGGAAAACATGACTTACATGACCTCCACTGCCAGTAATGACGGTACGCTGGGCATCACGGTTTACTTTCAACAAGGTACCAACCCGGATCAGGCAGCGGTGAACGTTCAAAACCGTGTTTCGCAAGCAACGAGCCAATTGCCAGCAGAGGTTGTACAATATGGTATAACGACTACTAAACAGCAAAATAGTTTTATTGGTGCGATAGGTATTTACTCCGAAGATCCAAAAAAATACGATGCAGTTTTTGTAAATAACTATGCACAAATTAATATCATTCCCGAACTTAAACGTATTTCGGGTGTAGGTTCTGCCAGTGTTTTTGGTGGTATTAAAGATTACTCCATGCGCATTTGGTTAAATCCAAGTCAATTGGCCACTTACAAAATAACACCCAACGAAGTAATCAGTGCTATTCAGGACAAAAACCTGGAAGCTGCACCGGGTAGAGTTGGAGAAAGAAGTAATGAGGCATTTGAATATGTAATTAAATATAAAGGCAAGCTTACCAAACCGGAAGAGTATCAAAATATTGCCATCCGTTCAAATTCAGATGGTTCTATATTACGCTTAAAAGATGTAGCCCGTGTTGAATTGGGTGCTTATAGTTATAGTAGTGTAAACCGCTTAAACGGGCACGATGGAATTACCATTGGTGTAATCCAATTATCAGGATCAAATGCCAACGAAATCCAGATTTCCATTGATAAACTGATGAAAAAACTATCTAAGGATTTTCCTGCGGGTATTAAATACAATCAGTTTTATCGTACTAAAACCGACCTTGATGAATCCATCAACCAGGTTGAGCACACCTTGGTAGAAGCCTTTTTACTGGTATTTATTGTCGTATTTATATTCCTGCAAGATTTCAGGTCTACGTTGATCCCGGCTATAGCAGTTCCGGTTGCTATTATTGGTACTTTCTTCTTCATGAATCTCTTCGGGTTCTCTGTAAACCTTTTAACGCTGTTTGCCCTTGTATTGGCCATTGGTATTGTGGTGGATGATGCGATTGTGGTGGTAGAAGCGGTGCATGCCAAGATGGAGAACGACCCTACGCTTACACCCAAAGCAGCAACTACCCAGGCGATGCATGAAATTACCGGGGCCATTATATCCATTACACTGGTAATGGCGGCGGTATTTTTACCGGTTGGTTTTATGACTGGCTCAACAGGTATATTTTACAAACAGTTTGCATTAACCATGGCTATAGCCATCATTATATCAGCTGTTAATGCCTTAACGTTAAGCCCTGCCTTAGCGGCCTTATTTTTAAAGAATAAACATGCAGCTGGTCACAAAGCGCCTAAAAAGGGTTTTGTTGAAAAGTTTTATGCAGGCTTTAATGGTGGGTTTAATTATATGACCAGCAGGTATATTGGCGGCTTAAAAATCCTTATCCGTAATAAATGGCTTAGTATGGGTGGCCTTGCTTTAATTGTTGCTGCTACAATTTTTCTGGTAAGCAGAACAAAAACAGGCTTTATTCCGACAGAGGATCAGGGTTTTGTGGCTATTGCTGTTGCCAGTCCATCAGGTACTTCATTAGCCAATACCAATAAAATGTTAAAACAGGCTGAAGCAGAGTTGAGGGCTATGCCATCTGCAAGATTTGTGATGTCGCTGGCTGGTTATAACTTTTTAACGGCATCCAACAGCCCGTCGGCCGGTCAGATTTTCTTATTGCTAAAACCAAATGACGAAAGGGGGGCAGTAAAGAATATCGACGAAATACAAAATATAGTAAGGGCTAAAATGGCGGCCATATCTGCCGGTACCTTCTTTGTATTTAGTTTCCCAACCGTTCCGGGGTTTAGTAATGTGGAGGCCATGAATGTAATGTTACAGGATAAAACCAATGGCAGGCTGGATAAATTTAGCGGGGTAGCGAATAACTTTATAGGAAAATTAATGGCAAAACCGGCAATTGCCTATGCTTTTACTTCTTATAAAGCAGATTACCCTCAGTTACAACTGGATGTTAATGATGAAAAGGCCGATCAGCTGGGTGTAAGTGTTAAAGACATTTTACAAACCATGCAGACTTATTTTGGTACGGCGCAGGCATCAGATTTTAACCGCTTTGGTAAATACTATCGTGTAGTGGTTCAGGCTGATGTAGCCGACAGAACCGATCCCGCAAGTATTGATCGTGTGTTTGTTAAAAACAAGGCAGGAGAAAGTGTGCCAATCAATACGCTGGTTAAATTAACCCGTGTTTATGGATCGGAAACGGCTTCGCGTTATAACCTGTTTAACTCTATCGAGGTAAATGCGATCCCTAAGCCTGGCTTCAGTTCTGGTGATGCAATTAAGGCAATAGAAGAAACCGCTAAAGAACAATTGCCAACGGGGTATGCTTATGAATTCTCCGGACAAACCCGTGAGGAAATTTCTTCAGGAGGACAGTCAACGGTTATATTTCTGCTTTGTCTGGTGTTTGTTTACTTTTTATTATCAGCACAGTACGAAAGTTACGTTCTGCCATTGGCAGTCATCCTTTCCATCCCTACAGGTGTATTTGGTGTGTTTGTGGTATTGGGTTTAACCGGTATCGAAAATAACATTTATGTACAGGTAGCGCTGATTATGCTTATTGGGCTGCTGGCTAAAAACGCCATCCTAATTGTGGAGTTTGCGCTGCAGCGACGAAAGGCAGGACTTAGTTTGGTTGATTCGGCTATAGAAGCCGCGAGGTTGAGGATAAGACCAATCATTATGACTTCAATGGCCTTTGTGTTTGGTTTATTCCCGATGAGTATTGCAACGGGTCCATCTGCACAGGGTAACCACTCTATAAGTATAGGTGCTGCTGGTGGCATGGTGTCGGGTGTAATTCTGGGCTTATTTATTATCCCGGTATTATTTGTAATCTTCCAGTATTTACAGGAGAAGATTTCGCGTAAACCTGTTGTTGTTGCCGTTTACAATGAAAATCACATTAAAGAAAATGAATTTGCTCATGAAACCGTTTAATATAATCAGCATCCTGGCCTTTGTTTTAACATTGGCCGGATGTTCAATTTCTAAAGATTTGGTTAGGCCTGCAGGGGTAGAGCCTAAAATATTCAGAAATTCTTTTGGTCAGGATTCTTCCAGCATAGGCGATTTGCCCCTGAAGACTTTTATTACCGATCCAACCGTTCAGGCTTTAATTGATACGGCTTTGACAAAGAATTACGATATCCAAATTGCATTAAAAAATATAGATGCAGCCGAGGTCTTATTCAAACAGTCAAAACTGGGTTATTTGCCTGAGTTAAAATTGCAGGTAGCCGCCAATACCAGCCGTCCATCTGATAACAGTTTGAATGGCTTAAGCATTAGTCAGTTTACAGGCTCGAAACATATAGAAGATTACAGTGCTAATTTGAGCGTATTTTGGGAAGCCGATATCTGGGGTAAAATCCGCAATCAAAAAGCAGGTGCTTTAGCCGCTTATTTACAAACAGAAGAAGCAAGGAAAGCGGTGCAAACCAGATTGGTTGCAAATGTTGCTGAAGGTTACTATAATTTGCTGATGATGGATGCACAACTGGAAATCGCTAAGAAAAATTTAAAGCTTAACGATAGTACTTTACGCATCATTAATCTGCAATATACAGCCGGACAGGTTACTTCTTTAGCCATTCAGCAAGCAGAAGCACAACAATTGGTTGCGGCACAGCTTATTCCTAAACTGGAGCAAAACGTGGCTTTACAAGAAAATGCACTGAGTGTTTTAATTGGTAAACTGCCTGAAGCCATCAGTAGAAAAAGCCGGTTGGATCAAATGAATATCCCGACAGAATTAAGCTCGGGTTTTCCTTCGGCATTGTTAAGCCGCAGACCGGATATTAAAAGTGCAGAGCTTGCCCTTAATATCGCCAATGCAAAAGTAGGGGTAGCCAAAGCGAGTCTTTACCCATCTTTGGTTATTACGGCTAGTGGAGGTGTAAACTCTTTTAAAGCTTCTAACTGGTTTAATGTGCCTGCTTCTTTATTCGGTATGGTTTCTGGTGGAATTACACAGCCTATTTTTCAACGTGGTCAGCTAAAAGCGAATTACGAAGTTGCTAAAATTGACAGAGAGAAAACGGTAATCCTGTTCAGACAGTCGGTATTGAATGCCGTAGGGGAGGTTTCTGATGAATTGACAAAGGTTGAGAAATTGAAATCTCAATATAGCCTGGCTGAGAAAAGGTCGCTGACTTTACAACAAGCTTCAAAAAATGCGAATTTGTTATTCAGAAATGGAATGGCTAATTACCTTGAAGTAATTACTGCTCAAAGTAATTTATTGCAAAGTGAGTTGGAATTAGCAACGATTAAAACTGAACAGTTAAATGCTGTGGTTGGTTTGTACAGGTCGTTGGGTGGTGGTTGGAAATAAGTTTTTTTTGGTTAAATATTTTATGACAAAGGACACAAAGTGTATAAGCTTTGTGTCCTTTGTTGTTTGTAAAGCGGTCGTCATTGCGAAGCGAAAAGCGGGGTTGTGATGGGGAGTGAAGCAATTTTAATTTGCAGGTAGGGTACTGGTTGAAAAACTGTCATTGTAGGGGGTAAAGTCCTTCGACAAGCTCAGGATGACAACTCTTCTAGGTTGAAAAACTGTCATGTTGAGCTTGTCGAAACACGTTAAATTGATGAAGGTATAGTAGATTGCTTCGGCTCGCTCTGGTCCAGCCTCGCAAAGACGATGGTTTAAGTTTTTCGTGGTTATATAAAGCCAAGGCTCATCGTTGTCGGGGGTTCAGCGGTGGCTTTCTCATTTAAATTGCTTAACTGGATGTTGGCGTTACTGGGCTTGTACACTGCTCCATAGCCGGTTAAATAAGCAATGAGGGTTTCGAAGTTTGCCACATTTTTGGCGTGGCCGGTGTCATAAGTCTTAGACATAAGTTTGGTTTTTAAAAAGTAAATAATAATTTTTTATTGATATTAAGTTAGTATTATTTTTTGTACAACTAAAAAACTAGGTTATTTTTTTTTAAGTGGTACGGGAAACCGTAGAAAATGATGGATAGAATTGTAGAGTTTTGGATGAATTAACATTTTAAAACTAAATTTTATGGCCAGTTACAGATTAAATTTGAACCAACAAGCCAATGGCGATTATGAGGTTCACAAGGATGATTGCAGATATTATCCTTCACAAAATTATGATTACTTAGGGGTATTTAGTTCTTGTGCGCCAGCAGTTGCCGAAGCGAAAAGAAAGCATGCTTATAAAAGAATTAATGGGTGTAAGTATTGTTCAGAGCCATGCCATACGAGTTAAGATTGTTTGCAAATCACTTTCAATAATTGATTCATAGATCAGAACTACAATCTTTCAACTATTTAGACTTCTTATTTAAGACATAAAGGAAAAATGATCTGATATACAATAAAAATTAGGGTTTTATAAATGGCTACTTGAATCAGTATAGGAATTTAGGTTTACAACTTCTTGGATTATTATTTATTTTTATTGTATTTTACAATTTTAGTAAGTGTATCATTATGTTTTAAACTTAGTGACTGTACTAAAATTTTTCATTTCATCACAAGGATATAACACCAAATTATAAAGTAGTGTTACGGTTTTCCGTAATATAGAAATGCCTAAAACTTTTAATTTTAGCAAAAAGAATAATTATATGAAATTAAAATACGCTTCTCTCTCTATCTTTCTACTTTGTGTCATGATTTGTCTAAGTTCCTGCGTTCTGAAAGAAAAGTTACAAGTTTAATTTAAAACAACCTCAAAAACAGCTGCGAGTAATTTTTGATAGTCGTATTTATGATTGTCATTCCAGAATTGTAAGCTATATAACATATCCAGATATCTATACTGTTAATTTGATAACTGAATTACCCTTTTTATTTTAAAACTAGTAACGATGAAAAAATTTTACATGCTCTGTTTAGTTTATATGTTTTTAGTGTGCTGTAAATCTAAGCCTAAAGAAAGCCAAGAAAAAATCCAGCCTGTATCAAGTCAACAAACTATTACTACAGAAAGTTATGCAGCTGAAGAGGAAACAACAAAGGGGTATGAAGATGGTGGATACTGTGCAACCATAGAATATTATAATTCATCAACAGGAAAATCATCAACTTATACCTTAGAAGTTGAAGTAGAAAATGGTGAGTTGGTAAAAATTAACTGGCCAAATGAGGGTTGGTTGGATAGCACTCATTTTAGTCCGCCAGCGGTAGATTCTGATGGTTCCTGCAGCTTTTCTACTTATGATGGAAAAGATTATAAAGTACAAATAGATGGAAAGGAAGGCTGTGGTGTGTCTTATTCTTCACCGGAAGAAGATGAAGAAGGGGAAGAAACCGAAAGTGTTGAAAGTGAGGAAAACGAAGAGGAGGAGTTTGAGGAAACGAGTTTTAATGTTGATGCGAAAAATTTCTTATGGACTATTTCAAGAATTAGAGGTGTTTAAGTATTTATATTTAAAGAATAACCTTAACGAGTTTTTAATGTGTAAATAAAATCTATATGCAATCTAAGTCCTTTGTCTGATGATTTATGTTATGAAACAATCAAATTAGCAGGAGATGAACTGATTGGTTTTAAAGTTGCAGGAGTATTTGAGGGAGGTGTTGAGAAGATTTTCATTTCTAAAATAATTTTCATTTACTCTTTTATTTAAAATAATTAATTCATTATTTATTACCTTACGGTTTTCCGTAATTTTATGTTAAAACTAACTTTTATTTTAGTTGAATGTTAGGTTTTATTAAGTAAAACCTAATTTAAAACCCTAATTAAATCTATTATGCTCCAATTTGAAAACGCTCATACTTTTTTTGTTAAGTTTCGTACTATCCGATTTTACACCTGAAAGACCACGACACAAAGAATCTATTTCAACCTACTAGGATTAAAATACTTATGCGGCCTACATTGGCCATGTATGGCTTTGACTAAAAAGGGACGCCGATATAAAAGGAGTGGAGATGAAATTGGTTATTGCTGGCAGCATATTAAATAAGGTAGTTTTTCTAACATGCTTCTGGTTAAAAATAAATACATTTATTGCTCAAATTAAAAACTAAATTAATGGCTCACGAACCAAAATTAGAGGTATATAAAATATATCTTAATCCAACAAGAACTACAAAAGATAATTCATTCCAAGGTTTTCTGGAAAAGAAATTCCCGGATGTAAACTTTGATAAAAAAAAAGCATATCAATCATTATTTCAAGAGCTGTTATCCGCAATTGATTTAGATTACGTTTTAAATGAAACTAATAAGAAAGGATTGAGAATTGATGATGTAGATACAACAGATCCAGCTAAACCATCTAAGTCGATTAATATAAAGAGTTCTAAACACATTATACATGGTACGATAAAGGGAGGGCGATACGGACAGAATAGATCAATTGGATACACTAAAAATCCAGGAAAGAAAAAAACTAAAATATCGACAACGGATATTGTTCTTGATACTTTTTACTTTTTGTTATATACTCCACTTGGAAGTAATAAAGGTATTCTAATAATCCAAAGTTACACGGATGACCAGATTAATGATGTGTTTATAGATTGGTTAAGATCGGCTTTTAGAACTGAGGGTTTTTTCAAACCAAGCTTTGACCATTATTGTCCATCTAAAATACAACAAGAGTTTAAAAAAACAAGTGCTATCAAGGAGCTTAAATTTACAAATGATATCTTGATTTCTGATATTGATACAGATGAATCTATAAGAACCGAATCTTTCTCTATAAGTGTAACTATAAGATCTAATGAAGATGGGGAGAAGATTTCAAACTTGAGTAGTTTCACAAATATGGCGAAAAAACTAATTTTTGGTAACAAAAGAAATCCTTTAACTCTTGAGGAATTTAAAAGACAAGTTGGAACACTATACAATGGTTCGCACCAAAGTTCCTTTGAACTTGGGGGGGAAATAGAAATTAAGCCGACAATATTTCTGAAAGATAAAGTTGAGCTACAAACTGATGGTTCGCCTAAATGGGCCAGCCTTGAAACGTTTTGTTTAGAATTATTGGAAGAGATTAAATCAGAAGTTTATCCAGAAAACAATGAAATATCTTAATATAAAGCATTATATTTTAGTTCTTTATAATGAAGGAACAAAGTGGGAGTTTGAAAAGATTTTAAATTCAGGAACCCCTTTGCCAAAGAAAACCATCATTGAATATTCGTGGAAAAAAAGAGCGGCCTTCTTATTACCCACCGTAATCCTCACTTGGCTACTGAAATATGGAATAGATGATAGGTTTATCGGATATGCAATTGCAGCTTTTTCAATATTCATAGGCTTGTTTGCCAGTTTGATAATCACTGTATATGATCGATTTTTGGTAATGCCTAAATTAACAGGAAATGAAACTAACCAGGTTAAGCTAGAACATTTAAAAGTAAGCAACTTCATTCGCCAGTTTACTTTCGTAACAGGTAAAAATTTGCTCATAGCAACCGTAATAATTTTAGTAATGTCCATGTTATTTGTTTTTCCGAGTAATATGAAGACAAATATTTTTGAATATAGATTTGTGCAAACTATATCAAAGGCATCATTTGAAGAATATAAGTGTTTTTTTAAATTAGGGCTAATTTTTATTTTAAGAGTCTTTGTTATTTATTTGATCATAGACTTTTTTGTTCTGCTTTTATACTCTCTGGGTGCACTGTTTTCCTTTCTAAAAAGAGAATACAAATAGCTAAATATGATATTTAATATGTTTCATAATCAATGGGAAGATATAGTTGTCCAAAAACAAAAGGTGGTTGCATGAGACGGACGTACGCTAGCTAAGGAAATGATAATGGCAGAGCTAATATTCTGAATGATATTCATTTGCAATTATTTTCTTTGTTTATGCAATGCTTTCCGCTTCAATGTGAAGATTCAAAATGACAGACAAACAAAGCAAAACACAAACATGCATGAAACTTAAAGATTTGTTAAACAAAGGTTATTTTTCGGAAGAACTACCTCCGCCTTTCATCTCGAGTAATTTTGGAAATCAATTCGATAAGGTAAATAAAATTATTAGTAAATTGACGAAAGCCGAAAAAGGACAAATCCCCAATTCTGATTATGTGCGTTATTCAATCCCGAAAGTTGGTTTACATAGAAGACATAATGGTATACCAAATCCATATCATCAATTTATTCTTTCTAATGTAATAAGTGTAAACTGGAAGAGTATAGAACTGAAATATAAAACATCTAAAATATCTGCGAGTACGCCGGAAATAGATAATAATGGCAAGAGAGCAATTATTCAATTTGCAAAGTTTAATGATTTCAAAGAAAAATGTCTTAAAGATTCTTTTGATACATTTTTTGAGTTAAAATCTGATATTTCAAAATATTACCCATCTATATATACACATTCAATTCCATGGTCGATCCATACAAAAGCTTTTGCAAAATTGAATCAGGGAAATTCTCATTATGGAAATTTATTAGATGAATCAATTCGGAATTCCCAAAATGCTCAAACGAACGGAATTGTTATTGGTACTGATACCTCTCGAATCATCGCCGAACTTGTAGGATGCTATATCGATGAAGAATTTTTAAAGGTGCTTGATAAAGATAAAATCACAATAAAAGGCTATAGATTTGTAGATGATTGTCATTTCTTTTTTTACTCTAAATCAGATGCTGAAAAAGCTTTAAAACATTTACAGTGCATATTAGGTGATCTTAATTTAAACATCAATGAAGAGAAGACACAAATCCGTCAAGCACCATTTCAATTTGAAAATATTTGGCAATTACAATTAACAAACTTACATATTCGCGATTACCCCAAGGTTCAAAGGAATGACTTAAAGAACTTTTATAATCTACTTATTGATCTTTCTAGAAAATATCCCAAAGACTCTGTAATCAAATATGGTATTAAAATATTTAAGCGAATAAAAATTAAAGAGGTTAATTGGGATATTTTTGAATCTTTAACTTATTCCTTAGCCTTAGCTGAAGGTGCTATATTACCCGATATCCTGCAAATTCTTCTACAGAATAAATCGAAAGTAAATCTGCTAAAATTGGAATCTACATTAAATTCTTTATTAAATCAACATATTTACAAAGGTCATAATTTTGAAGTTGTATGGAGTTTGTGGATAGCACGTAGTTTTAAAATTAGGATTGGAAGTCAAATCGCTCAGCAAATTATCGATTCTACAGACATTGTTTCAATGCTGGTCGTATTAGATTTGAAAAACGAAAAATTAATTACTGGTAGAATCAAAACATCCACTTTAATTTTGGATTTCAACTCGATTGGATTGCTTAGTAACAAATGGATACTCATATATGAGGCTACCCTAAAAAAATGGATAAAATCAAATTGCTTAGGAACAATAAAATTTTCTGATGAGATTTCTAAATTAAATATTAGTTTTTATGATTCGTCACAGCAAATAGATTTTGGGGATCCAAATATTGAAATTTCGAAACCCAGAAACCAGAAAGAACAATTGACAGACAAAAACGATCAACGGAGAAAAAAATATATGACTATCAAGCAAAAATTATTATTATATGCCAAAGCAGATTATGACGATTGATGGACTTCCAACGGAAAACAACCTATCCTTACTGATAATATTGTTACTTATCACTTTTACTTGAAAAACGTTTTCCACTTGTATACGCCTCCGGTGTATTCATAATATGATATAAAAAAATAAGCGAAAAATGATTAATTTATACAATAGTCTAACAAAAACAGGTAAGGAGCTTTTATCAGAAGAACTGGGTCTAAATCTAGGGGAACTTGAAATGCTCAGTTTTGATATTAGGCTCATTAAGGATAGTGATGGTTATTCTGTTTATAAGTTTATTCTTTTAGGCGACAATGCTGTTGAGATTACTGAAAGGATATTGGACCTAGATGGTGATAGTGTTGAAATCCCGGACTATATATTTGAAACAGATGATGAAGATTGGTATGATTATGAATATGTTTCAGGTAAAGATCCCGAAGAAAACTTAGAAGTGTTCTTGGAGGAACTTGAAAATCTGGCAAAGTTAAATAAAATGAATATTAAAGACCGAAAAATGACTATTATGTTGAAACGGCAGATATTCATTGGCGTCATCGGAAGTATGGAAACCTATCTGTCCGACACTTTTATAGGACTTGTTTCTAGCAACGTGACTTACCTGGAACGTTTTGTTTCTTCCTATCCTGAATTCTCGAAACGTAAATTTGAACTAAGGGAGGTTTTTACTATTTTTAAAAGTATAGAAAAAACAGCTCGAAATATAATGCTAGAAGTAATTTACCATGATCTCGCAAAGGTTAGAGAGATGTATAGAACAACTTTTGAAATGGATTTTCCATCTATTAAGGAAGCGTATAAATGTGTGATGGTAAGACATGATTTAGTACATAGAAATGGAAAAACGAAGAGCAGGCAGCCAGTCGCTTTAACTGAAAAGAGTATTTCACAAACACTTCAAACCATAAGACATTTTGTTGGAGAGCTAGCAGAGACTATATCGAAACTCAACGATCCCAATATTGATTATGATTTACCATTTTGATTTAACTTTGTATCTTTTGCCAAAAGTATACAGTCAGTTTTAGTTTAGTAAGTTCGTATTATGAAACCAGATTCTATGTTTATATAGAGTTTATGTTTTAAAGAATTTGTTGATTAGAAGATAAGCTCTTGTGCATTATTGATTCTTTAGAGGAGATTATCGATTAGATCTCAAAATTGGAATTTGATTAAAAAAATCTTTTTAGAGACTTAAGCCTGATCATCACTGATCGGGTTTTTCTTTTTGATATAATTTTCCTATTTGTTCCTCAATATTTCCAATTTCTCATAAAATGAAGATTGCCGCAGTCAGCGAAGGGCCTCCTTCGCAATGACGTTAAGAGGGCTAAACTTTCTTCACCGATTTCAAAAATACAAAACCAACCACACCCGATAAAACCGAAGCCGTTAAAATAGCAAACTTGGCTTCCAGTATATGAAGCGGATCAGTAAAAGAAAGCAGGGCTATAAAAATCGACATGGTAAAACCAATCCCGGCCAGCATACCCAAACCTAAAATATGTTTCCAGCCAGCGCCAGAAGGTAAGTTTGCAAATTTTAGTTTTACGGCCAGCCAACTAAAAAAGGTAACGCCGATTGTTTTACCCACAAAAAGCCCGACAACTATTCCTAAACCTAGCGGAGAGCATAAGCCAGAAATCATTTCCTTTTGAAAGGTGATATTGGTATTCGCCAGTGCAAAAATAGGCATAATCAGGTAGTTAACCGGTGTGGTTAAAAAGTGTTCCAGTTTTTCCAATGGAGATTCTACATCCATTTCATTAGTTGGGATGGTAAAAGCCAATAGCACACCCGCTATGGTTGCATGAATGCCTGAATGGTGAATAAAATACCATAACAATACCCCGGGAATTAAATAGAAGAACAAGTTTTTTACCCCAAAGTAATTCATTAAACCCAGAATAAGCATAATACCCCCGGCCATTAATAAATAATCGAAATGGATTTGATTGGTATAGAAAATGGCAATCACTAAAATGGCACCCAAATCATCTACAATGGCTAGTGCAGCTAAAAATATTTTTAAACTGGTGGGTATACTTTTACCCAGCATGGCAATAATGGCTAGGGCAAAGGCAATATCTGTAGCCATGGGGATGCCCCAGCCTGATGCTGAAGCTGTGCCTTTATTGAAAAAGAAATATATTAAAGCGGGTACCAGCATTCCGCCCAAAGCTGCTATTACGGGTAAAGAGGCACTTTTAGCAGATGATAATTCGCCTTCTAATAATTCGCGCTTTATTTCTAAGCCTACTAAAAGAAAAAATATAGCCATTAAAGCATCATTGATCCAGGCTAAAATGCTGTAATTAACAGGACCAAAACCAATTTTGACTTCCAAGAGCTCTGCAAAACCATCTTTTATAGCAGTGTTGGCAACAATCAGAGATATGGCAACACAAATTAAAAGAATGAAACCACCAATTTGCTCTGAACGAAAAAACCTCTTGAAGATTTCTAAATTGATGATTTTTGCCATTTTGTAAAAATAAGAAAAAGGATAAGATAGAAAAAAGCCAGTTGCTGACTTAGAAACTGTTTAAATTTTTAATTTAATTATAATTGGGTCGTGGAGACACGACCCAAGGCGTAGAGCCAAGGTACGTGTCTCCACGTACCTCTCTGAAATTGTAAAAAAAAATATTCATTTTTAAACAATTTCTTAAAGCCTGTTTAAAAATAATTTTATCATTTACGTATGTTTTTTTTCCGCTGATAAATACACGCAAATTTCGCTGATATGGTTTTGCGAGGATCTGCGATTTTCATCATCTGCGCTTATCTGCGGGAAAAATATCCATTTTTAAACAGTTTCTTAAAGTAATGATGTTTTTGGGGTATATGTGCTTAAAGATAATCCTCAATTATTCCTTTTCCTTCACGGATAACTTCAAATTCACCAGAGGTACAATCAATAACGGTTGATGCTTCGTTATCTCCATAACCACCATCAACAACCAAATCGACTAAATTTTCATATTTCTCATGAATCAATTCCGGATCAGTAGAATATTCAATTAATTCATCATCATCTTTAATGGAGGTTGATAGAATCGGATTGCCCAATTCCTTTACAATGAGCCTGGCAATATTGTTATCGGGTACACGTATGCCCACCGTTTTTTTGTTTGAACTTAATAATTTCGGAACATTATTATTTGCATTGAAAATGAATGTGAAAGGTCCGGGTAAAGCCTTTTTTAAAATCCGGAAAGTTGGATTATCTATAGGTTTTATATAATCGGCAATATGACTTAAATCATGGCACACGAATGAGAAATTAGCTTTTTCGGGTTTTACTCCACGCAGGCGACATATTTTTTCAATCGCTTTTTGGTTAGTAATGTCGCAGCCCAGGCCATAAACGGTATCTGTAGGATAAATAATCAGGCCACCTTTTTTAAGGACTTCTACAACTTGTTCAATGGCTTTTTCGTTAGGGTTCTCAGGATAAATCTTAATCAGCATTTGTAAAAATAACAAAATTATGGTGTCAGTTGGTTAATAATCCTAATCTTTGCAGTATTAAAACTTGCCAATTCAATAATATGAGAAAAGCATTTATCGCCATTGCCGCATTTCTGGTAGCCTTAACTGTAATGTTAGGCCTTACTTACCCACCGCTTTGGTGGTTAGCTATTTTTACAGGACCTGTAGTTATTTTAGGTATTTATGATTTAATCCAACCTAAACACAGTATTGTACGCAATTATCCGGTTGTTGGTCGCCTGCGTTATTTTATGGAAGATCTAAGACCAAAGGTTTACCAATATTTCGTGGAAAGTGATACCAATGGTACACCGTATAACAGGTTAAACCGTTCATTGATTTATCAGCGGGCAAAACGCGATAACGATACGATTCCTTTTGGTACACAGTTAAATGTTTATGATAATGGTTATGAATGGCTCAGTCATAGTATTGCCGCTATTTCTCATCACGAATTAAACCTGGATCCTCGTGTTTTGGTGGGTGGACCAGATTGTAAGAAACCTTATTCGGCAAGCATTTATAACATATCGGCCATGAGTTTTGGTTCATTGAGCCAGAATGCAATTTTGGCTTTAAATGGAGGTGCAAAAATGGGCAATTTTGCACACAATACAGGAGAGGGAGGCATTAGTGATTACCACCGTCAACCCGGCGGCGATTTAATCTGGCAAATCGGAACCGGATATTTTGGTTGCCGCAATGCGGATGGAACTTTTAATTATGAAGCGTATTCAGAGCGTGCCAAAACCGATCAGGTCAAAATGATCGAGATTAAATTATCTCAAGGCGCTAAACCGGGCCATGGAGGGATGTTACCGGCCAAAAAGGTTACGCCAGAAGTTGCCCGTATTCGTTTGGTACCCGAAGGGAAGGATGTTTTATCTCCACCGGCACATGCTGCTTTTTCTACACCTATCGGACTTTTGGAATTTGTTAAAAAACTTAGGGATTTATCGGATGGAAAACCTGTAGGCTTTAAACTTTGTATAGGTCGTAGAACTGAGTTTTATGCCATTTGTAAGGCCATGATCGAAACCGGAATTTACCCGGATTTTATTACAGTTGATGGTGGTGAGGGTGGAACAGGTGCAGCGCCTCAGGAATTTTCCAATTCAGTTGGAATGCCTTTGCGAGAGGCCGTTGCTTTTGTTTATGATGTGTTGGTCGGTTTCAACTTAAAACAACACATCAAGATAATTGCCTCAGGAAAGGTAGCAACCGGATTTGACTTGGTTAAAAATATTGCTTTGGGCGCTGATATGTGCAATACCGCCCGCGGAATGATGTTCGCATTAGGCTGTATCCAAGCTTTGGAATGCAACAGCAATACCTGCCCAACAGGTGTAGCTACTCAAGATCCAAGTTTAATGAAAGGTTTGGTTGTTGAGGATAAAAACGTCCGTGTTAAGAATTTCCATAATTTAACCGTTGCCAGTGCGGTTGAGCTTTTGGGTGCTGCAGGATTGAAAGAACCAAGGCAACTAAGCAGGGCATATATCAATAGGAGGGTTAGTCCAAGCTTAATGCAATCCTATTTAGAAAGTTTCCCATATATTCCTGCTGGAAGTTTATTGCAAACACCTTATCCGGTACGTTTTGAATTGGGAATGGCCTTAAGCAGTTCGGCAAGTTTTGCTCCAACAGATTACCGGGTTTCTGATGTAGATTATGCCCATGCCAATCCTTATAACGAAAGCATGACTGAAACGGGAAATTAATTGAAAGTACAATTTTAGTCATCGGATGAATATCAGCATCATGCCTATATTCATCCGATGACTATTAACAAACCTAACCTTTAATCCTTGCTCCTTTATCCAATTAAAACTCCGCATTCTTCGGAAATCTCGGAAAAGCGATTACGTCACGGATATTGGTCATTCCGGTAACGAACAATACCAAACGTTCGAAACCTAAACCAAAACCAGCATGTGGTGCTGAGCCGAAACGACGGGTATCCAAATACCACCAAAGTTCGTCTTGAGGAATGTTCATATCCTCCATACGTTTGGTTAATTTATCCAAACGCTCTTCACGTTGCGACCCACCAATCATTTCTCCAATACCTGGGAATAAGATGTCCATTGCTGCAACAGTTTGTCTGCCTTCAGCATCTGGTTCGTTCTGGCGCATGTAGAAAGATTTAATATCAGCCGGATAATCGGTTAAGATAACCGGTTTTTTAAAGTGTTTCTCCACCAAATAACGTTCGTGTTCGCTTTGTAAATCAGCTCCCCATTCATCAATCAGGTATTTAAATTGCTTCTTTTGATTAGGTTTCGATGATTTCAAGATCCTAATCGCTTCTGTATAGGTTAACCGTTCAAAATCGTTAGCCAAACAGAAATCCAGTTTTTCCAGTAAAGAAAATTCGCTACGTTCGTTTTGAGGTTTTTGTTTGTCTTCTTCTGCCAAACGACTGTTTAAAAACTCCAATTCATCCTTGCAGTGATCTAAAGCATACTTGATTACATACTTCATCATATCTTCTGCAAGCTGCATGTTATCTTCCAGATCTGCGAAAGCAACTTCTGGTTCAATCATCCAAAATTCTGCCAGGTGGCGGGTTGTATTTGAGTTTTCGGCTCTAAACGTCGGTCCAAAAGTATAGATCTTTCCAAAAGCCATGGCAGCCAATTCGCCTTCCAATTGACCAGAAACGGTTAGGTTAGTTGCACGTCCAAAGAAATCTTCTTTATAATCAACTTTACCATCTTCGGTACGGGGTGTATTATCAAAATCCAAAGCGGTTACCTTAAACATTTCACCTGCGCCTTCTGCATCACTAGCTGTAATGACCGGGGTATGCATGTAAACAAAACCACGTTCATTGTAGAATTGATGGATAGCAAAAGCCAGGGCATGTCTAACTTTAAAAACAGCATTGAAAGTGTTGGTTCGGAAACGTAAGTGTGCAATTTCGCGTAAAAATTCTAAGCTATGTTTCTTAGGCTGCAAAGGGAATTTTTCAGGATCACTATCACCTAAAATTTCAACTTGTGTAGCTTTGATTTCTACAGTTTGCCCTTTACCCAAAGATTCTATCAATTGACCAGTTGCAGAAATTGCGGCACCAGTGGTTATTCTTTTCAACAGCTCTTCCGGTAAATTATTAAAATCAACTACAACCTGGATATTGCTCATGCAAGATCCATCATTTAAGGCAATAAACTGATTATTACGGAAAGTTCTAACCCATCCCATAACCGTTACTTCTGTGTTAAATGCTGTCGATTTTAATAAATCTTTAATTTGCTGTCTCTTGATCATATGATTGTTTGTAAAAGCCGCAAAAATAAGGATTTAGATTTAGAAAGTATTTAAAAATTGGATTTTGTAAAAAATAGGAGCTTCATTTTTTCCACCTAATAAGTTGGCTTGCCAGCCGGGCCTTCTTTTGAAAGCCAAAAGAAGCAAATATTCGGAAAACTAACTTTCATAAAGCACCAGCCCTTGCCATTACGCTATCCGGCCTGGCAGGATTTCGCAGAATAGAACATTTAGCATTCCTGCACTGGTATTAAACAACAGAACCAAGAGAATATGCAGCGAGGTAGGGGCATAAGGAAGGCAGAGCCTCATATTATCGCCATTAGAATGCTGATGCTTCTATTCAAGAAAGCATGCAAGCCTTGATTTTTGGTTA
>Ga0160453_100398_pt1 | contig 36188 bp, 34 predicted proteins | sample HID1971K_E6MG_FD_108228 | JGI IMG/M metagenome (GOLD analysis project Ga0160453, IMG submission 108228) | Enriched millipede-associated microbial communities from UW Madison campus, WI, USA - HID1971K_E6 MG | ecosystem: Host-associated > Arthropoda: Insects > Digestive system > Unclassified ...
AACTCCATGATGTTGACGCCATGCTGACCGAGCGCGGGGCCGATCGGCGGCGCCGGGTTGGCTGCACCGGCGTTGATCTGAAGCTTGATCAGGCCGGTCACCTTCTTCTTCGGTGCCATTCTTGTTTCCTTTCATCGAACAGCTGCCGGGGCAGCTGTTCTCCCGCACGTCCGGCATTTCCGGACAGCGGTTCCCCCGGGAAGATACCCGGGAAGTCTGTGTCAGAGCTTGGTGACCTGGTCGAACGACAGCTCGACCGGGGTCTCGCGCTCGAAGAGCGAGACGAGGACCGTGAGCTTGCCGCTCTCGGGCTTGATCTCGCTGATCGTGCCGGGCAGGCCCGCGAACGAGCCTTCCTTGATCGTGATGGTCTCGCCGACCTCGAAGTCGACCTCGGCCACCAGGCGCGCCTGGACCGGCTGGCCCTTCTTGGCGGCGCCGCCCTTGGCGGTGGCGACTTCCTTGACCTCGACCAGGCTCTTGAGCATGTTGAAAGCCTCTTCGAAGCGCAGCGGGGTCGGGTTGTGCGCGTTGCCCACGAAGCCGGTGACGCCGGGCGTGTGACGCACGACAGACCAGGTGTCTTCGTTGAGCTCCATGCGCACGAGCACGTAGCCGGGGATCCGGACGCGCGTGACCATCTTGCGCTGCCCGTTCTTGATCTCGACGACGTCCTCCATGGGGACCTCGATCTGGTAGATCTCTTCTTCGACCTCGAGCGTCGACTTGCGCTGCTCGATGTTGGCCTTCACCTTGCGCTCGAACCCGGCGTAGGAGTGGATGACGTACCACTTGCCCGGGAGGCTGCGCAGTTCGAGGCGGAACGCCTCGTACGGGTCCTCGTCGTCCTCGTCGTCAGCTTCTTCAGCGGCCTCGGCGTCGTCGACGACACCGGCCGCGGCATCCACCTCGGCGACGAAGTCCTCGTCGAGGACGGGTTCGTCCTCATCGCCGTTCACGTCGGGGCCGTCGTACGGGGCGACCTCGTCGGCGGCCTCGGCCTCGCGCTCGGCGACCTCTTCGGCGATGGAGTCGTTGATCACCTCGGCGGCGGCCTCGGTCTCCGCAGCCTCGTCCAGGTTGAGTGCGTCGTTCACGATCGCGTCGGCCTCCGGGTCGTCGATGTCGATGTCGTCCAGGTCGGAGTCGTTCTCGTCCTCGTCGTCGACCACGTGGATCGCGACGTGCTCGGCGGCCTCGACCGACCGCTCCTCGGCGGCCAGGACGTTGCCCTCCTGAGCCTCGTCGTCCTCGGACGACTGCTCGGCAGCCGTCGCCCAATCCGCGTCGTCCGAATACTTTTCCGTCACGTGAGTTCTCTTCCGTTCCGTCCGCTGCCGGACCTGCGGTCCGCCCGTGTCATGCCCCTGGTGTCAGCCCGGGACGCTCGGGATCAGGCGCCGGGCACTCCGAAGACGTTCGACGTGATCCACACGAACAGCACGTCGAGGCCGTAGACGAGGGCCATCATCACGACGACGAAGCCGAGCACCACCGCCGTGTACTTCAGCAGCTCCTGGCGCGTCGGCGTGACGACCTTGCGGAGCTCGGCGAAGACCTGACGGATGAACAGGGCGATGCGAGCGAAGACATTGGGCTTCTTCTCGCGGGGCGTCGTCGTTCCCTCAGCGGGGACGACTTCGCCCTTCGGCTCGTCCTGAACCATCGATGCCACCTGATTACCTTCCGTGAGCCGACACGGATCGGCACACTGTGTTTGTCAACCATCGGACTGGCCGATGTTGCGCTGAGCGCAGGGCGGACAGGAATCGAACCTGCAACCTGCGGTTTTGGAGACCGCTGCTCTGCCAATTGAGCTACCGCCCTAGAGACCCGGAGGTCTCGTCGAACCCGCACTCCTCCCCCGTCGTCCGACCGGGGAGCACCGTTCCTGACCAGCAGGCACAGCGAAAGAATGCAGACTTCAACTGCATGATCAAGTGTACGGCATGCCCGAGGGACCCGCGAACCGGTCGCGCCGCGGAGAGGTCTCAGTACTGCTGGATGCCGTACCGGTCGGGCTCGGGCGCACGGGCGAATGCGCGGCCCGAGACGGCGGTGGGCTCGACCCGCACGTACGTGTACTTGAGCGTCGGGATCCACGGCCGAAGCCCCAGCCCATCGGCGCGCTCGACATCGGCCGAGCGGTCCAGGGGGTGAGCCCGGCCGCGCAGGATCACGCTCCACGCGTCGGTGTCGGTGTGATCGTCGACCTCGAACAGCACCTCGTCGTTGACGGTGAGCTCGAACAGCTTGCTGCCCTGGGCGGTGCGGAACAGCACGCTCTCGCCGTCGACGACGTAGTTGACGGGGAAGATGTCGAGCACCTCGCCCACGTGGGTCACGAGCCGCCCGAGCTCCTGCACGCGCAGGCGCTCCCAGCATTCCTCGTCCGAGAGCGTGACGACCGGGTCCGGTGTGTCTGCCATGCGTCCATCATCGCTCGCGTCGGGCGGACGCGACACCCCCGGAATCGAGGGTTACCATTCGGCCATGACCCTGTCGCAGGCGCGGCTCGACGAGCTGTGGGACTTCTCCGACCCGGCCGCGTCCGAGAACCGGCTGCGCCGCGCTGCCGCCGACGAGACGGATGCCGGCGTCCGCGCCGAGCTGCAGACGCAGGTGGCGAGGGCCCTGGGCCTGCAGGAGCGCTTCGCCGAGGCCGACGGAGCGCTCGATGCGGTGGCGATCGGCGACGACGCGGTCGCGGCGCGGGCGGCTCTCGAGCGCGGCCGCGTGCGCAACTCCGCCGGCGACCCCGACGCGGCGATCGCCTACTTCACCGCGGCGGTGGATGCGGCATCCCGGCCGGACCTCGTCTTCCTCCGCGTCGACGCGCTGCACATGCTCGCGATCGCCGACGCCGATCAGGCCGACGAGTGGACGGCCGCGGCGCTGGACGCGCTCGATGCCGTCGAGGACCCGCGGACGCTGCGCTGGCGGGTCGCGCTGCACAACAACACCGGATGGCGCCGCCTCGACGCCGGCCGCGTGGACGATGCCGTCACGTCGTTCGAGGCGGCTCGGGATGCCGCCGCCCGCTGGGGCACGCCGCAGCAGGTGCAGTGGGCCGATGAGGCCCTCGTCGAGGCGCGCATCCGGCTCTGACCCCGTCGCGCGGTCGATTGTCCCGGTCGTTGAGCGAGCGAGGAACGAGCGAGACGAAACGCCCGAGCGGACGAGCAGCTCTTTGCGCGACGTCAGAGGCGTTCGTCTTCGGGTGCTGGAGCGCCCTTCGCTCAACGACCGGGAGGAGGGTCAGACGCCGACGCGGATGAGCTTCTTGTTGACGAACTCGTCTGCGGCGAGGAAGCCCATCTCGCGGGCCGTGCCCGAGCGCTTCACGCCGCCGAACGGCAACGCCGGCTCGTCGGCCAGCACGACGTTGACGTAGACCATTCCGGCCTCGATCTTGTCGGCGATGCGCGCGGCCTGCTCCTGGTCGGTCGTGAACACGTACGATCCGAGGCCGAAGCTCGTGTCGTTGGCGAGGGCGACGGCGGCGTCCTCGTCGGCGACCTTGTAGACGACGCCGACCGGGCCGAAGAACTCCTCGCGATACGCGTCCATGTCGCTCGTGACGTCGGCGAGCACGGTGCCCGGATAGTAGGCGCCGTCGCGCACGCCGCCGGCGACGAGCGTCGCGCCCTGCGCCACGGCGTTGTCGACCTGCGCGGCGAGTCGCTCGGCGGCCGTCAGCGACGACAGCGGGCCCAGCACGGTGTCGTCGGCGAAGGGGTCGCCCACCTTGGCGCCGGCCATCGCCGCCGTGAACTTCTCCAGGAAGGCGTCGTACAGGCCCTCCACCACGATGAAGCGCTTGGCGGCGTTGCAGGACTGGCCGTTGTTGTCCAGGCGCGCCGCCACCGCGGCCCCGACGGTCGCGTCGAGGTCGTCGGTGGACAGCAGGATGAACGGGTCGGACCCGCCCAGCTCGAGGGCCACCTTCTTGAGGTTGCGGCCGGCGATCTCGGCGACGGCCGCACCGGCGCGCTCCGAGCCCGTGACCGACACACCCTGCACGCGGCGGTCGGCGATGACGGCGGCCGACTGGTCGTTGGTCGCGTAGATGTTCGTGTACTCGCCGCCGAGCCCGGCATCGGCGTACAGCTGCTCGATCGCGGCCGCCGACTCGGGGCACTGCGGAGCGTGCTTGAGCAGGATGGTGTTGCCCACCACGAGGTTGGGCGCGGCGAAACGCGCCACCTGGTAATAGGGGAAGTTCCACGGCATGATCCCCAGCAGCACGCCCAGCGGCGAGCGACGGATCACCGCGGTGCCCTCGCCGTCGATCTCCAGCGGCTGGTCGCCCGTGATGCGGTCGGCGTGGTCGGCGTAGTACTGGGTGATGTCGGCGGCGAAGTCGACCTCGCCGAGCGCCGCCTCCAGCGGCTTGCCCATCTCGCGGACGATGACCGCGGCGAGCTCGTCGCGACGCTCCCGATGCAGATCGGCGACCCTGCGGATGCGTGCCGCGCGCTCGGCGACATCGGTGGCCCGCCACGTGCGGTAGGCGGCATCCGCCCCCGCGATGGCAGCCTCGAGGGCCTCGTCGGTGATGGTCGGATAGGTGGCCAGGGTCTCACCCGTGGCCGGGTTGACGACGGCGTAGTCGCTCATGGGTGCTTCTCCGATCGAAGGGATGGGGTCAGTCTGCCGGTCAGCGGCCGGCGCGTCGAAGGCTTTCGGGCGCGTCGATACTGAGTGTCTCACCGCGGAAGAACGCCGGACGCTTGATCGCCTGCCAGATCATCAGCACGATGCCGACGACGATGATGCCGACGCCGAGCACGAACACCAGGCCCACGCCGGCGATGTTCGATCCGCTGCCGTAGGCCGGGTCCATCGAGTCGATGAGCGTCGTGACGAACAGCACCGCGAGGATCGCGCCGCCGACGAGCGGGAACAAGAATGTGAAGAAGAAGCTCCGCGCCGAGTCGAACCACTGCTTGCGGAAGTACCACACGCACGCGAACGCGGTCAGGCCGTAGTAGAAGCAGATCATCATGCCGAGCGACAGGATCGTGTCGGTGAGGACGTTCTCGCTGAGCACGCGCATCACGGCGTAGAACACCGAGGCGACGACCGCCGAGACGATCGTGGCGTAGCCGGGCGTGAAGAACCGCGGGCTCACCTTCGCGAACTTCGGCGGCAGGGCGCCGTAGTGCCCCATCGCCAGCAGCGTCCGCGCCGGGCCGACCGCCGTCGACTGCAGCGAGGCTGCCGAGCTGGACAGCACCGCGAGCGACACCAGGAACGCGAGCGGGCCGAGGATCGGGTCCGACAGCGCGAAGAACACGTTGGCCGAGATGTCTTCGTTGGCCAGGCCCAGCGGGCCGGTGCCGACACCCGCGAACATGATGAGGCCGATCGAGAGCAGCAGGTACAGGCTCACCACGATCACGACGGTGAGCATCGCCGCACGCCCAGGGGTCTTGGCCGGGTTCTTGGTCTCCTCGTTCATGGTGAGCACGACGTCCCAGCCCCAGAAGATGAAGATCGACAGCGACAGGCCGGCCGCGAAGGCGCTGAACGACGACACCTCGAACGGGTTGAACCACGACCACGAGAACGCCGTCGGATCCGGCGCTTGTCCATTGACGGCCTTCACGATCGCGACCACGGCGAACACCACGAGCACGACGACCTGGAAGCCGACCAGGATGTACTGGAACTTCTGGGTGGTCTGCATGTCGCGGTAGGAGATGAGCGTCGCGCCCAGCATGAACAGCAGGCACACGACCACGTTGATGATCGGGTTGAAGGCGAGATCGGCGATGCCGGGGTTGCCGCTCAGCTGGGCGATCAGCAGGAACAGGAACTCCACCGCGATTCCCGCGAGGTTCGACAGCACGATGACGGTGGCGGCGATGAGCCCCCATCCGGTCATCCAGCCGATCCACGGGCCGAAGGCGCGCACCCCCCACGTGAAGGAGGTGCCCGAATCGGGCATCGCGCGATTGAGCTCGCGGTAGCCGAAGGCCGTCAGCAGCATCGGGATGAAGCCGACGAGAATGATGGCGGGCACCTGCGTGCCGACGACGGCGACGGTCGGGCCGAGCGACGCGGTGAGCGTGTAGGCCGGGGCGATCGTCGAGACGCCGATGACGACCGCGCCCAGGACGCCCACGGCGCCCGCGCTCAGGCCCTTCTTGGACAGCTCGCCGGCATGGGCGCCGGAGGCGGGGGCGAGGGGCGCCGTGGCGCCGGTGTTCTGAGCGCTCATCGTGATGCGCCTTCCTGGCGGGTGCGAGGCACGACGACCATCGGTACGGGAAGCTCGTGCAGCATCTTCGCTGCCGTCGAGCCGAGGAACAGGCGACGGGGCTGGGCCAGCCGACTGGAGCCGACGACGGCGATCTCGCCCGGCTCCCACCCGAGGTGGGCGACGGCATCCTCGATGCTGTCACCGCGGGCGACGACGACGTCGGCCTCGACGCCGTCCGGCAGGGCGTCCAGCGCCTTGCCGAGCACATCGTCGGCGTGGGCAGCACCGGCGATGCGGATCACGCCGGTGTCGACCGTGGCCGGCAGGTCCACCGACACGAGCGACAGCAGGCGCAGCTCGGCGCTGGTGGCGACGGCGAGCGAGATGCTCTCGTCCAGCAGCGCCTCAGCGCCCGGCCGGGTGCCGATCGCCGCGGTCACGCGGGTGATGCCGATCGCCTCCATGCGGCGCGACCCCTCGGGAGCGAGCACCACGGGGACGTCCGACGAGTGCAGCAGCTCGCTGGCGACGGTGCCCAGGCGGTGGCGTCCGCGCAGGCCGTCGTTCGCGGCGCCGACGACGATGAGGGATGCCGCGAACTCGTGCGCCGCAGCCAGCAGGCCCTCGGCGAACGAGTCGCCGAAACGGACGTGCGACCGCGACGTGACGGCATCCGGGATCCTCGCCGTCGCCTCGGTGAGCCAGGTCTCGGCCTGACCCTGCAGGTACCAGTCGTAGCTCGCGTCGGGCGGTGTGATGACGCTGCGGTCCTCCCCCGGCAGCACGAGCACGAGGTCGAGCTCGGCAGCCATGGCCGCGGCAAGGCGCGTGCCGAGCGCGACGGCGTCGGCGCCGGCATCCGTCGCGGTGTACCCGACGATGATCCGGGCGGTCATCGTCGTACTGCTTCGAGGACGTTCGCCGCCGCGAAGCGCCCCATGCGGATCGCGCCGTCGACGTGCTGGTAGCCGGCGCCGGCCATGTCGCTGCACGCGAAGTGGATCGGCCCGACCGCGGTGCGCAGGTCGGCACCGTAGCGGTGCAGGCCGCCCATGTCGAAGCTCGCGGCGTAGGCGCCGCGCGTCCACTCCTCCGAGCCCCAGTCGCTCTCGTAGTACACGACCGGGTTCTTGGCCTCGGGGCCGTAGTAGTGCGACAGCGACTCGAGGATGCGCTCCTTGCGCTCCTCGGCCGACAGGGTGAACAGGTCGTCGGCGTTCTGGTCGCTGACGAAGCCGACCAGGGTGCCCCGCTCGTCGCCATGGTTGGTGTTGTCGTAGGCCTCGTGCGACAGCTCGTACGGGCTGAACGCGGTGCCCGACAGGCCCTGCTCGCGCCAGAACGGGCGGTCGTACACGGCGTGCACCTTGATGACGAAGCCCATCGACAGGTGCTGGTGCAGCTGATGCTGGCGGCGCGGCAGCGCGGGCACGAACGAGATGCGGTCGTACAGCACCGGGGCGTGGGCGAGGATCGCATAGCGGGCGTTCACATGCAGATCCCCGTCGGCGTGGACGGTGACCCCGTCGTCCGACCACTCGAGGGTGCGCACCGCGTGCCCGAGCAGCACGTCGTCGCCGAGTCGCTCGGCCAGCAGCAGCGGAACCTGCTGCAGTCCGCCGACGACGCGCTTGTCGAGGATGAAGTCCGCGTCCACGAGGTTGGAGTACGAGCCCGCCGAAGCCGCCATCAGGAGCGACTGCAGCAGCGAGAAGGTGTGCGTGGGCTTGGTGAGCATGGCCGAACCGGTCGCGAACGCCAGGTTGCGCACGGCCTCGTCGTCGTCGGTCTGCGCGCGCAGCCAGGCGTCCCACGTGACCGCGTCCCACTCGGCCGCGTTCGGGTGCTCCCACGGGCGGTCGGGGTCGATCTCGGCGACCATCGCGTCCAGGCGCTCGGTGATCTCGGCGATCGCCTGCTCGGTCTCGGCCGAGACGGGGAACATCTCGCCGGTAAAGCGGTGCAGGGTGCCGTCGGGGCCGACGTAGACGCTGTCGCCCTCGCGGTAGCGGCTGTACGTCTCCAGCCCGAGTTCGGCGATGGTCTCCTTCAGCGCGTCCTGATCGGGCGAGACCCACTGACCGCCGATCTCCAGCATGGCGCCGTCGATCACGTCGGTCCACAGGCGTCCGCCCACGCGGTCGCGCGCCTCGAGCACGACGACCGACAGGCCGGCCTTCCTCAGTTCGTTGGCGGCGGTGGTGCCGGCGGCACCGGCGCCGATGATGACGACGTCACGGGTCAGCTCGGTCATTTCGGACTCCTTTGTCGTGCGCGCCTGCCCGGCGCGCTGGTCTGTGGATGCTTCGGCCAGGGGCGTTTCGTCTCGCTTCGCTCGCTCAACGACCGGGCTCGTGGCGCGATCGTCGAGCGAGCGAGACGAGTCACGGTCAGGATGCCGCCAACGCTGCGGCGACGACGTCCAGGCCCTCGTGGAGCAGGTCGTCGGTGATCGAAAGCGGCGGCAGGAAACGGATCACGTTCCCGTAGGTGCCGCACGTGAGCACGATGACGCCCTGTGCGGTGGACGCCTTCGCGACCGCGGCGGTGAGCGCGGCATCCGGCTCTCCCGTCGCGGGGTCGACGAACTCGGCCGCGATCATCGCGCCGTGCCCGCGCACGTCGCCGACGCGCGGGTCGGCGGACTGCAGCGCACCGAGCCGGCCCTTGAGGATCGCCTCGATCTCGCGGGCCCGCTCGATCATGCCGTCGTTCTCGAACACGTCGATCGCGGCCACCGCAGCGGCGCACGCGATCGGGTTGCCGCCGTAGGTGCCGCCCAGGCCGCCGGCGTGCGAGGCGTCCATGATCTCGGCGCGACCCGTCACGGCCGCCAGGGGCAGGCCCCCCGCGATGCCCTTGGCGGTCGTGATGAGGTCCGGCACGATGCCGAACACCTCGCTCGCGAACATGCGTCCGGTGCGGGCGAAGCCCGTCTGGATCTCGTCGGCGATGAAGACCACGTCGTTCGCACGGCACCAGTCCACGATCGCGGGCAGGAACCCGTCGGCCGGGACGATGAAGCCCCCCTCCCCCTGGATGGGCTCGATGATGACCGCGGCGAGGTTGTCGGCGCCGACCTGCTTCTCGATCATCGAGATGGCCTTCTTGGCGGCAAGGCCCCCGTCGAGGCCGTCACGGTACGGGTACGACAGCGGCGCGCGGTAGATCTCCGACGCGAACGGCCCGAAGCCGCTCTTGTAGGGCATCGCCTTGGCGGTGAGCGCCATCGTGAGGTTGGTGCGGCCGTGGTAGCCGTGGTCGAACGCGACGACGGCCTGCTTGCCGGTGTACTTGCGCGCGATCTTGACGGCGTTCTCCACCGCCTCGGCGCCGGAGTTGAACAACGCGCTCTTCTTGGCGTGGTCACCGGGGGTGATGCGGTTGAGCGCCTCGGCGACCGTCACGTACGAGTCGTACGGAGCGATCATGAAGCACGTGTGGGTGAACTGCGCGACCTGCTCCTGCACGGCCTTGACGACCTTGGGGTGCGAGTTGCCGATCGTGGTGACCGCGATGCCCGAGCCCAGGTCGATGAGCGAGTTGCCGTCCGCGTCGACGATGACCCCGCCGCCCGCGGCCACGGCCTGCACGGGAACGGTGTGCCCCACGCCGGCGGCCACGGCATCGGCCTTGCGGTCCAGCAGTTCCTGCGAACGAGGACCGGGGATGCTGGTGACCAGGCGCCGTTCCTGCGGAAGGGACGGACCGCCGAGCGGGGTTTCGATGATGATGTCGGCTGCGCTGCTCATGCTCGGGAGCGTATGTCGACGCTCCGGCCGCCCGCACCCGCCGTCACGTACATTCTGTCGGGCCGGCTGTACGACCCGTACACTCGGAGCACCATGGACGCCGACGATGCCCCCACGCTGCGTGCCCTCCTCGCACGCCGCGACCTGCAGCTGTCCCTGGCTGTCGACGACGTCGACCCGGCGGCCCTCGACCGTGCGATCCGGTGGGTCCACAGCTCCGACCTCGCCGATCCGACGCCGTTCCTGTCGGAAGGGCTGGTGCTGCTGACGACCGGCACGCAGTTCCCGGGCGGGGACGGCGCCGACGCGTCGGAGCTGTACCGCGCCTACGTGCACCGGCTGGCGGCCCGCGGGGTGGTGGGCCTCGGATTCGGGACCGAGGTGGTGCGTGACGGCATCCCTCCCGCCCTCGTGGACGCGTGCCGCGAGGAGCGGATGCCGCTGTTCGAGGTGCCGTACCGCACCCCGTTCATCGCCGTCGCCCGCGCCAACGCGGAGGCGATCGCGGCGGAGGCGTACGCCCGGCGCAGCTGGGCGCTCGCGGCGCAGCGTGCGATCGCGCTCGCGGCGCTGCGGCCCGACGGCCTCGGCGCGACCGTCGCCGAGCTGGCCAAGCAGCTCGACACGTGGGTGGGCATGTTCGACGCCGCCGGCGAGCCGGCGCGCGAGCACCCGCCGGGCGGACTGGACCCCGAGACCGCCGCGGCGCTGCAGCGCGAGGTCACCGCGGTGCTGCACCGCGGCGCGCGCGCCGGTTCGTCGCTGCGCATCGGCGACACGCCTTTCACGCTTCAGACGCTCGGCCGCGGCGGCCACCTGCGCGGGGTCATCGCCATCGCCGCGGGCGACCTCGACCAGGAGGGACGCGTCGTCGTGACGGCCGTCATCGCGATGGCCGGTCTCGCGCTGGAGCAGCAGCAAGGACTGGTGCGGGCGCGTGGCGCTCTGCGCGCCGGTCTCGTGCAGTCGATGCTGGCGGGCGATCCGGCGCTCGCGCGGCGCACGTCGCGCGAACTGTGGGGTCCGCTTCCGCCCGCACCGGTGACGGTGGGGGTGACGGATGCCGCCGCCGCACGTGTCGACGGCATCACCGAGCTGCTCGAGCTGTGGGCGGACGAGCGGCGCGGCGCCCTGTTCTTCGGACGGACCGACGACGGACTCGTGCTCGTCGTCCCCGCCGGCGACCTGTCGGTCGTGCGCGACCTGGCGAGCCGATTCGACCTGCGGATCGGGTTGTCGGACTCCAGCGGCTACGACGGCTTCGCCACGGCGGTGGGCCAGGCACGCGTCGCCCGCGACCGCGGCATCGGCCCGGTCACCGCGTTCGCCGACGTGTCGCGCGCCGGCGTGCTGTCGGCGTTCACCGACGAGGCGCGGTCCCTCGCGCGCGCCGAGCTGGCCCCGCTGTATGAGCACGATGCCTCGCACGGCACGCACCTGGTCGAGACCCTGCAGGTCTGGCTCGACGAGGACTGCTCGCACGAGGCCACCGCCCAGGCGCTCGGCGTTCACCGCCACACCGTCCGCACGCGGCTGGCCCTGGTCGAGCGCGTGCTGGGCCGCGACCTGGCGTCCTTCGCGACGCGCGCCGAGCTGTGGGCGGCGCTGCGCGCCCTCGACGCCTGACCTCCCACCCCAGGTTCGTTGGTCGGATATGTACGCCGAACCCGCTGTATCGCGTGAGCCGCTGCGGTGGACAGCCGTGAACGCGATCTACACCGCGAACCGGATGGCCGAGGGCCGAGGCATCCACTCGTTCCTCACGCACCGCGTGGCCCGCGCACGTGGCTGACTGGGTCGCCGGTCGGCACTGACCAGCGGCCTGCGCTCCTGAATCGCCGATGGCGACACGATGCTCCCGGTCGCGGTCATCCTGTGGCGAGAACGACCTCGCACGGCGGACTCGATGCGGCCAGTCGTGCATTGCTCGTCAGGAGCGGACATCCCAGGCGCTCGGCCAAGGCGACATACAATCCGTCGACGACGCGTATCCGCGGCCGCAGTTCGAAGGCGCGCCCGAGCAATGCAGCATCGGGGACGATCAGTTCCTGAACGAGATCAGACGCATCCTGCAACGCGTCGGCGGCCAGCTCCGCGCTGATCACTCCCGCTCGTTCCAGGCGCGCAATCGCCGACATCACTTCGGCCGGCTGGTGCGCCGGAGCGACGATCTCCTGGTCCAACCGCCTCAGCACCGCTTCTTTGGGCGGCTGATCAAGCAATGCGTCGACGAGCGCCGACGCATCGAGCACGATCATGCGCCGAACTCATCTCGCACGTCGTCGAGCACGGCCGCCGAATCGATGACCTGTGAGGTTCGAGACACACGCTCGCGCGCGGCGGCGATCCAGGCGTGGTTGCGGTCGGCGCGCACCGCGTCTTCGAACGCACGCTGCGCCACGGTCGACAACGGGATGCTGCGGCGTCGAACCTCGTCGTAGAGCGCGTCCGGCACGTAGATGCTCACCTTGGGCATACCCCCAGTGTACCCCCATTGGAATGCGCTGGCCTGGCCCGATCCCTCGCCGATCCGGCTCAGCGCGGGGCGTGGGCCTCGAGGAACTCGTAGAGGTCGGTCGTGTCGACGCCGGGGAAGGAGCCGGTCGGCAGCGTCGCCAGGAGGGTGCGCGGGGTGCGGACGTTGGGCCAGGACTGCTCGCGCCACGCGGATTCGAGGTCGGCCGGGGCACGACGGCAGCACACCTCGACGGAGTGCTTCGAGACGCCGCGGTTCGGGGTGTCGCGGCCGAGGAACCACTTGGTGTCGTCGAAGCGCACGCCGACCGAGACCGAGTGCGCGCCCTCGCTCGACATCTCGACGCGAGCCGTGCACCAGTACGTGCCGTTGCCGGTGTCGGTGTACTGGTAGTACGGGTTGAAGTGGTCGTCGACGTCGAACACGACGCGCGAGGTCCACTTGCGGCAGCACATCTGGCCTTCGATCGAACCGAGACGATCGGTCGGGAAGTTGACGTCGTCGTTCTCGTAGACCTTCGTGATGACGCCGGACTCGTGCACCTTGAGGAAGTGCACGGGCAGTCCGAGGTGCACCGTCGCGAGGTTGGTGAAGCGGTGCGCCGCGCTCTCGTACGACACCGAGTAGGCGTCGCGGAGGTCTTCTATGGAGATCGCACGGTCGTTCTTGGCATCCTGCAGGAACGGCACCGCGTGCGCTTCGGGGATGAGCAGGGCACCGGTCAGGTAGTTGGTCTCCACGCGCTGGCGGAGGAAGTCCGCGTACGAGGTGGGTTCGCGGTGCCCGAGGATGCGGCTCGACAGCGCCTGCAGCACGGCGGTGCGCGGGTCGCCTTTCGCGGTGAGCCTGCTCGACAGGTACAGTCGCCCGTTCTTGATGTCGGCGACCGACCGCGTGGTCTGGGGCAGGTCGGGCACGTAGTGCAGGGTGAAGCCGAGATGGGCGGCGATATCGGATGCCGTGCGCTGGGTGAGCGGCCCGCCCGGGTGGTCCACCGCATCGAGGATGCGCCGTGCCTGCTCCTCCAACTCGGGGAAGTAGTTGTTCTGCGTGCGCATGAGCTTGCGCAGGGCGACGTTGGCCCGGCGCGCCTCTTCGGGGGTGGCCGCGCGCTCGTCGCGCAGCCGCTCGATCTCGCCCTGCAGCGCGAGCATCGTCTTGAGTGCCTCGGTGGGCATCGTCTTGCCGATGCGGAACGGCGGGATGCCGAGCGCCTGGAACGTCTGCCCACGCATCGCGCGCTCGAGCGAGATCTCCAGCGTCGCGCGCTCGTCGAGGGGCTCGGACTCCAGGATCGCGTCGATCGATGAGCCGAGCGCGCGGGCGATCGACTGCAGCAGCGTGAGCTTCGGCTCGCGCCGCCCGTTCTCGATCATCGACAGCTGACTGGGCGCGCGGTCGACGGCGGTCGCGAGCTCTTCGAGCGTCATGCGACGGTCGGTGCGCAGCTGCCGGATGCGGCGGCCGATGGTGAGGGGGTCCACCTCTCCATCGTCGGGTCCTTCTGCGTGGCGATCGGTGCTCGTCAGCGTCGTCATGGCCCGATTCTGTCACGAAAACAGAAATCTCCGAAAACTTCACACCCGATTTGGTCGGTTGAGCCGCTGAACTTCACCGGATAGTGGACCTACGAACACCCCGATCGATCCAGAACGCGGATCACGGGATGCCCGGACCCGGCGCACACGCCGGGCACGGCATCCCTCCCCTCCACACCGCACTCGCTCACAGGAAGGCAGGGACATGACACCTGCAACCGCCACCCCGATGCGCACCCGCACCGGACCGATCCCCACTGGGCCCCTCGGCACCGGGACCCACCAGCCGATGCTCGAGATCGCCGGCCGCCTCGGCCCGCGCTACGACGAGATCCTCACGCCCGAGGCCATCGCGTTCCTCATCGAGCTGCACCACCGCTTCGGCGCCCGCCGCCACGATCGCCTCGCCGACCGCATGCGCCGCCGGTTCGAGATCGGCAACGGCCACGACCCGCAGTTCCGCGACGACACGCGCCACATCCGCGAGGACGCGACCTGGCAGGTCGCCGGCGCCGGTCCCGGACTCGAGGATCGCCGCGTCGAGATCACCGGCCCGACCGACCCGAAGATGACGATCAACGCGCTGAACTCGGGCGCGAAGGTGTGGCTGGCAGACCAGGAGGACGCCACCAGCCCCACCTGGAAGAACGTCATCGAGGGCCAGCTGTCACTGCGCGACGCGATCCGGGGAGAGCTGGAGTACACGAGCCCCGAGGGGAAGCGCTACGAGGTCACCGCGGCCGAGACGCCGACCATCGTGATGCGGCCGCGCGGCTGGCACCTGCCCGAGCAGCACCTGCGCTTCACCGACCGCACCGGCCGGACACTGGCCGCCTCGGGGTCGCTCGTCGACTTCGGGCTGTACTTCTTCCACAACGCTGCGGCGCTGATCGCGAACGGGCGCGGACCGTACTTCTACATCGCCAAGCTCGAATCCAGCGAAGAGGCGAAGCTGTGGGACGACGTGTTCACGTTCAGCGAGCAGTACGTCGGCATCCCCCACGGCACGATCCGCGCGACCGTGCTGATCGAGACGCTGCCCGCGGCGTTCGAGATGGAGGAGATCCTGTTCGAGCTGCGCGACCACGTCGCGGGCCTGAACGCCGGCCGCTGGGACTACATCTTCTCGATCATCAAGAACTACCGCGGCCGCGGCGCCCGCTTCGTGCTGCCCGACCGCAGCGAGGTGACCATGACGGTGCCGTTCATGCGGGCCTACACCGAACTGCTCGTGCAGACCTGCCACAAGCGGGGCGCCTTCGCGATCGGCGGGATGAGCGCCTTCATCCCCAACCGCCGCGACCCCGAGGTGACGGCGCGGGCGTTCGAGAAGGTCGCCGCCGACAAGAAGCGGGAGGCCGGCGACGGCTTCGACGGCACGTGGGTCGCACACCCCGACCTGATCCCCACCGCGCAGGCCGAGTTCGACGCGGTGCTGGGCGACCGCCCGAACCAGCTGGAGCGTCAGCGTCCCGAGGTGCGGGTCACCGCAGCCGACCTGATCGACGTGCACATCGGGCGTCCGATCACGGCGGCGGGCGTGCACGCGAACGTGTCGGTGGCGATCCGGTACCTCGAGGCGTGGCTGCGCGGCCTGGGTGCCGTCGCGATCGACAACCTGATGGAGGATGCCGCCACCGCCGAGATCAGCCGCAGCCAGGTGTGGCAGTGGATCCATCAGGACCGCACCACCGACGACGGCACCGCGATCACCCGCGACTATGTCGAGGGCCTGATCACGCAGGTGCTGGACGAGGTGCAGCGCCCTTCGACAGGCTCAGGGACCGACGGCGACCGGTTCGACGACGCGGCGGAGATCTTCCGCGAGGTCGCCCTCGGCCAGGAGTTCCCCGCCTTCCTGACGCTGCCGGCCTACACGCGCTACCTGACCGACTCCGAGTGACCGACTCCCCGAAGAAGGAGACAGACATGACCGCCTACAACGACGACATCGACGCCACCCGCGCGCTCAAGGACCAGAACGGCTCGGGCTGGGATGCCATCGACCCCGAGTCCGTCGCCCGCATGCGGGCGCAGAACCGCTTCCGCACGGGACTGGAGATCGCCCAGTACACGGCCGACATCATGCGGGCGGACATGGCCGAGTACGACGCGGACTCGTCGGTGTACACCCAGTCGCTCGGCGTCTGGCACGGGTTCATCGGCCAGCAGAAGCTCATCTCGATCAAGAAGCATCTGAAGACCACGAACAAGCGCTACCTCTACCTGTCGGGGTGGATGGTCGCCGCCCTCCGCTCGGAGTTCGGCCCGCTGCCCGATCAGTCGATGCACGAGAAGACGGCGGTGCCGGCCCTCATCGAGGAGCTGTACACGTTCCTGCGCCAGGCCGACGCCCGCGAGCTGGACCTGCTCTTCACGCAGCTCGATGACGCCCGGGCGGCCGGCGACGACACCGCGGTCGACTTCATCCAGTCGCAGATCGACAACCACGAGACCCACGTGGTGCCGATCATCGCCGACATCGACGCGGGCTTCGGCAACCCCGAGGCAACGTATCTGCTCGCCAAGAAGATGATCGAGGCCGGCGCGTGCGCCATCCAGATCGAGAACCAGGTGTCGGACGAGAAGCAGTGCGGCCACCAGGACGGCAAGGTCACGGTCCCGCACGAGGACTTCATCGCGAAGCTCAACGCGGTCCGCTACGCGTTCCTCGAGCTCGGCATCGACAACGGCATCATCGTGGCCCGCACCGACTCGCTCGGCGCCGGCCTCACGCAGAAGCTCGCCGTCACGCACGAGCCCGGCGACCTCGGCGACCAATACAACTCCTTCCTCGACGTGGAGGAGATCTCGGAAGCGCAGCTCGGCAACGGCGACGTCGTCATCAAGCGCGACGGCAGGCTGCTGCGCCCGAAGCGTCTCGCAAGCAACCTCTACCAGTTCCGCCCCGGGACCGGCGAGGAGCGGGTCGTGCTGGACTGCATCACGTCGCTGCGCAACGGCGCCGACCTGCTGTGGATCGAGACCGAGAAGCCGCACGTGGAGCAGATCGCAGGAATGGTGGATGCCATCCGCGCCGAGATCCCGAACGCCAAGCTCGTCTACAACAACAGCCCGTCGTTCAACTGGACGCTCAACTTCCGCCAGCAGGCGTACGACCTGCTCGTGGAGCAGGGTGCGGACGTCTCGGCCTACGACCGCGGCGACCTGATGAGCGTCGCGTACGACGGTACCGAGCTGGCGCGCCTGGCCGACGAGAAGATCCGCACGTTCCAGCGCGACGGCTCGGCACGCGCCGGGATCTTCCATCACCTCATCACGCTCCCGACGTACCACACGGCCGCCCTGTCGACCGACGACCTGGCCAAGGGCTACTTCGGGGACGAGGGCATGCTCGCATACGTGAGGGGCGTGCAGCGTCGCGAGATCCGCGAGGGCATCGCCACGGTCAAGCACCAGAACATGGCCGGCAGCGACATCGGCGACAACCACAAGGAGTACTTCGCCGGCGATGCCGCCCTCAAGGCCGGTGGTCAGCACAACACGATGAACCAGTTCGGCTGATCGACGGGTGCCGCCGACCGCGGCGATCGGGGGACGGATGCCGCGGCATCCGTCCCCCGATCCGTGTCACCGGACGTCGACCGTCAGGTCGTCGGGGCTGATGGCCCGGACGCCCTCGAAGCGCGCGAGATCGGAGTCGTACGTGACGACGCTCGCGCGGTTCTCGACCGCGAGCGCGGCGAGGTGCGCGTCGTTGACGAGGTTCGCCGCGGTCCCCCGTGCGGCCAGGAGCCGCTCGAGGATCTCGGGATGCCGCGGCCCGGGGCTGAGTACATGGGCACTCGGTGCGGCCAGCCAGTCGTGGACCTGCGCCATCGCTTCTGCAGCGGTCAACGGCGAGGGGAACACCCGAGGATTGGTCGTCAGCCGGACGAACCCGAGCAGGGCGTTCCAGCTGAATCCGACATCGTCCGCACCGTCGAGCGCGGAGTCGAGCCAGGCGAGCGATGCCCGGTGTTGCATGCTGCGGGCATCGACGGCGTAGACGAGCACGTTCGTGTCGACGACCCTCATCGCCCGACCTGCAGACGCCGAACGAGCTCTTCGTCTTCCAGGTCGGCGAGCGCACGGTTCGCGTGGATGAGATCGATGGCGGCCGCCCCCAGGTCGCGCGGCCTCGTGTAGCTCTTGGCCTGTTGCGACCCGCGGATCGCGCCCGCCCGGATCGCGTCGTTCAGCGCGCGCTTGAACGAGATCCCGCGCTGCGCCATCAGGCGTCGGATCGCGGCCTCCGTGTCTGAGTCGAGAGTGACCGTTGTGCGCACGCCGACAGCATAGCGTCATGTGAATTGATGCCATGCTGTCATCCCGCTGGGTGCTGCCCCGCGGCCCCGTCGCGAAGTGCTCAGCCGAACCGCGCCGTCAGCCGCGCACGCGCCCAGTCCCAGTCGATGCGCTCCTGCTCCAGGCGCACCGAGGGACCGAGCCGGTCGGTCACCAGGTCGTCGTACAGCGCCTCTTCGCCGGCATTCAGTCGCGACAGCGCCGCGTTCGTCGCCGTACTCTCGCTCTCCCAGCGGTCGCGGTGCGCGAGGAGCGTCTCTCGGTCCATCAGCACCGACTCGGCGTGTGGCAGCCACGCCCGCACGCGGTTCAGGATGCCGAAGCCATGCGTGTCGAGGTCGCCCCAGTACAGCACGGGCACGTCGGCGAGCCACTCCAGCGACGCAGGCTGATCGGCGTCGTACCCCTTGCCCCACAGCACCCTCACTGGCACCACATGGATGACGAAGACTGGCATGCTGACGGCACTGGGCTCCACAATAGGAGGGTGCACGTGTCGACCGAGACGATCGCGATCGTGATCAGCGCTGCAGGGCTGCTGGTCACGATGCTGTTCAGCTTCTTCGGCGCATTCGCATGGATGATCCGTCGTACCGACGCACAGTTCGAGCGGCTGGAGAACAGGATCTCGGGCGTTGAGCACGAACTCGTCGAAGTGAAGCTCAGCATCGCCAGACTGGAGGGGCCGCCGCGGCGCCTGTTGTCGACGCACTGACACGAATCGGCATCAGGCGAGCAGACCGCGCTCCATCGCGAGCGTCACGGCGCGGGTGCGGTCGGCCACATCGAGCTTGTCGAACACCTTGAGCAGGTGCGTCTTGACGGTCGATTCGCCGATGCCGAGGCTCACCGCGATCTGCTTGTTGCTGTGGCCGGTAGCGACCAGACGCAGCACGTCGAGCTCCCGCGGTGTGAGCACCGTCTCGGGCTCGGGACGCCGCATCCGTTCGACGAGCCGCACCGCCACCTGGGGCGACAGGGCCGACTGTCCCGCGGCGACCGAGCGGATGCCGGCCACGATCTCGGCCTGCGGCGCCGCTTTGAGGAGATAGCCGGCGGCGCCCGCTTCGATCGCGGAGAGGATCTGGTCGTCGGACTCGTACGTCGTGAGGATCAGCACGCGCGGCGACGGGTCGCCTGCCTCTCCCCCGGCGATGCGTGCCGTCGCGGTCACACCGTCGACGGTCGGCATGCGCAGGTCCATCAGCACGACGTCCGGACGGGTCGCCGCCGCGAGGCGCACGGCTTCGTCGCCGTCGGATGCCTCGGCCACGACCTCGAGGCCGGGCTCGTCCGACAACAGCCCCACGAGTCCCGCCCGCACGATCGGGTGGTCGTCGGCGATCAGCAGGCGGATCATCCGACGCCGTCCTTCCCGCGCGGCACGGCTCTGCCGGGCACAGCGGCCGGATTACGCCTCACACCTGTCCGCGCAGCCGGAAGCCGCACACGCAGCGCCGTACCTCGGCCCGGTGCCGACGAGACGTCGAGGTCGCCGCCGGCCAGAGCGACGCGGTCGCGCATCCCCTCCAGGCCGAACCCCTCACCGCCCGCCGACGGGTCGAAGCCGCGGCCGTCGTCGGCGACGAGCAGGTCGACGCCGCCGTCGGCGCCGAGGGCGATCCGCACGTCGACGCGCGAGGCCGCCGCGTGCTTCGACGCGTTCGACAGCGCCTCCTGCAGACACCGCAGCAGCACGACCTGTGCCTCCCGGTCGAGCGCGGGTTCCTCGCCGCCGAGCTCGAGCACGATCCTCGCGCCGTGCGCACGGAATCGTTCGACCAGGCGCTCCACGGCCGCGCCGAACGCGGGTTCGGAGGGCACGGCGGCGGTGCGGGCGACGAGCGCCCGCGCCTCGGCGAGCGCATCGCGCGCCACCTGCTCGACCGTCGAGATCGTCGCGGCGGCGGCATCCGGCTGACCGTTGCGGGACTGGCCGCCCGCGCGCTCGGCGAAGATCACGAGACCGGCGAGCGTCTGTGCAAGAGTGTCGTGGATGTCGCGGGCGACGCGCTCCCGCTCGGCCGCGGCACCCCGCTCGCGGCTCAGCGCCTCGATCTGCCCCTGCGCCGCAGTGAGCTCGGCGAGCAGACGCGCACGCTCCTCGCCCCATGCCGCGATGCGCGTGATCCACAGGCCGAGCGCCGCCGACAGCGCGAACGAGAACACCGCCGTCGTCGCACCGGCCACGGCAGAGTCGACATCGAGGCCGTACCCGGCCCACACACCGAGGAAGAGGCCTGCGGCGATGATCGCCGAGCCCCACAGGCCGCGGCGGCGCGAGTCGCCCACCACCCACACCAGCGGATACGCGAGCGTCTGCAGGATCGCCAGGAACGGCGCGGCGCCCGCGCCCACCGCCACCGCCGCCGTCGCGACGGCGAGGAAGACGGGGTATCGCCACGCCGCGCGCGGCGGCTCGATCGCGGCGCGGCCGACGAGCAGGTAGCCGAGCGCGAGCAGCGCGATCGCGCCCAGCGCGACCGCCATGCGCAGCCCGCTCGTCGGCGGGAAGAAGAGCGCGAGGGCCACCGCGATCACGACCGACGCGACGGTGACCACGGCGTCCCATCCGCGCGTGCTCAGCATGTGGCTCCTCCCCGCCAGGCTACCGACTCGGGCTACGCTCCGCGCCGCATCCACCGGAACGTCACGCGCGCCAGCACGAGCCCGACGACCAGCCAGACCGCCAGCGCGATCGCGACCCCCGCGAGGTTCCACTCGCCGTTCTGCTCCAGCACGGCGTACTGGTCAGGGAGGAACACGGCACGCATCCCCTGCGCCATCCACTTGAGCGGGAACAGCCCCGCGACATTCTGCAGCCACTCCGGCAGCTGCCAGAACGTCAGGTAGACGCCCGAGACGAACTGCAGCACCAGCGCGATCGGCACCACGACCGCCGTCGCGCTCTTCGCGCTGCGCGGCAGCGACGAGACGGCGATGCCGAGGAGCGCCGAGGTCACGATGCCCAGCACGAACACCCACGCGAACGTCAGCCACGCACCGGCGTCGGCCGGCAGCGCGACGTGCAGCACCGTGGCGGCGAACACGAGCAGCAGCGCGGCCTGCAGTGCCGCGGTCACGGCGACCTGCCCGGCCTTGCCCACGAAGTAACTGACCGGCGACAGCGGCGTACCGCCGTAGCGGGCGAGCATCCCTTCCGAGCGCTCCACCGCGATGTCCATGCCGAGGTTCTGGAACCCCGAGAGCAGCAGCCCGGACGCCAGCATCCCGGGCAGGAACATCGCTGCGACCGAGATCGCCGGCATCCCCGGTCCGGGCTCGACGTCACCGGCCGAACCGAATGCGACGGCGAACAGCCCCAGCATGAACACCGGGAACAGGAACGTGAAGAACATGGTGTCGCCCGAGCGGACATACTGCAGCAGCTCGAACCGCGCCTGCCGCACGCCGACGGCGAGCAGCCCGCGGGTGCGCGGCTCGGCGATGGTCACGGCGCTCATCGCGCAGTCCCTTCGACGAACGCCGGCTCTCCGACGAGACGGAGGTACACGTCCTCGAGGCGCGGACGGACGATCTCGACGTCCTCCGGCGGGCATCCCAGACGTCGGGCGATCGACTCGGCCAGCACGAACGGCCGGGCGGTGCGCTCCTCGCGGGGCCGCCCCGCTTCGCTCCACCGCACGATCGGCAGGCGGGCCTCCTCTCCGCCCAGGTCCGAGACCGGGCCGATCGCCCGCACGCGACCGGCGACCATGACCGCGACGCGGTCGGCCAGCTGCGCCGCCTCGTCGAGGTCGTGCGTGGTCAGCAGGATCGTGGTGCCGTCGGCCTGCAGGCGACGGATGAGAGCCCAGAACTCTCGCCGCGCGTGTGGGTCGAAGCCCGTGGTGGGCTCGTCGAGGAACAGCAGCTCCGGCCGCCCGACAATGCCGAGCGCGACGTCGACCCGACGCCGTTGACCGCCGGAGAGCTTCGACACCCTCAGTCGCGCCTGGTCGACGAGCCCGACGGCGGCGATGAGTTCGTCGACGTCACGCGGATGCGAGAAGAAGCCGCTGAACTGCCGCAGCAGTTCGCGCACCGTCAGCGGACCGGTCCGCCCGGTCGACTGGAGCACGATCCCGAGGCGTGCCCGGTGGTCGAGGCCCGCCGTCTCGGGGTCGGCCCCGAGCACCTCGACGCGCCCACCGCTGCGCCGCCGGAACCCCTCGAGGATCTCGACGGTCGTGGATTTGCCCGCCCCGTTGGGCCCGAGCAGGGCGAGCGTCTCGCCGCGGGCGATGTCGAACGACACCCCGTCCACGACCGTGCGATCGCCGTAGGTCTTGCGCAGGTCCTCGACCCGCACCGCTTGCGTGTCCATGTCTCCAGCGTCGCGAGCGGGGGATGCCGCCCCCAGCCGTCGTCCGCAGGATCGGGCATCCCCCGTTCGGTGGAGGGCGGCATCCACCCGCTCCCGAGCGTTCCCGCGGGCGGACTGTCTTCTCGCCCGCGAACGTTCCGACACATCGCGGGCCACGGGAGGCCGATCGGCGGCTGACCCGAAGCCGCACGCGGACTACGCTCGAGGCGTGACCGAACGCGCACCGCTCTCCCGCAAGCCCACGCTCTCCCACAAGCTCAGTGCCATCGCCGAGTCCGCGACCCTGAAGGTCGATGCCAAGGCGAAGGCGCTGCAGGCCGCCGGCCGCCCCGTCATCTCTTATGCCGCGGGCGAGCCCGACTTCGCGACGCCCTCGTTCATCGTGGATGCCGCCGCCGAGGCGCTGCGCGATCCCAAGAACTACCGCTACACGCCGGCTGCGGGCCTGCCCGTGCTGCGCGAGGCCATCGCCGCCAAGACGCTCCGCGACTCGGGCCTGGAGGTGTCGCCGAGCCAGATCATCGTCACCAACGGCGGCAAGCAGTCCGTGTACCAGGCGTTCCAGACCGTGGTGAACCCGGGCGACGAGGTGCTGCTGCCCGCGCCGTACTGGACGACCTATCCGGAGGCCATCCGTCTGGCCGACGGCATCCCCGTCGAGGTCTTCGCCGGCGCCGACCAGGAGTACAAGGTGACCGTCGAGCAGCTCGAGGCCGCCCGCACCGAGCGCACCACGGTGCTGGTGTTCGTGTCGCCGTCGAACCCGACCGGCGCCGTCTACACGCGGGAAGAGACGAAGGCGATCGGCGAGTGGGCCGTCGAGCACGGCATCTGGGTCATCTCCGACGAGATCTACCAGAACCTCGTCTACGACGGCACCAAGGCGGTCTCGATCGTCGAGGCGGTCCCGGCCGCAGCCGCCCAGACGATCCTCGTCAACGGCGTCGCGAAGACCTACGCCATGACCGGATGGCGGGTCGGCTGGATGGTCGGCCCTGCCGACGCGATCAAGCTCGCCGGCAACCTGCAGTCGCACCTCAGCTCGAACGTGAACAACGTCGCGCAGCTCGCCGCCGCGGCCGCCCTGAACGGCCCGCAGGACGAGGCCGAGCAGTTCCGTCAGGCCTTCGACCGCCGCCGCCGCCTCATCGTCGCCGAGCTGTCGAAGATCGACGGTGTCGAGGTGCCCACACCGCTCGGCGCGTTCTACGCGTACCCCGATGTGCGCGGCCTGCTCGGCCGCGAGTGGGCCGGCGTCACGCCGACGACCTCGCTCGAACTGGCCGACCTGATCCTCGACAAGGCCGAGGTCGCGGTCGTCCCGGGCGAGGCCTTCGGCCCGTCCGGCTACCTGCGCCTCTCGTACGCCCTCGGCGACGACGCCCTGCTGGAGGGCGTGCAGCGCCTGCAGCGCCTGTTCGCCTCCTGACGCGCAGACGGTGAGGAACGTGGATGCCTCGGCCCGAGGCATCCACGTTCCGCTGTGCGCAGCGCCCGAGCCGCGGACCCGGGACCCGGGGCTCGGGGCTCGGGGCTCGGGGCTCGGGGCTCGGGGCTCGGGGCTCGGGGCTCGGGGCTCGGGGCGCGGGACTCGGCGTCGCCCGCGATCCGGTTTGGCGAGTCGCCAAGAACTGCAGCTGAGGACGCCGTTCTTGGCGACTCGCCAAAGGCCGTCGGCCATAGGCAGAGCTGGAGACCCCGACGAGTCGCCAAGAATCACCATCAAAGACGCCGATCTTGGCGAGTCGCCAGAATCGACGACGCGGCTCCGCACGGTCGGGCGCCCCTCCTCCCCAGGCGGTCGCCGGCGCGAGTTGTCCCCAGACGGGCGCCCTCTGCCGTTCTTCGGGTACGGCGACGTCGACGATCAAGACATGAAGCTGACGTCGATCCCCCCGCACCTCGTGCCGGCATTCACCCTCGCGGAGGCACGCGACGCGGCCGTTGATGCCCGCGACCTCCGCAGCCGCGAACTCGAGCGTCCCTTCCACGGCACCCGCGCGGTGCGGAAGATCGACGACTGGCAACGACTGCAACTACTGGCCCGCGCCTTGCCGGTGCACACCTTCGCGTGCGGGCCGACGGCCGCGGTCGTACACGGGATTCCTGTTCCCTCCGCGGTCCAGCGCGACGCGTTCGGTCGGCCGACCATCGCCGTGTCGTACCCGCGCAATCGAATCCGCGGTCGCGGCGTGCGCGGGCGGTCGCTGCGGATTGCAGAGTCAGAACTGGTGATACGTCGCCGGATCCGCGTGACGAGCGCCGCGCGCACCTGGCTCGACCTCTCCGCCGAGCTCGACCTGCCTGCTTTTGTGGCAGCCACGGACTTCTTGATCGCGCGACGACGACGGCGATGCACGCGGGACGAGCTGGCGGCGGTGCACGCGGCGTCGCCCCGCGCGCCGGGCGCGCACAATCGTCGACGCGCACTCGAACTCTGCTCAGAGAACTCGGAGTCACCGCGCGAGTCCGAACTCCGGTGCGTACTCGAGTTGGCGGGGCTTCCCCGCCCCGAATGCAATGTCGCGATCTACGACGGTGCCCGGTTCGTCGCCCGTGTCGACATCATCTATCCCGCGCACAAGCTGATCGTCGAGTACTACGGCGACTACCACCGCGACGCAGACCAATGGAGCCGCGACGAGATGCGCCGCGCCGAACTCGAGTCGCTCGGATACCGGGTCACCGTCGTCACCCGCCGCGACTTCGACGATCTCCAGGGCCTGGCCGCCCGAATTCTCCGGCTCCTCCTCGCGTCCTGATGCGTTCCGACATCGACGGGTGCCGCGACAGCACTGCGTGCCGCGACGTGCGCGGACGGTGGATGCCGGGCGCCCGGCATCCATCCGTCCGTTTGTTGCGGATACAGCCCGGCCGCGCGAGCAGCGGTCGTGCGCGTCCGCCCACGATGCGTCGCCAAGAACGACCTTCTGCACCGCGCACTTCTGGCGACTCGCCAAGAATGTCGCTGCTATCAGCGGAGTCCCGCACGGGCGAATCGCCAAGAATGACGCCGACGACCGCCGATTCTGGCGACTCGCCGGAATCGGCGCGGTGCAGACCGCCCTGAGAGAGACCGCCCTGAGAGAGGCTGAACCCAGAAAGGACGAGGGGACTAGAGCTCGACGTTCACCAGGACGGGCTCGGGCTGCAGGATCAGGCCGAACTCGGACTGCACGCGGCCCTGGATGAACCGGGCGAGCTCCGCAAGCTCGCCCGCCGTCGCGCTGCCGCGGTTGGTGAGCGCGAGGGCGTGCTTGCTCGAGAGGCCGGCGCGCGAGCGCGGCAGCTTGAAGCCCTTGCGCACGCCGGCGTGCTCGATCAGCCATCCGGCGCTGACCTTGACGTCCGACTCCACGGCGGCCGGCATCGGCACGTAGCCGTCGAAGTCCTTCAGCGGGATCACGAGCACCGGATCGAGGTCGGGGTGCACCGGCCAGCGCGGGCATTCGTCGGGGAGGGTGCGGGCGAAGGATGCCGACACGACGGCGTTCTGGAAGAACGAGCCCGCGCTGTACGTGTCGGGGTCGTCGGCGTCGAGCACCATGCCCTTGCTGCGACGGGTCTCGAGGATGCGTTCGCGCACCCATTCCAGGGTCACCTCGTCGTCGGGCGCGAGGCGCAGTGCGGAGCGCAGCTGGTCGCCGGCGATGCGGCGCGGCCCGGCGCCCACCTCGGGGAGGTCGAGTGTGACCGACAGGATCACCGCGCGGCGAGCCGGCGCCGAGCCGTAGTGGTGCTTCAGCACGGAGGTGCGGAATCCGAGACCCAGCTCCGGCGCGGGCACCGTGGTCACGTCGCCGGTGGACTGGTCCAGGAGCTCCACCTCGCTGAGCGTCTGCACGATCTCCTGCCCGTACGCCCCGATGTTCTGGACGGGCGCGGCGCCCACGGTGCCGGGGATGCCCGACATCGCCTCGATGCCGCCGAGCCCCTCGGCCACCGCGTACGCGACCACCGCGTCCCAGTCGTGGCCGGCCTGCACACGGATGCGTGCACGGCCGGGAAGGGGCGACGGCATCCGCTCGATGCCGTTCGTGAGCACGCGCACGACGGTTCCCTCGAACGGCTCGTCGCCCACGAACAGGTTGGAGCCGCCGCCGAGGACGAGCCACTCGTCGCCCGAGGCCCACACCTGACGCAGGGCCTCGACCAGTTCGTCGGTCGTGTGCGCGTCGATCATGCGCTCGGGGGTGCCGCCGGTGCGCAGCGTCGTGAGCCGCGACAGCGGGATCGGGTTGACTTCAGGCATGCGTCAGGTGGTCCGCACCCGCACCTGCGCCTTGACCAGCACCGTCGTGCCGTCGAACGACACGGTGAGGTCGATGCGCGCGGACTCCTCGTCGACCGCGCCGACCTTGGCGACGACGGTGACGTCGGCGCCGGTCTCGGGGTCGACGACGACGGGCTTGGTGAAGCGCACGCCGTAGTCCAGGATGCGGCCGCTGTCGCCCAGCCACGGCTCGATCGTGCCGACGGCCAGACCCATCGTGAGCATGCCGTGGGAGAGCACGCCCGGCAGTCCCACGGCGGCCGCGACGTCGTCGCGGTAGTGGATCGGGTTGAAGTCGCCGGATGCCCCGGCGTAGCGCACCAGGGATTCCCGGGTGAGATGCACCGTGCGCTCGGCGACGACGTCGCCCACGGTCAGCGCGGTGAACGCGGAGCCTGTCGAATCAGCGCTCATGCCTCGCCCTCCCCCACCAGCAGGATCGACGTCGTGGTGACGACGTGCTCACCCGCCGCATCCGTGATCTCGGACTCGCTGGTCACCATCGCGGCGGCGCCCATGGCGCGGATGCCGGTGACCGACAGCTTGGCGGTGAGCTCGTCGCCCGCCACGATCGGCCGCGAGTAGCGGAACTTCTGCTCGGCGTGCAGCACGTTCTGCAGCACGATGCCGGAGTCGGGCTCCGCCAGCAGCTGCTGCAGAGTGGCGTCCGTCACGACGATCGCGAAGGTCGGCGGCGCGACGACGTCGGCGTAGCCGAGCGCCTGCGCGGCCGCGGGATCGGTGTGCTGCGGGTCATCGGCGAAGACGGCGCGCGCGAACTCGCGCACCTTCTCGCGACCCACGAGGTAGCTGGTCGTCGGCGGGAAGTCGCGGCCGACGAGCTCGGGGTTCACTGGCACCCTGCCATCCTACCGAGCGGCCCGCGGCTGCTCGGGGCGCGGCTCAGGCCGGGCGGCGACGTCCGCGCCAGGCGCGCATGCCCATCTGCACCGCGATGACGGCGAGGAAGACCGCGAACAGGATGTTGGCGGTCGCGGGATCGACCAGCTCCGCAAGCCACGCGCCGAGTGCTGTCGTCGTGCAGGCAGCCAGACCGACGAGCGCGGCGGCGATCAGGTCGACGTTGCCGCGTTTGAGGTTGCCCACCGTCCCGGAGATTGCGGTCGGGATGACCATCAGCAGGGATGTGCCCTTCGCCACGAGATCGCTGGTGCCGAACACCAGCATCAGGATCGGTACGACGATGATGCCGCCACCGACCCCGAGCAAGCCCGCGAGGACGCCGGTGATCACGCCGAGGACCGCCAATCCTGAGCCTGACAGCCACGTCAGTTCGAATTGTGCGTCGCGCGAAGGAATCACCAAGAACAGCGAGACGATGACCGCCGCAATGAAGACGACGAACCCCCAGCGCAACGCCGCCACCGACACACGGGGCAGCAGCCAGGTGCCGATCTGAGCGCCGAGCACGGCACCCACAGCCAGAATGAGCGCCGGAATCCACGCGACCGCGCCGTGCACAGAATAAGAGATCACGCCGATCGTCGCTGTCGGCACTACGGCAGCAAGAGATGTGCCTGCCGCGTAGCGCTGGTCGAACCGCAGCAGCAGCACGAGAAGCGGGACGATGACCGTGCCCCCACCGACGCCGAAGAGGCCCGACATCAGTCCTGCGATGAGGCCGATCCCGATGCACGCCACAACATAACGGGGCGTGCGCGTCGGCACCGTCGGCTCATCGGTCACGAGCATCGAGCCTAGACCAGTGGCTGCGGCAGGCCCCGGTCACCGCCACCGGCATGCCCCGCTGTGCACAGCAGAACCGTCGCTACGGCCTCGGCGAGACGGCATCCCGATCATTGCGCCGACACGCGCTCGTCGCGGCGAAACGAGTGCCGCGATCCGCCAGGAGGTCGGCGAGCGGCACCGACTCGAGAGCGCGCAGCGCGCGCACGATCGCCTCGGCGACCCGGTCACACACTTCGGAAGGCGAATCGTCGGGTTCGGGCACGACCTCGTCGACGATCCCGTCTTCGAGCAGGTGCCACGAAGCGATGCGCTGCTCGCGAGCGATGTCCGCGGCGTGGGCCGTCGAGCGATGCACGATCGCGCTCGCCCCTTCGGGCGGCAGCGGGGCCAGCCAGCTGTTCTCGGTCGCGATCACGCGGTCCGCAGGCAGCAGGGCGATGGCCCCGCCGCCCGTTCCCTGCCCCAGCAGCACCGACACGACAGGCACCCTCGCACCGATGAGGGCGGCCATCGTGCGCCCGATCTCGGGCGCGAGCCCGCCCTCCTCGGCGTCCTTCGTGAGCGCCGCCCCGGGAGTATCGATGACCGCGACGATCGGCATGCCGAGCTCATGGGCGAGCCGGATGCCGCGCCCTGCCACTCGGAGCGCTTTGGGCCCGAGCGCGACGTCGCCGGACTGCGAGCGGCGATCCTGACCGAGTACGACGACGCCTCGGCCGCCGAACGACGCGAGCGACAGCGACAGAGTCGGATCCGCATCGCCCCGTCCGCTCCCGCTGAGCGGGATCGTCGCGGACGATCCACGACGCAGCAGGGTGCGAAGACCCGCTCGACTGGCAAGACGGGACCTCCGGACGATCTCCCAGTCATCGACCGCAGACGGCGCCGCCGCCGGTGAGCGCTGCGACTGCAGGGCGGCGCTGCCCGAGGGCTTGGCGACGATGTCGAGCAGCGTCGCGACCCGGCGCCGCACGTGCGCCGGCGCGACGACCGCGTCGATCACGCCATGACGATGAAGATTCTCGGCCGTCTGAACCCCCCGTGCGAACGGCTCGCCGTGCAGGGCCTCGTAGACCCGCGGCCCCAGGAATCCGATCATCGCTCCCGGTTCTGCGACGGTGACGTGCCCCATCGATCCCCACGACGCGAAGACCCCACCGGTCGTGGGATGGCGGAGGTAGACGAAGTACGGAAGCTTCGCGTCCTTGTGCCGCTGGACAGCATCGGTCACAGTGACCATCTGGACGAATGCGCGCGTGCCCTCCTGCATTCTCGTGCCGCCGGAGGCCGGCGCCGCCAGCATCGGAAGACCGCGCTCGGTTGCTCGTGTGAACGCTCGTACGATCCGTTCGGCTGCGGCCACGCCGATAGAGCCCGCGAGGAACCCGAACTCACCCACCACAACTGCCACTGGATGCCCGAGTACCGTACCCTCGCCCGTCACGACGGCCTCATCGGCGCCCGATCTGCGGGCCGCCTGTTCCAGAGCTGCCGCATACTGAGGAGACAGCCCTTCGAGCGTCGGCGGCTCATCCCAAGGGACGAAGGAGTCGGGATCCAGGACTGCGGCGATCATGCCGCGGGCATCCAGGTGTGCCATGGCCTCAGCCTGCGAGCGCCGGGCGGAATTCTTCGCGCAACGCTGCACCATGCTCGTCGAGGTCGGGCGGCGGCGTGTGACCCCGCGGTGTCGTTTCTCCGTCGTGGATGTCGAAGAAGCGCAGCGGCGGTCCTGGAAGACGGATAGCGCCCAGTACGGGATGCACGGTGTCGACGATCAGACCCTGCGAACTCGTCTGCTCCCATTCGTACACCTCGTCGATGGTGCGCACTCGGCCGGCAGGCACCCCGGCCGCCGCCAGCCGCTCGAGCAGTTCCACACTTCCGATCCCGGCGAAGCGCTGCTCGATCTCGCAGATGAGCTCGTCCCGATGCGCAACCCGGGCAGGATTGTCGACGAAGCGCAGATCGTCCGCGTCGATGCCGAAGGACACCGCAAACCGGCGCCACAGCGACTCCGAGCCGACTGAAAGCTGCACCGCACCGTCGCCGCATGGGAACAGTCCGTAGGGCGCGATAGACGGGTGATGGTTGCCCGACGCAGCGCCCGCTTCGCCGGCGACGGTCCACCGGGTGCCTTCGAAAGCATGCACACCGACCATGCCGGCGAGCAGCGAGGTCCGCACCCTGCCGCCGACGCCCGTCTCCTCGCGTTCGCGGAGAGCCGCGAGTACGCCGACGACCCCGTGGATGCCGGCGAGCAGGTCGGCGATCGGGACACCCACGCGCTGCGGGTGCGACGGGTCGGCGCCGGTGAGCGACATCAGCCCACCCTCCCCTTGCGCGATCTGGTCGTAGCCTGCGCGTCCGCCCTCGGGTCCGTCGTGCCCGAAACCCGAGATCGAGAGCGTGACCAGACCCGGGTTGATATCGGCGAGCCGCTCAGCGGTGAATCCGAGACGGTCGAGTGTGCCCGGGCGGAAGTTCTCCAGTAGCACGTCCGCCTCGGCGAGCATACGATCCAGGATGCCGCGATCCGTGTCGGACTTGAGGTCGAGCACGATTGACTCCTTGTTGCGATTGCAACTCAGAAAGTACGTCGACACGCCATCCACGAATGGCGGTCCCCAAGCACGCGTGTCGTCCCCGCTCGGAGCTTCGACCTTGATGACGCGCGCCCCGAGATCGCCCAGCATCATCCCCGCGTGTGGGCCCGCGAGCGCACGTGTGAGATCGATGACCGTGAGCCCGGCCAGCGGACCGTTCACACCCGCACCTCGTGGTTCCACAGCGCGCGCAGCGCCCCACGGGGGTCGAACCGCACGCCCGGACGGCGGTCGAGGATCATCGTGGCACGGCTCTCCCTCGTGTAGTCGGGCCAGTCGGGCAAGGCGGGCGCCTGCGGCGCCCCACGCCGGGCGAACTCCACCCAGGCTCCCGACATCCATTCCGACAACTCCTTCGGTGGAGCGTCGCCGACGAGGGTGGCGGACTCGAGGCGGTGCAGCTGACGGAACACGAAAGGCACCTCCAGCGCGTGACACGCGCCGAGACGGCCATCCATCATCGGACTGGTCCACGTGAACAGGTAAGAGAACGTCCGCCCCGTCGCCCCCGCCAGCCGTGCGTCGAGCAGGCGGTTGGTGGGCTGACGGTACAGCCGGTCGGTGAGGGCGGACTCGAACACCTCGTCGGCCTGCGGCTCGCGCCCCAGCTCGTGTTCGAGCGCGGCCGTGTATGCGTCGTAGGCGTGGCCGTCGACATCCGACTCCACGATCGTCCTGGCCAGCGCCGCCGCGCTCTGGCCTTCCGCCAGCGGACGCAGTGCGGTGAAGAAGCTCGCCTCGTTGAGGTTCGTCCCCGCGAGCAGATCGACACCGGCGTTCACGCCGTCCCGGATCGCGTCGACGGGGAGCTGCGGAAGCGAGCGGGTGCCGATGGTCGGCTGGAACGGCAGCGCGAGACCGATCGTCTTGCGTGAGTGGTGCTCGACGACCTTGGCCTGCGCGGCGAGGATCTCTGTGATGTCGAGGTCGAGGATGCGCTCCGCGTCGCGCTCGGGTATCCCGAGCACGTCGAACAACTCGGCGGTGACAGCCCGCGACTCGTCGGCAGGCCGTGCCCGCTCGGCTGTGCCGCTCTGCACGATCGCGCGGCGGAACAGGCCGGATGCCAGTGGGCTTCCCAACAGCGTGCCGACCATTGCGCCACCCGCCGATTCGCCGAAGATCGTGACGTCGTCGGGATCTCCACCGAAGCAGTCGATGTTGTCGCGGACCCATTCGAGGGCAGCGATCTGGTCGAGCAGCGCCAGGTTGCCGGATTCCTCGAAGTCCGGCCCGAGCACGTGGTCCAGGGCGAGAAAGCCCAGCGCACCGAGGCGATAGTTCGCCGAGACCACGACGATGTCGAGCGCCGCCGCCAACTCCGCGCCGCCGTTCATACCCCCAGCATTGGATCCGCTGACGTATGCGCCGCCGTGCGTCCACACCATGACCGGACGCCGGCGGTCATCGGACGCAGGAGTCCAGACGTTGAGGTTGAGGCAGCGCGCTTCGTCGGTCGGCGGCTGCCAGAACCCGCCTGCCACCATGACAGGGTCGGGGTTCTGCGGCGCTGCGGGGGCCGAGTGCTTCGCGTCCAGCACCCCGTCCCAGCCCGTGACCGACCCCGGACCGCGATAGCGGCCCGGACCGGCGGGCGATGCGGCGAACGGGATACCGAGGAATGCCTCCACTTCGGCACGCCGCGTGAGCGTGATGGATCCCGCGAGTCTTCCGGACGGTGTGGTGATGAGGGTCATCGGGAACCTTTCGAGAGGAGCGTGGCATGTGCTCCGGTTACATCGGCCTCGGCCTGCTCGCGGAGCAGCCGTTCGCGTTCCGCGCGACGCTTGGCCTGCTGTGCGGGAGCGGCCACCGGCGCCGCCAGGAACAGGCGTTGGGTGTACGGGTGCGACGGATGCGATGTCAGCTGCTCGGCGTCGCCTTGCTCGACGATCTCGCCTCGGTACATCACAGCGACGCGATGCGACACGTGCCGGACGACGCTCAGATCGTGCGTGATGAACAGGTAAGCCACCCCGGTACGCTCCTGGATATCGATGAACAGATCGAGGACGCGCTTCTGAGTCGACAGATCGAGCGCGCTGACCGGCTCGTCGCAGACGATCAGCTTCGGTTCGAGTGCGAGCGCACGTGCGATCGCGATCCGCTGCCGCTGACCACCGGAGAATTCACGCGGGAACCGATCGACGGAGTCCACGGGGAGCTTCACCTCGTCAAGCAGCGCGCGGATGCGATCTGAGGCCGCCCGCCGTGCCATCCCGGCCACCCGCAGCGGCTCGCTGAGGATGTCGCCCACCGTCATCGAGGGGTTGAGCGACGAGTACGGATCTTGGAAGACGACCTGGAGGTCGCTGCTGAGCGCTCGGCGCTCACGAGTGGTCAGGCGGGTGATATCACGACCGCTCAGCGTGACGGTGCCAGCGCCGATCGGAGCAAGCCCGAGGATCGCGCGGCCGAGTGTCGTCTTGCCGGACCCCGACTCGCCGACCAGGCCCAACGTCTCTCCCGGTTCGATGTGGACGCTGACGCCGCGCAGAGCGCGGAACGGGTCCCGCGCACCTTTGACCTTGTACTCGACGACCACGTCGTCGACCCGGAGGAGTTCGGCGGTCACTGCTGACCTCCCTTCACCCGCGCGCCGCGTGCAGGCGCGTCGTCAAGCATCGAGTCGAGAAGCATCCGCGTGTAAACGTGCTGGGGGTCGGCGAAAAGCGCCTCGGCGCTGTTCGACTCGACGATTCGCCCCTGTTGCATGACCGCGACACGATCACAGATGTCGGCCACGACGCCAAAGTTATGAGTGACGAGGATCATCCCCATGCCACGTTCTCGCTGCAGTGATCGGAGGAGGTCCAACACCTCCGCCTGCACTGTGACGTCGAGGGCCGTGGTCGGCTCGTCGGCAATGATCAGCTCCGGATCGCACGACACCGCTCCGGCGATCAGTACGCGCTGCGCCATGCCTCCAGAGACCTCGTGCGGGTACGCGTCGAAGGTGCGGAGCGGATCGACGATGCCGACGCGGTCCAGCAGCTCCAGTGCGCGCGCCTTCGCCTTCGAGCGGCTCAGCCCGAGGTTGAAGCGCATCGGTTCCACCAGCTGGTGACCGAGCGTGAAGCACGGGTCGAGGTTCGTCATGGGCTCCTGCGGCACGTAGCCGATGCCGGTCCCCCTCACGACGACGAACTCGCGTCGGCTGGCGTTGCCGAGGTCCTCGCCCCGGAACGAGATGGAGCCGTCGAGCACGGCCCCGCCGTGCGGCAGCAGCCCCATGATCGCGAAAGCAGTCTGCGACTTGCCCGAACCGGACTCTCCGACCAACCCCAGGACTTGTCCGCGATCGACGTGGAGCGAGACGCCATCGACGACGATCTTGTTCCCGCCGCCCTCGACCGGGTAGCCGACCTTGAGGTCCCGCACATCGAGTAGTCGATCGCTCGCTGGGGCGGGGCGGATGCCGGGATGCTCGGCGCCGAGCTCCGGCACGGCACGGGACTTTGTCTTGGACGCGCCGAGATCGGTGCCCTGCACCGCGTCGCGAAGCGCAGTTCCCAGAATCGCGAACGCCGCCGTCGTCAGTCCGATCGCGAGGCCGGGCCACACGAGCAGCCACGGTGCGATGTAGATGTTGAGGAACGCGTCCGAGAGCATCCCGCCCCAACTCGGCGTGGAAGGGTCGCCGACACCGAGGAACTCCAAGCCTGCCTGCAGGACGATCGCAATGCCCGCCATCATGGCACCTTGGATGAGAAGCGGGGCGCGCACGACGCCGAGGATGTGCCGCGAGATGATGCGGGCATCGCTCAATCCCGAAACCCGCGCCGCGTCCACGAACAGTTCCTTGCGCACGGTGAGGACCGTCGTACGCGTGAGACGGAACACGCCGGGTGAGAGCAGGATGCCGAAGATCGCCATCACCGTCGCCATCTGCGGGCCGAGGACGGCGATAGCCGCCAGCAGCACGATGAGGCCGGGCATCGACATGAGCATGTTGGCGAACCAACTCGCCACGCCGTCGAACCAGCCCTGGTAGTAGCCGGCGATCAGACCGCTCGGGATGCCCACGAGGATCGCGACGCTCAGCGCGATCAACGCTCCCAGCAGGCTGGTGCGCGCGCCGTACACAAGCCGGCTCCAGACGTCACGGCCGGCGCTGTCGGCCCCGAGCACGTGCTCACCGAAGGGCGGCGCGAAGACGGCGGAGAGGTCTGCCCGGTTGGGGTCGTAGTTCGTCAGTAGCGGCGCCAGGATCGCGCACAGGATCACCACCGCGATGATGACGAGCGCGACGACGGCGAGCGGGTTCTTCACGAGCCTGCGCCAGACGCTGCTGCGGACGGACGAGACCGGGACGGTGTTGGAGGTGAGTGCGGAGTCGCTCAATGGAGTCTCGCTTTCGGGTTGAGCCAGCCGGTCGCCAGATCGATGAGGAGGTTCACGATGACCACGAGGATGACCATGACCACGACGATGCCGAGGACGAGCGGAAGGTCGCCGAGCGAGGTCGCGTTCACTGCCAGCAGGCCGATGCCAGGCAGCGCGAAGACGCGCTCGATGATCACGGCGCCGCTCAGCAATCCGACGAACTGCAACGACAGGACTGTGAGAGCCGGTGCCGCGGAGTTGCGCAGCACATGGCTGAACAGCACGGACCGGGCCGGAAGCCCCCGGCTCTGCAGCGTGCGGACGAAGTCCTGACGGAGGACGTCGATCGTGGCCCCTCGCACCTGCTGAGCCGTGGACGCCACGGTTCCGATGACGAGGCTCGTGACCGGGAGGATCAGGCTGACGAACCAGAGCCACGGGCTGACCGAGATGGGCACGAACCCCGTCGCGGGCAGCAGGTGCAGGTTGACGGCGAACACCGTCACCAGCAGAAGTGCCACCCAGAAGTTCGGCAGAGAGAACCCGACGATCGCGAAGATCTGCACGAACCTGTCGACCCAACCGCGGCGTACGGCCGCGATCGTGCCGAGCACCGCGGCGACGACGGCGGTCGTCACGATGGCCAAGGTGACCACCGAGAGCG
>Ga0160453_100406_pt1 | contig 35446 bp, 28 predicted proteins | sample HID1971K_E6MG_FD_108228 | JGI IMG/M metagenome (GOLD analysis project Ga0160453, IMG submission 108228) | Enriched millipede-associated microbial communities from UW Madison campus, WI, USA - HID1971K_E6 MG | ecosystem: Host-associated > Arthropoda: Insects > Digestive system > Unclassified ...
CGGCGAACGGCAGCGCGACGACGCTGCCGTTGGAGAGCACGACGACGGTGTTCGGGTTGGCGGCGAGCACCGCGTCGAGCAGCTCGAGCTGCGCGGCCGGCAGGTCGATGTCGTCGCGGTCGTAGCCCTCGGACTCCAGACGCGCCGGCAGGCCCAGGAACAGCACGACGACCTCGGCGGCGGATGCTGCGGCCACGGCCTCGTCGCGCAGGCCCGCGGCCTCATCGTCCGAGACCGAGAGCGCGTTGCTGAAGCCCTGCGCGTACGACACGTCGCCCGTCGCGAGCGCCCGGATCTCGTCCAGCGCGTTGTCGAGGCGCGTCGGGCTGATCATCGACGAACCCGCGCCCTGATAGCGCGGGTCGGCGGCGAACTGGCCGATCACGGCGATCCGCGCCTCGCGAGCCAACGGCAGCACGCCGCCCTCGTTCTTGAGCAGCACGATCGAGCGGCCCGCGGCTTCGCGCGCGAGGGCGTGATGGGCGTCGACGTCGAGCGGACCGGCGATCGCGCCCGCGCCGTGCTGCGCCTTGCGCACGAGGTCGAGCACGCGGCCGGCGGCGACGTCGACCACGGACTCGTCGAGCGAGCCGTCCTGCACGGCGGCGACGATCTGCGCGTCGGTGACGCCGTTCGACGACGGCATCTCGAGGTCCATGCCGGCGACGAGGCTGGGGACGCGCTCGTTGACGGCCCCCCAGTCCGACACCACGAGGCCCTCGAAGCCCCACTCGTCGCGCAGCACCTGCGTGAGCAGCCACGGGTCCTGCGACGCATACACGCCGTTGATGCGGTTGTACGAGCACATGACGGTCCACGGCTGGGCGTCCTCGACGACGCGCTGGAAGCCGCGCAGGTAGATCTCGCGCAGCGGCCGCGGGTCGACGTCGGACGACGCGCGCATGCGGTCGTTCTCCTGGTTGTTGGCGGCGAAGTGCTTGAGCGACGTGCCCACGCCCTTCGACTGGATGCCCTTCACGATGGCGGCACCGAGCACGCCCGACACGATCGGGTCCTCCGAGAGGTACTCGAAATTGCGGCCGCACAGCGGCGAGCGCTTGATGTTGATGCCCGGGCCGAGCAGCACCGCGACGTTCTCGATGGAGGTCTCGGTGCCGAGTGCCTCGCCGACGCGGTGGATGAGGTCCACGTCCCACGACGAGCCGAGGCCGACGGCGGGCGGGAAGCACGTCGCGGGCACGCTGTCGCCGATGCCGAGGTGGTCGCCGCCCTCACGCTGCTTGCGCAGGCCGTGCGGGCCGTCGGTGACCATGATCGCGGGAACGCCGACGCGCTCCGCGGGCTTGGTGTACCAGAAGCTCGCGCCGCTGGTCAGCGACGCCTTCTCTTCGAGGGTCAGTTCCGTGACATCGGGGATGCTCATGGAGTTCCTTTCATCGGGGGTTGTCGAGAGGGTTTCGGGCCGGTTCGAGAGGTTCAGGATGCCGCCACCGCCGCGCGCCGTTCCCCCAGGTGCAGGAACCACACGGGCCGGCCGTCGTCGCGCTGCAGCCAGGGCCAGAACGCCCACCACATCAGCAGGACGCCGGCGGCACCGGCGACCAGGCCGAAGACCGTGTCCGACAGCCAGTGCGCGTTGATCAGGGTGCGCTGCCACATCATGCCCAGCATGAGTGCGGCGCCGACGATCCACCAGACCCGGCGTGCCCTACGCCGGGCGGCCGGGATCAGCGCGGCGATGCCGAACACCAGGGCCGCCGCCGACACGGCGTGGCCCGACGGGAACGATCCGTGATCGACCTGGAACAGCGGTCCGTACAGGCCGAGCGCCTCATCGACGGCAGGACGCGGCCGGTGCACGAGGTTCTTCATGCCCTGCGAGTACAGCCCCATCGACACGAGCGAGGCCGCCAGGAAGAACAGCGCCGAGCGCCAGCGCCCCACGACGGCGAGCCCGACCGGGATGAGCAGCATCGCGATCGCGCCGGGCGCCTCGCCGAGGAACTGGAAGAACATCGGCCCGAACCACGTGTAGGTGCCGGAGTCCGGCGACGTTCCCACGAGGGCGCGCCAGGCGTCGTCGATCCCCTGCGTGAACGGCGCGTCCGGGTTCAGCCCGACGGCGATGCCCATCACGATGAACGCCGCGAGCAGTCCCAGCGCCCACCACAGCAGGGCTGTCGGACGGTGGTCCCCACGCCCCCTCCGCTCGGCGCCGGCACGCCGGGCGGAGCCTCCGCGCGCGTCGGCCCCGCCGGAGCCCCCGGCATCCACCGTCTTCGAGGTCGAGACGTCCGAGGTCATCGGACGGCCTTGATCGGCCAGATGGCGATCGCGCCGAGGATGCCGAGCACGATGGCCACCGGGAAAAGCCCCTGGTAGCCGAACATCAGCACGATCGCGCCCGACAGCGCCGGCGCCAGGGTCTGCGGGAGAGTGGCGGCGATGTTGACGACGCCGAGATCCTTGGCGAACGACTTGGCCGACGGCAGTACCTCACTGATGAGCGCGGTGTCGACTGCCTGGAACATGCCGAAGCCGAAGCCCGCGATGAAGGTCATGATCATCCAGGCGTTGAGGTCTTGCCAGAACCACGGCAGCAGGAACGCCAGGCTCACGACCGCGGCCGACGCGAAGACGAACGGCTTGCGGCGGCCGACCTTGTCGGACAGCGGCCCCGAGACGACGGTCGAGATGATGATGCCGACGAGGCTCAGCAGACCCAGTAGCGGAATGACGGTCTGCGGCTTGTCGATGTGGAAGTAGTACTGGAGCAGGTACAGCTGGTAGCCCGTCACTGCGAAGTAGCCGGTGTACAGCAGCAGGCGGCCTGTGAAGGCCCAGAAGAAGTCGGGGTTCTTGACCGGATTGACCCAGAACGTGCCCAGGAACTCCGCGAGCGAGAACGGCTCGGGCTGGAGCTTCGTGCTCGAATAGTCCGGGTTGAACACGACGAACAGGACCAGAACCACGACCGACAGCGCGGCGAACGTGATGTAGCCGAATGCGATGCTGTCGAAGAAGAGCGAGCCGACGATCTGGCCGCCGATGGCGCCCACCATGAGACCGATACCGGTCAAGGCGGCGAAGGTACCCCGACGCTTGATGGGCACACGGTCCGGCATGATCGCGGAGAGCGGGCCCTGGGCGAAGTTGAAGCAGATCTGCACGAGGGTCCACGCGATGATGAATCCGACCAGGCTTCCCGCGAACGCGAGACCGATGAGCGACAGGGCACCCGTGAGCGCACCGATCACGATCCAGGGGGCGCGGCGGCCGAAGCGCGAACGCGTGCGGTCTGAGATCTGACCGGCGATGGGCTGGGCGATCATGGCGGCGAACGCGCCGATGGTGGAGATGATCGCGAGGTTGGCGACGTTGATCTGGTTCTCGTCACCGAACGCCAACGTGACTTGCTGCGGCAGCAGGATCCCCGGCACGGCGCCCCACACCATGAAGATCGCGATGTTCGCAGGGATGATCGACCACATCAGCCGCCGTAGACCCTTGACGGGTGCGGGCGGGTCGTCGATACCTGAAGCGTGCTCGACGAAAGTGTTGGTGGTCATAGGGGCAATGGGTTCAGACGGCACTGTCATCGATGGTCCCTTGTTGTCAGGAGAGAAGGCTTCGGGTAGCCGGGCGCTCGCCTCTGAGCACCTCGAGAGAAAACCATATGTCACTAGGTTTTGAGAAATCAAGCACTGTTCGGTTTACTTCTCGTATGGCACAGAGTGAGACGGGGCGACGGGGCTCCTACGCGAAGGGCGTCGCGAAGCGCGAAGAGATCCTCGCGCGCGCACTCGATGTGATCGCCCGCGAGGGCTACCGCGGTGCGTCGGTGAAAGAACTGGCGGATGCCGTCGGCCTCAGTCAGGCCGGACTCCTGCACTACTTCGACAGCAAGGAGGAGCTCTTCACCGAGATCCTCCGCAAGCGCGATGAGCTCGATTCGATCGGGCAGGGCCTCAGCGGCGACATCGAGCACGGCCTCACCGCCGACGACGACATCGACCTTGCCGCCGTCCGCGCCGGCTACCTCGGCGTCGTCCGCCACAACGCCGACGTCCCCGGGCTCGTCCACCTGTTCGCGCGCCTCTCGGTGGACGCTGCCGATCCCGAACACCCCGCACACGACTACTTCGTGCAGCGTGGCACCGGGCTGCGACACTTCATCGCCACGGCGATCGCGGCGGGCCAGGCATCCGGCGACATCGACGACCGCATCGACCCCGACGTCCTGGCGCGGCTGTTCCAGGCCGTCGCCGACGGAATGCAGCTGCAGTGGATGCTGGAGCCCGACGTCGATATGACGACCGCCGTCGGCGCGCTCTTCGAGCTGATCACCCCGCGCCCCGCCGGCGACGCATCGCGCGGCTGATCAGATCGCGAGGGGATCGGCGAGGAGCCGCATCCGCGCGTCGCGCTGCGCACCGCGCAGAGCGGCGTCCGCGCCGAGCGTGCTGCCGACCACCGGTGCGACCGGCAGCGTCGGCCTGTGGGCGATGCGCGGCTGGATCGTGCGGAACACCGCGTCGATGTCGGCCGCGAGCACGGCGACGAACCCGCCGAGCACGATGACGTCCGGAGCCACCGTCAGCGCCACGATCTGCAGCGTGCGAGCGATCTCGCGCGCCGCGTCATGCCAGACCGACGCCGCCGGCTCGGCGCCCGCGCGCACCAGCGCGACGAACGCCTCCAGTGCGACGGTCAGCCCTTCGTCGGCCGCCAGCGCGCCGAGCCCGGACCGCGCCAGCAGCACATCGGGGCCGGCGATCGTGACGAGGCATCCGTGCTGGCCGCACGCGCAACGCACGCCATCGGGCACGACCGGCAGATGACCCAGGGCCGCTCCGAGCACGCGGGCGCCGGCATCCTCGCCCGTCAGGACGATCGCGCCGCCGATGCCTGAGTCGGCCTTGAGGTACACGAGCGTGTCTCCGCCCACGATGGCGTGCTCTGCGAACGCCGCCACTTCGGAGTCGGGCACCAGGCGGGCACTGCCGCCCGTAGCTTCGAACGCGGCGAGCGCGGCCGAGCGGGCGCGCAGCAGCCCCAGGAGGTCGACCTCGCCCCAGTCCAGATCGGTGTCGGCGAGCACGCGCGCGGGGGTGCCGCCGACGGGTGCCCATACGACGACGCAGACGTCGGCGATCCGTCGACCCGCCACGGTGACGAGGCGGGCGACCTCGTCGACGGCCTCCGCGAGCACGAGGGCGACGGCGTCAGGGTCGCCCATCGGCCGCCCGTGCCGGAGCGAGACTCGGGCGAACTCCTCCCCCGAGAGGGAACCGGCGACCGCGGTCGCGTGGTCGGCATCGAGCATCGCGACCAGGACGCATGGTGCGGACGCCGCGAGCGCGAGCGTCGTGCGCGGCCGGCCCATCCCTGCGGGCGCGACCACGGCGCTCTCCTCGATGAGCCCGGCCTCGATGAGCTCGGCGACCAGGGACGTCACCGCACCGCGCGACAGACCGGTCGCGTCGGCGATGTCGGCACGGCCCTCGGCGGCCGCTTCGAGCACACGCCCCAGCACCAGCCCGAGGTTGTGCCGACGGACGTCGGGAGTCGCGAGAGGCATGATCGCCATCGTAGGCCGGAGCGGGGGCAGCCAGGTGCGCCCCGCCCCGACTCGGTCACTGCTGCGTCGCGTAGTGCGTGTCGTTCACCGTCTCGACGGTCCAGACGCCGGCTTTGTAGGTCAGCAGGTTGACGGCGCCGTTCGCGATGCCCGTCTCGGGGACGCGGTCCGCAGCGCCGAGGTCGACGAGCAGGCACGAGATCGACAGGCCGCTCGACACCACGAGCACCTTGTCGTCGCGGTGCTTGGCGGCGTCCTTCGCGATCGCATCCAGCGAGCTCTGCATACGGTCCGAGACCCCGTCGCAGTTCTCGGCGGGCAGCGCGGGCATGGGGTTGGTTGCCTTGATCGCGTCAGTCATCTGCCCGACCGTCGGCTCCGTGATCCCCTGCTGCCCGAGATAGCCGAAGACGGTGGCGCCCATCGTGCTCTGCGTGGCACCTTCCCAACCGCCGAAACTCAGCTCGCGCAGCCCTTCGTCGCGGACCGGCGAGAGCTTCGAGCGCATGCCGCGCAGCATGAGGGTCGCCGTCTCGTAGTGGCGCACCATGTCTGCCGAGTAGGCGGCATCCACCTTCCCGATCTCGGCGCGGAGGTTCGCGCCGACCGTCGTCGCGGTGGCGCGGCCGGCCGCCGTCAGCGGCGAGTCCGACCAGCCCTGCACGAGGTGGAGCGCATTCAGCATCGTCTCGCCGTGCCTCGTGAGATACACCTGCACGACCGGGTCGCGCTTCGAGGTCGGCGCGTTTGCGGCAGCCGGGGCCGTCGTCCACCCGCCGAGCGCGGCGGCGCCGAGGACGGCGACCGCTGCGAGAGCGATACGGGGAATCAGTCGGTTCATGTCATCTCCTTCGATTGAACGGACCAAACGCTAGCGACAGTCGGGATTCGCGCATGGAGGTCGTTGCGGGATCGTTACACATAATTCAAGTATTGAACTTTGTCGCTCGATGCGGCACACTCATCCCGAATGCCGTTCGCATTTCATGCCCGAACATCCGAGACGTCTCGACGAAGAGGAGTCATCCATGACCGCACAGCCCGCGCCCGATCCCGCTCTCGACATCGCCCCCACCGGTCTCATCCGCAGCACACCGCCCGCGCCGGGCGAACCGCCGGCCAGCCCGCCTGCCCGCAAGGCACTGCTGCCCAGCATGCTGGTCGCCGCCCTGACCCTCTTCGCCACCTACGGCGGCCTCATCGCGATCCTGCTGCCGACGCAGATCCAGCTGCTGTTCGGGGACGAGCACAAGGAAGCCAACCTCGCGATCGTGACGACGACGTCGTTCGTCTTCACCCTGTTCGCGCAGCCCATCGCCGGCGCGCTCAGCGACCGCACGCGCTCCCGGTTCGGCCGCCGCACACCGTTCATGGTGCTGGGCGCGCTCGTGGGCGGCATCCTGCTCTTCGGCATGGGGTCGCTGACCGACCTCGTCTGGATCACGGTGTTCTGGGTCGTGATCCAGGTGGCGCTGAACTTCCTGCAGGCGCCGCTGACGACCATCACCGCCGACCGGTTCCCGCGCTCCAAGCGCGGCGGTGCGAGCGCCATGATCGGCCTGGGCACGCAAGTCGGCATGACGGTCGGAATCATGATCGCGAGTGCCCTGGCTGCCCAGTTCGGCGTCGCCTACTCGGTCTTCGGCGGCGCGGTGATCGTCGTCACGCTGCTGTTCGTGGTCATCAACCGCGACTGGTCGTCGAAGGACGCCGCCGTGCAGCCGTTCCGCTGGGGCGCGTTCTTCAAGGGCTTCTGGGTCAACCCGCGCAAGCACCCCGACTTCTTCTGGGCGTTCACGGCGCGATTCCTGCTGATCCTCGGCTACTTCGTCGTCTCGACCTACCAGCTGTACCTGCTGCAGCAGTACATCGGCCTCTCGCTGGCCGAGGCGCAGGGCGCGGTGCTGACGCTCACCCTCGTCGCCTTCGTCCCGACCCTCATCGCGATCGGCCTGTCGGGCTGGTGGAGCGACAAGGTGGGCCGCCGCAAGGTCTTCATCTACGCCGCCTCGGTGATCATGGTCATCGGGCTCGTGATGCCGCTGATCATGCCCGACATGACCGGCATGATCCTCATGAGCATCATCAACGGCGTCGGCTTCGGCCTGTACATGTCGGTGGACGCCGCACTCATGACCGAGGTGCTGCCGAGCGAGGGCACCGACGCGGGCAAGGACCTCGGCATCCTCAACGTCGCGACGAACATCCCGCAGGCGCTCAGCCCGTCCATCGCGCTGCTCATCATCTCGTCGCTCGGCGGGTACGCCATGCTGTTCGTGTTCGCGATCGTATTCGTCATCCTCGCCGCGATCGCCACGGCGCCCATCAAGGGCGTCCGCTAGAGTCCGCAAGAAGGGACCCTCCCCATGACAGACACCACGACCACCCTCCGCTACGCCGAGGCCGACACCGTCACCGGCCGTGTGCGCGGGCTCTGGCGCGGCGAGCCGGGCGACGGCGGCAGCGCCGCGTTCCTCGGCATCCCGTTCGCCCAACCGCCCGTCGGCGACCTGCGATTCGCCGCCCCGGTGCCCGCTGAGCCGTGGCAGGGCGTGCGCGACGCCCTGGAGTTCGGCGCCACGGCGCAGCGCGGCGACCCCGGAGTGACGCTCATCCCCGAGCCCTCGGTGCCGGGCGAGTCGACGCTCAACGTCAACGTCTTCACCCCCGTTCCCGGCCAGACCGACGCCGCGCTGCCGGTGCTGGTGTGGATCCACGGCGGCGGCTACTTCGCCGGCTCCCCCGCGAGCCCGTGGTACGACGGCCGCGCGTTCAACCGCGACGGCGTCGTCACCGTGACGATCTCGTACCGTCTGGGCTTCGACGGCTTCGGCTGGATCGAGGACGCCCCCTCCAACCGCGGCGTCCGCGACTGGCTGCTGGCGCTCCAGTGGGTGCAGGCCAACATCGCGAGCTTCGGCGGCGACCCGTCACGGGTCACGATCGCGGGGCAGTCCGCGGGTGGCGGGGCGGTGCTGACGCTGCTCGGGATGCCGGCGGCCCAGCACCTGTTCCACTCGGTGTGGGCGCTGTCCGGCGCCACGGCCGACGTCGCGCCGGCCACCTGGGAGCGGCTCGGCCGCGACATCGCCGCGCGCGTGGGCGTCGCCCCGACCCGCGCGGCCCTGTCGACGGTGCCCGAGGAGCGGATCATCGAGGCGCAGAAGGCCGCGACCGAGCTGTCGGGGTCCGACGCCCTCACGAAGCTGATCGACGACGGACTCACCCTCGGCCCCGCGATCGACGGCGACCTGCTCACGCGGCCGACGCTCGAGTCGCTCGCCGCGGGCGTGGGCGCCGACAAGCCGCTCGTGCTGGGCGCCACGGAGGACGAGTTCTCGATGGTCGTGGCAGGCTCCGCCAAGACGCTGCGGTGGATCCCTCTCGCGATGCTGCTGGGCAAGTCCGGCCTGAAGGGCGCGCAGCGCAAGGCCTACCTCGCAGCCAACCGCGACGTCGTGGCGCGCGGCCACGCCGCGGTGCTCGGCCGGTACATCACCGACCGCATGTTCCGCACGGCCGTCGTCAAGACCGCGACGGCTCGCGGGACGGCGCCCACCTGGGTGTACCGGTACGCCTTCCGCTCGACGCAGCCCGGCATGGTCCACGACGCGGCGGTGCACTGCATCGACGTGCCGTTCTGGTTCGACTGCCTCGACTCGGTGCAGATCGAACCGCTCACCGGCCCGAACCCGCCGCAGTCCCTCGCCGACCAGACGCACGGCGCCGCCGTCGGTCTCGTGGTGGGCGGGGACCCGGGCTGGCCCGCCTGGTCGCTGACCCCCGGAACGACCCGCGTGTTCGGCGGCGCGACGCCGGGTGTCGACCCCGACGGCTACGCCGCGGTGGCGCCCCTGCTGTAGGGACCGCCGCCGACCGTCGCGGACCGCGTTTCGTCTCGCTTCGCTCGCTCAACGACCGACAACTGCTGCCGGTCGTTGGGCGAGCGAGGACGCTACGTCTCGTCGCTGCGCTCCTCGCTCAACGACCGACAACAACTGCCGGTCGTTGGGCGAGCGACGACGCTACGTCTCGTCGCTGCACTCCTCGCTCAGCGACCGGACCTGCACACCGGTCGTTGAGCGAAGCGAGGAACGAGCGAAGACGAAACGCACCGCCCGCACGAGCAGCCCTCAGGCGAGTGCGGGGATGACCTCGCGCTCGAACAGCTCGACCCCCGAGACGTCGTACGCGGCCTCGGGGAAGTAGTGGATGCTATACCCCAGGCCGTGCTCGGCGCGCTCGGCCAGGCGCTCGGCGACCTGCTCCGGTGTGCCGAACGCGGGCGAGGACAGATAGTCCTGCTCGATGTGGGCCGCGCGCTCGTCCCCGACGTGCGGACGCAGCCGCTCGACGACGACGGCGAGCCGGTCGCGCGCCTCGGCCTCGGTCGCGCCGACGATGGTGTTGAAGTTCGACGAGCGCGTGATCGACGCGAAGTCGCGGCCGAGCACGTCACAGTGGCCGCGCAGCACGTCGCTCTTGTGGTCGAACTCCTCCAGCGATCCGGCGAAGTTCGTGTACGACGCGTACTGCGCGGCGATCTTGAGCGTCACCTTCTCGCCGCCGCCGGCGATCCAGAACGGGATGCCGCCGTCCTGCAGCGGCAGGGGCTGCACGATCGCGCCGTCGACCTGGAAGTGGCGGCCGTCGAGCGTTGCCCGGCCGGTCGTCCAGGCCTGGTTCATGATGTCGACGCCTTCGCGCAGCATCCGCAGCCGTTCGGGGACGGGCGGGAAGCCGTAGCCGTACGCCTTCCACTCGTGCTCGTACCAGCCCCCGCCGATGCCCATCTCGGTGCGCCCGCCCGACACGATGTCGACGGTCGCGGCGACCTTGGCGAGGTACGCGGGATTGCGGTAGCCCATGCACGTGCACATCTGACCGAGACGGATGCTGCTGGTCGAGGCCGCGAAGGCCGCCATGAGCGTCCACGCCTCGTGGGTCGCCTCGTCGGAGTGCACCGGGGTGGTGTGGAAGTGGTCGTACACCCACAGGGATTCCCACGGCCCGGCATCGGCGCGCTGGGCGAGCCCGTTCATCACCTCCCAGTGCTGAGCGGGGTCGATGCCGACGAGATCGAATCGCCAGCCTTGGGGGATGAAGGTTCCGAAACGCATGCCCCCAGCCTAGGGAAGCTCGTTTCGTCTCGCTCGCTCTCTCACCGACCGGGGGCGCCGAAGACGCGGGCGTGCGGCATCCGCTCCCGCATCACCGCGATCGCCTCGGGGTTGTGGTCCACCAGCACGGCGTCGCGCCCGAGCGCCGACGCGACCGCGCCGGTCGTGCCGCTGCCGGCGAAGAAGTCGAGCACGCGATCGCCGGGGCGCGACGAGGCCTGCACGATGCGCCGGAGGATGCCCTCGGGCTTCTGCGTCGGGTAGCCGGTCTTCTCGCGGCCGGTGGTCGGAACGATCGTGTGCCACCACACGTCGGTGGGCAGCTTGCCGCGCTCGGCCTTCTCGGGTGTCACCAGCCCCGGTGCCATGTACGGCTCGCGGTCGACGGCCTCCGAGTCGAACCAGTACGCCTTGGGGTCCTTGACGTACACGAGGATCGTGTCGTGCTTGGTCGGCCAGCGCTTGCGCGTCTTGGCGCCGTAGTCGTACGCCCAGATGAGCTCGTTGAGGAAGCGGTCGCGCCCGACGAGGGCATCCATCAGCACCTTGGCGTAGTGCGCTTCGCGGTAATCGAGGTGCAGGTACAGCGTGCCGTCGTCGGCGAGCAGCCGCCACGCCTCTTCGAGCCGGGGCTCCAGAAAGCCCCAGTAGTCGTCGAACCGGTCGTCGTACGCGCGCAGGTCGCCGCGGATCCGCTCGTACTCGCGCCCGTGGAACCCGCGGCGCACCACCCCGGGAGTCGCGGCCGCCGGGTCGCCCGCCTCATCCCGCGGGAGATCGGATGCCGCCCACCGCGCGGTCTCGACGGCACGCTCCTGCGGGCGGCCGGTGTTGAACGGGGGGTCGAGGTAGATCAGGGTGAACGACGCGTCGGGCAGCCGGCCGATCACCTCGAGGTTGTCGCCGTGGTGGATCTGGACCGAGCCCGCGACCGGCCCTTCGACAGGCTCAGGGACCGGCGCCGGCTCAGGGACCGGCGCCGGCTCAGTGACCGGTGCCGCCGCAGGCACCGGCCCGGGGTCAGGGTGCGAGACCGAGGTCACGGGACCCGGCGCAGCCACGCGTCGGTCGAGAACTTGGACTCGACGAGGGCCTCCGCCTCGGCGTACTCGTCGGGCGTGATGTGCCCGGGCACCGCCCCGTACAGGTTCGTGAAGGTCTCTTCGAGCTTGGCGATGATCGCCTCGCGCGGGAGCCCGGTCTGGCGCCGCAGCGGGTCGACGCGCTTGGCGGCCGAGGTCGTGCCCTTGTCGCTGAGCTTCTCGCGCCCGATGCGCAGCACCTCGGTCATCACCTGGCCGTCCATGTCGTAGCTGAGGGTCGCGTGGTGCAGCACTCCCCCGTTGGCCAGGCGCTTCTGCGCGGCTCCGCCGATCTTGCCCTGCGGCGAGGCGATGTCGTTGAGCGGCTGATAGGTCGCCTCGATGCCGAGCGCGCGCAGCGCCTGCAGCACCCAGTCGTCGAGGAACGCGTACGAGTCTGCGAACGTCAGCCCCTGGACGAGGGATGCCGGCACGTACAGCGAGTATGTGACGATCGAGTTGGCGCCCATGAGCATGGCGCCCCCGCCCGAGATGCGCCGGACGACGTCGTAGCCGTGCGCGGCGGCGCCGTCGGGGTCGACCTCGTTGCGCAGCGACTGGAACGACCCGATCACGACGGCGTTCTCGTCCCACTCCCAGATGCGCAGCGTCGGGCGACGGCGTCCGTCGCCGACGCGGCCGGTGAGCACCTCGTCGAGCGCGAGGTTCATGCGCGGCGACACCGGGCCGTCGTGCACGATCTCCCAGTCGAAGTCGCGCCACCCGGGCGCCGTGACGAGTGCCCGGCGCACGGCGGTTCCAACGGCCTCGGGCGTGAAGCCCAGCAGCTGCGCACCCTCGGGCAGCGCGCCCCGCACGGCGGCGGCGATGGTCGCGACGTCCGCCTCGATCGGCAGGCCGTTCACCGCGGCGTCGATGTCGAGCAGCGCGTCGTCCGGCTCGAGGAAGAAATCGCCCGCGAGGCGGAAGTCCGCGATGCGCCCATCGCGCTCTTCGAGGTCGACGACCACGAGCTTGCCGCCGGGCACCTTGTATTCGCCGTGCATGGGATTCAGCCTATTCGCGCGGGACCGCCGGAGCGGCGGCATCCACTCATCCCGGAGCCGTGGGGAGGGTCAGTCGCGCGACGGGAACCGCGGCTCCAGCCACGCCAGCAGGTCGGCGCGCACGTCGGCCTGCATGACCTCGTTGAAGATCTCGTGCCGCGCGCCCGGGTAGACGAGCGTCGTGACGTCCGTGAAGCCGGAGCGGGTGCGGTACGCATCGGCGAGCCGGTGCACGCTGCGCGGGCCCCCGACGGTGTCGTCGCGGCCGACCATGAGCAGAGTCGGGATGCCGCGACCTACGCGCCGGCGAGGCTTGCCCAGCAGGCGGAGTGTGTCGATCGGGCCGAACAGCTTCGGCAGCGGCGTCGTGGTGGTGAGGGGGTCGGCGAGGAACGCCTCACCCACCGCCGGATCGGACGACAGCCACTCGACACCCGTCGCATCGGCACCGCTCCACGGCTTGTTGAGGTCGCCGGAGTTGAGCGAGCCGGGCCACAGCAGCGACGAGCCGCTGAGCACCAGCGCGTCGTACGCGTCGGGGTGCGCGTTCACGAGCTTCTGCGAGAGGAACGAGCCCCACGAGTGGCCCAGCAGGATGAGCGGCAGCCCGGGGTTCTCGGCGCGGATCAGCTCCGTCAGCTGCCACTCCGCCGCGACGGCCGCCCGCAGTCCGCCGGGTCCGAGCCGCCCGAGCTGCGAGGCGTCGCCGCCGTGCTGCTTCATGCCGGTGCGGCCGTGCCCGCGGTGATCGTCGGCGTACACGGTGAACCCGTCGGCGTTCAGCGCCTCGATGACGGCGCCGTAGCGGCCGGCGTGCTCCCCGACGCCGTGCAGCAGCTGCACCACGGCCCGCGGATCGGTCGCCGGATGGACGTCGTAGACGATCGTGACACCGTGCGCGTCGATGAACTCGGGCATGCCGAGAGTCTAGGGTGCGGCATCCCCGATCTTTCTTTAGCAAGGCTAATGAGCTAGGCTAACTATTCGGATGAGCAGCTACGGAACCCCTACGACACGCACCGAAACCGATACCGACACAGATCCCGACCTCGCCGCCGCCGCCTCGCAGCTGCGGATCGCGACCTTCCGGCTGGCGCGGCGCATGCGCACGCAGCGCGCCGTCGACTCGATGAGCGACGGCCAGTTCGCCGTCCTCGCCGCGCTCTGGAAGAACGGCCCCCACACCCTCGGCGAACTCGCCGAACGCGAGCGCGTCTCGGCGCCGTCGATGAACCGCACCGTCAACTGCCTGCAGGACTCCGGCTGGATCACCCGCAGCGCCGACGAGAACGACGGCCGCAAGGTGGTCATCTCGCTCACCGACTCCGGGCGCTCCGTCGTCGATGAGACCGCACGCCGGCGCGACGCGTGGGTCGAATCGGCCCTCGCCGAACTCTCCGAGCAGGAGCGGGCGACCATCGCCCAGGCCGCCGAGATCATGGCCCGGATGGTGACGCTGTGAAGGCCATGTTCCGCTCGCTGTCGCTGTACAACTTCCGCGTCTGGTTCATCGGCGCGCTCATCTCGAACATCGGCGGCTGGATGCAGTCGACCGCCCAGGACTGGGTGGTGCTCACCGAGCTGACGAACCACGACGCCACCGCGATGGGCGTCACGATGGCACTCCAGTTCGGTCCGCCGCTCGTGCTCGTCGGCATCACCGGGTGGGTCGCCGACCGGTTCGACCGGCGCCGGCTGCTGATGGTGACGCAGTCCGCCCTCATGCTGCTGGCCATCGCCGTCGGCATCCTCCTGCTGACCCATGTGATGACGCTGCCGCTGATGTGGCTGTTCGCCCTCGGCTTCGGCATTGCGAACGCGTTCGACGCCCCGGCCCGTCAGGCGTTCGTCTCGGACGTCGTGGCGAAGGAGAACACCTCCAACGCCGTCGCGCTGAACGCGGCCTCGTTCAACACGGCCCGTCTGATCGGTCCTGCTGTCGGCGGCATCCTGATCGTGCTCGTGGGCACCGGCTGGATGTTCCTCGCGAACGCCGCCACGTTCCTCGCGATGCTCGTCGCGCTGTGGGCCATGCGCACGGACGAGCTCGTGCCGCGCGTGCGCGCACCCGGCGCCGCCCGGCTCGCGGACGGGTTCCGCTACGTCGCCCGCCGCCCCGACCTCATCGTCACGTTCGTCATGGTGTTCCTGATCGGCGCCTTCGGCATGAACTTCCCGATCTTCGCATCGACGATGGCGCTCGAGTTCGGGAAGGACGCCGACGGCTACGGGCTGCTCAGCTCGGTGCTCGCGATCGGCTCCCTCGCCGGCGCACTGCTGTCCGCGCGCCGCGATCGCGCGCGGCTGCGTGTCGCGATCTACGCCGCGGGCGGGTTCGGGGCCGTGTCGCTGGTGTCGTCGATGATGCCCACGTACGTGCTGTATGCGGCGACCCTCATGTTCGTCGGCTTCTGCACCGTGACCATGCTGACCACGGCCAACGGATACGTGCAGACCTCGACCGATCCCGCGCTGCGCGGCCGCGTGCTCGCCCTGTACATGGCCGTCATCATGGGCTCCACCCCCATCGGCGCACCCATCGCCGGGTGGGTGGCGACGACCTTCGGGCCGCGCGCCGCGATCCAGGTCGGCGCCGTCGCGGGCCTGTTGGCGTGCGCGGTCGGCATGACGTGGATGATCGCGTCCGGCCGCATGCGCCGGCACGAGTCCCGGCGCTTCCTGCTGACCGTCGACGAGACCCGCCCGCTCACGGTCGTCGCGCCCGAGGAGTTCAGCGACGAGGTCGCCGCCACCACCCCGATCCGCGCCATCGCGGACGACGCCCCGCGCGCGGCCAAGGCCAGCTGAGCCGGGTCGCCGAAGGTCAGCGCGGCTCGCGCACGCCCACGCGCTCGAGGTGGGCGTTCGTGAAGCGGCCGTCGGGGTCGAGACGCTCGAACACGGCGCGAGCGTCGGCCAGACGCGGGTGCACGCGCTCGATCGCGGCGCGGTCGAAGCCGTGCACCTTGCCCCAGTGCGGGCGGGCGCCGAAAGGCTCCAGTGCGGTCTCGACGCGAGCGACGGCGGCCGCGACCTCGTCGGGGCGGTCGGTGTACCACGTGAAGTGGACGATCGCACTGTCGCGCCCGTAGGCGGGGCTCAGCCACAGTCCGTCGGCCGCGGCCGTGCGCAGCTCGGTCCAGAAGAGCAGGTGGCGGATGCCGTCGCCGAGCGCCCGCACCGCGTCCAGCGCCGCCGGGGCATCGGCCCGGTCGACGAAGTACTCGGTCTGCAGCTCGTCGCCGAACGACGGCTGCGCGTCGAGCCGGAAGTGCGGCAGCCGCAGCATCCAAGGTCCGGGCACGCCGCCGATCTCGGTCGCGTTGTCACCCTCGACGAACGGCGACACCTCGCCGTGCGTGCGCACGCCGTCCAGCAGCACGTCAGGCACCGCGTGGTCGTCGGCGTCGAGACGCGTCTTGACCCACACGAACCCGACCGACGGCTCTTCCCAGCGCGAGAACACCGACACGCTGTACCCGGCGGCAGTGAGCTCGCCGTAGCGGGCGAGGGCGGCATCCCATGTGATCCCGGTGTAGATGTCCTGACGCAGGCGGAATCCGGGCACGATGTCGAGGGTGAGCGAGACGACGATGCCGTACGCGCCGAGGCCGACCACGAGCGCGTCGAAGTCGGGCTCGCCGCGGCGCACCTCGTGCAGCTCCGCATCGGCGCCGACGTAGCGCAGCGCGCGGACCGAGGCCGAGAGCACCGGGTTGCGATCGCCCGAGCCGTGGGTGCCGGTGGCCGTCGCGCCGCCGACGTTGATGTGCGGCAGCGATCCCATGTTGCGCAGCGCCCAGCCGCGCTCGTCGAGCCACACCGCCAGGACGCCGTAGCGGATGCCGGCCGGCACCGTCACGGTGCCGGCGGCCTCGTCGAGCTCGAACTCGGGCGCGAATCCGGTCACGTCGACGAGCACGCCGGTCGTGTCGGGCAGGTCGGTGAACGAGTGGCGGGTGCCGAGCGCACGCACGCGACCGGGTTCGGCGAGCACGCGGCGGACGTCGTCGACGGTGGATGCCGTCACGATCCGCGGCGCCGTGTACTCGTAGTTGCCTGCCCAGTTGCGCGCCATCGCACTCCCCTTCGTCTCGGTGCTTCCATCCTGCCGGGTCGCCGCGCCGCATTCCCCTCCATGTCGGAGGCCATCCGTAGTGTCGAACACGTCTTCGACCGCACGCGCGTCATGTCGGAGCCCGAGCGAGAAGGTGGGCGAGAATGAGTATCGTGCCGGAACTGCTGGAGCGAGCCGTCGACGACACGGCGGGTGCGCGAAAGGCGCGCGGCGCGTTCTTCACGCCTCCGGCGATCACGCGCTTCCTCGCGCAGTGGGCGATCCGAGAGGGGACGGATGCCGTCCTGGAGCCCTCGGCGGGCGACGCCGCGTTCCTCGTCGAGGCGGTACGCCGGCTGCGCGACCTCGGTGCGGCCGAGCCGCCCGCGGTGAGCGGCATCGAGATCCATCCGCACAGCGCCGAGGTCGGTCGGGAGCGCATCGAGCGGATCGGCGGCTCCCCCGCGCTCATCGTCGACGACTTCTTCAACGTCGAACCGGAGGCGCGGTTCGACGCGGTGATCGGCAACCCGCCGTATATCCGGTACCAGCAGTTCACCGGCGAAGCCCGTGCGCGGGCTCGCGAGGCGGCGTTCCGAGCCGGCGTCGCGCTGACCGGGCTCGCCTCCAGCTGGGCCGCCTTCACCGTGCAGTCGGCGCTGCATCTGCGCCCCGGCGGGCGCCTGGGGCTGGTGCTGCCGGCCGAGCTGCTGAGCGTCAACTACGCCGCACCGGTGCGGCGGTTCCTGTTCGAGCGGTTCGCCCGGCTCGAGCTCGTGCTGTTCACCGAGCAGGTCTTCCCCGAGGCCGAGGCCGACGTCGTCCTGCTGATGGCGTCCGGCTTCGACGAGGGTTCCAGTCGTCATGCCACCGTGTACGAGACGACGAACGCGGCCGGCCTCACATCGCTCGCCGAGGGCCTCACCTTCACCCCCGCCGACCCGTCCGACAAGTGGAACGCTGCGCTCGTCGACCCCGATGCCATCGAGCCGCTGCACTCGCTGCGGCAGGTGGGCGCCTTCGTGCCGCTCAAGGAGTGGGGCGAGACGACGCTCGGCATCGTGACCGGCAACAACGGCTGGTTCACGCTGAGCCCGGCACGGGCGGCGCGGTTGAAGCTCGACGCGTCCGAGCTGGTGCCGCTCTCACCCCCGGGCAGCAGCCACCTGCGCGGCCTGACGCTGTCGCCCGAGCGCATCGCAGAGCTCGGCGCCGCGGGCCGCGCGACGTTGATGTTCCGCCCGACGGGTGACACGCTGTCGCCGGCCGCGAAGAGGTACGTGCGCTCCGGCGAGCGCGATCGCGTGCACGAGGCCTACAAGTGCCGCACGCGCAGCCCGTGGTACCGGGTTCCGCTCGTGCCGCCGGCCGATCTGCTGCTCACGTGCATGAACGCCGACACCCCGCGCCTGACCACCAACGAAGCCGGCGTCCATCATCTGAACTCGGTGCACGGCGTCTACCTCGACGCGGCGCTGGGCGATCTCGGGCGAGAGCTGCTGCCGCTGGCCAGCCTCAACTCGGTGACGGTGCTGAACGCCGAGATGGTCGGCCGCGCGTACGGCGGCGGCATCCTCAAGATCGAGCCGCGCGAGGCCGACCGCTGGGCGATGCCCTCGCCCGCGTTCGTCCGGGAGCGCGCCGATGCCCTGCGCGCGGTCCGTGATGCGGTTGCCACCGACCTCGCCGAGGGACGCCTGTGGGATGCCGTGCGGCGCGTCGACGAGGCGCTGTTCGCGGAACGCGAGCTGCCGTCCGCCGCCGATCTGCAGGCCGTCCGCGCGGCGCACGCCCGGCTCATGGAACGCCGGGTTACCCGCTCCCGCACAGCCCGCTGACACCCGCGCCGTACAACTCAGCCGCCCTGCAGCCCGCGCCCCACAGCCCGCCGCCCGCCGACCCGAAGGACCGTCCCGTGCCGACCAGTAAGCCGTCCATCGCCGAACAGGGGTGGGCGCTGTTCGACCGCATCGTCGAGCGCGCGACCACCGCCGGCCACACCACGCCGTGGGCCGTCGACAGCGACGTCGTCGTCTACCGCCCGGACTTCGAGACGCTGCGGCTGCTGCTCGGGGTTCCACTGCACCTGAACGCCAACTCGCAGTCGGGCGTGCCCGCCCTCGCGCTGGACGTGTGGATCGGGTACGAGCTGCGCCGCGCCGGCTTCGATCCCGATGCGGTGTGGCCCCGCGAGTCGGACCCGCGGATCATGCCCGCGGCGCTCGCCGCGTTGCTCCAGGCGACACCCGTGCGCGGCGGCGAGCGCGCGCTGCTGGAGGAGCGCATCCGGATCAGCGGCTCGAAATCGGGCCTCGTCGCCGGCAAGGCGAAGATCCTCGGCAAGAACTACCAGAAGCAGGTCGACGTCGTCCTGTCGGATTGGCGCACCGGCCCCGAGATGCTGATCAGCACCAAGCGCATGGACTCGTCGTTCGGCAAGAACGCCGCCAACCGGGTCGAGGAGTCCTACGGCGATGCGAAGAACCTGCGGCTGCGGCATCCACTCGCCTCCCTCGGATTCGTGTTCGGACTGCGCACGACGATCTACGAGAAGGAGGCGGCCAAGGCCGCCTGGCTGATCGACCTGCTCGGCAAGCTCGGCCAGGAGGACGACGCGTACGACGCCGTAGCGCTCGTGCTCATGGAGTACGCGCAGGATCCGCCGGCCGATGGCGACGACGTGAACGAGCCCGAGACCGGCCCCGAGCCAATGCTCGAAGCGGCCGAGGACTCCGATCAGCTGTTCGCGCTCGACGACCCGGGGGCCGCCGACGCCGTGCGCGCCGAACTCGACGCCGCGATCGACGCCCTGCCGCCCGTCACGATCGTGCTCGACGATCGCGTGCCGGCCGAGCTGCATCCGGCGCGGTTCCTGCGGGCGATGGTCGAGCGCACCCTGGCGATCACACCCGTCGACCACCACTCCGAGGCGCGCGTGCGTCGCGCTGAGGCCACCCGCGCCGCCCTCCAGGCCTGACGCCCCCGCTCGGACCTTCACCTGTCGCGAATCGCGGCATCACCGTCCGGATCCGGCTATTCGCGACCAGTGAGCATCCACGCCGAGACAGGACTGCGGTCCCGCTCGCTAGCCGCGACACGCGCAACTCGACCCGCGTTCCACCATTCGCGACCACTGAGCACCCGTACCGAGCCCCGGCGCCCGGCACGTGGTGGCCGGATCCCCTCAGGCCCGCTCGCGGGCCGCTAGTAGCGCGGCCAGTCGTTCCACTGCGAGCCGGGGGCTCGTGACGACCGGGACCGCGACCGACGCCGCATCGGCCGCGGTCGCCATCGATGCCTGCGCCAGCACGATGACGTCGGCCTCGGCCGTGCCCCTCGCGATCGCGTCGACGACCAGTCTGTCGTGCATCGCGCGATCGCCGGCGACCACAGCGGCGAATGCCCCGTCCACGATCTCGCTCGACAGCTCCGGTTCAGCACCGGCGAGCGCAGCGCGCTCCTCCAGCAGCGCGAGCGTCGGTCGGCGCGTCGTCTCCAGTGTCGCGAGCACGCGGATGCGGCGACCGGCGCGGACGGCCGCGTCCGCCAGCGCCTCGTCCACCCGCAGCACCGGCACGCCGGCGACCCTCGCCAGCGGGGCGGCGAGCGCGGAGATAGACGAACAGGTCAGCATGACGGCATCTGCCCCGTCCGCGACCGCCGCGCGAACCAGCTCACCGACGCGAATCGGAACGGATGCCGCCCGATCCGCATCCGCCAGGTCGGCGACGACCCCATCATCGAGGTAGTTCACGATCGTCGCACCGGGCAGCAGCTCGGCTGCGAGCGCCGTGAAGAGGGCGATGTTGACGACACCGGAGTGCACGAACGCGACGCGGGCCGCCGCGGAGACCATGTGATCAGTCTCGTGGGTGCTGGAGGCTGCCACAGTAGAGTTCTCCAGAAATGAGCCACTTCAGCATCGTCCCCTCATCATATGTTTACCTCCGCCACGGCTCGACCGTCCTGCTGCAGCTGCGGCAGAACACCGGATACATGGACGGATGCTGGGCCGCCGGTGCCGCCGGCCACATCGAGCTCGGCGAGACGGCCGCTGCCGCCGGCATCCGCGAGGCCCGCGAGGAGCTCGGGATCACCGTCGACGCCGCGAGGCTGTCGCCGATCGCGGTGATGCAGCGCACGGACGGCACCGACAATCCGATCGAGCAGCGCGTGGACTGGTTCTTCGCGTGCGACGGGTGGCACGGCGAACCTCAGATCCTCGAGCCTCGCAAGTGCGCCGAGCTGGCGTGGTTCGACCTCGATGCGCTGCCGGAACGCATGCCCGACTACGAGCGGACCGCCCTGTCAGCGCTGCGTGCGGGACGTTCGGCCACGCTGCTCGAGGTGGGCTTCTGACGGCACCGGCGACCCGCGAGAATCGGAGATCCTACGAGATTCGCATGCCCGAGCCGCATTCCGTCCGAGTTCGGCCGGATCTCCGAGTGCCACACGGCGCGCACCCGACGGAATCGGGCTCGGATAGTCGGGCGCCGCCCCGCCGTATCCGAGAGCCTTGATGGCGAAGGGAGAATCGTGATCGCGACGCTCAACCAGCTCACCGACGACATCGAGGACCATCTCACCGACGACCTCGACGTCGCCGGGTTCGCTCGCCGCCACGGCACCACGGAGTACCACCTCCGCCGCATGTTCTCGGCGCTGGCCGGGATGCCGCTATCGGAGTACATCCGGCGCAGGCGCATGACCGTGGCCGCGGCAGACGTGCTCGGCCACGACGACCTGCTGGACATCGCGGCACGTCATGGCTACGGCTCGACCGAGGCGTTCGCCCGCGCGTTCCGCGCCGTGCACGGCATCGCCCCCGGCGAGCTGCGCCGCGACGGAGGCTCCCTTCGCACCCAACCGAAACTCAGGTTCCGCCTGACCGTCGAAGGAAGCACCACCATGGACACTCGCATCACCGAACGCCCCACGTTCCGCCTCGCCGGCCACGCCACGCGCGTGCCGCTCATCTACCAGGGTGTCAACCCACATATCCAGGCGCACATCGCCGCGCTCCCGATCGAGGAGCACACCCGGCTCAAGCAGCTCAGTAACACCGAGCCCGCCGGGCTGCTGCAGGTCTCGGCGGACGTCGACCCCGACTACACCGAGGGCAGCACGCTCACGTACCTGCACGGCGTGGCGGTGGCTGAGGACGCCACTATTCCCTCCGACCTCGACACCATCGACGTGCCCGCCGGGCAGTGGGCGGTGTTCCGCACCTCGGGCGACTACCCGGCAGCTCTGCAGCAGACCTGGGCTGCCACCGCCGCCGACTGGTTCCCGTCGAATCCGTGGCGCCTGCGCCCAGGCCCGTCGATCGTCGCCGTGCTCGATCGCTCGGCCGACTTCACCACCGCGACCTGCGAGCTGTGGCTCCCGGTGGAGCGCGCCTGACCGTCTCGGGACCGACGCCGCCTGGTCGTTGAGCGAGCGAGGGACGAGCGAGACGAAACGCCCCGACCGCACGAACAACCCGGGTTCGTCTGCCTAGCCCGCCGGCGCGGTCGACTCGCGCACCACGAGCTCGGGCTGGAACCGCACCGTGCGCTCGTGCGCACCGTCCGGATCCTCCAGCTCGCGAAGCAGCAGATCGACGGCCGTGTAGCCGATGAGATGCGCGGGCTGGCGGATGGAGCTCAACGGCACGACGGTCGCCGACGCGAAGTCGATGTCGTCGTAGCCGATGAGCGCGATGTCTCTCGGCACCTGCACGTCCGACATGAGCGAGAACGCCTGGAGGGCACCCACAGCGAGCAGGTCGTTCGCCGCGAAGACGGCATCCGGTCGCTCCCCCGACGGCCGTACCCGCAGCCGTTCGCCCGCCTCGCGACCCTGCAGCACCGACAGCGCCGACATCTCGATCACCTCGAGCGTCGCCGCTTCGACCTCGGCGACCGCGCGTCGGGCGCCCTCGAGGCGATCGGCGACCTGGCGGATGGTCTGCGGCCCGCCGATGAACGCGATGCGACGGCGTCCCGTCGACAGCAGGTGCGCGACGGCGAGGTACCCGCCCTCGACGTCGTCGACCGACACCGACGCGAGCGCGCTGGCACTGTCTTCGTGGTCGACGAGGACCACCGGCACCCCGCCACCGCGCAGCCGCACGAGCGCGGCGAGGTCGCCGTCGACCGGGGTCACGAGCACCCCGTTCACCCGCTGCTCGCGGAACAGCTCGAGGTAGGCGTGCTCACGGTCGGAGCGCTCGTCGCTGTTGCCGAGCAGCACGCTCATGCCAGACTCGGCGGCGCGATCCTCGGCGCCGCGGGCGACCTCCGCGAAGAAGGGGTTTCCGGAGTCGAGGACGATGAGCGCGATGCTCCGGCTGCGACCCGCGCGCAGCTGGCGGGCGGCGTCGTTGCGGACGAACCCGAGCTCCTCGATCGCCTGCGTCACCCGTTCGACGGTCGCCGGCGACACCTTCTCGGGCCGGTTCAGCACGTTCGACACGGTCCCGACCGACACGGACGCCGCCGCCGCGACATCCCGCACACTCACCACCATGACGCCCCCTTGCTGTGAATTCCGCTGTCCGCGAGTGTAGGGCAACGGGCAAGCGGTCTCCCGCTTGCCCGCCACATCGTCAGGCGTCGGCGGTCGCCGGCACCCCGGATTCACGCCGCGCCGACAGTTCCGCCAGGCGCTCGGCGATGGCCCGCTGCACCTCCGGACCCGCGTGCATGAACAGCGCCTCGCCGAGCTCCCGTCCGTCCGACCACCGGGTGGTGGTGCGGAACGCGTCAGCGGCCTCGGGGTTCGCCGCCTCGAGCACGTCGCCGATCGCACGGTACGCCTCGAGGTCGTCGATGACGGCGGCGAGCGTCGAGTCGAGACCGATGCGGGACGGGGATGCCGGCGGTGCGGCATCCACCATCTCCCACTCGTGGGTGCCCGAGCCGACGTGCAGGGTGCCGCCGTCGGGCAGCACCACGACGGCCGTCGTGTTGGGCGGCACGGTCGCGGTGACGCGCACGACCTCGCCCTCACGGGACCACCCGGCTCGTGCCGTGCCGTACGGCGTGAGGTGCTCGGCCGACGCGTGGTCGAACTCGGCGAGCGGACGCGGCTCGATGCGGATGCGCGAGTACCCGGGCGCATCGGGGGCGAGCCCCGCGACGACGCGGTGCAGCCAGTCGCCGATCGCACCCAGCGCGTAGTGGTTGAACGACGTCATCTCGCCGGGGTTGATGCTGCCGTCGGGCAGCATCGAGTCCCAGCGCTCCCAGATCGTCGTGGCGCCCATCGTGACCGGGTACAGCCACGACGGGTTCTCGGTCTGCACCAGCAGCCGTCGGGCGGTCTCGAGGTGGCCGGTGCGGGTGAGCGCGTCCTGGATGATCGGCGTGCCGACGAATCCGGTTCCGATGCGGTAACCCGACAGCCGGGTCAGCTCGGCGAGCCGGTCCCCCAGTACCTGCTGCGAAGCGGCCGGCGCGATGTCGAACATGATGGCCATCGCATAGGCGGTCTGCGCGTCCGACATCATGCGGCCGGCCGGCGTCACGTACTCGGCCAGGAACGCCGCGCGGACCTCCTCGGCGATCGCCGCATACTCCGCGGCCTGCGCCTCGCGACCCAGCAGCGCAGCCGCTCGCGCGACCGCGTCGACCGAGCGGAACAGGTACGCCGACGCGACGATATCGGCATCGGTCTTGGCCTTGGCCGCCTGCTCCGGCGGCGCGTCCGGGTCGAGCCAGTCGCCGAACTGGAACATGCCCTCCCACAGCCGGCGCGGTCCCGCGAGACCGATCAGCGCGTCGGCCCAGCCCTTCATGCTGTCGTACTGGCGCTCGACGGTCGCCACGTCGGCGTACCGCTCGTGGAGCACCCACGGCACGATGGTCGCGGCATCCCCCCACGCGGCGGCGGGCCGGGCCTCGCCCAGCACGTTGGGCACCACGAACGGCACGACGCCGTCGACCTGCTCGAGCGCGAGGTCGCGCAGCCACGAGTCGAGGAATCCGCGCACGTCGTACAGGAACGACGCCGTGGGCGCGAAGACCTGGATGTCGCCGGTCCAGCCCAGACGCTCGTCGCGCTGCGGGCAGTCCGTCGGCAGGTACAGGAAGTTGCCCTTGAGGCCCCACACGATGTTCTCGTGCAGCTGGTTGACGAGCGGATGGGATGCCTCGAACCAGCCGGTGCGCTGCATGTCGCTGTGGATCACCACCGCCGTGACGGCGGCCGGGTCGAACGCGCCGGGCCAGCCGTCGATCTCGGCGTAGCGGAAGCCGTGGAACGTGAACTCGGGCTCCCACTCCTCGACGCCGTCGCCCGCGAGCGTGTAGTGGTCGGTCGCAGCCGCCGCGCGCAGCGGCCGCGTGCCCAGCTCGCCGTGCTCGAGCACCTCCGCGTGGCGCAGCGTGATCACCGTGCCCGCGGGGCCCGAGACCCGGATCCGCAGGCGGCCGACGAGGTTCTGCCCGAAGTCGAGCACGGTCCGGCCGGCCGGGGTGGTGATCACCTCGCGCACCGCAAGATCGTCGAGGCGTCGCACGAACGGCGACACCCGCGCCTCGGGCGTGCGGATCGGCTCCTGCACGGCGGCCGGCATCCACCCCGAGTCGTCGTACCCGGGCTGGGCGAACCCTCGGCCGGTGGCGTCGACGAGCGCCAGGCGGGCGTCGTGGTCCTCGCCGGCGTAGAGCCCGCTGGCCGTGATCGCACCGGTCGAGGCCTGCCACGAGGCATCCGTCACCACCCATTCGTGCGAGCCGTCGGCGTATTCGACGAGCAGCTGGCCGGCGAACCGCGGCTGGTCGGCGTACAGCGGGCGAGCGTTCTCGCGGAAGCCGTAGCGCTCCGTCGCCCACGCGCCGGCCAGGCGCACGCCGATCGCGTTGCGCCCCTCTGCCAGCAGCGCCGTGACGTCGGTGGTCTCGTGGACGGTGCGCTGCGCGTACGGCGTCCAGCCGGGCTTCATGACCTGGTCGTCGACGTCGACCCCGTCGATCGCGACCTGGTACACGCCGACCGCCGTCGCGTACAGCGTCGCCCGCGACACGGGGCCGGCGACGTCGAACTCGGTGCGCAGGTACGCCGGCTGCGCGGTCTCGGACGGTGCGGCCAGCCCGATCGCGGTCGCCTGCCACTCCCCCTCGCCGAGGAACCCGGCGACCACGCGGCGCGGAGCGCTCCACTCGCTCACGGCGCCGTCCTGACCGGTCACCCGCACGCGCAACGACACCTCCTCGCGCGGCGCCAGCGGCGGGAACGGCCAGGCGATGAGCGTCGACGCCCGTCCGTCGACCCGGTGCGTCAGGACCTCATCCCCCCGCGTGAGCTCGACCTCGGCCGATGCCTGCAGCCAGTCGGGGGTGTCGGTGTCGGTGCGCCATCCGAACCCGGGCTCGGGCGAGGCGACGACGTCGCTGCGGTACGGCGCGTCGATGGCGATGTGCGGAACGGTGCTCATGGCACTCCTTCGTGCGTTGCGGTTGTTCGAGTTCGGACAGAAGTGGATGCCGGCGGTCAGGCCGGCACGAGGGCCCCGGGCGTCGCGACCGCGGGTGCGGTCACCGCGATGCGGTGGATGCCGTGGGCGAGTTCGGCGGGCGCCGGGGCGTCGTCCACCGTCACGGTCGACGACGCCGTGACCGGCAGATCGAGGACCGCGCGCGAGCCGAACGGCACCTCGAGCGTCGCCACGAAGACGCCGTCCGCGATCCGCCAGTCGATCGCGAGCCGGCCCTGCGGGGTCCGGATCGACGCCGAGGCACGGTCGAGTCCGACCGCGGGCCGCGGTGCGACGTGCACGGTGCGGTAGCCGGGGTCGTCGGCATCCGGCGCCAGACCGGCGACGGTGCGGTACACCCAGTCGATCATCGCGCCGTACGCGTAGTGGTTGAACGACAGCATCCCGGAGTCCTCCTCGGACGCATCCTCGGTCGGCAGCGCGTCCATGGCGCCGGAGTGGATGCGCCCGTCGGGCAGGATCGCGTCCCAGCGCTCCCACACCGTGGTCGCGCCGCGGTCGACCTGGTACAGCCAGGACGGCGCCTCGCGACGCAGCAACATGAGGTACGCCTCGTCGAGGTGCCCCGCATGCGACAGCGCGAACAGCACGAGCGGCGTGCCGAGGAACCCGGTCGCGATGCGGCCGTGCTCGCGACGCACGTTCGCGGCGAGTCCGGCGGCGATCTCGTCACGACGCCCGACGGGGGCGAGGCCGAACTCGAGGGCGATCGCCGCGCCGCTCTGCGTGAGCACCGCCTCCTCGCCCCACCGCTCGAACGTGGCCGCGGCGACACGCTCGGCGAGCGCGTCGTACTCGTCCGCGTGCGCGGCGTCGCCGAGCACGCGCTCGGCGCGGGCCAGCAGTCGTGCCGAGCGCGCGTAGAACGCGTTCGACACGAAGTCGCCCGACACCTTGGCCTCCCACGGCCGCTCGCCGGGTGCATCGGGGTCGAGCCAGTCGCCGAACTGGAAGTCGCCGCCCGGCAGCACGACGTCCTCTCCCGCCCGGCGCCGCAGATGCTCCACCCAGCGCCGCATGCTGCCGCGTTGCCGTGCCAGCACCTCGTCCGAGCCGTAGGACTCGTACACGTCGAGGGGCACGATCGTGGCGGCATCCGCCCATCCCGCACGGCCCATGTTCTCGGTCGGGACGCCGCCCATCAGCATGTCCTGCGGGCGGATGATGTCGGGCACCACGGCGGGCACGCCGCCCTCGTCGGTCTGGTCGATCTCCAGGTCGCGCAGCCACGACATCCAGAACGACTCGGCGTCCATGAGCGTGCTGGCGGTCGCGGCGAACGCCTGGGCATCGCCGGTCCAGCCGAGGCGCTCGTCGCGCTGCGGGCAGTCGGTGGGCACCGACACGAAGTTGTCGCGCTGCGACCAGAACACGTTCGAGTGGAAGCGGTCCAGCGCCTCGTGCGACGAGGCGAACGTGCTGCGCGGCGCGAGGTCGCTCGAGATCGCCACGGCGGTCGCCGAGACCACCTCGGCGCCTTCGACGTCGGCGTAACGGAAGCCGTGGAACGTGAACGCCGGCTCCAGCGTGTGCGCGCCGTCGCGGTCGAGCGTGTACACGTCGGTCGCCTTGGCCGAGCGCAGCGCCTTGACGTGCAGGTCGCCGGAGGGCTCGAGCACTTCGGCGTGCCGCACGGTCACGACGTCGCCCGCGCGTCCCTGCACCACGAGGCGCACCCAGCCGGAGAGGTTCTGCCCGCCGTCCAGGCGCGTGCGCCCGTCGCGCGTCGAGGCCGTCATCGGCAGCTCTGCCACGATCCGCACCGGGGGCGCCGAGCGCGGCTCGAACCGCGCCAGGTCGGCCTCGACGAGGGATGCTGCGACCCAGTCCCGCCCGGCGAAGCCAGGGCGATGCACACCGGCGTCGTCGAGGCGCAGGTCGGTCACCGTGCCGTCGTAGATGCTGGCGCTGCGGATCGCGCCGAGTCCGGCCTGCCACGAGGCATCCGTCTTCGCGACGATCCGGCCGTCGGCCTCGACCTGGGCGAGCGCGCCGGTGCGGTCGCCGTAGATCGCCTGGCGACGTGCGAACCCGAAGCTGCCGCGATACCAGCCGTCGGCCACCGCGAGCACGATCACGTTGACGCCGTCGCGCAGGAGCCCGGTCACATCGAGCGTGTCGACGAGGATGCGCTCCTGGTACGACGTCCAGCCCGGTGTGAGCAGCGCGTCGGTCGCGCGCACGCCGTTGATCCAGGCATCCACCAATCCCAGGGCGCTCAGGCGCAGTCGTGCCGACGCGGGCGCGGCTGCCAGCGTGAACTCGGTGCGCAGCAGCGGCACTGGGCCGTCGGCCGGGGTGTCGAGGCCGATGACCTCGGCGACCAGGTCGGGGTCGTCGACGCCGGCCTCCACGACGAGCGGCGCGCTCCAGGCGCTCCAGCCTGCGGTGGTGGCGACGCGCACGGCGAAGGCCCGGCGCTCGCGCGGCGCGAGCTCGTCCGGAATCGCGACGCCGACGGTGCGATGGCCCGCGACGGGGTCGGATGCCGTCAGTTCGCCACCCTCGACGCCCGAGGCCAGCTGGTAGCCGACGAGGCGTGCGTGCGGGTCGTCGCTCTCGGCGCGCCAGCTGAGGCGCAGCCCGGTGCGCGGCACGCCGAGCAGGCCGCTCCCGTGCTGGGTGCGGAGCTCCGCGACGCGCGTGGCGTCGTCGAGGGACGAAGGGGCGGGGAGGGATGCCGTCATGGCCGGGTCCTTTCGGCGGAGCGGCCGCTTCGCCGCCCGCTCGATCATCCTGAAACGATTCATGGTTCCCTGTCAACCAAAGTGTAGACCGTTACACAATCGTGATGGACCGATCTACATCGACTGTTGACCCAGCGTGCGGCGCGTCGTACCTTACGAGAAGTTGAATGGTTTCAAATGCTCCGTGGCATCGGTCGCCGCTCGACGAATGCACCAAGGAATCCGGCAGCGTGGACGGACCCCCCGTCCAGCTTTACAAGGAGGTAAAGATGAAGAGCTCCCCGACCAGGAGAGTGCTCCTCGCGGGTGCGGGCATCGTGGCACTGGCAATGCCGCTGGCCGCATGCAGCGGCGGAGGCGGATCGAGCGACGGCAAAGTCGAGATCAGCTATCTGACCCAGAGCGACGACTCGAACACCAACCAGGCCAAGGCGCTGATCGCAGCCTTCGAGAAGGCCAACCCCGACATCACGGTCAAGCTCGAGACACAGCCCGGCGGCACCGAGGGTGACAACCTCATGAAGACCAAGCTGTCGACGGACTCGATGAACGACGTCTTCCACTACAACTCGGGTTCGCTGCTGCAGGCCCTCAACCCCGACCAGACCCTCGTGGACCTCAGCGACGAAGACTGGGTCGACGGGCTCACCGACGACTTCAAGGCCGTCGTCTCGACCGACAACGGCCTCTACGGCGCGCCGTGGGGCACGTCGTTCGCCGGCGCCGTGCTCTACAACAAGAAGGTCTACGAGCAGCTCGGCCTGACGGTTCCGACCACGTGGGACGAGTTCATCGCCAACAGCGAGAAGATCAAGTCCGACGGCGACGGTGTCGCCCCGATCCTGCAGTCGTACGGCGACACCTGGACGAGCCAGCTCTTCGTGCTGGGCGACTTCGCCAACGTCTCGAAGGTCAACCCCGACTGGGCCGAGCAGTACACCGCCAACGACCCGGAGGCGAAGTACGTCAACGAGCCGGCGTTCGCCGGCTTCGCGCACGGCGCCGAGGTCTTCGAGAAGGGTCTCCTCAACGAGGACTTCGCGTCGATGACCAACGCCCAGGCGATGGGCGCACTCGCGACCGGCGCCGGTGCGCAGTACCCGATGCTGTCGGCCACGATCTCGCAGGTGCAGCAGGACTACCCCGACAACGTCAACGACATCGGCGTGTTCGCGCTGCCCGCCGATGACGCCGCCGACACCGCGATCACGATGTGGCAGCCGAACGGGATCTACATCGCCAAGAGCACCGAGGGCGACAAGCTCGCCGCCGCGAAGAAGTTCGTGGCATTCGCCAACTCTGACGAGGGCTGCCAGGTGCAGAACGAGGGCGGTTCCATCGCCGGACCGTACGTGACGAGCGCGTGCACCCTGCCCGACGACGTGCCCGACCTGGTCGACGACATCCAGGCGTACTTCGACGCCGACGCGACCGGCTCCGCGCTCGAGTTCCTCTCGCCCATCAAGGGTCCGAACCTCGAGAACATCACGGTCGCCGTGGGCTCCGGCATCACCACCGCTGAGGATGGTGCGGCGCAGTACGACGAGGACGTGAAGAAGCAGGCGCAGCAGCTCGGACTCTCGGGCTGGTGATCCCGCCCCGGGTCCGCTGAGATCAGGTACACAGGGGCCGGCGGCGCGCCGCCGGCCCCTCTTCACAAAGGAGTGATCAATGACGACCGCAGTAGCGCCGACCGGCGCAGCCCCGCCGGCCACCACCGGGCCGAGCAAGACCGGGGCCAAGCGCAAGGGCATCCGAAGCCCCTACCCGAGCTGGTTCTACATTCCGGCCGCCGTGCTGTTCATCGTGTTCTTCGCGGTGCCCACGTTCGCGTCGTTCTACTTCTCGCTGACACGCTGGACGCTGTTCGACGTGCAGTTCATCGGCTTCGACAACTTCGTCCAGTTCTTCCAGGAGCCCCAGCTCGTCCAGGGCTTCATCAACACCTTCATCTACGGCTTCACCACCTCGGCCGCCAAGGTCATCCTCGGCCTGGCCCTCGCGCTGCTCCTGACCGGCCCCATCCTCGGCCGCGGCTACCTGCGCGCTGTCGTGTTCTTCCCCGTGCTGGTCTCCACTGTCGGCATCGGCCTGACGTTCAAGGCGCTCCTGGACCCGTTCCACGGCATGGTCAACGGCGTGCTCGGCTTCTTCCACCTGCCCGAGCCGGGGTGGTACACCGACCCGAACCTCGCCCTGCTGACCGTCGCGGGGGTCGACGTCTGGAAGGGCGTCGGCATCGCGACGCTGATCTTCATGGCCGGGATCGTCGCCATCCCGCACGAGTACTTCGAGGCGGCGCGCATGGACGGCGCGGGCGCGTGGTCGGTGTTCCGCAACATCACGCTGCCGCTCGTCCGCCCCGCCACCGCGACGGTGATCATCCTGTCGCTGATCGGCGGTCTGCGGGAGTTCGCGATGATCTGGGCGATGACCAAGGGCGGCCCCGGATTCACCAGCGATGTGATCGCCTCCGTGATCTACAAGCAGTACCAGGCCGGCTTCTTCGGCCTGTCCACCGCCGGCAACGTGATCCTGTTCCTGGTCGTCACCGCGGTGATGGTCCCGGTGTCGTGGTTCCTCAACAGAAGGGAGGCGGAGCTGTGACCGTCACCGAGACCCTCACGACCGCCGACGCCCGAAGCCTCCGCCGTCGCCCCAGGGAGGATCGGCGCCCGATGACCGCCCGCCGGTGGGCCCGCAAGTACCTTGTCGGGATCATCGCGATCATCGTGTCTGTCGTGGTCTTCCTGGTCCCCTTCGTGTTCGTGTTCCTGCAGTCCGCGAAGACGTCGCAGGAGGCCGGCCTCGTCCAGTTCAGCCTCCCGTCCGAGTGGCAGTTCTGGCCGAACCTCATCGAGGTGCTGCAGAAGAACGACTATCAGGTGCTGTGGGCGTTCCTGTGGACCACGGTCATCACGGTGTTCAGCTGCGCGATCATGGTGGTGTTCGCCGCGATGGTCGGGTACGTGCTGCAGCGCAAGCGCACCCGCCTCAACCCGTACATCAACTTCATGGTGCTGGCCGCGCTCATCGTGCCACCGGCTGTCGTCCCCACGATCTGGGTGCTGCAGGGGGTCGGGCTGTTCAAGACGATCCCGGGCATGATCCTCATCGAGGCCACCTTCGGGCTCGCGTTCTGCGTCCTGCTGTTCCGCGCGTTCGTCGGTACGATCCCGCGCGAACTCGACGAGGCCGCCATCATCGACGGCGCAGGACCCATGCGGCTGTTCTTCTCGGTCGTGCTCCCCCTGCTCAAGCCCGTCATCGTCACCGTCATCGTCGTGCAGGCCGTGTTCGTCTTCAGCGACTTCCAGAACCCGCTGTACTTCCTCCCCGGCAACGACTACCCGACGGTGCAACTGGGCCTGTACAACTTCCAGAGCCAGACCGTCAGTCAGTTCAACCTGCTGTTCATGTACATCCTGCTGACGACGATCCCGCCGCTCATCATGTACATCTTCTTCAACCGTCAGATCGTCGCCGGCATGACCAGCGGAGCGGTCAAGGGCTGATGGAGCACCAGGAGCGGGCGCTCGCCGCGTACGTGGATTCCGTACGCGGCGAGCCCGGCGCCCTGGGTGTCGTGCTCGTCGGCTCGGTGGCGCAGGGCCGCGAACGCGAGGATTCCGATGTCGACGTGTACTTCGTCGTCGACGACGAGAGGTTCGAGGCCGAGACCGCACGCGGCCGGTTCGCCTGGGTCGAGCGGCGCGACGCCGACTACCCCGGCTCGTACATCGACATCAAGCTCGCGAGTCCGACATACCTGCGTACCGCCGTCGAACGGGCGGACGACCCGACGCGGGCGTCGTTCCTCGGCGCGCGGGTCGCATGGAGCGAGCTTCCCGGCCTCGACGAGGCCGTCGCGCAGATCGCGACGCTTCCGGGTGAGGTGTGGGACGAACGGATCCGGTCGCACGTCGCGCAGGCCCGTCTGCACGGCGACTACTTTCTGCGCCAGGCGACCGAGCGCGGCGACGAGTTCCTCCGCCGTCACGCGGGTCTGCATCTCGCCCTCGCGGCCGCTCGGGCGGCGCTCGCGGCGAACCGCATCATGCTGCCGGGGCCGAAGTACATCTCGAAGCTGGTTCGCGCCGCCTCGACGCCCGACGGCTTCGTCACCGCGTGGCAGAGCGTGGTGGACGACCCCGACACCGCGTCCGGAGCCGAGCTCCTCCGCATCCTCGACGCCTGGCTCGGCCACAGCCTGTCCGCCGACGAGACGCTGTCGACCTTCATTCGCGACAACGAGCTCCACTGGCTGCGAGGGGGTGTCCCCGCCGAGTTCTGGTGAGCGCTTTCCCACTTGCGAAGAAGCGCGCGAGCCTCTATCGTTGAAACGATTCATGAACGGGATGCCGTCACCCCCGGCATCCCCCGTCACACAGGAGCCCCCATGCCGAGCACCGCGACGAAGCGGTACTGCTTCCAGCTCGTGGTCCGCCCCGAGCTGCTCGACGAGTACATCGCCCGTCACACGCCGGTATGGCCCGAGATGCTGGCCGAGATCGCCACCGCCGGCCGCCGCAACTACTCGCTGTTCCTCGGCGAGGGCGGCCGGCTCATCGGGTACTACGAGACCGACGACGACGAGGCCGCGCAGGCGTACCTGGCCGCCTCCGAGGTCGCTGCCCGCTGGGAGGCCGAGATGGGTCGGTTCTTCGTCGGCCTGGAGGGCCGGCCCGACCAGGCGGCCACCGCCCTCACCGAGATCTTCAACCTCCACGACCAACTGACCGCGGCGCAGGCCACGGCATCCGAGAACGAGAGCACCGCATCATGACGACGCTGTCACCTGACATCCTGTCCACGCTCGAAGGCCAGGGCATCGAGCTGCCCAGCTGGGCATTCGGAAACTCCGGCACGCGCTTCCGCGTGTTCACAACGCCCGGCACGCCCCGCGACCCGTACGAGAAGATCGCCGACGCCGCACAGGTGAACGCGTTCACCAAGCTCGCTCCGAGCGTCGCGCTCCACATCCCGTGGGACAAGGTCGACGACTACTCCGACCTGCGCCGCCACGCCGAGGACCTCGGCGTCACCCTCGGCACGATCAACTCCAACACCTTCCAGGACGAGGACTACAAGTTCGGGGCGCTCACGCACCACGACGACCGCATCCGCCGGAAGGCGATCGACCACCACCTCGAGTGCATCGACATCATGGATGCGACCGGATCGCGCGACCTGAAGATCTGGCTCGCCGAGGGCTCCAACTACCCCGGGCAGGCCGACATGCGCGCCCGCCAGGACCGCCTGCAGGACTCGCTGCAGCAGATCTACGCACGCCTGGGCGCCGAGCAGCGCCTCGTGCTGGAGTACAAGTTCTTCGAGCCGGCGTTCTACCACACCGATGTTCCGGACTGGGGCACGTCCTACGCGCAGGTCGCCTCGCTCGGCGACAAGGCGATGGTGTGCCTCGACACCGGCCACCACGCGCCGGGCACGAACATCGAGTTCATCGTCATGCAGCTGCTGCGTCTCGGCAAGCTCGGCTCGTTCGACTTCAACTCGCGCTTCTACGCCGACGACGACCTGATCGTGGGTGCGGCCGACCCGTTCCAGCTGTTCCGCATCATCTTCGAGGTCATCCGCGGCGGCGGCCTGAACAACCCCGACGTGGCGTTCATGCTCGACCAGTGCCACAACGTCGAAGACAAGATCCCGGGCCAGATCCGCTCGGTGCTCAACGTCCAGGAGATGACGGCCCGCGCGCTGCTCGTGGACGCGGACGCCCTCGCTGCCGCCCAGCAGTCGAACGACGTGCTCGCCGCCAATGCCGTCTTCATGGACGCGTTCTACACCGACGTGCGCCCGGCGCTCGCGCAGTGGCGGGAGTCGCGGGGACTTTCGGCCGATCCGATGGCTGCGTATGCGGCATCCGGCTACCAGTCGAAGATCGCGGCCGACCGCGTCGGCGGCACGCAGGCCGGCTGGGGCGCGTAAGCCCCCCACCCCACACCCGTTCTGCTCCCCTGTCACGAAGTGTCGCCGTGAGCAGCACTTCGTGACAGGGGAGCTGAGAGAAGAAGGACCCACGATGAGCGAGCCCTACTCCGCCGCCGACGGACTCGTACGCGTCTACCCGGCCCGCGAGCCGAACGGCACCGGCCTGGTGTGGGCGCACGGCGGCGCGTTCGCGTTCGGCGACCTCGACATGCCCGAGTCCGACTGGGTCTCGTCCCAGCTCGCCGCGCGCGGCACGACGGTCGTGTCGGTCGACTACCGTCTCGCGCCCGTGCCTTCGGGATGGGAAGTGGATGCCGGCGGCCGCGCCGCCGGCGGCCACCACTACCCGGCGGCGTCCGACGACATGCTCTCGGCGTGGTCATGGGCCGTCGACAACGCCGACCGCCTCCGGGTGGATCGCACGCGCCTCGCGATCGGCGGCACCAGCGCGGGCGGCAACCTCGCCGCGGGCGCCGCACTGCGCCTCATCGAGCGGCGGGCCGAGGTGCGGCCCGCCC
>Ga0160453_100407_pt1 | contig 35438 bp, 29 predicted proteins | sample HID1971K_E6MG_FD_108228 | JGI IMG/M metagenome (GOLD analysis project Ga0160453, IMG submission 108228) | Enriched millipede-associated microbial communities from UW Madison campus, WI, USA - HID1971K_E6 MG | ecosystem: Host-associated > Arthropoda: Insects > Digestive system > Unclassified ...
ACACCGTGACCTCCGCGCTGGCCAACCCCGACATCGAGTACGCCATCATCGACGACTGGGCCGACAACACCGGCGCCACCGGCGACGACGGCAAGGACACCGGTGACGGCAAGACCGACGCCCCCAACATCAAGCCCCTCATGTTCGACACGGTTCAGGCCGCGTACCTCGGCGGCTACGCCGCCGCGGCATGGTCGGCGCAGTCGGGCGTCAACAACGTCGGCACCGTCGGCGGCATCCCGATCCCGCCGGTGACGATCTTCATGGACGGCTTCGTCGACGGCGTCGAGAAGTACAACGAAGACAAGGGTGCCAGCGTCGCCACGTACGGCTGGGACGTCGCAGGTCAGACCGGTCAGTTCACGAACAACTTCGACGCGAACGACGACTCGAAGCAGGCGATGCAGACCGCTCTGGACCAGGGCGTCGACGTGCTGCTGCCCGTCGGCGGCCCGATCTATCAGAGCGCCGCGCAGGCGATCCGCGACACCGACAACGGCGCCGTGATGCTCGGCGTCGACTCCGACCTCGCCGTCAGCGACCCGACGGTGGCCGACCTCGTGCTGGTCTCGATCATGAAGCGCATCGACACCGCCGTCTACGACTCGACGATGGCCGCGGCCAACGACGAGTTCGACGTCGCGCCGTACATCGGCACGCTCGAGAACGACGGCGTCGGACTGTCGTCGTTCCACGACTTCGAGTCGCAGCTGCCCGACGGCCTGACCGACGAGCTGGACGCTCTGAAGGAGCAGATCATCTCGGGCGACCTCGAGGTCACCTCGCCCAGCTCGCCGTAATTCGGACGCTGACAGAACCGCGGCCGGGTGGATGCCTCATCCTCCCGGCCGCGGTTCTTCCTGGCCCGCTCACACAATCGCTAAGGTGCACAGTATGAAGCTCGAGCTCCGTGGAATCACGAAGCGGTTCGGGTCTCTCGTGGCCAACGACCACATCGATCTCGTGGTCCAGCCCGGTGAGATCCACGCCCTCCTGGGGGAGAACGGCGCCGGCAAATCCACCCTCATGAACGTGCTCTACGGCCTCTACCAGGCCGACGAGGGCGACATCGTGCTGGACGACGTCGTCCAGCACTTTCGCGGTCCCGGCGACGCCATGGCCGCGGGCATCGGCATGGTGCACCAGCACTTCATGCTCATCCCCGTCTTCACGGTGGCCGAGAACGTCATGCTCGGCCACGAGTCCACGAAGGCCCTCGGCGCCCTGGACCTGAACGCGGCCCGCCAGCACGTTCGCGACGTCGCCGGGCGGTTCGGGTTCGAGATCGACCCCGATGCGCTCGTCGGCGACCTGCCCGTGGGCGTCCAGCAGCGCGTCGAGATCATCAAGGCGCTCGCGCGCGACGCGAAGGTGCTGGTGTTCGACGAGCCCACCGCCGTACTCACCCCGCAAGAGACCGACGAGCTCATGGCGATCATGCGGCAGCTGCGCGACGAGGGCACGTCCATCGTGTTCATCACCCACAAGCTGCGCGAGGTGCGCGCCGTCGCCGACCGCATCACCGTCATCCGGCTCGGCAAGGTCGTCGGCGAGGCGTCGCCCACGGCGTCCAATGCCGAGCTGGCCTCCCTCATGGTGGGCCGAGCCGTCGAGCTGACCGTGCACAAGGACGCGCCCCGCATCGGCGAGGGCGCGGGGCTTCAGGTCGACACGCTCCGCGTCATCACCGCCGACGGCGCCGTCGTCGTCGACGATGTGACCTTCGACATCCGTCCCGGAGAGGTGCTCGCCGTCGCGGGCGTCCAGGGCAATGGCCAGACCGAACTGGTCGAGGCCATCGTCGGCCTCGCGGACCGCGTCAGCGGCTCGGTCGCCCTCGAAGGCGTCGAGCTCGTCGGCAAGAGCATCCGCAGCATCCTCGACGAAGGCGTCGGATTCGTGCCGGAGGATCGCACCGAGGACGGCCTGGTCGGCACGTTCACAGTGGCAGAGAACCTGATCCTCGATCGGTCGGGCGATCGCGACTTCGTCAGCGGCGGCACCATCCGTCGCGCCGCGCTCGAGGATTTCGCGAAAGCGCGGATCGCCGAGTACGACATCCGCACCCAGGGACCCGCCGTCCCCGCCGGCACGCTATCGGGCGGCAACCAGCAGAAGGTGGTCATCGCGCGCGAGATGAGCCGCGACCTCAAGCTGCTCGTGGCGGCGCAGCCGACGCGAGGTGTCGACGTCGGGTCGATCGAGTTCATCCACCAGCGCATCGTCGAGACGCGCGACTCGGGGGTGCCCGTGCTCGTCGTCTCGACCGAGCTCGATGAGGTCGTGGCCCTCGCCGACCGGATCGCCGTCATGTACCGCGGTGGGATCGTCGGTATCGTGCCCAGCGACACACCCCGTGACGTGCTGGGCCTCATGATGGCGGGCGAATCGCCCGAGAGCGGAGCAGCCGCGTGAACGACGAGTCCACGGGATCGACTCCCGGCGCAGCCGATCCGGCGCGGGGCCTTCCTCCCGAGCAGCTGCCGCCGGTGTCCGGTCCCCTCACCGGTTCGCCCGATCTTCCCGCGCCCACGGCCGATGCGCCCGGCGCGGTCGACGGCGAAGTCGCCCCTCCGCCCCGACAGAACGTGTTCATCAAGGAGCTGCTGCGCGGCAGCGCCGTCACGACGATCCTCGCGATCGTCGCGGCCATGATCGTCGGCGGCATCCTCATCGCATTCACCGACGAGGACGTCCGCGCCGCGTCGTCCTACTTCTTCGCCCGGCCCGGCGACACCTTCGTCGCGATCTGGAACGCGGTCTACGGCGGGTACGAGGCCCTGTTCCGCGGGGCGATCTTCAACGCTCGCGCGGCCGACTTCGCGACGCAGATCCGTCCTCTCACCAACACGCTCGGGTTCGCGGCGCCACTCATCGCGGCGGGCCTCGGCGTGGCGCTGGCGTTCCGGGTGGGTCTGTTCAACATCGGTGGTCGCGGCCAGATGCTGATCGGTGCGGCGACGGCCGGACTGGTCACCTTCCAGCTCGGCCTGCCGATGTGGCTCCAGCTGCCGGTGACGCTTGCCGCAGGCATCGCCGGTGGTGCCATCTGGGGTGGCATCGTCGGTCTGCTCAAGGCGCGCACCGGCGCGCACGAGGTGATCCTCACGATCATGCTCAACTACGTCGCGCTGTATCTCGTGATGTGGCTCGTGCGCACCCCGGGCCTGCTCCAGGCGACCGGCAGCAACCAGCCGATCTCGAACCCGACTCCCGGGAACGCGCAGTTCCCCGAGCTGTTCGGCCCGCGCTTCCCGCTGCTGGACTGGGGCTTCGTGATCGTGATCGCCGCCACCGTGTTCGTGTGGTGGCTCGTCGAGCGCTCCAGCCTGGGCTTCCGCCTGCGCGCCGTCGGTGAGAACCCGCACGCGGCCCGTGCCTCCGGCATCTCGGTGCAGCGCATGTACATCTACGCGATGCTGTTCGCCGGCGGACTCTCGGGTCTGGCCGCGATGAATCAGATCCAGGGCTCCGTGGTCAGCGGATTCGACGCCTACATCGACGCCGGCATCGGCTTCGACGCGATCACCGTCGCCCTGCTCGGACGTAGTCGGGCATGGGGGACCTTCGCCGCCGGCATCCTGTTCGGCGCACTCAAGGCGGGCAGCTTCACGATGCAGACGTCGCAGGGCATCCCCGTCGACATCGTGCTGGTGGTGCAGTCCCTGATCGTGCTGTTCATCGCCGCACCGCCGCTCGTACGCACGATCTTCTTCCTGCCCAAGACCGATGCCGAGAAGGCGGCCAAGGCGCGCGCCAAAGCCGCCAAGCGACAGAGCCGAGACGCTGATCAGGGCTCGCCCAAGAACGAGAAGGCGGTGTCGGCATGACCGCGGTCTCTGTCGTCGATCACCCGGTCGCCGCGGTGGCCCCGGTGAAGCTGCGCCATTTCAAGCTGGCTGTCTCGCTGGGGATCGTCACGGCGCTGCTCGCGCTGCTGTTCCTGGCAGCGCCCCGACACGGCGTCAGCCGGTTCCGCCTGGGCGATCCGCGGTCGTCGCTGGACCTGCCCACCGTGGCGGTCCCGACCGCCGCAACGAGCTGGGCGGTGTGGGTCGTCCTGCTGCTGCTGACGCTCTACGCGTTCTGGGCGGCGTACGCCTATCGTCGCCCGGGACCGTGGCTGCCGATCGTATACGGCGTGCTCGGTGTGTTCGCATTCCTGGTGTGGGCGGCATCGGACGGCCTCGTTCCCGTGACCGGGCTGCTGTTCGGTGCGGTGTCGCTGTCGATCCCGCTGATCTTCGGCGCGCTCGGTGGCGTCATCGGCGAACGGTCCGGTGTCGTCAACGTCGCCATCGAGGGGCAGTTCCTGTTCGGCGCGTTCGTCGCGACGCTGCTGTCGAGCATCACGCGCAACCCGTTCGTCGGGCTGATCGGGGCGATGATCGGCGGCGTGCTGGTCGCGTTCGTGCTGGCGGCGTTCTCGATCAAGTACCTCGTCGACCAGGTGATCGTCGGCGTCGTCCTCAACGTGCTGGTCGCCGGTCTCACCGGCTTCCTCTACGGCGCGCTGCTGGTCCCGAACGAGCAGGCGCTCAACAGCGCCGTGGTGTTCCAGCGCTGGAAGATCCCGCTGCTCGGCGACATCCCGATCATCGGCCCGGTGCTGTTCAACCAGACGTTCATCGGCTACCTGATGTACGTGACGGTGGGCCTCGTCGCCTGGGGCCTCTATCGCACGCGATGGGGCCTGCGTCTGCGCGCGGTCGGCGAGCACCCGCAGGCCGCCGACACGGTCGGCATCCGGGTCAACACGACGCGCTTCTGGAACGTCTCGCTCGCGGGCGCGATCGCCGGCATCGGCGGCGCGTACTTCACCCTCGTGTCGGTGCCGCAGTTCACGAAGGACATGACCGCGGGCCTCGGCTTCATCGCCCTCGCCGCCGTCATCTTCGGTCGCTGGGACCCGATCCGCGCGACCTTCGCGGCACTGCTGTTCGGGTTCGCCACGAACCTCCGCAACCTGCTCTCGGTGCTGGAGACCCCGATCCCCGTCGAGTTCATGGCGATGCTTCCGTACATCGTCACGATCCTCGCCGTGGCGGGCTTCGCCGGACAGATCCGCGGTCCCGCCGCCGCGGGCAAACCATACATAAAGGGATGATCCGACCCGTGACCGACATCGACTGGGACGAGCTGCGCACCGCGGCCACCGATGCCATGCAGCGCGCGTACGCTCCGTACTCCCGCTACAAGGTGGGCGCTGCGGCCCTCGTGACCGACGGACGCATCGTCACCGGCTGCAACGTCGAGAACGCGTCGTACGGCGTGGGGCTGTGCGCCGAATGCGGGCTCGTGAGCGAGCTGCAGATGACCGGTGGGGGCGGCCTGGTGGCGTTCGTGTGCGTCAACGGCCACGGCGACACGATCATGCCGTGCGGCCGCTGCCGGCAGCTGCTGTACGAGTTCGCGATCCCCGGCATGCTGCTGGAGACGGTGTCGGGCATCCGCACCATCGACGAGGTGCTGCCTGACGCATTCGGCCCGCGCGACCTCGAGGAGGCCGCCCGGTGACCCTTCGACAGGCTCAGGGACCGGATTCTGCGGCGGTCGAGGCGTTCGACGCCGTCGACGTCATCCGCACCAAGCGCGACGGGGGAGCGGTGTCCGAGCCCGCCCTGCGCTGGATGGTCGACGCCTACACGCGCGGCTACGTCGCCGATTCGCAGATGGCGGCGTTCGCGATGGCGGTGCTGCTCAACGGCATGACCCGCGACGAGATACGCGTCATGACCGATGCGATGATCGCATCGGGCGAGCGGATGGGCTTCGCGGGGCTCGGCAAGCCGACCGTCGACAAGCACTCGACCGGCGGTGTCGGCGACAAGATCACGCTGCCCCTCGCGCCGCTCGTGGCGTCGTTCGGCGTCGCGGTGCCGCAGCTGTCGGGCCGCGGCCTCGGGCACACCGGCGGCACGCTCGACAAGCTCGAGTCGATCCCGGGCTGGCGGGCGGCGCTGTCCAACGACGAGATGTTCGCCCAGTTGCGTGACGTGGGCGCGGTGATCTGCGCGGCGGGCTCGGGCCTGGCTCCGGCCGACAAGAAGCTGTACGCGCTGCGCGACGTCACCGGAACGGTCGAGGCGATCCCGCTGATCGCGTCGAGCATCATGTCGAAGAAGATCGCCGAGGGCACCGACTCCCTCGTACTCGACGTGAAGTTCGGCTCCGGCGCGTTCATGCAGGACATCGACCGCGCCCGCGAGCTCGCACGCACGATGGTCGCGCTCGGCACCGACTCTGGCGTGGCGACGACCGCGCTCCTGACCGACATGAACACGCCGCTCGGCTTCGCCATCGGCAACGCCAACGAGGTGCACGAGTCGGTCGAGGTGCTCGCAGGCGGCGGCCCCGCCGACATCGTCGAGCTGACGGTGGCGCTGGCGCGCGAGATGCTCGCCCTCGCCGGCCGGCCCGACGCCGACGTCGAGGGCGCCCTCCGCGACGGCCGTGCGATGGACACCTGGCGGGCCATGATCATCGCGCAGGACGGGGATCCGGATGCCGCCCTCCCGGCGCCGAACGAGACCCACACCGTGACGGCGTCCGAGGCCGGGTTCGTCACGCAGCTGGAGGCTCTCCCGTTCGGCATCGCGGCCTGGCGACTGGGTGCCGGGCGTGCGCGCGCGCAGGATCCGGTGCTGCACGCGGCAGGCATCGACCTGCACGTGAAGCCCGGCGACCAGGTCGCGGCAGGACAGCCGCTGTTCACCCTCCTCGGCGAGGATGCCTCCAGGTTCGAGCGGGCGCTCGAAGCCGTCGAGGGCGCGTGGCGGATCGGAGCGGATGCTCCGGCTCCGACCCCGCTCGTCCGCGAACGCATCACTGCCTAGACTGTTCAGTCGCGCCGGTTCGCGGCATCCACCTCACACACCACCGACGCGCGATCGCACCGAGGAGAACCCCATGCCTATCGACCAGCACGGCGACGCCATCCTGGACGGGGTGTCCATCCGCAGCCTTCCGAAGGTGTCGCTGCACGACCACCTCGACGGCGGCGTACGTCCGGCGACGATCATCGAACTCGCCGACGCGCTCGGTCTGGAGGTCCCCGAGTCCGACGCGGACGACCTCGCGGACTGGTTCGCCGACAAGAGCGACTCGGGCTCGCTCGTGGAGTACCTGAAGACGTTCGACCTGACGACGGCGGTCATGCAGACCCGCGAAGGCCTGACCCGTGTGGCGCGCGAGTTCGTCGAGGATCTGGCCGCCGACGGCGTCATCTACGGCGAGGTGCGCTGGGCTCCCGAGCAGCACCTCGGCCGCGGCCTCTCGCTGGACGAGGTCGTCGCCGCCGTGCAGGAGGGCATCGAGGAGGGCGAGGACGCAGCCGAGAGCCGCGGCCACGACATCCGCGTCGGCCAGCTCATCTCGGCCATGCGCCACACCGACCGCTCGCTGGAGATCGCCCGGCTCGCCGTGGACTGGCGCACACGCGGCGCGGTGGGCTTCGACATCGCCGGCCCCGAGGACGGCTTCCCGCCCTCGCGCCTGCGCGAGGCGTTCGACTACCTCGCGTCGGAGTTCTTCCCGGCGACCGTGCACGCCGGTGAGGCGGCGGGCCTCGACTCGATCCGCTCCGCCCTCATCGATGGCAGGGCCCTGCGCCTGGGCCACGGGGTGCGCATCGCCGAGGACCTGGAGGTCGTCTCGCGCGCCGGCGAAGAGGTGCTCGTGCAGTTCGGAGACCTGGCCCGCTGGGTGCGCGACCGCGAGATCCCGCTGGAGCTGTCGCCGTCGTCGAACCTGCAGACCGGCGCCATCGAGCGCTGGGGCACGACGCTCGAGGACCACCCGTTCGACCTGCTCTACCAGCTGGGCTTCGCCGTCACGGTGAACGTCGACAACCGCACGATGAGCCGCACGTCACTCACGCGGGAGCTGGCCCTCCTCGCCGAGACGTTCGAGTACGGCCTCGATGACCTCGAGGCCTTCCAGCTCAACGCCGCCGCGGGCGCCTTCCTCCCCGTCGAGGAGCGCGAAGAGCTCATCGAGCTCATCGCCGACGGGTTCGACAACTAGCCGCGAACGTCCGGGAGAGGGGATGCCGCGGCCCGCGGCATCCCCTCTCCCGCTGTGTCAGCGGCGGGCGACGCCGGGGTGCGACGCCAGGTACGCCTCGAAGGCCTCCGCCGACGACATCGCAGGAGTGAACCCGAAGTCGCGCTTGAGTGCGTCGTTCGCGAGCACGGGGCGGTAGCGGAGGAATCCGACCTGCTCGGGTCCGTGGACGGTCAGGCGCAGGGCGCGTCCGACGCGCAGCCCGGCGCCCAGCAGCCCGGCGGGCACCCACACGACCCGCTTGCCGAGTCGGCGGGCGATCTCGGGCACGGTGAGGCGGCCGTCGCCGGCGACGTTGTACACGCCGGGCGGACCGTCGGTCGCGGCGCGCGCCATGGCGGCGGCGACGTCGTCGACCCAGACGAACACGAACGGCGACGCCGAGCCGCGCACGCCCAGCAGCACGGGCCCGTCCCACAGCGCGGTGATCTGGTTCTGCACGGTCGGCCCGAGGATGGTGCCGATGCGGAACACGACCTGCTCCAGCTCGGGGTGCGCCGCGCGGTACCCCGCGAGCAGCTGCTCGACGAGCCGCTTGTGCAGGGAGTAGGGGAACTCGTCGTTCCCGCGCACCGGGTCGCTCTCGCGCAGCCACTCGGGGTTGTCGGCGTGGTAGCCGTACGCGGCGCCCGACGACGACACGACGATCCGCCTCACCCCTGCCTCGACGCAGGCCTCGAGCACGTGGCGCGAGCCGTCGACGTCGACGCGGTACTCCAGGTCGTGGTCGCGCCCGGGGTTGACGATCGCCGCGAGGTGCACGACGACGTCGATGCGGTGCCGGCGCAGCAGCGGCGCCAGCGCGTCCGGGCGCGTGACATCGCACTGCTCGTACACGACCCCGTCGAGGGGATGCCGCGGCTCGCGCACGTCGCCGGCGACGACGAGCTCCACATCCGGCCGGGCGACCAGCGCGGCCGTCACGTGTGTGGCGAGGAAGCCCGAGCCCCCGGTGACCAGGACGCGGCGGCTCACGATTCCGCTCCCGACGGGTCATCGGCGGCGGGGGAGTCGGGTGCGCCGGATCCCGGGGCGTCCGAGGGCGACGGGCCGCCGGCATCCACGGTCCGTACCGCGTGACGCGACGCGTCGCCCTTCGCGGAGCCGGTGCGGCGGCGCGTGTGCCGCGCCCACAGGGCGGCGACGACGAGGCCGGCGATGATGTCCCAGATGCCCCACCAGCCGGCGACGATCGCCATGCCACCCAAGCCCCCGAAGAACGTGAAGACCAGGCCGAGGCCCAGGCCCGAGTTGCGGATGCCGACTTCGAACGTCATCGCCTTGCGCTCGCGCGTGCCCAGGCCGCCGACGACGGCGGTGCCGTAGCCGATCGCGAGCGCGACGGCGTCGTGCACGGTCACGACCACCACGATGAGGCCGAGGAACGCGACGAAGTAGGCCCAGTTGCCGGCGAGGGCGCCCACGATGAATCCGCACAGCGCGATCAGCGAGAACCACTTCACGAACGGCTGCACCTTGCGCGCGAAGCCCTCGAACCGGTGGCGGATGAACAGGCCGAGCGCGAACGGCAGCCCGATGATGAGGAGGATCTCGCCGAGCATCGCCCATGGGTCCAGCGACACGGCCTCCAGCAGCTTGCTCGCCGTCGGGTGCAGCGACCCCCAGAACGCCACCGACAGCGGCAGGACGAAGATGTAGATGAGGTTCGACACCGCCGTCATCGAGACCGACAGCGCGACGTTGCCGCCGGAGCGGTGCGTCAGCACCTGCGAGATGTTGCCCGGCGGGCAGCAGGCCACCAGGATCATGCCGAGCGCCATCGAGGGTGTGACCGGCAGGATGAGCGTCAGCGCGAACGTCACGGCGGGCAGCACGATGAGCTGCGCGAGGATCGCGATCACGAACGGCTTCGGCTTGCGCGCGACGACCTTGAAGTCGTCCAGCGTCGTGTCCAGGGCGATGCCGAACATGATGAGGCCCAGCACCACGTCCAGGATCAGGAGGGTGCTCGGGGTGAAGTTGAGGACGACGTCGTCGGGGTTCATGCCGCCTGCTCCTTGGCGGCGCGGCGACGCGAAGACGGCGAGGGGATGCCGCGCCTCGGCGTGACGGCATCCGTTCGCAGTCCCTCCGCGGCGGTGCGCACGGCGCGGCGGTACGCGTCCTTGTTGACGTAGTACGACATGCGCTCCAGGCCCAGGTACTTGTAGCCGCCGGTGAGGTCGGGCCACGGCTCGCCCGAGACGCGGGCGCGGAACGCGGCGGCGCGCTCGGGGTGGCGTTCAACGGCCGCGAGGTACGCGGCGATGAGCTCGGCCTGCTCGTAGCGGCCCTGCCAGCCGATGCCGGAGGCCTCGATCATGCCCATGACGTACAGCCCGTTGAACGAGGGCGTGAAGACGTTGAGGAACAGCTTCGGCGCCATGCCGCGCCAGTTCAGGGCGGTGCGGTCGACGAACGGGTAGTCGAGCTTGTAGCCGGTCGCCAGCAGCACGGTGTCGTACTCGGCCGAGGAGCCGTCGCGGAAGTGCACCGTGCGGCCGTCGAACCGGTCGATGTCGGGCATGATCCGCAGGTCGCCCTGCCCGAGGTGGTTCAGGATCAGGGTGTTGACGATCGGGTGCGACTCGTAGATCTTGTAGTCGGGCTTGGGGAACCCGAACCGCACCGGGTCGCCGGTGAACGCTCGCAGCACGCGGGAGTCGAGCGCCTGCTTGAGACGCGCCGGCAGCGGCCGTCCCTGGTTGAGCGTGTCGGACGGCTTGCCGAACAGATAGCGCGGCACGAAGTAGTAGCCGCGGCGCACGCTCATGTCGACGGAGGCGGCGTGGTGGACGGCGTCCACGGCGATGTCGCAGCCCGAGTTGCCGGCGCCGATGATCAGCACGCGCTTGCCGGCGAGCTGCGCGGCCGACTTGTAGGCGCTGGTGTGCAGCAGCTCACCGGTGAACTCGCCGCGGAACTGCGGGACATTGGGCTCGGCGAGCGTGCCGTTGGCGAGGATGACACCGCCGTAGCGCGTGCTCACGGGCCCGGTCGGGGCGTCGGCGTGCAGCATCCATCCGCCTCCGTCTGCGGGCTCGAGGGAAGTGACCTTCGTCTCGAAGCGGAAGCGTTCGGTCAGACCGAAGCGGTCGGCGAAGTCGCGGAAGTACCGGATCAGCTCGCGGTGGCTCGGGTAGTCGGCCGTGGAGTCCATCGGAAACTCGGCGAACTCGGTCGTCGTGCGCGACGAGATGAGGTGCGCCGACTCGTACATGGTCGAGCGCGGGTTCTCGATGTCCCACAGTCCGCCGACGCCGCGCGAGGCCTCGTACCCGTCGAATTCGATGCCCGCGCGCTGCAGGGCGCGGGCGGCCGACAGCCCCGACGGCCCCGCGCCGATGACGGCATACCTGGTCATTGCTTCCTCACGTCCTTCGCACTCCATCGTGTCGGCGCGCCGACAGAACATTAAGCGTTAGTCGGCATTAACCGAAATCCCCGCCCCGCTCCTCGTTGACTTGCCCTATATGTACGCGACACGCGGGCGTGTCGCGTACATATAGGGCAAGTCAACCTTGAGAGAAGAGTGCCAGGATGCCGCGCACGAGCACCACCGTCGCGCCCGCCCACGCGATCACGAGCATCGCGCCGCGGGCGATGCGCGGCGACACGTTGCGCGAGAGCACCGTGCCGATCGCGATGCCCGCGATCGTGGCCACCACGAGCGTGCCCACGTCCTCGATCGGCGAGACCGGCAGGCCGCGCAGCGCCACCGTCGCGATGCCGAACGCGATGAAGATGAGCTGTGCGCTCGCCGCGAAGCTGCGCTGCGGCCAGCGGTCGCCGACGGCGTATGCCGCGAGCGGCGGACCGGCCAGCCCGCTCGCGACGTTCATGAAACCGGCCGTCGCGCCGGCCGCGACGGCGCCGCGCTTGCCGGTGAGCGAGGCCGACAACGCGGGGACGCGCCCGGCGAGCAGGGTGAAGTACGCCATCACAGCGATGAGGATCAGCAGCGCCGCGTCGGGCAGCAGGCGCACGATCAGCGCGCCGAACGGGGCGGCGATCAGGCCGGGCCAGATGAGCCACCACGAGCGGCGCCAGTCGATGTGCCGCCACACCAGCGGGATCGCCGCGAGCGATGCGACGAGCGCGAGCAGCACCGCGAGCGTCACGCCCTCGACGGGGCCGTAGAGCAGGACGATCGGGCCGACCAGCACGAGCACGAACCCGAGCCCGGTGATGCGCTGGATGATCGCGGCGACGAACGCCGCGATGCCCGCGAGGATGACAGTCACGGGGTTCCAGTCTAGGCGGCAGAGGTGCTGGGACCGTTCGTCAGCCGGTGGCCGTCAACGCGAACGAGCCGACGAGCTCGGTGAGCTGATCCCGCATGTCGTCGTCGGCGATCGTGGGGGTGCCGTCGCCGGGTTGCGGACCGTAGTCGCCGAACGACGAGTGGCTCGCGCCGTCGATCTCGTGCAGCGCTGCGTCGTCGGGGAGCAGGTGACGGGCGTCGGCGATCTTCTCGGGCGTCGACAGTCCGTCCTCACTGCCGGAGACGCTGATGACGGGAAGGCCCGAGTCCGACAGGTCGTTCGCGCAGTACGACCCGAACAGGGCCAGACCGTCGGCGTCGGTCGCCAGCTGGCACGCCCGCACGCCGCCGAGCGAGTGCCCGCCGACGAGCCACCGGTCGATCCCGGGCGCGAGGTCGGTGAACGTGGAGAGGGGGCGCAGGTCGAAGAACGCGAGGTTCAGCCACGGCTTGGTGATGACGACCGTGATGCCGTCGTCGGCGACGAGACCGGACATCTTGTACGCGTACGCCCACGGGTCGACCTTCGCGCCGGGGATGTAGACGAGACCCACGTCGGCGGAGTCGCCCGCCGGCGCCAGCACGATGCCCGCGTCGGTGTCGGTGATCTCGATCGCCGGATTCTCGCGCACCTCGGCGAGTGGCTCGGGCTCGGCCGCCATCACCCCGACCTGGCTCCAGATCACCGTCCCGACGACCGCGAGCACGATGAGCGCGCCGAGCGATCCGAGGATCCACCACAGCACGCGCAGGCCGCGCCGCTTCGGACGCGGGGAGGAAGCGGGTTCGGGGGCGGGCGCGTCGGCGGTCACACGTCGAGCGTAGCCACGCCTGACCGCCGAGTCCCGCTTCTCGATGTCACACCCCGAGCTCCGACTGCCGGGCGGCGACCACCGCCTCGATCCGGGGGAAGAGGGGATGCCCGGGTTCCAGGCCCGTGACGGAGGCGGTGAAGGTCGCGGCATCCTGCTCCCGCAGCATGCGCTGCAGATCGACCGACTGGGCGTCCTCGGTGTCGTCGAACGCGAGGGCCGCGCCCATCGCGCCCACCAGTGCGTCGACGGGGAGACCGCGTTCGGCGGCTTCGGCAGCGGGACCCACGAAGCGCTCGTGGCGCGACAGCTTGCGCAGCGGCTGCCGTCCCACGCGCCACACCGTGTCGGGCAGGGCGGCGTTGCGGAACCGGCGCAGGATCGTGGCGCGGTAGTCGGCGAGCGACGCCGGGTCGAGCCCGTGCTTGGCCGCCAGCAGCGCCGAGGTCTCTTCGAGCGCTGCCGTCACGCGGCCCGCGATCGCCTCGTCCGCGAGCGCAGCGGCGATCGTGTCGACACCCGCCTGCGCGCCGAAGTACGCGGTCGTGGCGTGACCGGTGTTGACCGTGAAGAGCTTGCGCTCGATGTACGGCGCCAGGTCGTCGACGAAGTGCGCGGCCGGGATGCGGGGCGGGTCGTCGCCGAACGGCGGGCGCTCGATGGCCCACTCGAAGAACGGCTCCACGGTCACGTCCACCCCGGCGTCAGCAGGCTGAGCCGGGACGATGCGGTCGACGGCGGTGTTGGCGAACACCGCACGCCCCGCGAGGGCGTCCCAGGCCTCGCCCGCCTTCGCCTTGATCTCGTCGCGCAGCAGGTCGGTGGCGTTGATCGCGTTCTCGCAGGCCATGATCTGCAGCGGCGGGCTCGACGGGTCGCGCAGCGCGAGCCCCGACATGATGAGGGGCGCCACGAACTTCAGCACGGTGGGCCCGACGGCGGTGGTCACGACGTTGGCGCCCGCGATCTCGTCGATGACGGCATCCGGATTCTCGGCGCTGTTGAGCGCGCGGAACCCGGTGACCACGGTGTCGCGGCCGCCCTCGCCCACCTCGTGGACCGTGTACTCGTCGACGGCGTTGATCGCGTCGACGAGCGGTGCCGCGACGTCCGAGAACACCAGTTCGTACCCGCCCTGGTGCAGCAGCAGCCCGACGAATCCGCGACCGATGTTGCCGGCGCCGAAGTGGACCGCCTTCATCAGACGCCCGCCGCCGACACGAGCCCGAACAGCTCCTCGGGAGTCTGCGCCGTCTTCAGGCGCGCGACGTCGTCCTCGTCCGAGAACAGGATCGCGATCTGCGACAGGATCTCCAGGTGCTCGTCGCCCTTGCCGGCGATGCCGACCACGAACGTCACCGGGTTGCCGTCCCAGTCGACGCCGCCGTCGTAGCGCACCACCGACAGCGCGGACTCGAGGATCTCGCCCTTGGTCTCGTTCGTGCCGTGCGGGATCGCGAGCTCGTTGCCCATGTACGTCGACACGGTCTCCTCGCGCTGCAGCATCGCGTCGTAGTACGCGCCGGTCACGGCGCCCACCGCCTGCAGGATGTCGGCGGCCTCCTTCATCGCCTCCCCCTTCGTCGCCGCGCCGGAGTGGATGCGCACCTGACCGATGCTCAGAACCTCGCGTGCCATGTTCTCGCCCTTCTCGTGTTGATCGGAGATGAATGGATGCCGCAGCCCGGCGTGTCAGCATCCGCAGAGGCGATGGGGCCGGGGGCCTCGCGCCCGCCCGGCCCCACCGCGGTCTCTGCTACGACCCGTCCTCGTGCTGGCCACGGACGAGGTCCACGACCTCGTCGTACCGGGGCGAGTTCATGAAGTTGTCCACCGACACGTGCACCGCGTCGGGGGTCTTCTGCCGAGCCCGGTCGGTCAGCTGGTTCTGGGTGATGACGAGATCTGCCGACGAGTCCAATGCCGCGATCGCCTTGTTGACGACCGTGACGTCCTCGATGCCCGCCTTCTTGATCTTGTTGCGCAGCACGCTCGCGCCCATGGCCGACGACCCCATGCCCGCGTCGCACGCGAACACGATGCTGCGGATCGGCTTCTCGGTCATGGTGGCCGCCTCCACGCCGCCGCCGGCCGCGGTCGCCGCGCCGCCGCGCAGGCCCGAGAGCGCGTCGGACGACTTGCCCTTGGCCGCCTCGGTCTGCGTGATCGCCGCACCGAACGCGTCATCGGTCGTCGCCATCGCTTCCAGGTCACGCTTGCGCGAGGCTCGGAGGATCACCCACGAGACGAGGAAGGTCACGGTAGCGGCGAGCACCACCGACAACAGGACCGCGAAGTACGAGTTGTTGGCCACCTGCGCGATCACCGCGATGATGCTTCCGGGAGCGGCGGGTGCTCGCAGCGCACCGCCGAGGAGCATGTTCGTCGTCACACCCGTCATGCCGCCTGCGATGAGCGCGAGGATCAGCATCGGCTTCATCAGCGCGTAGGGGAAGTACACCTCGTGGATGCCGCCGAAGAACTGGATCACGGCTGCGCCCGGGGCGGAGGCGCGCGCGGCGCCGATCCCGAAGAAGGTGAACGCCAGGAGCAGACCGACACCCGGCCCGGGGTTCGCCTCGAGCAGGAACAGGATCGAGCCCTGTCCGGTGTCGGCAGCCTCGGCGATGCCGAGCGGCGTGAGCACGCCGTGGTTGATGGCGTTGTTGAGGAAGAACACCTTCGCGGGCTCGATCACGATGCTCGTCAGCGGCAGCAGATTCGTCTCGACCAGCCAGTGCACCGCGTTGCCGAGCGCCTGCATGATCCCGTTCACGATCCACGCGATCGGGTAGAAGCCGACGATCGCCATGACGAAGCCCCAGATGCCCGCCGAGAACATGTTCACGAGCATCTCGAAGCCGGCCTTGACCTTGCCCTCCCACAGGCTGTCGAGCCACTTCATCGTGTACGCCGCGAGCGGTGCCATGATCATCGCGCCGATGAACATGTGCACCTGGCCGAGCGGCGCGTCGCCCTCGGGCAGCGTCGCGTTGAAGTTCGCGACGAGGAGGTCCGATCCTGCGATCGCGCCCATCGTGCCGATCGTCGCGACGACGCCGCCGCGCACGCCGTAGACGATGTTGCCGCCGGTGTAGGCGATGATGAGCGGCAGCAGATAGTGGATGAACGGACCGACGATCGTCGCAAGGTCGGCGTTGGGGGTCCAACCCACGTCGATGAAGAACGCCGTGAAGATGCCCCACGCGATCAGCGCGGGGATGTTCGGCATGATCATGCCGGACAGGTACGTGCCGAAGCGCTGGACTCCGACTCGCGCCTTGCTGCCGCCCGTGGTGGGCGTTGACGCCGTTGTCATTGCTGTTCTCCTTGATTCTCGGGTGGGAGGGTGGGCTATGCCTGTGCCGCGGCCGCCTGGGCGGCGGTGCGGGCGGATGCCGCGTCGGACGCGGCGAGGGCGGCCGAGGCGATGGTGCGTGCCTGGTCGAGGGAGTGCTGCAGCAGGGTGGCCCGCACATCGGCCAGTGCCGTCGGTGCCATCGACAGCGAGGTGGCGCCGAGGCCGACGAGCACGACGGCCAGCAGCGGATCGGCCGCCGCCTCGCCGCAGATGCCGACCGGCTTGCCGTTCGCGCGGCCGGCGTCGCCGACCTCGCGGATGAGGCGCAGCACCGCGGGATGCCACGGGTCCTGGAATCCGGCGACCGAGCCGAGCAGCCGGTCGGCAGCCATCGTGTACTGCGTGAGGTCGTTCGTGCCGATCGACGCGAAGTCCGCGTGGGTGAGCACACGGTCGGCGAGCAGCGCCGACGACGGCACCTCCACCATCACGCCAGCGGTCTTGATGCCGTAGTCCCGGGCGAGGTCGACGAAGTACTTCGTCTCTTCGACCGTGGCCACCATCGGGGCCATGACCCACAGGTCCGCGTCGGTGGCGGCATCCGCTTCGGCGAGGGCGGTGAGCTGCTCGCGCAGGATGTCTTCGCTGGCACGCAGGGCGCGGATGCCGCGCAGGCCGAGCGCCGGATTCTCTTCGTGCGCGTCGTTGAGGAAGGCCAGCGGCTTGTCGGCGCCCGCGTCGAGCACGCGCACCACGACCTTCTTGCCGGGGAAGGCGGCCAGGAGCTTTGTGTACGCCTCGCGCTGCTGCTCGACCGTGGGTGCCTGGTTCGCGCTCAGGAACAGGAACTCGGTGCGGAACAGCCCGACACCCTCCGCCCCGAGCGCCACCGCCTCCGCGGCGGCGTCGGCGTTGCCGAGGTTCGCCAGCAGCGGGATCGCGGTGCCGTCGGCGAGAGCGCCGTCGGTGATGGGAGCGGATGCCGCGGCCGCACGATCTGCGGCACGGTGGCCTGCGCGCGCGAGCTCGTCGGCGGTGGGGTCGGTGGTCACGACGCCGGCGGCGGCATCCACGATCACCGTCTCGCCGTCGCGCAGGCCCGTGGCCTCGACGGCGCCGACGATCGCGACGATCGACTTCTCGCGGGCCAGGATCGCGGTATGAGAGGTGGGACCGCCCTCGGTGGTCACGAGCGCGAGCACCTTGTCGAGGTCCAGGAGCGCCGTGTCGGCGGGGGCGAGGTCCTTCGCGACGAGCACGAACGGATGCCCCGGGTCGGGCACGCCGGGAGCCGGCACGCCGCGCAGCCGGGCGATGACACGCTGTGCGACGTCGTCCAGGTCGGCCGCGCGCTCGCCGAGGTAGCCGCCGAGCGCCGTGAGCTGGTCGCGGAACGACGCGAACGCGTCGAACACCGCGAACTCGCCGGTGCGGCCCTGCACGATGCGGGCGTTCACCTCGTCGGCGAGGCTCGGGTCTTCGGCCATCATCGCCTGCGCCTCGAGCACCTCCTGCGCCGCGCCGCCGGCCTGCGCACCGCGCGATTCCAGCTCGCGGGCGACCGCGGCGACGGCGTCGGCGACGCGCGCCTTCTCTTCGTCGCCGGTCAGCGTGCTGGGTGCGTCGGAGGGCGCCGGAGCCGGCTCGGCCATGCGCGCGACGGGGCCCTGGGCGACGCCCAGCCCGATCCCCACGCCTCGCAGCTCTCGGGACACCAGGGATTCGCTCATGTTCAGGCCTCCGCGTCGTGGTCGGTCGTCAGCAGTTCGGTGAGCGTGTCGAGCAGGTTCTCCGCGCCGTCGCCCTCCACGCTGAGGGTGACGTAGTCGCCCTTCTCGACGCCCAGTGCGATGACGCCGAGGATGCTCGCGGCGTTCACCGGGCTCGCCGACCCTTTCGCGATCGTCACGGGCAGGCCGGAGTCCTTCGCCGCCTGGGCGAACAGCTTCGCAGGGCGGGCGTGCAGCCCGTGCGCGGATCCGATCCGGACGGTGCGGGAGACGGGTGGCATATCGGCGACCTCTCTGTCTGGCTTCTCTGTCGGTCAGTGCTGTTTGTCGGGTCAGTGCTGTCTGTCGGTCAGGGCCGCTCGCCTGTCACGAAGTGCCGCCCTCGGGCGCACTTGGTGACAGGGGAGCAGGGGAGGATGGTGGGACTGCCGCGGCCGGAAGCGGCCCCCCGGGGCTCCCGACCGCGGCGCGGACCAGCGCGAGCGTCCGCGTGCCGTCCCGATCGGTGAAGATGTCGGGCGGCAGCAGCACCACCGTCGTGCCCCGGCTTGCGGCATCCCGTTCGATGCGCTCGAGCGCATGAACCAGATGCGGTCCCACCAGGACCACGTCGGCGGAATCGAGGTCGATCGGAAGTGACGCCTCGGTGCCGGCGAAGGCGGCGTAATCCAGGCCCTGATCGTGGGCTGCGTGACGCACGCGCTGTGCGACGAAGGTGCTCGAGGCACCCGCTCCGCAGACCACCAGGATCCTCATCGATCCGCCTCCTTCGGTGCCATTCTTGTGAAAGCGCTGGGAGTCGACAACCAGTCCTTCTTCCGCAGGGGCGGAAGTTCTGCTTCGCGGTCGTCGAGCGAGCGAGGAACGAGCGAGACGAAACGCTCGGGCCGACGGTCGGCGCCGTCGTCGCAGCCGCGTGGTTGACTGGGCACGTGACCCGGGCCCGGCAAGATCGTGTGCTCGGACTGCTCGTGCGCGAGGGCGACTGGATGACGGCATCCGCTCTCGCCGATGCCCTCGGCGTGACGCCGCGCAGCATCCGGTCCTACGTCACTGCCGTCAACGCGCGCGTGACCGCCGGTGTCGCCATCGAGTCCGGGCCGCAGGGGTATCGCGCCGGCACAGAGGCGGCCGCCGCGCTGCGGGTGGAGTCCGACGCGGGCACGCCCCGCGACCGGCTGCACACGGTCGTGCGGGCGCTGCTGGACGCGCCCGAGGGCATCGACGTGTTCGAGACCGCCGACGCCCTGCACGTGTCGCCGGCGACCCTCGACGCCGATCTCGCGCGCGTGCGAGGACTGCTCGGCGGCACCGAGCTCACCCTCGAGCGCTCGGCCTCCCGCGCACGCCTGCGGGGCACCGAGGGTGCGCAGCGGCGACTGCTGTCCACCCTCGCGCATGACGAGATGGATGCCGGATCCTTCGACCTGTCGGCCCTCCGACGCACGCTCGGCGAGGGGTCGGTCGGTGCGCAGGCGTTCGGGCCCTTCAAGACCGAGCTGGTCGCGCGCCTGGGCGAGCTGGGCTGGTTCGTCAACGAGTTCGGGATCGCCGACGTCGTGATGCACATCGCGATCGCCGCCGACCGGGTCGCACACGACCGGCCGCTGGATGCCGCCGAGCCGGTCGGCGCGGGGGAGCGTCCCACCCAGACGCAGGTCGCCGAGATCATCGCCGACCTGTCCCAGCGCCACCTCGGGGTGCATCTGGGCACCGCCGACCTGCAGCACCTGTCGACCCTGGTGCTCACGAGGGTGGTCGCACCCGATCGCGGGGCGGCGGCATCCACTCTTCCGGGGCTCGATCCCGAGGTCGCGGGCGTCGTGCGCGAGGTCGTGACGGCTGCTGCGGACGAGTTCCTCGTCGACATCGCGCACGAGGACTTCGTCGCCCGCCTCGCCCTGCACGTGCAGAACCTGCTGCACCGGGCGCGCGAGCAGGCGTGGTCGCGCAACCCGCTGACCCGATCGCTCAAGTCGACCTATCCGATGATCTTCGAGGTCGCGGTGTTCATCGCGAGCCGGCTGCAGCAGCGGCTGGGCATCCCGCTGCCCGACGACGAGATCGCCTACATCGCGATGCACGTCGGCGGACGCCTCGAACGCAGCCGCCGGGCCGATCAGCTGCTCACCGCGACGATCGTGTGCCCGGGCTACTACGACCTGCACGAGCTGCTGCGCTCCAGTGTGGACCGCTCGCTCGGGCAGGCCATCGAGGTCGTCGGCGTCGAGACCCGCGTCGACCCGGACTGGGCCTCGATCGACACCGACCTCGTGCTCACCACGATCGACCCGCTGACACCGGCCGACCGGATCGTGCGGATCCAGCCGTTCCTCACCGACGCCGACGTCGAGCGGGTGCAGGCCGCGGCCGGCCGCATCCGCCGGTCACGCCGGCTGGCGCGCCTGCGCGGCGAGCTGGAGCGCTACTTCGAGCCGTCGGCGTTCGTACGCGGTCCGGGGCTCGGCGACGGCGGCGAAGAGGGAGTGATCCGTCACCTCGGCGGCCTGCTGCGTGCGCGCGGCGTCATCGACGAGACGTACATCGACCGCACCATCGAGCGCGAGCGGCTGTCGTCGACGGCGTTCACCGACGCCCTGGCCGTGCCGCACGCCCTCGAGATGACGGCATCCCGCACCGCCATCGCCATCGGGATCGCCGACCCCTCCATCCCGTGGGGCGACGGCCGCGTGCAGGTCGTGGCGCTGGTGGCGTTCTCCGAGAGCGACCGCGAGGCCTTCCAGACGGTGTTCGAGCAGTTCGTCGAGGTGTTCAGCGAGCGCGACAGCGTGCAGCGCATCGTGCGCCGCGGCACCGACTTCAACGCCTTCCTCGACGAGCTCGTGGCCGTCGTCGACGGCTGAGACTCCGGCACACGGCATCCGCTCTCGCCCGGATCAGGGGATCTGGCGGATTCAGGTTGTTCTGTCGCTGTTCGTCCTGACGTGGCCGGATCCCCTGATTTCGCAGGGCGAAGGGATGCCGCGTCCCGGGGCCGCCGGCATCCCGAACCCGCGCGGATCAGCGGCGGGCCAGGCGCTCCTGCAGACCCAGGCGGACCGCGGGCCACTCGTGGGGAAGGATCGAGAACACGACCGTGTCGCGCAGGGTGCCGTCGGGACCGAGTCGGGCGTTGCGCAGCACGCCGTCCTGCTTGGCGCCGAGCCGCGCGATCGCGGCACGCGACTGGCGGTTGTGCCAGTGGGTGCGCAGCTCCACCGCGATCGCGTCGCACGCGTCGAACGCGTGGCCCAGCAGCAGCAGCTTCGACGCCGTGTTGACGAATGTGCGCTGCGCGTCCACGCCGATCCAGGTGTGGCCGATCTCGACGTGGCGGTTGGGCTGGTCGATGTTGCAGAAGGTCGTCGCGCCCACGACGCGGCCGGTGTCGAGCCGGCGCACCGCCCACGGGTTCATGTGGCCCTCGTCGCGCCACGCGAGACGCGCGGCGATCATGTCGCCGATGCCCTCAGCGCGCGGCACCGACGTGTACCAGGTGTGCTCGAGGCCGACGGTCGCGGCGGCGAGATCGGCCTCGTGATCGGGAGAGAGTGGCTCGAGCCGGATGTAGGAGTTCTCAAGGGTCGCGGGGGCGGTGAGGAGCATGTTCCGAGCGTAGAACCGCGCGTGCAGCGACGTGGACGAGATGCGCAGGGTGACCAGCGCGCATCGAGCAGGGACGCGGATCTGCACCGGAGCCCGCCGACATACTTCGCAATTCTTCGCCCTCTCGGAGCTCCGTTCGCCGGCGCCCGCCTAGGCTCGAGCGTGCGTCCATTCGGGCGCATGCACAGCGAAGAGGACCCCGAAGCTCATGAAGACCCCGAAGCTCATGAAGACGAGACGGCGAGTGATCGCGCCCATCGCCCTGGCGCTGGCCGCGACCATCGGACTGGCCGCCTGCGGTCAGGGCGGCGCAGACCCCGAATCCAGCTCCGGCGAGAAGACCGGCGAGTTCACCTACGCGATCGCGAGCGACCCGACGTCGCTGAACCCGATCAACGTCAGCGACCGCTGGGGCCTCACCGCCACCAACATCGTGTATTCGCCGCTGGCCCGCGTCGAGGGTGACGGCACCGTCGTCAATGAGCTGGCGGAGTCGATCGAGCCCGCCGACGACGGTCTGTCGGTCACGGTGACCCTCAAGGAGGGCCTGAAGTGGTCCGACGGCGAGCCGCTCACGGCCGACGACGTCGTCTTCACCTACACGAACAAGGCCGTCCGCGACAACGGCAACGCCGACCTGTTGTGGGTGGGCGACCAGCCCGTCACCGCTGAGGCGACCGACGACCGCACCGTCGTGTTCCACCTGCCGAGCGTGAGCGCGGCGGCCCTCAGCAACATCGCGACCGAGACGTACATCATCCCCGAGCATGTCTACGGCGATGTCACCGACTTCTCGGTGACCGAGCTGGACCCGCTGGCGGTCGGCTCGGGCCCGTACAAGCTGACCGATTACCAGCGCGGCCAATACCTCACGTTCGAGGCCAACGAGAACTATTACGGCCCGGCGCCGAAGATCAAGAAGCTGACGCTGCGCATCGTGGCGGACGCCAACTCGACCAAGACCGCGCTGCAGACCGGTGAGGTCGACGCCTCGTTCGCCACACCCGACCAGATCACCGAGCTCGAGGGCGCGGGCCTGAACGTGTACCCGTACGCCGAGGGCCGCGTGGCCTATCTGGGTCTCAACGCTGCGAAGCTCACCGACCCGAAGGTGCGCCAGGCGATCTTCTTCGCCCTGAACCGCGACGACATCAACACCGCCGCGTTCCTGAGCGACGACTACTACGAGAACGCCTACACGATCCTGCCTCCGAGCAACGCGTTCGCGACCGAGGACGTCGAGAAGTACGAGCAGGACGCCGACAAGTCGGCCGCTCTCCTGGCGGAGGCCGGCGTCTCGGGCCTGTCGTTCACGCTGGCGTACGCCGGCGCCGACCCGTCGCAGACCACCGAGGCGACTCTGATCCAGGAGCAGCTGGGCAAGGCAGGCATCACGGTCGAGCTCGCGGGCGTCGAGCCCGCCGCGGTGTACGACGAGATCGAGAAGGGCGCCGACTCGAAGTACGACGCGTTCCTCGGCGGCTACATCATGGGTCAGGACCCCGATGCATACAGCCTGCTGTACCGCACCGGTGCCTCGGCGAACTACTTCTCGTACTCGAACCCGGCCACCGACGCACTGTTCGATCAGGGCGCCGTGGCGCTGGACCCCGAGGAGCGCAAGGCCGTCTACGCCGACCTGCAGGCGCAGATCGCCGATGACGCGGTCGTCTTCCCCCTCGCCGACAACCTGAAGATCCTCGCGGTCAACCCGCGGATCGGCGGCGTCGAAGACGCGAAGCTCGTTCCGATCTACACTCTGGAGAACTTCGGGCTTCTCACCGAGAAGTAAGGATCGGGTGGATGCCGGCGGCCGGGGTACGGCCGCCGGCATCCCTGTGATTCCGCTTCGCGGGATACCGCGGGGCGGAACCCGCTCGTCCGCCGGAAGGGAGAACGATGGCGGTCTACATCCTGCGCCGCCTGCTGCAGGTCGTCCCGATGCTGCTGCTGGTGACGTTCGTGGTGTTCCTGCTCGTGCACGCGGCGCCCTACGACGTCGTGGACTCGATCACGACGCCGCAGATGTCGGACGAGACGGTCGCGGCGATCCGCGAGCGCTACGGCCTCGACCAGCCGCTGCTCGTGCAGTACGGCCTGTGGCTCGGTCACGTGCTGCAGGGCGACCTCGGCTATTCGCTCGCCAGCCGCCACTCGATCGCCGAAGAGCTCGCCGTCCGCATCCCGAACACGATCGTGCTGGTGGCGCCCGCCTACGTCGTGGCCCTCGTCCTGGCGGTCGTGCTGGGCCTGCTGGCCGGATCGCGTCGCGGCAAGCTCGTCGACAAGGTCATCGACGGCCTCGCCGGCATCGGCATCGCGACGCCGTCGTTCTGGTTCGCGCTGCTGGTCATCTACGTGTTCGGCTACGTGCTGCGGTGGTTCCCGATCATCGGCATGCATGCGGTGGGCAAACAGGGTGATCCGCTGGACTTCCTGGCCCACTTCGTGATGCCGTTCCTGGTGCTGGTGGTGGCGTTCTTCCCGGAGCTCGCCCGCTATGTGCGGTCGGCGACGATCAGCCAGCTGTCGCAGGACTACGTCCTCGTCCAGCGCGGCTTCGGCGCGTCGGGCGGGCACATCCTGTCGCGCCATGTGAGCCGCAACGTCATGCTGCCGATCATCACGCAGCTGGGCCTGGCGCTGCCGATCCTGGTGACCGGTGCGATCGTCACCGAGTCGATCTTCGGCTGGCCCGGTGTCGGCCCCTACTTCCTCACCGCGACGCGGAGCCTCGACTACCCCGTCATCCTCGCGGTGCTGCTGCTGTCGGCGGTGCTCGTGATCATCGGCAACCTGATCGCCGACATCCTGTACGTCCTCGTGGATCCGCGCATCCGGATCGGAGCGGGCTCATGACCTCGGTACCCGATGTGGCGGCCACGCTCGACGCGAGCACGCTCGTCCACCGCACGCGGTCGTTCCGCTCGGTGTCGGCGATCCTCGCGATCGTGTTCCTCGTGCTGGTCGCGCTCGTCTCGCTGCTGGCGCCGCTGCTGCCGCTCGACCCGTCGAGCACCGACCTCGCCGCGCGCTGGCAGCCGCCGAGCGCAGAGCACTGGTTCGGCACCGATGAGCTGGGTCGCGACTACTTCGCGCGCGTCGTCTACGGCGGCCGCATCTCGCTCACGGTCGGCATCCTGGCGATGGCGGCGGCGACCGCGATCGGCGTGGTCGTCGGCCTCGTCGCAGGCTACGCGGGCGGTCGCCTGGACGACCTGCTGATGAGGTTCGTCGACTTCCTGTCGTCGATCCCGTGGATGGTGCTCGTCATCGTCGTGAGCGTGTTCCTCAAGCCCGGCCTGTGGACGATCATCTTCGTGATCGGGGCATTCTCGTGGATGTCGACGGCGCGACTCGTGCGTGCCGAGACCCTGTCGCTGCGCGAACGCCCGTACGTGGGCTACGCCCGCTACATCGGCGTACGACGGGTGCTCGTGGTGGGCAGGCATGTGCTGCCCGACGCCGCCCCGACGATCATCGTCGCCGCGACGGCGAGCATCTCGAACGCGATCCTCACCGAGTCGGCGCTGAGCTTCCTGGGCCTGGGCATCCAGCCCCCGATGGCCTCCTGGGGCAGCCTGCTGGAGACCGCGCAGGGGAGCCTGCAGGCAGCGCCGTACCTGGCTCTGATCCCCGGGATCCTGATCCTCCTCACGGTGCTGTCGTTCAACGTGCTGGGTGACGCGCTGCGTCAGTCGGTCAGCGAAGGAGGTGCGTGATGGCGGATGCCGTCACCCCGGGCCCGATCGACGCCCCCACGGACCTGGCGCCCGGTGATGTGCTGCTGAGCGTGGACGGCCTGACCGTCGACCTCCCCGGCCGCACCGGCGGGCGCGTGCGCGTGCTCGAGGACGTGTCGTTCCAGGTGCCGCGCGGTCGCGTGGTCGGCATCGTGGGGGAGTCCGGCTCCGGCAAGACGATGCTGCTGCGCTCGCTCCTGGACCTGCTGCCGGAGGGCGCCGACCGCACGTGGAACCGCGTCCTGCTCGACGGCGCTGACATCACCTCCGAACTGCCGCGCCGGCGGCTGCCGGCGGCGATGGTGTTCCAGGATCCGATGACCTCGTTCAACCCGCTCGTGCGCATCGGCGCGCATCTCACCGAGGTCGCGCAGCGCTTCCAGCGCGTCGGCCGTCGCCAGGCCACCGCGCTGGCCCGCGAGGCACTCGCCGCGGTGCGCATCCCCGATCCCGACCGTGTGCTGACGCGGTACCCGCACGAGCTGTCGGGCGGCATGCGCCAGCGCGCGATGATCGCGATGGCGCTGCTCGCGCGCCCCGAGCTGCTGCTGGCCGACGAGCCGACGACGGCGCTGGATGCCACGATCCAGGCGCAGATCCTCGCCCTCCTGCGGACGCTGCAGGCCGAGCGCGCGCTCACGGTGCTCATCGTCACGCACGACCTGGGCGTCGTGGCGGCAGTGTGCGACGACGTGCTGGTGATGAAGGACGGCCGCATCGTCGAGGCGGGATCGGTGGATCGGGTGTTCGCCGAGCCGCGGCATCCCTACACCCGGACGCTGCTCGCCGCGGCGCCCGCCGCACCCGACGAGCCGGAGCCCGGCGAGGCCGCCGAGGGAGGGGACGCATGAGCGTGCAGACCGAGGAGCTCGTCCGCGTCGACGGGCTCGTGAAGACCTTCCCGCTGCGCAACGCATGGGGCCGCAAGACAGGCACGGTGCAGGCGGTCGACGGCATCGACCTGACGATCCGACGCGGCGAGACGCTGGCCTTGGTCGGCGAGTCGGGCAGCGGCAAGTCGACGCTCGGCCGCTGCATCCTGCAGATGGAGGAGCCCACCGCCGGCACCGTCACGTACGACGGCGTCGATCTCACGGCGTTGCCCCGCAGTGAGCGGGCGGCGCACCACCGGTCTATGCAGGTGATCTTCCAGGACCCGTTCTCGTCGCTGAACCCGCACCGCACGGCGCTGCAGAACGTGCTCGAGCCGCTGACGGTGCTCGCGCCGGGCGACGACGTCCGCGAGCGTGCGATCGAGGCGCTGGCCGCCGTGGGGATCGAGGGGGATGCCGTCCACCGGCGCCCGCGCGCGTTCTCGGGCGGGCAGCGCCAGCGCATCGTGATCGCCCGGGCGATCGCTGTGCGCCCTGGTTTCGTGGTGTGCGACGAGCCGCTGTCGGCCCTCGACATGTCGATCCAGGCGCAGGTGACCGACCTGCTGCTGCGGCTGCAGCGCGATCTGGACCTCACCTACCTGTTCATCACGCACGATCTGTCGGTGGTGCGCGAGATCGCGACCCGCACGGCGGTCATGAACCGCGGGCGCATCGTCGAACTCGGACCGACCGCCGAGGTGTTCGCCTCGCCGCAGCACGCGTACACGCGGCACCTGCTGGATGCCGCGCTCACCGCCGATCCGGTGCGCGCCCGCGCGCGCCTGGAGCGCATCTCGGCGCGCCCCGAGCCGATCGGCCTCGAGCCCGACGGCACGTCTCTCGTCGAGGTGTCGCCCGGTCACGTCGTGCTGCGCTGACCAGCCCGCTGCCGCCGGTCGTCGAGCCAGCTGAACCATCCGACAGACTGGGCGACCTCGTGCCAGACCGCCGTTTCGTCTTCGGGCGCCAGAGCGCCCTTCGCGGGGCGACCACCGGCCGTTGAGCGAGCGAGGTACGAGCGAGACGAAACGCCTCGACCGCACGAGGAGCACCGGACGCGGCCGGGTACGAGCAGCGCCTCGCCCTCGCCGCCGTCTCGCTCGCAGACCTCTGGCGCTGACACGGCGCCGCGCGGAGCCTCGGGGCGCGGGGGCCAGCCGCGGCTCGCGGCATCCCGTCGTCTCAGCCCTTCCGGCGGGCGGTTCAGCCTCCGTACTCGGCGAGCAGCGCGCGGGCGCCGTCGGCGAGGGCCGCGATGCGCGCCGCCGCGTCGTCGCGCGAGTCGCCGCGCACGTCGAGGTACAGCTTGAGCTTCGGCTCGGTGCCGCTGGGCCGCACGATCACGCGCGATCCGTCGGCGAGCCACAGACGCAGCACGTCGCCGGGGGGCAGGTCGTCGAAGCCGTCGGCGAGGTCGTCGATGCGATCGACCGCGACGCCCGCGACGGATTCGGGATGCCGGTCCCGTAGCGCCGCCATGATCCGTCCGATCTGCGACACGTCGTCGACGCGGATCGACACCTGGTCGCTCGCGAAGGCGCCGAACAGCTCGTCGAACTCGGCGAGCAGGTCGCCGAGTGTCGCGCCGCTCCCGCGCGCCTCGCCCACCATGCCGAGGATCGCGACGGCGGCGGAGATACCGTCCTTGTCGCGCACCGTGTCGGGGTTGACGAGGTAGCCGAGGGCCTCTTCGAAGCCGAAGGCGATGCCGGGGGCGCGCGAGATCCACTTGAAGCCGGTGAGCGTCGTGTGGAACCCCAGGCCGTAGTGCTCGGCGACCGCCTGCAGTCCGGGCGACGACACGAGCGAGCACGCGAGCGAGGCGCCGGACGTGTCGCCCTTCTCGGCAACGAGGCGCGCGGCGCGCCAGCCCAGCAGCAGACCGATCTCGTTGCCGCTCAGCCGGCGCCAGCCGCCCTCGGCGGCCCCGTCGGGGATCGCGACCGCGAGCCGGTCGGCGTCGGGGTCGTTCGCGATCACGAGGTCGGCCCCGGCCTCGCGTGCCGCTTCGAAGGCGAGATCCATCGCGCCCGGCTCTTCGGGGTTGGGGAAGGCGACGGTGGGGAACGATCCGTCGGGCTCGAGCTGCGCCGTGACCGGCACCGGCTCGGGGTAGCCCGCCGTCGTGAGGATGCGCGAGAGCGTCTGCCAGCCCACGCCGTGCATGGCGGTGTAGACCCAGGTGAGCCCCTGCGCGCCCGCGGGTGCGGGCGCGACCGCCGCCGTGGCCGCCACGTAGGCGTCGACGACCTCCTCGGTCGCGGTCTCGAAGCCGAGCGATCGCGGGATCGTCCCGATGTCGCCTTCTGCGGCCACGCGGTCGATGTGCGCGGCGATCTCGCCGTCGGCGGGCGGCACGATCTGCGACCCTTCGTCGGCCCCGCCGAGGTAGACCTTGTATCCGTTGTCGTCGGGCGGGTTGTGGCTGGCCGTCACCATCACGCCGGCCGCGGCGCGGAAGTGCCGCACCGCGAAGGCCAGCACCGGGGTCGGCAGCAGCCGTGGCAGCAGGATCGCCCGCAATCCCGCGCCGGCGAAGATCTCGGCCGAGTCTCGCGCGAACACGTCGGAGTTGCGGCGTCCGTCGTAGCCGATCACCACGATCGGCGCGTCGTCGAGGATGCCGGGCACCTCGGGGCCTTCGGCGGCCAGCGCGCCATCGGACGGGGTTTCGGTGAGCTCGGGCGCGGTCGGCTCGCCGTGCTCGGCAGGAGGCCCGTCGGCGGTCGGGCTGTCGATCGGCGACGACTCGCCGCCTTCGGCGCCGGCATCGGCGCCGGCCGGCGTGCCCTCGCCTGCCGCCTCGTCGCCTTCGGCCCCGGTCGGTGCATCGGTCATGGGCTGTGCAGCCTCGGCCGGCTCCGCATCCGCCGCATCGGCGTCGGCCGGCTCGGCATCCGCCGGCGCGGCATCCGCCGCATCGGCGTCGGCCGGCTCCGCATCCGCCGGATCGGCTTCGGCCGGCGCGACGACCTCGACGCGGTCAAGGGCGACCGTCTCGTCGAGCGCGGCCGGGGCCGCAGGCACGACGGCGCCCACGGGCTCTAGTCCCGCCTGCTCCCGCACGTAGGCGGCGAGACCTGCCGCGGCCTGCGCGACGAGCACGCGGTTCATGCGGTTGGTGCCGGCTCCCAGTGCGCCGCGGAGTCCTGCGGTGCCGAACGCCAGACGCGTCGAGAACCGGTCCGTCAGGTCGGCCTGCGCCGCGGCGTCGCCCGACTCCGCGGCCTCGATCACCGCGCGCAGCTCGGCTCGCGTCTGACCGTCGGGATCCTGTGCCAGCCAAGCCTGTGCGCGGGAGCGCACGGGGTCGTCGCCCGGGCCCGGGCCGGCGGCATCCTGCTCGCTCACATCGCGCCGATCACTCGGGCCAGCAGCGACGAGATCACCGGCTCGGCCTCGCGACCGGCATCGAGGACCTCCTGGTGGCTGAGTGGGGTGGTCTGGATGCCGGCGGCCATGTTCGTGATGAGCGAGAAGCCGAGGATCTCCATGCCCGCCTGCCGGGCGGCGATCGCCTCGAGCGCGGTCGACATGCCGACGATGTGGCCCCCGATTGTCTTGGCCATCTGCACCTCGGCGGGCGTCTCGTACTGGGGGCCGCGGAACTGGCAGTACACGCCCTCGTCGAGGCTCGGGTCGATCGAGCGGGCGAGGTCGCGCAGGCGCAGCGAGTACAGGTCCGTGAGGTCGATGAAGGTCGCGCCCTCCAGCGGCGAGTCGCCGGTGAGGTTGATGTGGTCGCTGATGAGCACCGGGCGGCCTGGGGTCCAGGTGTGCTTGATGCCGCCGGCACCGTTGGTGAGCACCATGGTGCGCGCGCCGGTCGCCGCGGCGGTGCGGACGCTGTGGACGACGCGGCGCACGCCGTAGCCCTCGTAGTAGTGCGTGCGCGCGCCGATGACGAGCACTCGGCGGCCCTTGGGTGTGACGACGCTGCGCAGCGTGCCCACGTGGCCCGCGAGGGCCGGCGCGCTGAAGCCCGTCACCTGCGTGGCGGGGAACGTCGCCGTCGTCTCGCCGAGCAGCTCCGCGGCCTTGCCCCAGCCGCTGCCGAGGGTGAGCGCGATGTCGTGGTGCTCGACGCCGGTGATGCGGGCGATGTCCTCCGCGGCGGCGGCGGCGACCGCGAACGGGTCGGCGGCGGGGTCGTCGAGAGGATTGCCGTTGGTGTCTGACATGACACCACTTTAGGAACCGGCGGGCGTGAGAGCCAGAACAGGCGTGAGCGGCGCATGCCCGGGAGTGTCGTCGCATGTCGTGCCGACGGCGTCAGGCAGGGGAGAATGGAAGTCATGTCGATCAGCTTCGAGACCACCCAGAGTGTCGCCATCCTCGGTGGCGGACCCGGCGGCTACGAAGCGGCGCTCGCCGCCGCCCAGCTCGGAGCCGAGGTGACCGTCGTCGAGCGGGCCGGAATCGGCGGCTCGGCCGTCATCACCGACGTCGTGCCCTCGAAGTCCCTCATCGCGACCGCCGACGCGGCCGTCGCGATCGCCGGCGCCGGCGACCTGGGCGTGCAGCTGTTCGCCAAGGGCAAGGACGGCAAGCCGCTCAAGCCCGAGATCGCGATCAACCTCAGCGCCGTCAACAAGCGCCTGCTCACCCTCGCCCGTCAGCAGTCCGACGACATGCGCGCGTCGCTCGCCGAAGCGGGCGTCCGCATCGTCTCCGGCCACGGCCGCCTCGAAGGCGACAACGCCGTGGTCGTCTCGACCGGGCCGGGCGGAACGGACTTCGACCGCATCGAGGCCGACACCCTCGTCGTGTCGGTGGGCGCGTCGCCCCGTGAGCTGGCCACCGCCAAGCCCGACGGCGAGCGCATCCTCACGTGGACGCAGCTGTACAACATGACGGCGCTGCCCGAGCATCTCATCGTCGTCGGCTCCGGCGTCACCGGCGCAGAGTTCGCCGGCGCGTACATGAACCTCGGCGCGAAGGTGACGCTCGTCTCCAGTCGCGACCAGGTGCTGCCCGGAGAGGACAAGGACGCGGCATCCGTCCTGGAACGCGTCTTCAAGCGTGGCGGCATGAAGCTGCTGTCGAAGTCCCGCGCCGACAAGGTCGAGAACACCGGCGACGGCGTCGTCGTGACGCTGTCGGACGGCCGCACCGTGGAGGGCAGCCACTGCCTCATGGCGGTCGGCTCGATCCCCAACACGCGCGGCATCGGGCTGGAGGAGGCCGGCGTGCAGATGACCGAGTCGGGCCACATCCAGGTCAACCGCGTCGCCCGCACCTCGGTGCCCAACATCTACGCCGCCGGCGACTGCACCACCTTCGTGCCGCTCGCGTCGGTCGCCTCGATGCAGGGCCGGACGGCGGTGTTCCACGCGCTCGGTGACGTCGTGATCCCGCTGGAGCGCCGCCGCATCACGTCCAACATCTTCACCGCACCCGAGATCGCCACGGTCGGCTGGCAGGAGAAGGACATCGAGGACGGCCACATCAACGGCGTCGTCCACAAGCTGCCGCTCGCGTCCAACCCGCGCGCCAAGATGATGGGCATCAAGGACGGCTTCGTGAAGCTCATCGCCCGCGAGGGCAGCGGCACGATGATCGGCGGCGTCATCGTCGGGCCCCGCGCGTCCGAGCTCATCTACCCGATCGCGATCGCCGTCGAGCGGCGTCTGACCGTCGACCAGGTCTCGCGCGTGTTCGCCGTGTACCCGTCGCTGACGGGCAGCATCACCGACGCCGCGCGTGCGATGCACGTCGTCGACCACAACATCTTCGGCGGCTGAGTCCGTCGCAGGTTCCTGACCCTGTCGTAGGTCCCTGAGCCTGTCGAAGGTCCCTGAGCCTGTCGAAGGGTGGATGCCGGGCGCCCGGCATCCACTCGTCCTCGGTCATTCCCGCTCTGTGTGGGCAGTCCAGAGCGCGTCAGGGCCGCGTCGCGAAGGCGCGTCGGTATGCGCTGGGCGAGATGCTGAGGTGGCGCTGGAAGGTGGCGCGGAACGCGGCCGGGCTGCCCAATCCGGTGCGGTGCCCGATCGCGTCGACCGTGTCGTCGGTGCGCTCCAGGAGCTCCCGCGCCGCGTCCAGGCGGGCGAGTGTGAGCCACATGTGCGGCGGCGTGCCCGTTGCGTCGGTGAAGCGCCGGATGAACGTCCGGCGGGACATGTGCACGGAGCCCGCCATCTCGTCCACCGTGCGGCGCTCGCCGAGGCTCTCGAGCATGCGTCCGCAGAGTGCGGCGATCGCGTCGTCGTCGGCGCGCGGGGTGAGCTGGTCGTTGTACGCGGATTGGTTCCCGAGCCGCCGCGGTGACGCCACCAGCGCTCGGGCGCGCGTGTTCGCGGCCGCGGCCCCCTGGTCGCTCCGCACCAGGTGCAGGCAGAGGTCGACGCCGGCGAGCACACCGGCCGACGTCAGGACGTCACCGTCGTCGACGTACAGCAGTGAGGGCTGCACGCGGACGGACGGATACCGCGACCGCAGGTCGTTGATCGCCTGCCAATGGGTGGTGGCCGGACGACGATCCAGCAGACCGGCGGCCGCCAATGCGAAAGCGCCCGTGCAGATCGACGCGATGCGCGTCCCCCGTGCGTGTGCATCGCGGAGTGCGCGGAGCACGGCGTCCGACGGCACCCGGCCCCAGTCGGCGTACCCGGGCACCACGACCGTGTCGGCCGCCGTCATCGCGGTGAGGGGGGCGAGACCGTCGAAGCCGACTCCGGCGGCCGCGACGACCGCGTTCTCGCCCACGGCCACCACCTCGTAGTCGGGGGCGGTGAATGTCTGGATCGGGATCGCGACGTCCAGTGGCAGCGCGCCGGGGAGCACGAGGACGGCGACCCGATGCGTGTCACGCGACATGGCACGATTCTAGCGATCCATGCCATCCATGCCACTGTCGCGTCGACGGGCCCGTCCGTAGCGTGAGGGGATGCCGATCACCGAACGCATCCCCGTCGGGACGCTCGCCGAAGCCATTGTCGAGTTCGTCCACACCACCGAGCCCGCACCCATCGCCCACCACAGCCTCCGCACGTTCCTGTTCGCCGAGCTGATCGCGCAGGCCACTGGACTCGACCAGGATCCGGAGTACGACCGCGACGTGCTGTTCGCCGCCACGGCCATGCACGACCTCGGCCTGGGGGAGGGAGTGCCGGGCCGCGAGCGCTTCGAAGTCGAGGGCGCCGACCGCGCGGCCGAGCTGCTGCGCGCCCACGGCGTTGCGGAACCGACGGTGGACCGCGTGTGGGAGGCGATCGCGTTGCACTCGTCGGCGGGGATCGCGGAGCGGCGCGGCGTAATCGCATCGCTGACGCGCGCCGGCGTCGCCGCGGACCTCGGACGTCACCCCGACATCGTCGGCGACCACGAGGCGGCGATCCACGCCGCGCTCCCGCGTGAGGGCGCGGTGACGGCGATCGTGGATGCGGTGGTCGCGCACGCCGCGCGCTCAGCGGCGGCAGGGGCGCCGTACACGCTCGCCGGCGAACTGACGCGCGAACGCACCCAGGGTCTCACGCGCCTCGAGCTCTCGACCGTCGGCGTCCCGTGGACCCAGTGAACGACGGTCCGCGTCTGCCCGGCGCGGTTCGACGGCATCGCAGACCTCGGCTGAACACCCGGTGGCTGAGTGGATGCCGCGGGCCGCGGCATCCACTCGCTCACGAGATGGTGAGCAGCTGGTGGCCGGCAGACACCGTGGTGCCGGGGTCCGCGTTGATGGCGCCGATGACGCCGTCCTTGTGAGCCTGGATGGGCTGCTCCATCTTCATCGCCTCCAGCACGACCACGAGGTCGCCCTTGACGACCTGCTGGCCCTCTTCGACGGCGATCTTCACGACGGTCGCCTGCATCGGGGACTTCACCGCGTCGCCCGAGGCGCCCGCGCTGACGGAGGGGGCGTGCGAGCGGCGCGACGGCGGCACGACGGTGGGGCGCCCGGACACGCCCGGAGCGGGGGCCACACGGTCGGGGAGGCTCACCTCGAGGCGCTTGCCGGCGACCTCGACGACCACCGTGTGACGCGCCTCGGCGGGCTTGGGTGACTCCAGCTCGCCGTCCCACGGAGCGATGTCGTTCACGAACTCGGTCTCGATCCAGCGCGTGAAGACGCCGAACACGCCGTCCTCGGCGGTGAATGCGGGGTCGCGCACGACCTTGCGGTGGAAGGGCAGCACGGTGGGAAGACCCGAGACCTCGAACTCGTCGAGCGCGCGACGCGAGCGCGCCAGCGCCTCGGCACGGTCGCGGCCGGTGACGATGATCTTCGCGAGCAGGGAATCGAAGGCGCCTGAGACGCTGTCACCCGCGGTCACGCCCGAGTCGAGACGGATGCCGGGACCGCCGAACGTCTTGAACACGTGGATCGGTCCGGGCTGAGGGAGGAACCCGCGACCGGGGTCCTCGCCGTTGATGCGGAACTCGATCGAGTGGCCGTCGGGCTGCGGGTCGTCGTAGCCGAGCTCCTCGCCCTCGGCGAGGCGGAACTGCTCGCGGACGAGGTCGATGCCGGTGACCTCTTCCGAGACGGGGTGCTCGACCTGCAGACGCGTGTTGACCTCTAGGAACGAGATCGTGCCGTCGGCGCCGATGAGGAACTCGCACGTCCCCGCGCCGACGTAGCCGACCTCCTTCAGGATCGCCTTGGACGCCGAGTAGAGGATGTCGTTCTGGGCGTCGGTCAGGAACGGCGCGGGCGCCTCTTCGACGAGCTTCTGGTGGCGCCGCTGCAGCGAGCAGTCGCGCGTCGAGACGACCACGACGTTGCCGGCGGCATCCGCGAGGCACTGTGTCTCGACGTGACGCGGCTTGTCGAGGTACTTCTCGACGAAGCACTCGCCGCGGCCGAAGGCGGTGATCGCCTCGCGCGTGGCGGACTCGAACAGCTCGGGCACCTCGTCGATCGTGCGGGCGACCTTGAGGCCGCGCCCGCCGCCGCCGTACGCGGCCTTGATCGCGATGGGGAGCCCGACGGTCTCGGCGAACGCCACGACCTCGTCGGCGCCGGCCACGGGGCCCGGGGTGCCAGGGGCGAGCGGTGCCCCCACCTTCTCGGCGACCGCACGCGCGGTCACCTTGTCGCCGA
>Ga0160453_100424_pt1 | contig 34016 bp, 30 predicted proteins | sample HID1971K_E6MG_FD_108228 | JGI IMG/M metagenome (GOLD analysis project Ga0160453, IMG submission 108228) | Enriched millipede-associated microbial communities from UW Madison campus, WI, USA - HID1971K_E6 MG | ecosystem: Host-associated > Arthropoda: Insects > Digestive system > Unclassified ...
GCGAGATGGCGTGCATGCGGTCGGGGGAGGTCTCAGGCATGGCGCTCCTCGGTCGACGCTGACGGGCTGTGGATCACGCTAGGCGATCGGGCAGGAATGGAGAAGCGAGCGGATGCCACGGCCCGTAGCGTGAGGGACATCAGGCGCCCAGCGCCCCGAGCGTGAAGGACATGGATCATGGCACAGAAGGCATCCGAGACCCTGTCGGATATCGAACGCGAGGCCGTCAAGCAGCGCGCGAAGGAGCTGCGCGAGCAGGCCAAGGCGGGCAAGAACCGCGAGGCCGGTCTGACGCAGATCCAGGAGGCGATCGACAAGCTCGACGGACTCGACAAGCAGATCGCGGAGGCGTTCCGCGAGCTCGTCTTCGACGTGGCGCCCGAGTTGATGCCGAGGACGTTCTACGGCTTCGTCGCCTTCGCGAACGCCGACGGCAAGATCGTGGTGTTCTACCAGCCGGCCAGCAAGTTCAAGACCCGGTACGGCACGATCAGCTTCGACGACCCGGCGCACCTCGACGACGGCGACGTCTGGCCGGTGAGCTACGCCGTCCTCGCGTGGAACGCCGAGATCGAGAAGAAGTTCCGCACGCTGGTGACGACCGCGGCTTCCTGACCCGCGCCGGCGGCGCTCAGCCGAAGAACTCCAGCGCCGCGTCGCGGAAGACGCGCGAACCCGGCGTGTTGAAGTGGTGCCGCCCCGGGATCTCGAGGAACGTGCCGTCCGGAGCCGTGGCGGCGAGCGCCCGCGACCGCTCCAGGATGGCGTCCTCGCTGCCGGTCGCGAACAGCACCGGCTGCCGCGGCGGCCGCTCCGGGTCGGGGTCGGCGTCGCCGAACCGCATACCCTCTGCCAGCGCGATGAGGGCGAGCAGGTCGTTGTCGTGCACGCGTTCGGCCAGGCGGATGTAGTTCTGCGTCACCATGTCGTCGACCGGGGTGCCGTGCTCGGCGTAGGCGCGCGCCTGCTCGATGCGGAGCCTGCCGAGCGGGCGTCCGTCCGGGATGCCGCCGAGCACGGCCCGCCCGACGTGCTCCGGCGCATCGACCGCGAGCTGCCAGCCGACGCGAGCGCCGAGCGAGTACCCCAGGTAGCGCACGTCGTCGACGAGGTAGGTGTCGAGCACGACCAGCAGGTCGCCCACGAACGCCGCCATCGAGTAGGCCTCCGCGTCGTGCGGCTTGTCGCTCAAGCCGTGTCCGCGCTGGTCGACGCCGATGACGCGGTAGCCGGCGCCCGTCAGCATGCGCACCCACCCGGTGTCGACCCAGTTGTCGCGGCAGCTGGAGGCGAAGCCGTGCACGCACAGCACCGTGTCGGCGTCGGGCTCCCCCCACGAATAGGTCGCGATCTGATGTCCCTCCGCCGACATGACGTAGCTCGGGTGTGGCATCTCGGTGCGCAGGATCGGCGCGACGGCATCCATGCCGCCCATTGTGCCCCCGGGAGCGACCGGGTGGATGCCGGTGGCCCCGGCATCCACCCGGTCCGGGTCCGACCGACGCGGTTACGACGCGACGGGCTGTTGCAGTTCGGTGACCCAGGTGGACTGCGGGCCGTCGGCCTGCAGGTAGACCTCACGGCAGGGGCCGGCGAACTCGGCGCCGTCGGCGACGACGGACTGCATGAACGCGCCCCAGGCTGCGCCGATGCCCGACATCTCGCCGCGGTAGGTCGTGACGGCCGCCCGCTCGACGGCGGGGAGGTCCACGACCTGCCACGCGTCGTTCTGGACGGCCTCGCCGTCGGCGATCCACGAGACCCACACGCGCAGGTCCTCGGTGCCGTCGATCGGCTCGTACCAGAAGATGCCGGGCTCGCGGTAGGCGACCCCTGACGCCTCGAGGGCGTCGTGCAGGCCCGGAAGCACCTGGTCGACGGCGCCGGGGACGTTGTCGCTCCCGGCGGCGACGGCCGACGCGGCGTAGACGGTGACGGGTTCGATGCGGCGGTATTCGACGGTGGTCATCTCTGTTTCTCCTTCGAGGTGGCGGAGCTGTTCGTCCAGACGCGCGAGGCGTGCGGTGTCGGCGGCGACACTGGCGACGAGGTCGACCCGACGACGTTCCAGCACGCGCCGGAGCGCGGCCTGCTCGTCGTCGGCGTGCAGCACGTCGAGGGCGTCGTCGAGCGGGCAGCCGAGGTCGCGCAGCTGCGAGATCCGCAGCAGCGGTGACAGCTGCTGCGGCGCGTAGCGGCGGTATCCGGTGCGCTCGTCGACGTCGGCGGGCACGAGCAGGCCGATCGCGTCGTAGTGCCGCAGCATCCGCACGCTGACGCGTCCGAGGGCGGCGAACTGTCCGATGGTGTACATAGTGAAGACCACGTTCGACGATGACACAGTGTGAGGGTCAAGGGAACAATGGGCGTCGCCGGTGCGGAGCATGCCAGAGTCGAAGGCGAGCACGCCGATCGAGAGGAAGCCGTGATCCGCCCGCCGTACGACGATTGGTTCCCCGACGCACCGATCGACGGCACCTACGGGTACGACCTCGCGGGGCTGCGCGCGGTCGCGCCGGTGCCCGCGCCGGCGGGCTTCGCCGATACCTGGCGGCGCTGGCGGCGCGAGAGCGCGGCGGTCGCCGCGCAGCCCGAGCTCACGCCGCTCGGTCGCAGCGGCGCTCACGACGTGTTCGAGGTCGCGTTCCGCACCGCGGACGGCCTGCGGCTGCGCGGTTGGTTCGGGATGCCGGCGGCCGGGCCCGCCCGCGTCGGCGTGGTGCACAGCCACGGGTACGGCGGCCGCGACGCGCCGGACTTCTCGCGCGTGCCCGCCGATGCGGCCGTGATCTTCCCCGTCGCGCGGGGGCTCGGCGCGCTCAACATCGAGGTCGGGGCGCCGTCGACGTCGGAGCGGCACGTGCTGCACGGCATCGACGACCCCGAGACTTACGCGATCGGCCGCTGCGCGATCGACCTCTGGACGGCGGGCGACGTGCTCGTCGAGGTCGCCGGCGACCTGCCCCTCTACCTCGTGGGCGAGAGCCTCGGCGGCGGCATCGGCGCCCTCGCGTTCCCGTGGGACGACCGCGTGATCGGCGCGACGCTGGTCGTGCCGAGCTTCGGCCAGTACGACATCCGGCTGCGGGTCCCGTGCGCGGGCAGCGGCGAGCCGCTGCGCCGGTACGTCGCCGCGCACGCCGAAGCACGTGAGGTGCTCCGGCTGTTCGACGCGTCGACAGCGGCGACCTTCGCCCGCGTGCCGGTCCGGGTCGAGGCGGCGCTGTGGGACGCGAACGTCCCGGCGCCCGGCCAGTTCGCGGTGGCCAACGCGATCGCGCGGGCGCAGGATGCCGGCACGGGCGCGCGGCTGGAGCTCGAGGTGCTGCCGGCCGGCCATGCGGAGTACCCCGGGATGCTGCGCGTGGTGGCCGCCGCCGCAGCGGCCACCCGGGCGCACATCGCCGCCAGCCTGGAGACGGTCGCAACCCGGTACTGACAGACTGCGGGTACACCTCCGTCGTGGCCGGGCAGGCACGGCGGGGAATCGCGTGGGGACGAAGGGAAGCACATGGCCGTCGACGGCACCCCCGGGGCAGGACTGACCAAGGAGCAGCTCGCGGAGGAGGTGACCCACCTCTCCACCCCGGATCTGCTGAAAACGCCGTTCGGAGACCTGGAGTTCTTCGACGGCGTGCCGCACGCGGACTCGGTGCAGTCGATCTACGACGCGCTCGACCTGCTCCGCGGCATCGACGCGTTCCTGACCGCCGTGCCGGGCGCCTCGCTCGTGGCGATGCGGCGGGGTCTGCGCTCAGCCGGCGTCGACGCACCCGACATCATCGGCTTCACCGACCCGCGTGCGAACTCCGCCAGCCTGTTCCTGACCCCCAACACCGAGACCACCTACGGCACGACGTTCCTCGACCTCAAGGCGTGGGGCCCGACCGTGATCGAGGCGCCGCCGCAGTCGCTGTGCGTCATCGACGACTTCTGGTTCCGCTACGTCACCGACATGGGCATCCCCGGTCCCGACAAGGGCGCCGGCGGAAAGTACCTGTTCCTCCCGCCCGACTACGACGGGGAGCGCCCCGACGGCTACTACACGTTCGAGTCGCCCACGTACGCGAACTGGGTCGTGCTGCGCACCCTGGGCGGCGTGCCCACGATGAAGCAGACCCGCATCTACCCGCTGGCAGAGGCCGACGCCCCGCGCGAGAACACGTTCCTGAACATCGCCGACGTGACGCAGAACACCGTGCACGCGAACGACTTCACGTTCTTCGAAGAGATCGCCCAGCTCGTCGCCGAGGAGCCCGTCTCGGCGCTCGACCCCGAGCGTGCCGGTACGTTGGCCGCCATCGGCATCGCGCACGGCACGCCCTTCGCGCCCGACGAGCGGTTGCGCGGCATCCTCGATGACGCCGCCCGCATCGGCGCGGCGATCGCCCGCGCCATCGTCTACAAGCCGCGCGACCCCGAGGCGTACTTGTGGGAAGGCAACTCGTGGAAGAACGGGTTCGTCGGCGGCAGCTACGAGTTCCTGCGGAACGGTGCCCGCAACCTCGACGCGCGCACGCAGTTCCACTACTTCGCGACCGTGATCACGCCGGCAATGGCGCACGCGCAGGTCGGGGCCGGCTCGGCCTATGCCTACACCGCGGAAGACGCCGACGGCCGCACGCTCGACGGCTCGCACACCTACTCGCTCCGCATCCCCGCCGACCCGCCCGCGAAGAACTTCTGGGCGATCGACATCTACGACACGCAGACCCGGTCGCTGCTGACGTCGACGCCCTACCCGGCGCTGTCGAGTCTGGGCGGTGCGGTGCAGGCCGAGGACGACGGATCACACGTGCTGTGGTTCGGCCCGGCCGCCCCCGAGGGACGGGAGCCGAACTGGATCCCGACGCTCCCGGGCAAGTCGTGGTTCCCCATGCTGCGTCTGTACGGCCCCCTCGAACCGTGGTTCGACAAGACCTGGCAGCTGCCCGAGATCGTCCGCGAGGGCTGACGCCGACCGCCCCGCGCAGAAGGGACGGGATGCCGCGGGCCGCGGCATCCCGTCCCCTTCTTCGTCAGCGGGCGCCGCTCCCGGCGATGCCCAGCTCGCGCAAGAGGCCCTCGACGCGGGCGCGGATCTCGTCGCGGATGCGGCGGACGGTCTGGGCGTCCTGGCCGGCCGGGTCGTCGAGCTGCCAGTCCTCGTAGCGCTTGCCCGGGAAGATCGGGCACGCGTCGCCGCAGCCCATCGTGATCACGACGTCGGACTCCTTCACGGCATCGACGGTGAGCAGCTTCGGGGTGTTGCCGGCGATGTCGATGCCCGCCTCGCGCATGACCTCGACCGCGACGGGGTTGATCCGGTCCTTCGGCTCGGATCCGGCCGACAGCACCTCGACGCGGTCGCCCGCCAGCGCCTGCAGATAGCCCGCGGCCATCTGCGAACGCCCGGCGTTGTGCACGCAGACGAACAGCACGGTGGGGGTGTCAGCGGTGTTCATACGGGTCTCCCGGGTGTCGATTCGCGTCACGTGGATGCCGGCGGCATCCAGTCGTCCGTGGTCATGGGCCAAGCAGTGCGGCCGGAACGACGGCGATACCGTCTGGACGACGATAGGCAGTGTCGCCGGTCGTCACCACGATGGCATCAGCCAAGCGGTCTCCGAGACGCTCGCGCAGCCACAGCAGGTGCTGGACGTCCTTGGCCTGGACGACGGGAGCCAGCTTCACCTCGATCGCCACGATGTTCGCCCCCGCCTCGACGATCAGGTCCACTTCGTGCGTTCCCGCGAGATCGCGGAAGTGCGTGACGCGAGCCTCCGCGGCCTGCGCGTACGTCTGCAGACTCAGCGTCACCAACCCCTCGAACAGTCTGCCGAGAGCTGCTCCCTGCTGCGGGCCGATCATCGCGTTGGCAGTCAAAGCCAGTAGATCCTGTTCGTCGAGCTGCATGAGGCGCGCCGCCAACGCGGGATCGGCCAGGTGGTGCTTGGGAGCTTTGCTCACGCGTCCGAGATCGACATTCGACGGGTGCCACGCAGGTACCGGGTCGAGCATCCACAGCTGGGTCAGCACATCCCGATAGGCGATCGTCGTGGGTTTGCTGGGCTTGTCGGCGTCGCCGATGGTCGCGGCATCCAGAATCGTCGTATACGCGGCTGTCGACGCGGTGGCTGCCGCATACGCGCGCAGCCACGCTCGGAGCGAGTCCGGCGCGCGAACTCGGTAACCCTGCTCGATGAAATCGCGCTCCACGATCCGCTCAAGGTATCCGTCGAGCGCCATGCGCCGAGCTCTCCCGGTCAGTGTGCGGACCGCGGGAAATCCGGACGAGACGATTTCGCGCACGTAGTCGGGCAACGACCATTCCGTCTGCCCGACGATGACGGCGTCGCCCGCGAGCAGTCGCTTGAGCCCGACTGTGGGCGCCGAGGAGCTGCGCTCAGCCAACGAGAGTGGCCGCATGCGAAGGCTGCTGATCCTGCCCGCACCCGAGTGCATCGGCGCCTCGACAGGAGCAGCGCTGCCGGCGAGCAGGAATTGACCGCCCCGATAGTCGCGGTCGACAGCACGTCGCACCCAATCCCAGGTGGCGGGCAACCGCTGCCACTCGTCGATGAGCAAGGGCTTGGCCGCCCGATCGACATAGGTGGGGTCTGCAGCCAGCTCGTCGATCCGGTCCCGACGGTCGAGCGTCATGATGGTCGACGCCCGGCGACTGGCCGTCGCTGTCTTTCCCACACCTTTGGGACCGTCCAGGCTTACCGCCGGAAGAGCGGTGAACACGTCGTCCAGCTCTTCATCGATGATCCGTCGCCGATAGTCGGGCACGCTTCTACTTTACCTTTTACATGCCTTCGCCTTTACTGATTTCGCATCGCAAAGTTTACCTATCTCAGTTTCGGCACCCCTGGGCAACCAGCGACGAGCCGTCAGCGCACCGCGCGGCCGTGGGCGATGTCGATGAGGCGCGACAGGACGTCGCCGGCGCGCAGGCCGTTGTGCTCGTGCTCGCTGGTGATCCACGGGGTGATGCCGGGAACGAGGCGCGCGGTCTCCATCGAGAACTCGAACGGCACGTAGAGGTCGTTGACGTAAACGGCGGCCGCACCCTGCGCGCCGGATGCCGCGATCGCGACCTCGTCGTACACGCGCGGCCACTCGTGGTCGGCGAGCGCCAGGGTCACGTCTCGCCACGGGTGCAGCCCGGGCACGGTGTCGAGCCATTCGCGGTGCACGTGCTCACCGGTGAGCAGCGTCGGGTCGGCGCGGAAGTCGTCGGGCTCGGTGCGCTCGGCCGACCAGCGCGTGGCGTGGCCATCGGCGTAGCTCGACTCGTGGAACACGTAGTACAGCGGGTTGCGCGCGTCGAACGGCATCGCGGCGGACAGGTCGTGGCGGAACGCATTGGTGTGCGGCGGCAGCTCCAGCAGCTCCCATAGCGTCTGCCAGCCGTCGTTCGAGCCGAGCAGGTGCCCGATCGACCGCACCCGCGATGGCGAGACGACCTCACCGTCGGGCAGCACGAGCGATCCCTCGGCGGCCAGGTCGACGAGGCGCCGCACGGCGTCGCGATGCTCGGGAAAGCGGCGGTAGTACCGGTGGGTAGCGTCGCGCATCTTGTAATAGGTGAGGGCGTAGACGTCGTCGGGATGCCGCCCCACGGCGCTCAAACCGCCGGTGAAGTAGACGTGGTCGAGGGACGAGGCATCCGTCGACAGATACGACAGCGTCGTGAAGCCGCCGAACGACTGACCCAGCACGCTCCATGTGTCGGCGCCGAGCTCCTGGCGCACCGCTTCGGCATCGCGAACGATGCTGTCGGCCCGCAGGTGGGTGATGTGCTCGGCGAGCGCGTCGGTGCCGCGCTCGAGGTCGGCGTCGCCGACGGGCGTCGACAGGCCCGTGCCGCGCTGGTCGAGCATCACGACGCGGTGATGCTGCAGCGCCGCGTCGAGCCACGACGGCGCGGCCGGCGCATGGAACGGACGCGGCGCCTCGTGGCCGGGCCCGCCCTGCAGGAACAGCAGGTACGGCAGGTCCTCCCCGCCCTCGCGGGCGACGACGGCGGCGTGCACGTCGATCGTGCGGCCGTCGGCGGGGTCCGACCACACCAGCGGCACGGTGAGGGTGTGGTCGTCGATGGTCAGATCCTGCAGGCGTCGCGTCGTCACGGGCATGCAGCGAGCCTAGGGGCTGGTCCCGACGTCGGGCGGCGCGCGCCCGCGCGGCGTCGCGGGCGACAGGACGTGCCCTGAACTCTGCGGACCGTCAGCTGCTCCGGCCGAGCATGCTCGTCGAGACCGGGGATCTGGCGCGAGACTGACGACGTCGCCCTCGGTCTCGCCGAGGATCCCCTGGCTCGCCGAGACAGGGGATTCCCCGCGCCCCGGGGCTCAGCCCCAGGTGCTGCGGTCGCGCGAACGACGCGTCGCGAGCCGGCGCCGACGGCGCGGCGGTGTGGGGCTCGCCGTCTGCGCGGCGGTCGGCAGCACGATCGGCGCCGTGACGACGGCATCCACCACCATCGATCCGTCCGTCGGGCCGATGATCGCGATCGGGGTCGTCGGGGTGGCGACCGCAGGGTTGATCGGCTCGTGCGCGAGGCGCCGATGCGCGTGGACATACGCGGGGATGAGCACGACGACCGCGCCGAGCCACGCCAGCGGGTTGCTCGCCGCGACGCCGATGAAGCCGAAGATCGCGCCCAGCACGACGGCCGCCGTCACGCGCATGACGAGCTCGATCACTCCGGTGACCGTGGGGATGAGGGTGTGCCCGAGACCCTGCAGTGCGCCGCGCAGCACGAACAGCACCGCGAGGATCCAGTAGCTCGCGCCGTTGATCGCGAGCATCTGGGCGGCAAGGCCGACCACCTCGGTGGCGGCGTCGCCGACGAACAGCTGCACGAGGTGCGCGCCGAACGCGATGAGCAGTGCGCCCAGCACGACAGCCGCGGCCAGCGAGATCCAGGTCGCCTGCGTCACCCCCTTGCGGATGCGGTCGGGGCGGCCGCCGCCGTGGTTCTGCGCGACGAACATCGACACCGCGAGGCCGAGGGACTGCAGCAGCGCCACGGCGAGGCCGTCGACGCGCGCGGCCGCCGTGTACGCGGCGACCGCGTCGGCGCCGAGGTGGTTGAGCGCGACCTGCACCGACAGCGTGCCGATCGCGATGATCGAGGCCTGGAAGCCCATCGGCAGACCGAGACGCAGGTGCTCGCCGAGATCGGCGCGGCTGACACGCCAGTCCTCACGGCGCAGGTGGAGCACCGGCATGCGCCGACGCACGAATTCGAGGCACAGCAGCACCGAGATCGCCTGCGACACGACGGTCGCCAGCGCCGCGCCACCGACGCCCCAGCCGAACGTGCCGACCATGAGGATCACGAGCACGACGTTGAGGCCGCACGCGAGCGTCAAGAACACCAGCGGCGTGCGCGAGTCGCCGATCGCGCGGATGATCGCCGACAGGTAGTTGAAGAACATCATGGCGCCCGCGCCGAGGAAGCTGATCTGCGCGAACACGACGGCGTCGTCCATCAGCTCGGGCGGCGTCTGCAGCAGCGCCAGCAGCGGACCTGCCAGCAGCGGTGCGCCCACCGTCAGCAGCACCGTGCACGCGCCGGTGAGGATCGTGCCGGCCGCCACCGACCGGCGCACGGCAGCGTAGTCGCGTGCGCCGAAGGCCTGCGCGGTCGGGATCGCGAAGCCCGAGGTGAGACCCCACGCGAAGCCCAGCAGCAGGAAGATCATGCTGCCGGTCGCTCCGACGGCGGCCAGTGCGTCGACGCCGAGATGGCGTCCGACGACGATCGCGTCGACGAACTGGTACAGCTGCTGCACGACATTGCCGATGAGCAGGGGCACGGCGAACAGGACGATGACGCGCCAGGGGCGGCCCGTCGTCAGGGCGGTGGTCATGAGGGCGGCTCTCGAATGAGAAGGGCGAAGACGGAGGGGCCGGAAAGCGGCTGCCGAATAGCTTATCGAATCGATTCGGGCTTGTCTGGACGAATCTTGTGCTTTGCGCAAAACGGGAAGGGATTTTGCGGGGGTTGCGCTGGAGGTCAACGCAGATTCATGAGGAATTGCGGCGCACGGCGGACGGGTGGATGCCGTCGCCGCGACGCGTCCGCGGCCCGGGTTCCGCGTGTCCGAGGGGCGGCGTAGCCTGCCGCACATGACCGTCGAACCGCAGGTGCTGGAATGGCTGCTCGACTCCGACCCGGCGTTGCGCTGGCAGGTCGAGCGCGATCTCGCCGGCGCGCCTCCGGAAGTGTGGCAGGCGACGCGCGCCCGCGTGCCCGTCGAGGGGTACGGTGCCGCCCTGCTGGCCCGACAGGACCCGGACGGCCAATGGGCCGGCGGGGCGTTCTTCCCCGGGGGCACAGCGTTCTTCGACACTCCCGAAGCCCAGGCGCCGGGCCAGCCGTGGGTGGCCACGACGTGGTCGCTGCGCGACCTGCGCGAATGGGGCGTCGACGCCGCGGTGCTCGGCGACACCGCCGCGCGCATCGACGCGAACAGCCGGTGGGAGTACGACGACCTGCCGTACTGGGGCGGCGAGGTCGACGTGTGCATCAACTCGTACACGCTCGCCGGCGGCGCCTGGCTCGGGGCCGACGTGTCGCGGCTCGTGGAGTGGTTCCCGGCGCATCGCCTCGCCGACGGCGGATGGAACTGCGAGGCCGAAGAGGGCGACTCGGTGCGCTCGTCGTTCCACTCGACCCTCAACGCCGCGCGCGGGATCCTCGCGTACGAGCAGATCACCGGCGACACCAGCATGCGCGAGGCCCGCCACGGCGGCGAGGAGTATCTGCTGTCGCGGCGGCTGATGTTCCGCGCGAGCACGGGCGAGGTCGTGGGCGACTTCGTGACCCGGTTCGTGTACCCGAACCGCCACCGCTACAGCGCGCTCGTCGCGCTCGACCACTTCCGCGACGTGTCGCTCGTGGAGGGCACACCGCCGGATCCGCGCCTGGCCGAGGCGGTCGAGGTCGTGCGCGAGGCACGTCAACCCGACGGCACGTGGTTGCAGACCACCCCCCTGCCCGGCCGCACGTGGTTCGACGTGGATGTGGCCGAGGGCGAGGCATCCCCCTGGCTCACACTGATCGGCACCCGCGTGCTGGACTGGTGGGATGCCGCGACCTGAGCGCCCACCCGGCCCCTGAGCGCCTTCCCTGAGCCTGTCGAAGGGCCGCTTCGACGAGCTCAGCGACCCGCGCGTCAGGCTGCGGCGAGCGCGCCGGGTGCCAGCCCCAGTGCCCACTCGGCGGTGTCGGTCACGAAGCGCGCGTACGCGTCATGGGTGAACCCGCCGACGTCGTTGACGGAGGCGCCGTGCCCGTCGATGGCGACGAGGATGCGCACACACGCGGCGAGCGGGTCGTCGCAGCGGAAGGTGCCGTCGGCGACGCCGGCCTCGATGATCGCGAGCAGACTGGCGACGTTGAGCTTCTCCTGCTCGTGGACGGCTTCGGCCAGGGCGGGGGTGAACCGCGACAGGTGCCGGGCGTTGAGCCAGAGCTTCGAGACCGGGTCGGACGCGGGTGCCTCCATGTCACGCACGAGCGTGGCGATGCGCGCGAGCGACGTGCCCTCCGCCGGGTACGCCGCTTCTCGCTCGCCCTCGGCGGCGCGCACGAAGGCGGCGATCACGAGGTCTTCGGCCGACGGGTAGTAGTGCGTGATGAGCCCGGGGCGCACGCCGATCCGCTCGGCGACCGCGCGCAGGGTGATGCGCTCGAGCCCCTCGGCGAGTGCGATGTCGGCCGCGGCGGCGAGGATCTCGGCGCGGCGCTCGTCGGGATGCTTGCGCACTCGCCGTGCGCCTGCTCGCACCTCGGGGCTTGACACCATGCGCCTCATGTTATTGGATGTGTGACCAATAGTCTATTGTTCACACGGCCAATAGCACTGGCATCCCGAACTTCCCACACCCTCAGCAACGAAGCCGCCGGCGAAAGACGACGACGTCCTGCCGTCCCGAGAGGAAACCCGTGTCACACGAAACGCAGACCACGAAGGCTCCGCCTCCATCCACCGACGGGTTCGTGGATGCCGCCACCCAGCCCGAGACCCGCGGCATCGAGCTGATCGGGGCCGGGGAACGGCACGGCCGTGCCCGCGACCTGTTCTTCGTGTGGGCGGCGCCGAGCGTCAGCATCCTGAACTTCACCGTCGGCGCGACGCTCGTGCTGCTGGGCCTGGAGCTCTGGCAGGCGGTGCTCGTCGTCATCGCGGGCTCGCTGCTGTGGCTGTTCCCCGGCATCATCGCGATCAGCGGCCCGGCCGCAGGCACCTCGGGGTCGGTCATCACGCGGGCCATCTACGGCATCATCGGCAACAAGCCGGTCGTGGCGTTCACCGGCTGGCTGATCGGCGCGGTGTTCCTCGCGCTCAACTGGCTGGCCTCGTCGTTCCTCGGCGCGGACCTCCTCGCCGGCATGGGCCTCACCGATCCCGTCGTGGTGCCGATCGCCGTCACCCTCGTGATCTCGGCGCTCACGGTGCTGGTCGCGGTCTACGGGCACGCGCTCATCGTGCGCGTCTACTCGTGGCTCGCGATTGTGCTCGCGGTGATCTTCGTGACCGTCGCGGCGTTCATCCTGCCGCAGGTGGACTGGAGCTATCAGGCGGCCGAGCCGCTGTCGGGCGTGCCGCTGTGGTCGGCTGTCACGATCGGCTTCACGCTCATCGCCTCGGGCCCGATCTCGTACATCAACAGCCCCGACATCGCCCGCTACCTGCCGCGCTCGACCAAGCCGTCGCACATCATCGCGGCGACGGCTCTCGGCGGCGCCTTGCCCGGCATGGTGTTCACGTTCGTCGGCGTGCTGCTGGCGACCGTCGTGATGAACGGAATGGATGCCGGCATCGAATCGGCTCTGCTCGGCCTGCTGCCGACCTGGCTCGTGCCCGTCTTCGTCATCGGCGTCATCGTCAACACCGTCGCCCTCAACGGCATGACCACGTACACGTCGAGCATGGCGCTACAGGCGATCGGCATCCCGCTGCGCCGCATCCCCGCCGCGATCGTGGTCGGCGTGATCGGCACGGCCCTCACGATCTACCTGGTGCTCTCGACGAGCCTCCTCGACGCCGTCAACCTGATGCTGCAGTTCCTCGTGATCGTGTCGGCCCCGACGATGGCGGTGTTCGTCGCCGACGTCGTGCTGCGCCGCAACCGCTACGACGGAGGTGCGCTCTTCGACGAGGAGCGCGGCGGGCCGTTCTGGTACAGCCGCGGCTGGAGCATCCCCGGCATCGTGGCGGTGCTCGCCGGAGGCATCGCGACGGCGCTGTGCCTGTCGACCACGGTGTGGACTGGACCCCTCGGCCAGGCCCTCGGCTATGTCGACCTGTCGGTTCCGGTCGGCATGCTGGTCGCGGCATCCCTCTACGCGGTGCTGCTGCGCACCCCGCTCGGAAAGGACGGTCGGCCATGACGACCCTGTACACGAACGCCCACGTCTTCACGGCCGACGCCCGTCGCTGGGCCACCGCCATCGTCGTCAAGGACGGCCGGGTCGCCTACGTCGGCGACGACGTCACCGCGCGCCGGATCGCGGGCGGGGATGCCGTCGAGCACGACCTCGGCGGGGCGACGGTGCTGCCGGGCTTCGTCGACGGCCACGCGCACATCGTCCCGACGGGCGAGGCGGCAGGGCAGGTGGACCTGTGGGGCGCCGACACGCTGGAGGAGATCCAGCGCCGCATCCGCGAGTTCGCCGAGGCGCATCCGGAGGCTCCGCGCATCCGGGCGCAGGGCTGGCAGCACGCTGCCGTCGGCGGTCGCCCGACGCGGCAGCGGCTGGACGAGGCCGTCGCCGACAGGCCGGTGTACGCGGACGCCTACGACTTCCACTCGATCTGGCTCAACACCGCCGCCGTCGCCGAGGCCGGCATCGACGACGACACCGCCGACCCGGCGGGCGGCATGGTCCATCGCGACGCCGAGGGGCATGCCAGCGGGCTCGTCGACGAGACGGCCATGCACCTGCTGGTGCAGCCCGTGCTCGCCGGCTTCACGACCGACGACGACCGCGACGCAGCGCTGGCCGCGGCGCTGCGCGGCTACGCCGAGGCGGGCGTCACGGCGGCGACCGACATGGGGCTCGACGAGGCCGACCTCGCGGCCATGGTGCGCGCCGAGCGCGCGGGCTCGCTGACCGCGCACGTGGCCGGGCACTGGCGGGTGCAGCCCACCGGTGACGACACGCAGAACCTCGAGCAGGTCGCGAGGGCGGTCGAGCTCGCCGCGACCCATGGCTCGGAGTGGCTGCGGGTCGTCGGCATCAAGGTCATGATCGACGGCACGGTCGACGGCTGCACGGCTGCGGTCGGCCATCCGTTCTCCGACGGCAGCGACCCCGACCCGGTCTGGAGCCTCGACGAGCTCGCCCCGGTCGTCGAGGCCGCCGACGCGGCCGGCCTGCAGGTCGCGATGCACGCGATCGGCGACGAGGCGGTGCGCATCGCGATCTCGGCCGTCGAGCACGCGATCGCCGTGAACGGACCCCGTGAGCGACGCCACCGCATCGAGCACCTCGAGGTCGTGGAGCGGGCCGACATCGACCGCCTGGCCGCGCTCGGCATCACCGCGAGCATGCAGCCCGTGCACGCCGATCCCGCGATCCAGGCGAACTGGCGTGCGATGCTCGGCGACGAGCGCGTGGACCGCGGCTTCCCGTGGCCCGAGATGACCGACGCCGGCGCCCCGCTCGTGTTCGGCACCGACTCGCCGACATCGCCCTATGCGCCGCTGCCGAACATGTTCATCGCCGCGACGCGTCGTTCGGCGCTCGACCCGTCGCTGCCGGCGAACATCCCCGCCTACGCCCTGCCACTTATGACCGCGATCGAGCACGCGACCCGCGACGCCGCATGGGCGAGCCGTGCCGAGGGTTCCTACGGCCGCATCGCCGCCGGGCTGCACGCCGACTTCATCGTGCTCGACCGCGACGTCTTCACGGCCGCCCCCGACGAGCTGCTCGAGACCCGGGTGGTGCGCACCGTGGTCGGGGGTCGCACGGTCCACGAGGCGTGACCGCACGACGTCGGGCGACACCCGGCCGTTGAGCGAGCAAGACGAAACGCCCCGAACACCCCGAACAACCCCGGGCCAGACCGCGTTTCGTCCGCGGGCGCCAGAGCGCCCTCCGCGGGGCGACCCCCCGGCCGTTGAGCGAGCGAGGAACGAGCGAGACGAAACGCGTCGAACACCCGAACAACCCCGGCCAGACCGCGTTTCGTCTGCGGGCGCCAGAGCGCCCTCCGCTCAACGCCCCCGGTCGTTGAGCGAGCGAGGAACGAGCGAGACGAAACGCCCCTACCGCACGAACAACCCCGGGCCAGACCGCGTTTCGTCTGCGGGCGCCAGAGCGCCCTCCGCGGGGCGACCCCCGGTCGTTGAGCGAGCGAGGAACGAGCGAGACGAAACGCCCCCGAACACCCGAACAACCCCGGGCCCGAGCCGGGCGTCCGTTCAGCCGGCGCGACCCTCGTAATCCGCGTCGGTGATGTGCTCTTTCCACGCCGTCGTCGCAGCGGGGTCGTCGCCGGCCTCGAGCATCGCGAGGTGCTCCATGAAGCAGTCCGGTCCGGCCGCGTGCCAATGGTCCTGGCCGGGCGGCGTGTACAACGTCTGGCCCGGGTGCACCTCGATCACCTCGCCGTCACGCGTGCCGAACCGTGCGACGCCTTGCGTCACACGCAGGTACTGACCGCGCGCGTGCGAGTGCCATGCGGTGCGGGCGCCGGGCGCGAAGCGCACAAGGGCGACGGTCATGCGCTGGTCGGCGTCGTGCGGGGCGGCGATCGGGTCGACCCAGACATCGCCCGCGAAGTGCTCGGGCGGATTCTTGACGGTGGATGCCGTCGGTTCGATGTTCATGCGAATCCCCTGTTCAGGCTCACAGGGTGAGCAGCACCTTCGTCGCGCGGCGCTCGTCCATGGCGCGGTAGCCCTCGGCGGCCTCTTCGAGGGGGAGCGTCAGGTCGAATACGACGCCCGGGTCGATCTCGCGGTCCCAGATACGCCGGATGAGGTCGGGCAGGAACCGTCGGACGGGTGCCGGTCCGCCGTGCAGGTGCACGCTGGAGAAGAACAACTCCGATCCCTTCAGCATCACGCCGTGGGCGACGCCGACGTAGCCGATGTGCCCGCCGGGCCGAGTCGCGCGGATCGCCTGGTCGATCGACTCCTGGGTTCCGACCGCCTCGATGACCGAGTGCGCGCCGAGCCCGTCCGTGAGCTCCTTGATGCGCGCGACGCCGTCCGCGCCCCGCTCCTCGACGATGTCGGTCGCACCGAACCGGCGGGCGAGCTCCTGGCGGTCGGCGTGACGGCTCATCGCGATGATGCGTTCGGCGCCCAGCTGCTTCGCCGCGAGCACGCCCAGCAGCCCCACCGCGCCGTCCCCGACGACGGCGACGGTCTTGCCCGGCCCCACCTCGGCGGCGACGGCCGCGAACCAGCCGGTGCCGAGCACGTCGGATGCCGCCAGCAGCGAGGGGATCAGGTCTGCGTCAGGCTCGCCCGGCGTCGCGACGAGGGTGCCGTCGGCGAGCGGGATGCGGGCGTACTCGGCCTGCGTTCCCACCGAGCCCATCATCACCTGGTGGACGCAGCGGGACTGGTAGCCGGCCCGGCAGATCTCGCACGTGTTGTCGGATGCGACGAACGAACCGACGACGTGATCGCCGACCTTCACGTTCTTCACGTCGGCACCGACCTCGGTGACCACGCCGATGTACTCGTGGCCCATCGGTGCGTGATCGACGCGCTGAATGCCTCGGTAGGGCCACAGGTCGGAACCGCAGATGCACGTCGCGGTCACCCGGATGACGGCATCCGTCGGTTCGACGATGGTGGGCATTTCGCGGTCTTCGACCCGGACGTCGCCGGGTGCGTACATGATGACGCCACGCATGGTGGTCTCCTATCTCAAGGCCTGCAGTGAAGGTCTGTGACCCACAGTCTCACCCTCCGGGTGATCGGCGGGAGTGTCTGCCGAGACAGGTACCGATAAGGCCCCTATGTATCAGAACTGATACATACGCTCACATGACGACGGACCGACCCGAAGCAGGCGAACTGCCACCAGGGCCTGGAGGAAGTCCTCGAATCCGCGGCGCACCTTCAGGAATTGGTGCCGGATGCCGTGCTCGTCGGAGGATCCGCCGCCGCTTACTACGCTCGGCACCCCATGTCTACGGATCACGACCCCGTCATCGACGACCTGCGCGACAGGTTCGACCTCGTCCTGGACGCGCGCCGCGAACCCTGCACTGCAGGAAGCGTTCGACGAAGCGAGGGACGCCGCAGAGTCCCGAGCCACGGTCGCGCTCCTCGACGAAGCGCTCGCGCAGGCGACCCGCACTCCGTCCCAGCAAGCCCTCGCGCGGTTGCGCGCCGCGTACCGCGGCACCCGGATGACGCAGGCGGAGCTCGCCTCACACCTCGGTACGTCCCGATCCCGCCTGAACTCATACCTGACCGGGAAGGTGACTCCGTCGATGGATGTGCTCGTGGCGGTTGAGAAGATCGCGGACGAGTACCGGCACCATCTCGTGCGCACAACTTGGTGCTCATCTGAGGGCGCTTCACGACACGTCCTGTCGTCATCCGGGGCTGGTGAACGCGACAGGCTTGCCCAAGGCCAGGGCGTACGCGATCTCTCTGCTCGTGGACTCGCCGATGTACCCGCCGGGGTTGACGACCAGTACCCGGTCGGCCAGGTCGATCTTGCGCAGATGGAGCGCATCGAGCGCATCCTTCTGCTCGCTGGTGACCTGCTCGCCCGTCGCATGGGCGAACACGCCCGGCGCGAGGACGATGACCCCCGCGAAGGTCAAGGAACGGTTCACGTCGCGCATCTCGTCCGCGAACCGGGTGGAACCGCAGATGCAGACGATCTCGGGTCGGTCGGTCATCGCTCCATCCTCTCGTTCCCGACTCACGAGCGCGTGCGGCCTCGGAACGCGGCGCGATGAGCGGCGGGGCTCACACCGAGCCTTCGCGAGAAGTGGTGGCGCAGTGTCACGGCGCTGCCGAAGCCGGACTGCTCGGCGACCAGCTCGATCGGGGCGTCGTCGGTCTCCAGCAGCAGGCGGGCATGGTCGAGGCGCTGGCCGAGCAGCCACTGCTGCGGGCTCGTCGCCGTCCGGTCACGGAATCGGCGGGTGAACGTGCGGCGAGACAGATGCACGGCGGCTGCCCAGTCGTCGAGGTCGACCGGGTCTGCCAAGCGCACCCTGGCCCACGCCATCGCCTTCTCGATCGGCTCCTCACCAGGAAGCTCGGCGATCGGCACGGGGATGTACTGGGCCTGCGAACCGCTGCGGTGCGGCGCCAGCACGAGGGCCCGGGCCAGCGTGTTCGCGGCGGCGGCCCCATGGTCGAGCCGGGTGATGTGCAGGCAGCAGTCGAGCGCCGCCGCGACGCCCGCCGACGTGATGACGTCGCCGTGGTCGAGCCACAGCACATCGCGGCGCACGTCCACTCCCGGATACTCGACGGCCAGCCGATCGGCCGCGGCCCAGTGGGTGACCAGCTCCCGCCCGTCGGCGATGCCGCTCGCCGCGACGACGAAGCCGCCGAGGCACAGCCCGACGATGCGCGCGCCACGGGCGTGGGCGATCCGCACAGCTTCGCGAAGCGCGTCGGACGGCGCGCGGTCCTGACTCCAGCTCGGCAGCACGATCATGTCGGCGGCCTCGAACGCCTCGAGGCCGGCCTCGACCGCGATGCGATACCCGGCGCCTGTCATGAGCGAGCCTGGCTGTTCGGCGCACACCACCACGTCGTACAGGGCCTCGGCGCTGTCGAGTCCGGCAGCGGCGAAGACCAGCGTCGGCACCGAGAGGTGGAACGGGCTGATGCCCTCGAACGCCAGCACGGCGACGCGACGCAGGGGGACGGCATCCATCATGGCCCGATCTTATCGAAATGGTGCCTTCGGGCCACTGGTACGCGACGCACCGCACGGCGAACATCGAGTCATGACCGAAACGATCGCTCCCGCCTCGCTATCCGCCGTGCTGGTCGGCGGCCCGACCCTGCAATTCGACTATGCCGGGCTGTCGTTCCTGACCGACCCCACGTTCGACGAACCCGGCGACTACGACGGGCCCGTCGTGCTGCACAAACTGACCGGACCGGCTGTGCCGGCCGACGCGCTCGGCGTCGTCGACGTCGTCCTGCTGTCGCACGACCAGCACTTCGACAACCTCGACCACGCCGGTCGTGCCCTGCTCGACCTCGTGCCCACCGTGCTGTCCACCCCCGACGCGGCGGGCCGCATCCCGGGCGTCGTGGGGCTGGCACCCTGGCAGACGACCACGGTCGGCGCGGTCGAGATCACGGCCGTGCCGGCGCTGCACGGCCCCGAGGGCGCCGAAGCACTGAGCGGCGTCGTGACGGGCTTCGTGCTCCGAGCCGACGGCGAGCCGACCGTGTACGTGTCGGGCGACAACGCGTCGGTCGACCTCGTGCGCGAGATCGCCGCCCGGTTCCCATCGATCGACGTCGCGGTGCTGTTCGTCGGCGCCGCCAACCCGGGCCGCTTCGGCGACGTCGACGTGACCCTCAACGCCCACACCGCGCTGCAGGCCGCCGAGGTGCTCGGCGACGCCCTCATCGTCCCCGTGCACGGCGAGGGCTGGGCGCACTTCAGCGAGACCCTCGAGCGCCTCGAGCTCGTGTTCGGCTACGCCGACGCCGCCGACCGTCTGCGCATGCCGGTACGGGGCGAGCGCCGGACGATCGCATAGGCGGCAAGCGGGTGGATGCCGCCACCCACCGCCCCCGGTCGGGCTCGGCGTGACGGCATCCACTCATGAGTCACTCGTAGCGCAGCGACTCCACCGGGTCGGCCTTGGCCGCGCGGGCGGCGGGGAGCGTGCCGGCGAGGAACGCGATCACCATGACGACGAGGATGATCGTCGCGATCGACACCGGGTCGAAGGCGATCAGCGTCAGTCCCGGAAGGTCGGCGAGCAGCGAATCGGCGAGCACGGCACTCAGGCCCGTGCCGACGATCATCGCAATGACGACCCCCAATGCGCTGCCCAAGAACCCGAGGAAGGTCGCTTCGAGGCTGAACAGGCTGAACACGCGTCCTGAACCCATACCCATCGCCTTCATGAGCCCGATCTCGCGGGTGCGCTCCTGCACCGACATGAACAGTGTGTTCACGATGCCGAAGCTCGCGGCCAGCAGCGCGATGATCGCGAACGCGTTGAGCACCAGCACGATGCCGTCGATCACGGTCGTGAAGGCGCCGATCTGGTCGGCGACGGTGGTGCCGGTGAAACCGGCGTCGGCGAGGCGGTCCTTCAGCGCGGCGATGTCGTCGTCGCTCGCGTCCTCGTCGAACCACACGGTCGCCTGCGCGTAGCGATCCACCTGATCGGCGGGCACGCCGATGTTCTGCGTCTCGAACAGCGTGTCGGTGAGCGCGTCGTTGGGGATGATGCTCGTGCCGTTGGGCGACGCGAGCGCCTCCTCGGCGACGCCCACGATGGTCGCCTCGATCACGTGCTGCTCGCGGTTCGCGTCGGTGATCGCGATCGACACCGTCGCTCCCACCGCGCCCTCGGCGTCCGAGAAGCCCAGCGGCTCGACATACGAGGTCGGCAGCACGAGCTCGTACGCGTCGGTGTCGTCGTCCGGATCCACACCCGCGCTCAGCTGTGTGGTCTGCCCGGGCACCAGACTGCCGACGCCCACGACGTACTTCGTGCCGCCGTCGTACTGGATGAAGTCGGTGCTGATCGACTTCGTGGCGTGCACGTCGGTGACGCCTTCGATCGAGGCGAGCTCATCGAGGTCGTCGGGCGTCATGGCGGTGACCGTGCCCCCGCCGCCCGGGCCGACGCCGCCCGCCGACACCGCGTCGGGGTCGTACTCGGCGGGACCGGAATCGCCGCCGAACCCGGCACCGGCGTCTGCCGAGGTCTTCGTGACCGTCATCGCGTTGGAGGCGCCGATGCCGCTCACGGTGTCGTCGATGTACGCGTTGATGCCGGTGCCGAGCCCGCTCGTGAGCGTGAGGGTGAAGGCGCCGACGAAGATCGCGAGGATCGTCAGCAGCATCCGCGTCTTGGAGCGGAAGGTGTTCGAGATCGCCGAGGCGATGAGGTCGGTGGTCTTCACGCCGCCACCCCCGAGTCCTCGATGATCTCGCCGTCGCGGATCAGGATGCGGCGGTCGCAGCGAGCCGCCAGCTCCTCGTCGTGCGTCACCACCACGAGCGTGATGCCGTGCTCGCGGTTGAGGGTGAACAGGATGTCTTCGACCACGGCACCCGTGTGCGAGTCGAGGTTGCCGGTGGGTTCGTCCGCGAAGATGACGCGCGGGTTGTTGACCAGGGCGCGCGCGATGACGACGCGCTGCTTCTGACCGCCCGACAGGTTGACGGCCTTGTTCTTCGCCTTGTCGGCGAGATCGAGCTGCTCGAGCGCGGCGAGGCCGCGGCGGCGGCGCTCGGCCCGGCCGACCCCCGCGATCTTCATCGGGAGGATCACGTTCTCGAGCACCGACTGCGAGCCGGTGAGGAAGAACTGCTGGAACACGAACCCGAAAGTCTTGTTGCGCGTGCGGTTGAGCTTCGCACCGCGGAGGCTGCGGGTCTCGGTGCCCTCCAAGGCGAGCGTGCCGGCGTCGGGCGCATCCAGCAGCGCGAGCACGTGCATGAGCGTCGACTTGCCCGATCCGCTCTTGCCGACGATCGCGACGGACTCGCCCTCGCGAAGGTCGAAGCTCACGCCCTTGAGCGCCTCGAAGCGGTTCTGACCCTTGCCATAGCCCTTGCGGACATCACGGGCCGAGATGATCGGGACCGGTGCGGGTGGGGAGGACGGAGCAGACAGGGTTGCGGCATTCACCCTTCCAGGCTCGTCCCGCGGCGCGATCCGCGCGTCCTCCCGCCGGAGTCATCGTCGTACCGCGATCGCGGTATTTCATGCCCCCGGTGTCAGCAGCCCCGTCTCGTACGCCACGATGACCAGCTGCGCGCGATCGTGCGCGCCGAGCTTCGTCATGGTGCGGTTGACGTGCGTCTTGGCGGTGTGCGGCGAGATGAACAGGTCGCTCGCGATCTCCTGGTTCGATCGCCCGCGTGCCACCAGCACGAGCACCTCGAGTTCCCGCTCGGTGAGGTGCTGGAGCACCGAGCGGTCCACATCGACCGGCTCCGGCGCAAGATACCGGGTGATGAGCGCGCGCGTCGCGGTTGCCGACAGCAGTGCGTCGCCCGCGTGCACGGCGCGCACCGCGCGGACGATGTCGACCGGCTCCGACCCCTTGCCGATGAACCCGCTCGCACCCGCGCGCAGGGCCGACACGACGTACTCGTCCTCTTCGAACGTCGTGAGGATCAGCACCCGTGTCTGGGCGAGCGACGGGTCGGCGCAGATCTCGGCGGTCGCGGCGATCCCGTCGAGCACGGGCATCCGGATGTCCATCAGGACGATGTCGGGATGCCGCGCACGCGCCTCGGCGACCGCCTCGCGGCCGTCAGCGGCCTGGCCCACTACCTCGATGTCGTCCGCCGCGACGAGGATGTCGGTCACGGCCTGACGGATGAGCACCTGGTCGTCGACGACGAGGACGGTCGTCACGACGCGACCTCCTCGTCATCGCCGGCGGGTGGAGACGTCGGCGCGAGCGGCAGTCGCGCCAGCACACGCCAGCCGCCCGCCGTCGGACCCGTCTCGACCGTGCCGCGCACGCTCGCGACGCGTTCGCGCAACCCGGTCAGGCCCAGCCGTGAACCCGGTGCCGCGGCATCCCTCACCACATCGTCGACGGGGTTGGTCACGACGACCGTCACCGTCTCGGCGTCGGCTGTCAGCAGCACGTGGGCGCGGTGCTCGGCGCCGTGCTTGTGGGCGTTGGTCAGCGCTTCCTGCACGACGCGATACGCGACGCGGCTCGGTGCGCCGCCGACCGCGCCGAGGTCACCCTCGGTGCGGATGGTCACGTCGAGCCCATCATCGCGGAAGCCCTGCACGAGGTGGTCGAGCTGGTCGAGGCTCGGCTGCGGCGCGATGCGCGCCGCCGACGCGCCGCCGGAGTCGTCGGCCCGCAGCACGTCGAGCAGGTCGCCGATCTCGCCCAGCACCGTGCGAGCAGCGCTCCGGATCGTGGCGAGCGCTTCTTCGGCCCGCTCCGGTCGCGCGGCGAGCGCCGACGACGCGACGCCGGCGTTGAGGCTGATGACCGAGATCTGATGGGCGACGGCGTCGTGCAGGTCGCGCGCGATGCGCAGACGCTCCTCGCTGACCCGGCGGCGCGCCTCCGCCTCGCGCGTCTGCTCGGCGCGCTCGGCCCGCTCGGTGATGGCGGTGATGTAGTCGCGTCGCGAGCGGGTCGCGTCGCCGATCGCCGCGCCGATCAGCGTGGTGAGCCCGTACTGGATGACCCGCGCGTCCCACTCGGGCAGCACCGCGATCAGGCAGAGTCCCACCACGGCCACGACGGTGAGCGCCGTGACGACGAACCCGACGCGCCTCGTCAGCCGATTCGTCACCCCGAACATGCCGACCGCCACCGCGAGCGCCAGCCCCGGGTTCAGCGCGCCGGTGAGGGCGCCGATGCCGAACAGCACCACGACCACGGCGAGCACCGGGATCGGCCATCGGCGCCGCAGCGTCAGCACGACGGCCGCCGCGACGGCGAGGCCGATCGTCAGCGGCGTCGGCGGCTGGTAGGCGTCACCGGGCGACGGCGCGAACGTCAGCATCAGCACGATCGCCGCGACGATCACATCGCCGGCCGCACGCGGCAGCCGCGGGCGCGGGTCGATGATCGGGGGTGACATGCCCTCCGTGCCGGTCATGGGTCCAGTGTGCCTCTTGACAGACGGTGGACGGTCGCGGACCGCGGCTCGTAGGCTGAGCAACGGTGCGGGGGAAGTTCTTCGCCAGAGTTCACGAGGAGTGTCATGTCCGACGATCGTCAGCGTTCCATCCTTCCGATCCCCGACCTCGCCTACACCGGCACGGTCACGTACGACGCCACAGATCCCGACACGCACTACCCGCCGATCGAACGCCTCCTGCCGCCCGAAGGCGCCCCCAACGTGCTCGTCGTCCTGATCGACGACACCGGATTCGGCGCCTCGAGCGCGTTCGGCGGACCGGTCCAGACGCCGAACTTCGAGCGGGTCGCAGCTCGCGGGCTCAAGTACACCCGCTTCCACACGACGGCGCTCTGCTCGCCGACGCGTGCGGCTCTGCTCAGCGGCCGCAACCACCACACCGTCGGCATGGGCGGCATCACCGAGATCGCCACCTCCGCGCCCGGGTACAACTCGCTGCGACCCAACAGCTGCGCTCCACTGCCCGAGACCCTCAAGCTCAACGGCTACAGCACCGCGCAGTTCGGCAAGTGCCACGAGGTGCCGGTGTGGGAGGCGAGCGCGGTCGGCCCGTTCGACCACTGGCCGCACCCGGGTGGCGGCTTCGAGTACTTCTACGGCTTCATCGGCGGCGAGACCAACCAGTGGTACCCGGCGATCTACGAGAACACGTCGCCGGTCGAGCCGTGGGGCACGCCCGAGCAGGGCTACCACTTCATGGCCGACATGACCGACAAGGCCATCGACTGGACGCGGCAGCAGAAGTCGCTGGCACCCGACAAGCCGGCCTTCACTTATTTCGCGCCAGGCGCGACCCACGCGCCGCACCACGTTCCGACCGAGTGGGCCGACAAGTACAAGGGCCAGTTCGATCAGGGCTGGGATGCTGTCCGCGAAGAGACGTTCGCCCGGCAGAAGGCCCTGGGCGTCATCCCGCAAGACGCAGTACTCACCGAGCGCAGCGCCGGCATTCCCTCCTGGGACGAGATGAGCGATGCGCTCAAGCCCGCGCTCGCGCGCCAGATGGAGGTCTACGCCGGCTTCCTCGCTTACGCCGACCACCACGTGGGCCGCCTCCTCGACGCGTACGAGGAGCTCGGCATCCTCGACGACACCCTCGTGTACGTCATCATCGGCGACAACGGCGCCTCGGCCGAGGGCTCGATGCACGGCACGACCAATGAGGGTTTCACGATCAACCACCTGAATGAGATCGAGGACGAGGCCTACGTCGCCGCGCACATCGCCGATCTCGGCACGCCGAGCTCGTACAACCACTACGCGATCGGCTGGGCGCACGCGATGGACACGCCCTACCAGTGGACCAAGCAGGTCGCCTCGCACTGGGGCGGCACCCGCAACGGCACGATCGTCAGCTGGCCGAACGGCGGGGTCGAGCAGGGCGGCATCCGCAATCAGTTCTCGCACGTCATCGACGTCGCCCCGACGGTGCTCGAGGCGGCCGGCATCCCCGAGCCGTCGACCGTGCACGGCGTGACGCAGCGTCCGTACGAGGGCACCGCGATGAACTACACGTTCGCCGACGCCGAGGCGGCCGAGCAGCACGAGACGCAGTACTTCGAGATGCTCGGCAACCGCGCCATCTTCCACAAGGGCTGGACCGCCGTCGCCAAGCACAAGGACCCGTGGCTGGCCTCGTCCCACGGTCTCGACGAGGACGTGTGGGAGCTGTACAACGTCGAGAAGGACTGGACCCAGTCGCATGATCTGGCCGCCGACGAGCCCGAGCGACTCGCCCAGCTGCAGCGGCTGTTCTTGATCCAGGCCGCACGGTTCAACGTGCTGCCCATGGACGTCCGCTCCGCCGAGCGATTCAACGCCGACCTCGTCGGCAGACCGCAGCTTGTGCTGGGCGATTCGCAGAAGTTCTACCCGGGCATGCGCCGGCTCAGCGAGAACAGCGCCATCAACATCAAGAACAAGTCGTGGACGGTGACCGCCGCCGCCGACGTGCCCGAGGGCGTGGAGGGCGTCGTGATCGCACAGGGCGGCGCCTACGGCGGCTGGTCGTTCTACACGATCGACGGCAAGCTCGCCTTCGCCTACAACCTGCTGGGCATTAACACCGACATCGTCCGATCGGATGCCGTCATCCCGGCCGGCGAGCACGAGCTGCGGGCGCACTTCGCCTACGACGGCGGCGGGCTCGGCAAGGGCGGAACGGTGTCGCTCTACGCGGGCGACGACAAGATCGGCGAGGGCCGCATCGGTCGGACGCTGCCGTACCAGTTCACCTTCGACGAAACGGTGGACGTCGGCTGCGACCTCGCCTCACCGGTCTCCAGCGACTACGGCGCGACCGGGAACGAGTTCGGCGGAACCCTCTCGTGGGTGCGCATCGACCTCGGCGACGACGATCACTCGCACCTGATCGACGACGAGCACCGGCTCGCCGTCGCGATGCTCAAGCAGTAGCCGCGAGCGCCGGCATCCACTCGTTCCGCACCGCTGCGAGAACGAAGTGGATGCCGGCGGTCACGCCAGCGCGAACTTCAGGGTGTTCAGGTGGGCACGGCTGAGCTCGGCCGCTCGCCGGGCGTCGCGGTCGGCGATCGCGTCGACCACGACGGCGTGCGCGGCCTGGTCCGCCTCGTGCGATGAGGTCGGACGGATCTTGAGCATGTCGACCATCGCGGTCCGCACCCGCGGGACGAAGCCGTCGAAGAGCTCGACGAGGACTTCGTTGCCCGATGCGACCACGATCAGCCGGTGCAGCGCCATGTCGATGTCGACATGCGGTTCCGGCGCGGGGTCGGCGACCGCCCGGGCGGCCAGCGCAGCGCGCAGTGCCCGCAGCTGTGCGGGGGTGCGCCGCTCGGCGGCGAGGGCGGCGGCCTCGGCCTCGATCGCGATGCGCGCCTCGATGACGGTGGTGATGGAGGCCCGGCGCAGCACCGTGTCCCAGTCGTCGGCGACGTCGAGCGCCGTGACGAAGACGCCCGCGCCCTGACGCGAGTCGAGCAGACCCCTGCCCGCGAGCTCGCGCACGGCCTCGCGGATCGTCGAGCGCCCGACGCCCAGCTGCGCGGCGAGGGTCGTCTCCCCCGGCAGGCGCTGGCCGAGCGCGAACTCTCCGGCGCGGATGCGGCCGAGGAGGATCTCGGCCGCCTGAGCGGCGAGCGGTGCTCGGTGGACGATCGCGGGCATCTCGACCTCCGGTTGTCGGACGGGTGGTGTGGCAACCCGTCCACAGCATACCCCGGCTCCGTGACCTGTGGACTTGACTTATCGACTTGTCTGAGGAGTAAGGTGGCCGCCATGCCTTCCACTCCACCGAACGTCCGGCCGCGGCGAGCCCTGTTCTGGTCGCTCGTCGGCACGCACGCGATGAACGACTTCCAGACCGGCGCGGCCGCCGCCCTGCTCCCGTACTTCGTGCTCGAGCAGCGGTACGACTACGCCGCCGTCGCCGGGCTGACACTCGCGGCGACCTCGCTGTCGAGCATCTTCCAGCCCGTGTTCGGCTGGCTCACCGACCGCTTCTCGCTGCGCCCGCTGATCGTGGTCGGCCTCGCCGTGGCAGCCCTCGGCATAGCGGTGGCCGGTCTCACCTCGGCGAACTACTGGCTGACGTGGATCGTCTTCTCGTTGTCGGGGCTCGGCGTGGCGGCCTACCACCCGGCCGCCACCGTCGCCGCGAAGGAGGCGGGCGGAGGCACGAACCGCTCGATGAGCATCTTCTCGGTCGGCGGCAACGTCGGCGCCGCCATCGCGCCCATCGGCGTCGGCCTCACCGTCGGCGTGCTGGGCCTGCAGGCGACTCCGCTGCTGCTGATCCCCACGATCGCGGTCGCGGCCGTCTACCTCGTTCTCAACCGCCGCGCGACGCTCCGGCCGGCCTCGGCCGCTCGGGCCGCGGGCGCCCCCGAGGCGGCGGTGGCGGCATCCACTCTGCCTCCCCGCGACCTGTGGGGGAGGTTCGCGTGGCTGCTGCTGATCGTGAGCCTGTGGTCGGTCGCGTACGTCGGGGCCCGCTCGTTCGTGGCGCTGGACGTGATCGGCCGGTTCGACGCCACGACCGACATGGGCAACGTCGCGCTCACGGTGTTCTCACTGGCGGCGGCGCTCGGCACGCTCGTCGGCGGATTCTTCGCCGACCGCTTCGGTCGCACGCGGGTGATCGTGCTGGGGTACGCGCTGGCGACGGCCGCCGCGGTCGGGTACGTGTTCGCGCCGACGGAGGTCACCGCCATCGCGCTCGCGGGCGTGCTCGGGTGGGCGCTGTTCCTGCCGTTCGCGCTGCACGTGACGCTGTCGCACGCGTACCTGCCGCGCCACCTCGGCACCGCGAGCGGCGTCACGCTCGGCATGGCGACCGCGCTGGGCGGCCTGCTCACGCCGCTCCTCGGAGTGCTCGCCGACGCGATCGACCCCCGTGCCGTGTTCGTGGTGCTGGCCGGGGTCATCGCCGCCGCGCTGGTGTGCTCGCTGTTCCTGCGTGAACGCACCGACCTCGCGCCGGTTGCCATCACCGCGGAGCGGGTGGATGCCGCAGCCGAGGCATCCACCCGGGCCTAGGGTTCCGAGCGCCTCGCCCGCTCCGTGACACCGTCTTTCGTGCCATCGGCTCGTTGCCCGCCGAGACGCGTCCGTTCAGCACGCGCCGGGTGATGTGACATCGGGAGGGAGCGATGCCGGACGCCCGGCATCCCTCTTCCCCGAGCTTCTCCCTCGGTCGGTATGACTGGTTATACTTTTCACATGAAGACTGCGATCTCGATGCCAGACGCCGACTTCGAGCGGTTCGAGCGTGTCGCCGGCAAGCACGGGATGAACCGCTCGGAGTTCTACCGCCTTGCAGCGGAGCGCCTCGCGAACGACCTCGAGGGCGGCTCCGAGCTGACCGCGATCGCGGAAGCCGTGCTGGCCCGAGCCGGCGAGCCGCGTGGCGACGGACTGTTCCTGGCTGAGTCCGAGCGACTGATGCGCGAGCACACGGAGTGGTGACCACACGAGGCGATATCGTCTGGGTCGATTTCGGATCGCCGCGGGGCTCCGAACCCGCCAAAGTCCGCCCCGCCGTGGTCGTGCAGGAGGAGTGGCTGCTTGCGACCTCGATCGCGACAGTGCTCGTCGTGCCGCTGACGTCGAACACGGCGCTCGAGTCGTTTCCGGGCAACGTGCTCATTCCGGCGGAGGCGTCCGGGCTCGACAAGGAGTTGGTCGCGGTCGTGTCGCAGGTGGGGCCGGTCGGCCGCGAGTACCTCGATCCGTTCCCAGCAGGTCAGGTGCCCGCCTACTTGATGGCCGAGATCGCCACCGGCATCCGCCTCGTCCTGGGACTCTGACGAAGGCCCGGGTCAGTTCCAGGCGGTGCGACCGAAGCGCTCCCAGCGCTCGACGACGCGCGAGCCGCCGTCGGCGGGCTCGTAGACCGGGCGGCCCTCGATGAACACGCGCTGCACGCGCGATTCGACGGCGAGCGGGTCGCCCGACCACACCACGACATCGCCGTCGCGGCCGACCTCGAGGGCACCCACGCGCTCGTTCAGGCGCAGGATGTCGGCTGGGTTCGCGGTGAGGGCCTCCAGCGCCGTCGTCGCCGGGAGGCCGTCGCGCACGGCGAGGATCGCCTGCAGTCGAATCTGGTCGATCGGCACCACCGGGTGGTCGGTCGTGATCGCCACCTTGACACCAGCCGCCGCGATGAGCGCGAGGTTGCCGATAGCGCGGTCGCGCAGCTCGACCTTCGAGCGCGAGGTCAGGAGGGGTCCGAAGATCACCGGGATCTGCTTCTCGGCGAGCACGTCGGCGATCTTGTGGGCCTCGGTGCCGTGGTTGACCACGAGCGTGTAGCCGAACTCGTCGGCGATGCGGATCGCGGTGGCGATGTCGTCGTGGCGGTGGCAGTGCTGGTCCCACAGCAGGTCGCCCGCGAGCACGGCGGCGAGGGTCTCCTTGCCGAGGTCGCGCTCGAACGGCTCGCCCTTCTCGGCCGCCGCGTCGCGCTTGTCGGCGTACGCCTGGGCTGCCGTGAACGCGTCGCGGAGAACGGATGCCACACCCAGACGCGTCTGGGGTGTCTTGCCCTTGTCGCCCCACACGCGCTTGGGGTTCTCGCCGAGCGCGGACTTGACCGACACATCGGCGGCGAGGATCTGCTCGTCGACGGTGCGGCCGCCCCAGGTCTTGATCGCGACGGTGCGGCCGCCGATCGGGTTGCCGGAGCCGGGCTTGATGACGGCCGTCGTGACGCCGCCGCGCAGGGCGTCGCGGAAGCCCTCCTCCTCGATGTCGATGCCGTCGAGCGCGCGGAATCGCGAACCGTTCGGGTCGGTCATCTCGTTGGTGTCGTTGCCCGACCAGCCCTCGCCCTCCTCGTGCACACCGATGTGCCCGTGGGATTCGACGAACCCGGGCACCACCCAGCTGCCGGTCGCGTCGACGACCTCGGCGCCGTCGGGCACCGGGGTGTCGGACCCGCCGACGGCGGTGATCCGGCCATCGGTGACGATCACGGTGCCGTTCTCGATGGGGTCGGAGCTGACAGGGACGACGTAGCCGCCGGTGACGGCGAGGATGCGAGCCATGCCTTCCAACCTACGCCCGCGGCGCGGACCTCCACGGCGAGCCTGCCGAGCCGGCACCCTCTCGCGGTTTGCAGAGGGGTCTGTCATCCTGGCTCTGAGCATGTGAGCAGCCGCCGTGAAGCCGCCATCAGAGGTATCTTCGCCGTTCGCGCCGATCCCGCGATCTCGGCGCACAGCCGCCGGGGTTCTCGGCGGCCTCGTCGGGTTGGTGGCGCTCAGCGCGACGGCAGGCGTGCTGATCGTGGCTCCCCTCGCTCCTGCCATCGCGATCTCGGGAAGCGCGGCGAGTACCGCCGTCTCGCTGTTCGACAGCATGCCGAGCTATCTCGAGATCGACCGGCTCATGCTTCCCACGACGATCTACGCCCGCGATCCCGCGAGCGGGCAGGACGTCGAGCTCACCTCGTTCTACGACCAGAACCGGGTTCCGGTCGCGTTCGACGAGGTCTCGGTCGTCATGTACGACGCGATCCTGGCATCGGAGGACCCGCGCTTCTATGAGCACGGCGGCATCGACATCCTCGGCACGACGCGCGCGCTCGTCAGCAACGTCCAGGGCGGCGCGACCCAGGGCGGCTCCTCGATCAGCCAGCAGTACGTCAAGAACGTGCTGGTGCAGCGGTGCGAGCGGGATGCCGTCGCCACCGACACGGCGTCGCGCGACGAGGTGCTCCGCGCGTGCTGGCTCGACGCCACCGATGCGAGCGGCGTCGACGGCTACCAGCGCAAGCTGCAGGAGATCCGCTACGCCGTCGCGGTCGAGCAGGAGTACTCGAAGAACGACATCCTGCTCGGATACCTGAACATCGCCAACTTCGGGGGCACGACGTACGGCATCGAAGCGGCGGCGCGCTACTACTTCAGCACCACGGCATCCCGGCTCACCCTCGGCCAGGCGGCGGCCCTGGCGGGGATCGTGCAGAACCCGAACACGTTCCGCATCGACCGGCCTGGGGGCTCGATCCCGGGCGCCGATGGGGCGTCCTTCAACAAGGCCGCCGACGGCTCAGTCGACGACGTCACGCCGGGCACGCTGGCGGCGCTGGACACGCTGCTGGCCGATGGATCGATCACGCAGGAGCAGTACCTCGCGGCGGGCGATGCGTACAGCGCGACCAAGGGTCGGCAACTCTACGTGCTCGATCGGATGCGGGAAGACGGGCGCATCACGAAGGACCAGTACGTGGCCGCAGCGGTCGAACCGATCGCGCCGGCGCTCCAGCCCGCACTCGTCGGATGCGCGGCGACCTCTGCGCCGTTCTTCTGCCAGTACGTGGTGTACACGGTGCGCAACGACCCCGACTATGCGGGCGCCTTCGGCGAGACTGAGCAGGACCGCCAGCGCTCCCTGACCCGCGACGGCCTGAACATCTACACGACACTGGACTGGCAGCTGCAGAACGCCGCGCAGGGCGCGATGCAGCAGTACGCCCCGCAGACGGTGGCGGGCATGGACTTCGGCGCGGCGACGGTCAGCATCGAAGCCGCGACGGGACGCATCCTGGCGATCAGCCAGAACAACCTGTTCACCGAGGACCGCGACCTCGCCGCCACCAACCCGGCATACACCTCCCTCATCTATGCCGGCGATCTCGTCCACGGGGCCTCGAAGGGCTTCCCCACCGGGTCGACCTTCAAGCTGTTCACCCTGCTGGACTGGCTCGAGAAGGGGCACTCCCTGTATCAGAGCGTCAACGGCAGCCTGCGGCTCATCCCGCGACTGGCAGACCGGTGCGAGGGCACGTGGATCAACCGCGAGAAGCATGTCGTCCGCAACTTCGGCGGTGTGCGCGGCTACACAGGCACACCCATGCAGTTCACCGCGCAATCGTTGAACAGCGGCTACCTCGGCATGGCCGAACAGCTCGACCTCTGCGACATCGAGGAGGTCGCAGCGCGCCTGGGCGTGACCCGCGGCAACGGCGACCCGATCGACATCGACGGCGCCGCGGCGATCATCGGCACGAACAACATCGCGCCTGTCGCGTTGGCCGCCGCCTACGCCGCGGTCGCGAACAACGGCGTCTACTGCGTGCCGCGCGCGATCGATCGCGTGGTCGACGCCGACGGCACCGAGCTTGCGGTCCCCGGCGACCGCTGCAGCCAGGCCATCAGTCCCGGGGTGGCCGCTGCTGCGGACTTCGCGCTGCAGGGCGTCACCCGCGCCGGAGGGACGGGTGCGGCCGGCAACCCGAACGACGGCACGCCGACGATCGGCAAGACCGGCACGCATGAGCAGTACCAGACGTGGTTCGTCCAATCGAGCACGCGCGTGACCACGGCGGCATGGGTGGGCAACACCGACGGCTTCGGCGACCTGTTCCACACCTCGTACAGCGGCCGGCTGCTGTCGGCCATCAGGCTCCCGCTGGTCCGCGACATCCAGTTCGCCGCCGACCAGCTCTACCCCGGCGGCGGCTTCGCCGATCCTCCACCGGAGTTCGTGCGACGCGCTCCCGTCACCCCGCCGCCCAGCACGCCGGCACCCCCGCCCGGCGACACACCCGACCCGGGCCGCGGCGGCGGCGATGACGACGGCGGTCGCGGTGGCGACGGCGGTCGCGGTGGCGACGGCGGTCGCGACCACTGACCCACGGCGCAACGGTCGGCGTGCTGCACGAGTTCAGGTGTGACAGCCCCGGCGTCAGCCGATGCGCCGCCGCGACACCACCAGGCTGCCGCCGAGCACCAGCAGCAGCGCGGCGAGCATCACAGGCCAGACCGTCACTGCACCTCCGGTTGCGGGCAGCCCGCCGTCGGGGCCTCCGCCGTCGGGGCCTCCGCCGTCGGCACTCCCACCGTCGGTGCCACCACCGTCCGTTCCCCCGCCGTCGGTGCCACCGCCGTCCGTTCCATCGTCGGGGTCCGCGGCGATCGTCGCGGTCGCGGTGGCGGAATCGTCTTCGGTCGACACGTCGAGGCAGGCGTCGCACGCCGTGAGCGAGGCGGTGTTCGTCACGGTTCCCGCGACGGTCGCCGGCACCCGTGCCACGACGGTCGCGGTCCCGCCGGCGGGGACCGTCGCCGTCACATCGACCGGACCGGTTCCTGCGGCGATGTCGCAGGCCGAGCCGTCCGAGACCGCGCACGTCCACTCAGCGGATTCCGTCAGCGCGTCCGAGATCGCCGTCTGCGGCGCAGCGACGGGTCCCGCGTTGGAGACGGTCACCGTCCACACCACGGTTCCTCCGACGGTGACCCCCGCATTCGCCGTCTTGGTGATCGAGAGGTCTACCGGCACGACGCACGGTGTCGTCACCGTCGCCGAGTTGTTGTCGACGACCAGTTCACGGCGCGTGGTGGCCGCGTCGGCAGTGAGGGACGCAGCTGCGTCGGTGCAGGCTGTGAGATCCGCAGCCACGTCGCCCGTGATCGTCACCTGCGTCGCTGCGTCCGCGGCGAGGTCACCGAGGTCGCAGGTAAGCGTCGTGCCGGCCACTGCGCACCCCGCCGGCACGGTCACCGTCGCCGGGTCGAGGACGGCGGGCAGCACGATCGCGACGGTCGAGCCGGGGGCGTCGCCGGCGCCGATGTTCTCGACGTCGACCGTCCAGGTGGCGCTCTGCCCGAAGACCAGGGGTGAGGAGGTCGACAATGCGGCGGTGACCGCAAGATCCGGGAAGGCCGGCACGACCGTCGACGACACGGAC
>Ga0160453_100425_pt1 | contig 34000 bp, 28 predicted proteins | sample HID1971K_E6MG_FD_108228 | JGI IMG/M metagenome (GOLD analysis project Ga0160453, IMG submission 108228) | Enriched millipede-associated microbial communities from UW Madison campus, WI, USA - HID1971K_E6 MG | ecosystem: Host-associated > Arthropoda: Insects > Digestive system > Unclassified ...
CCCACGTGCCGTGATCCCTGGAGGGGATCCCTGCACTAGAGCGGATGACGAGACTCGAACTCGCGACCCCAACCTTGGCAAGGTTGTGCGCTACCAACTGCGCTACATCCGCATTTCGTTCCCTTCGCTTTCGCTCCGGGCACTTGAAAGACTCTATCCGATCCTCGGCCGCATGCAAAACCAGGCGCGCCCCGCGCGTGTCACACCGTTGTGGTTCGAGGCACGCCTCGGCATCCGGTACTATCGATACTCGTCCCCCTGTGGGGCTTGGGCGATTGGCGCAGTTGGTAGCGCGCTTCCTTCACACGGAAGAGGTCATCAGTTCGAGTCTGGTATCGCCCACCATGAGAAACCCCCGGCCATACCGGGGGTTTCGTCGTTCTGCGCGTCAGTTTCCGACGGCCCAGCCATAGCGGCGGTGGAGGGCGTCGGCGACGCGGACGAACTGCTCCAGGTCGAGTGCTGCCGCCTCACGACGCATGCCGTCGCGATGCACGAGGTAGAACTGGTCGATGTCGACCCACGACGGCCTGCCCTGCGTGTCCCACGCACCCGATCCGATCGGCAGGAAATCGCGCTGTCCGTCATGCGCCTTGCTGGTGAGCTTCACCGCGTACACGGTGTCGGCGTCGCGACGCCCGATCACCAGCACCGGGCGGTCCTTGCCCCGGCCGTCCCGCTCCACGTACGGCACCCACGTCCAGACGATCTCGCCGGCGTCGGGATCGGTGTCGCGGACCGGCTTGTACGTGATCCGCAGCTCGGTCTTGCGCGGCGGGTCGATCTCGCGTGTCGCGGTGCCGCCGTACCTCCCCGGGACGGCCTCCGCCGACGCTGAGGGCGTCTGTGTCGGGGACGGGCGCTGGGAAGGGCGGAAGAGATTCAGGAGGGACGAGAGGATGCCGCGGGCCACGGGATCACGATAACGGCCGTGGGCGGCATCCATTCTTCTCTCGCGGAAGCGGGAATGCCGAAGGGGCGTCGCAGCGGGGGGAACCGCGACGCCCCTTCGGAGCCGGGAGGATCAGACGCGCTCGTCGAGGAGGTAGCCCTCTTCGCCGTGCACGACGGTGTCGACGCCGGCCAGCTCGTCCTCGTTCTTGATGCGGAAGCCGAGCGTCTTCTCGATCACGAAGCCGATGGCGAACGACACCGCGAACGAGTAGACGAGGACACCGATCGCGGCGATCGCCTGCACGATCAGCTGAGCGGGGCCGCCGCCGAGGAACAGGCCGGTTCCGGTGGCGAAGAAGCCGAGGAAGAGCGTGCCGATGAGGCCGCCGACGAGGTGGATGCCGACCACATCGAGCGAGTCGTCGAAGCCGAACTTGAACTTCAGCTCCACGGCCAGGGCGCACACCGCGCCGACCACGACACCCAGCAGGAGCGCCCAACCGGGGGTCAGGTTCGCACAGGCGGGAGTGATGGCGACCAGACCCGCGACAGCGCCGGACGCGGCGCCGACCGAGGTGGGCTTTCCGTCCTTGAACTTCTCGATGACGATCCAGCCGATGACCGCGGCAGCCGTGGCACCCAGCGTGTTGATCGTGATGAGTCCGACACCGCCCATGTCCTCGGACAGCCACTCGGCGCCGCCGTTGAAGCCGAACCATCCGAACCACAGGATCGCCGCGCCGAGCAGCGTCAGCGGCACGTTGTGAGGCTTGAGGATGCCCTTCTGGAACCCGATGCGCTTGCCGAGGACGAGCGCGAGGGCGAGGGCCGCTGCGCCGGCGTTGATGTGGACGGCGGTACCGCCCGCGTAGTCGATGACCGCCACGCCGCTGTCTTCGCCGAAGATCGTCGTGCCGAGGTTGTAGATCCAGCCGCCGCCCCACACCCACGCGGCGACGGGGAAGTAGACGAGCGTCGCGAACACGCCCGCGAAGATCATCCAGGCGCCGAACTTGGCGCGGTCGGCGATGGCGCCAGAGATCAGGGCCACGGTGATGATCGCGAACGTGGCGCCGTACGCGGTGCCCAGCAGGCCCACGTTGGAGCCGTCGCCGGACGCGAGGCTCGCGAGGCCGAAGTCGCTGAAGGGGTTGCCGGAGAAGCTCCAGGTGCCGTCGACGACGCTCATGTTGGCGCCGTACAGGATCCACAGCACGCTGACGAGGCCGAGAGCTCCGAAGCTCATCATCATCATGCTGACGACGCTCTTGGCCTTGACCAGGCCGCCGTAGAAGAACGCCACGCCTGGCGTCATGAAGAGGACGAGAGCGGTCGCGGTGACCGCCCAGGCGATGTTGCCGGGTGCGTCCATGGGGTGATACCTCGCATCGGGTCGGTGACAGGGACACGAGGCGTCACGGGGGTCGGCTTCGTGCTGTCGCAAGTTTTGCGAGTGCGGGTTTCACCCGCCGTGCGGGTCGTGTTTCGCGATCGTTACGGCGGGGCCTGGCACGTAAACATCGTGTTTCGGCGGGCCGGACGCGGCCCGTGAATCACGCGGGAGTGAACTGCAGCGAGGGTGTCGTGCGCTCAGGCGAGCGTCGAAGCGACCAGACGCGAGATGGCGCGCAGGTACTTCTTGCGATAGCCGCCTGTCAGCATCTCGTCGGGGAAGACGAGGTCCAGAGAGGTCCCCGTCGCACGGATCGGCAACTGGGCGTCGTACACACGGTCGATGAACGCGACGAATCGGAGCGCGGCCGACTGGTCGGTGAAGGGCCGCACATCGCGCAGTCCCACCACGGCCAGGCCGTCGATGAGCCGGATGTACCGCGAGGGGTGCACGTGTGCGAGATGGGCGACGAGCCCGTCGAAGTCGTCGTCCGACACGAGACCCGTGGTGGCGGCATCCGCGATCGCCGCCTCGTATGCGGGAGCCGCGAGCACGGCCGCATGGCCGTCGACGGCGCGGTGGCGGTAGTCGGTGCCGTCGATGCGTACGGTCTGGAAGCTCGCTGCCATGGCGTGGATCTCGCGGAGGAAGTCCTGAGCGGCGAACCGCCCCTCGCCGAGCGCGTTGGGCGGCGTGTTGGAGGTCGCGGCCAGTCGCGTGCCCGAGGCGACCAGTTCGCCGAGGAGTCGCGTCATGACCATCGTGTCGCCCGGGTCGTCGAGCTCGAACTCGTCGATGCACAGCAGATCGGAGCCGCGGAACAGCTCCACGGTGTTCTGGTATCCGAGCGCGCCGACGAGTGCGGTGTACTCGATGAAGGATCCGAAGTACTTCCTGCGCGCAGGCATGGCGTGGTAGACGGATGCCAGAAGGTGCGTCTTGCCGACGCCGAAGCCGCCGTCCAGATACACGCCCGGCTTGATCTCGGGCCGCTTGGCGCGCCGGAACAGGCCGCCCTTCGCCGGCGCTCCCCCGCCGGTGAACGCGATCAGCAGGTCCTTCGCCTCCTGCTGCGACGTGTACGCGGGGTCGGCGCGGTACGTGTCGAACGTCGCGTTCGCGAACTGGGGCGGCGGGACGAGCGCCGCGACCATCTCGGCGCCGTTGAGCTGCGGGGCACGCTCCATGAGATGGACGATGCCGGTGCGGGTGGCGGAGACGGTCATGCGGGTCCTCTGTCGCGGTCTCCCTCGAGCCGGCGACGGAGTCTTGCGTTCAGGGCTGTGACGGAGTCTTACGTCTCAGCCCTGCGCGGGCACGGGGGAATCTAAGGTCGGAATCGACGGTTCAACCCTAACCGTCAGCCCTGTGCTCATCGTCAGCACGCGCGTCGCCATCCCGACGCCTCGAACCGCAGGAGAAGCCATGCCCGTCGAGATCGACACGTCGTCCGAGAAGTTCGCCGAGTACGCCGAGCCCGGCCGCCTCGTCACCGGGGACTGGCTGCAGGCGCGGCTGGGCGAACCGGGGCTCGTCGTCGTCGAATCAGACGAGGACGTCCTGCTGTACGAGACCGGACACATCCCCGGGGCCGTGAAAGTCGATTGGCACACCGAGTTGAACGACCCCGTCGTGCGCGACTACGTCGACGGCGAGGGCTTCGCGGCGCTGCTCGGCCGCAAGGGCATCTCTCGCGATGACACCGTCGTCATCTACGGCGACAAGAACAACTGGTGGGCCGCGTACGCGCTGTGGGTGTTCTCGCTGTTCGGCCACCAGGACGTGCGCCTCCTCGACGGCGGACGCGACAAGTGGATCGCCGAGGGGCGGCCGATCACGACGGATGCCTCGACCCCGGCGCCGACCGAGTACCCGGTCGTCGAGCGCGACGACTCGCTGCTGCGCGCATACAAGGAGGACGTCCTGGCTCACCTCGGCGCGGGTCCCCTCATCGACGTGCGCTCCCCCGAGGAGTACGACGGCTCGCGCACCTCCGCCCCCGCTTACCCGGAAGAGGGCGCGCTGCGCGGCGGGCACATCCCCACCGCGCAGAGCGTGCCGTGGGCGCGCGCAGTCGCCGAGGACGGCGGGTTCAAGACGCGCGCCGAGCTCGATGACATCTACCGCGGCCAGGCCGGGCTCGAAGACGGCGACACGATCGTCGCCTACTGCCGCATCGGGGAGCGGTCGAGCCACACGTGGTTCGTGCTCACGCATCTGCTGGGCTTCGAGAACGTCCGCAACTACGACGGCTCGTGGACCGAATGGGGCAGCGCGGTGCGCGTGCCGATCGTCACGGGTGCCGAGCCCGGCGAGTTTCCGGGACGCTGACCGGCGGCATCCACTCGTGGGAGACTGGACGTGATGACTGACGTCCTTCCCGAACGCCTCGCCGAGATCCGCGACGAGTTCCTCGAGCTCCCCGAACCGGACCGGCTGCAGCTGCTGCTGGAGTACTCGTACGAACTGCCGGCAGTGCCGGCCGAGTACGAGGGGCACCCCGAGCTCGCCGAGCGCGTGGTCGAATGCCAGTCGCCGGTGTACATCATCGTCGACGTCGACGCCGAGGGCATCGTCGCGATGCACGCGACGGCTCCCGCAGAGGCGCCGACGACACGGGGGTTCGCGAGCATCCTCGCGCAGGGGCTCACCGGTCTCACCGCCGCCGAGGTGCTCGCCGTCCCGGGCGACTACCCCCAGTCGCTGGGCCTCACACGCGTGGTGTCGCCGCTGCGGATCTCGGGCATGACCGGGATGCTCCTGCGTGCGCAGCGTCAGGTGCGCGCGAAGTCCGCGGCCTGAACCACGCCGTTCATCCGGCCGCGAGGCCCTGACGCTCCAGCCAGGAGCGGATGCTCTGCGACCACCGCTCCTGGTCGTAGTTCCACAGCTTGGTGTGGCGTGCGACCTCGAACACCTGCAGCTCCACGAGATCGGGTCGTGCCGCGACCAGGTCGTGCGACGCATCCGACGGCACGTATCCGTCGTCGTCGCTGTGCAGGATGAGGATCGGATGCCGCAGCTCGGCCGCCCGAGAGACCACGTCGAGCCGGTCGAGGTCGATCGCGCCGCCGGTGCGCGCCAGAGGCGCCGCCCACTCCGACTGCAGCGCACCGATCGCGAACCGGCTGACGGCGCCGGGCACCCGCTCGGCCCGAGCCTGGAACTCCAGGACGACGCGCCAGTCGACCACAGGCGACTCCAGGATCAGCCCGGCGATCGCATCGCCGTGCGCGGAGTTCAGCACGAGCTGGAGCGCGATCGCCCCGCCCATCGACCAGCCCATCACGATGATCCGACCGGCACCGCGGCGGCGGGCGAAGCCGACGGCGGCCTCGACGTCGCGCCACTCGGTGTCGCCCAGCGCGTACGTCCCGGTGCGGCTGCGCGGCGCCTCGCCGTCGTTGCGGTACGACACCACGAGCGAGGTGATGCCGAGGCCGTGGAACACCGGCACGGCGCGCAGGCATTCGGCCCGCGTGGTGCCGCGACCGTGCACCTGGATGACCCATGTCTCGCCGTCGCCGGCGGGGAACAGCCACGCGGGGCAGGGGCCGACGGTCGCGCCGATCAGCTCCGGAGTGAATGGCAGATGCAGCTGCTCGGGCCGGTCGAAGTACCAGCCGCTGAAGGCGGCTTCCGGTTCGAGGCGGGCATCGACGCCGACGTGCGTGAGCAGCTTGCGCTTGACGCTCGTGGCGTCCTCCGAGAGCACCGACCCGAGCTTCACGTACTCCGAGGTGCCGGTCGTGAACAGCCCGTAGCGCCCGGGCAGCTCGGTGTCGGGCGTCCGCGACAGGGTGATCGTCTGCGCCGCCGTGTCGAGGGCGAGGATGCGCGTGTCGGTCCGGCGCCGGGCCGGCGTGACGACCCGGCGGGCCATGACCACCGAGCCCGCGGCAAGTGCGCCCAGCGCGGCGGCGAGACCGAGGCTCAGCACCGTGAGCGCCGCCTTCACGCCGAGGACGTAGGCAGGTGCGCGCGAGGACCGATCGGGGCGAGAGGCCCTCAGCCGGCTGCGTGTGGGTATTGCGCCGTCTCTCGCGGCGCGCCTGGAGGCGACCATCGAGGCATCACTCTAGTCTGTCCGCGTGGCTGACCAGCGTCCCCCCGCGGCACCTGGCTCGTTCGAGCAGGCGGCCGAGGCGGTGCGCGCGACGGTGTTCCGCAGCGACCTGACGGTCCGCGAGATCGCGGCGCCCGCGGGTATCGCCCCGCATGCCATCGCGATCGCCGGTGATGTGCGGTCGGGGCCGGACGACACCGACTCGCCGTACGGCACCGGACGCCTGGTGCTGCTGTACGACCCCGAGGAGCCGGCACCGTGGCTGGGTGCGTGGCGGATCGTGTGCTTCGCCCAGGCTCCGCTCGAGCCCGAGATCGGCACCGATCCCCTGCTCGCCGACGTCGCGTGGACGTGGCTCACCGACGCACTGGAGTCCCACCGCGCGGCCTTCCACTCGGCCTCCGGTACGGCGACGAAGACACTGTCGAAAGGCTTCGGATCCCTGGCAGCGGAAGGCGACGGCGCCCAGATCGAGCTGCGGGCGTCCTGGTCGCCGGAGGGCGCGATCGCTCCGCACGTGGAAGCATGGGCGGAGTTGGTTTGCATGCTGGCGGGTCTTCCGCCCGGCTCGGAAGGGATCGCGATGCTCGATTCGCACAGGTCGCCACGTGGCTGACTACGACGTCATCGATGAGGCCGGTGGTGCCGCAGAAGCCGCTCGTCGTCTCGCCGACGGCACCGGACCGGTGGCTGTGGACGTCGAGCGCGCGTCGGGCTTCCGCTACTCCCAGCGGGCCTACCTGGTGCAGGTGTATCGCCGCGGCGCGGGGGTGTTCCTCTTCGACCCCCCGCCCATCGGCGACTTCCGGCCGCTGGAGGACGCCATCGGCGGCGAGGAGTGGGTGCTGCACGCCGCCAGCCAGGATCTGCCGTCGCTGCGGGAGCTGGGTCTGGAACCGCCGCGCATCTTCGACACCGAGCTGGCCGCACGACTTCTCGGACACGAGCGTGTGGGTCTCGGCGCCGTCGTCGAGGACACCCTGGGAATCACCCTCGCCAAGGCGCATTCCGCGTCGGACTGGTCGACGCGCCCGCTCCCCCAGTCGTGGCTGGAGTATGCCGCGCTCGACGTCGAGCACCTGGTCGACGTGCGCGACAAGCTGGCGGTCGAACTGGACGAGCAGCGCAAGACCGATTTCGCGGCCGAGGAGTTCCAGGCGGTGCTCGAGCGCGAGCCGAAGCCCCCGCGGGAAGAGCCGTGGCGACGACTGAGCGGCCTGCACACCGTGCGCGGGCGCAAGGCGCTCGCGGTGGCGCGTGAGCTGTGGATCGCGCGCGAGGACTTCGCGCGCGCGGAGGACATCGCCCCGGGCCGCCTCGTGCCCGATCGCGCGCTCGTGGCCGCTGTGCTCGCGGACCCGAAGTCCAAGAGCGCGCTGGCCGCGGTCAAGGACTTCACCGGGCGTGCGAGCCGCACGCAGCTCGACCGATGGTGGGCGGCGATCGAGGCCGGCCGAGCCGTCACGCAGCTCCCGCTGGAACGCGCCAGCGGAGGTGACTCGCTCCCGCCGCCGCGCGCCTGGGTCGACCGCAATCCCGAGGCGGACGCACGACTGAAGGCGGCGCGCCCCGTCGTCGAGCATCGGGCCGAAGAGCTGCACATGCCGACCGAGAACCTGCTGACGCCCGAGCTGCTGCGGCGCGTGGCCTGGGCGCCGCCGCAGCCGCTGTCGGCGGCATCCATCGGCGAGGCTCTCGGCGAACTGGGTGCGCGCCGGTGGCAGATTGACCAGACTGCACAGGTGATCGCCGATGCCTTTGTGGATTCCGTGCAAGACGCCTCGAGGGCGTCCGAAGCCGCTTCGTAGGTTTCCGCCACCCGATTCCCGTGCCTCTGCGCCCCCTCCTAGGCTGGCGGCATCCCTATTTTTGGAGGCAGAGTGGCCGAGATCTCGGACGTCTTCTTCGTCGATGGAATGCGCACCCCCTTCGGGCGCGCCGGCGAGAAGGGCATGTACTGGAACACCCGAGCGGACGACCTCGCCGTCAAGGCGACGATCGGGCTCATGGAACGCAACCCGAACGTTCCGAAGGTCCGCATCGACGACGTCGCGATCGCCGCGACGTCGCAGACCGGCGACCAGGGACTCACCCTCGGGCGCAGTGTCGCGATCCTCGCCGGGCTCCCCCAGACGGTTCCGGGTTTCGCCATCGACCGCATGTGCGCGGGCGCGATGACGAGCGTCACCACCATGGCGGGATCGATCGGCGTCGGCATGTACGACGTCGCCCTCGCCGGCGGTGTGGAGCACATGGGGCACCACCCGATCGGCGCGAACGCCGATCCGAACCCGCGCTTCGTCGCGGAGCGCATGGTCGATCCCGGCGCCCTCAACATGGGCGTCACGGCCGAGCGCATCTTCGACCGCTTCCCGCATCTGACCAAGGAGCGCTCGGACCGGTTCGGCATGCTGAGCCAGCACAAGGCGCAGGCGGCGTACGACGCAGGCAAGATCCAGCCCGACCTGGTGTCGGTCGCGATCAAGGACGCAGAGGGCTCGTGGGGCCTGGCCACGGCGGACGAGGGCCGTCGTCCCCAGACCACCATGGCGGACCTGGCGGCCCTCAAGACCCCGTTCCGGCCGCACGGCCGCGTGACTGCGGGCACGTCGTCGCCTCTGACCGACGGGGCGACGATGTCGCTCCTGGCCGGCGGCGGAGCCGTCAAGGAATTGGGGCTTCGACCCAAGATGAAGCTCGTCTCGTTCGCGTTCGCGGGCGTCCAGCCCGAGATCATGGGCATCGGCCCGATCCCCTCGACCGAGAAGGCCCTCAAGAAGGCCGGCCTCACGATCGACGACATCGGTCTGTTCGAGCTCAACGAGGCGTTCGCCATCCAGGTGATCTCGCTGCTCGATCACTTCGGCGTCGCCGACGACGACCCCCGTGTCAACCAGTGGGGCGGCGCGATCGCGCTCGGACACCCGCTGGCCGCCTCGGGCGTGCGTCTGATGATCCAGCTCGCGGCACAGTTCGCCGAGCGCCCCGACGTCCGCTACGGCCTCACCGCGATGTGTGTCGGTCTCGGTCAGGGCGGCTCGGTCATCTGGGAGAACCCGTTCTACGACGGCAAGAAGCGGAAGTAAGCAGGAATGACCAACTACGACGACATCGACTTCTCGCCGATCCTCGCGCTCACCGAGGGCGAGGTGATCACGCACTCGCGCGTGCGTGACATCCGCCTCGCCTCGGGCAAGGTGCTCGCCCTCATCACGCTCGACAACGGTCGCGACCACACGCGACCGAACACGCTCGGCCCTGCCACGATGTTCCAGCTCGGCGAGACGATCGACGCCCTCAAGGCGCGCGCTGCGGCGGGCGAGATCCAGGCCGTCGGCATCACCGGCAAGCAGTACATCCTGGCCGCCGGCGCTGACCTCAGCGACATCACCAAGGTCGGCTCGAAGGACAACGCACGTCTGGTGGCGCAGCTCGGGCACAAAGTGTTCGGCAAGCTCGCCGACCTCGGCGTGCCGACGTTCGCCTTCGTCAACGGCCTCGCGCTCGGCGGCGGACTCGAGATCGCGCTGAACAGCGCGTATCGGACGGTGGATGCCTCGGCTGCGGCGATCGCGCTGCCCGAGGTGTTCCTCGGCATCATTCCGGGCTGGGGTGGCGCCTACCTGCTGCCGAACCTCATCGGCATCGAGAACGCCCTCGAGGTCGTCATCTCGAACCCGCTGAAGCAGAACCGGATGCTCAAGCCCCAGCAGGCGTTCGACTACGGGATCGTCGACGCGATCTTCCCGGCGGCGAACTACCTCGAGGACTCGCTGAACTGGGCCGACGGTGTGCTCACCGGCAAGATCAAGGTCGAGCGCAAGAACGAGCCCGGCAAGATCGAGCGCCTCACGAAGTGGCCGATCGCCATCAAGATGGCACGCGGCATGCTCGAGTCGAAGATCGGCACGGTCCCCACGTCGCCGTACGCGGCACTGGATCTGCTCGACAAGGCGAAGAGCGGTACCAAGGCGGAGGGCTTCGCCCGTGAGGACGAGGCACTGGCCGAGCTCGTCACCGGCGACCAGTTCGCCGCATCCATGTACGCCTTCGACCTCGTCCAGAAGCGCGCCAAGCGTCCTGTCGGCGCGCCCGACAAGACGCTCGCCAAAAAGGTCTCCAAGGTCGGCATCATCGGCGCCGGGCTCATGGCGAGCCAGTTCGCGCTGCTGTTCGTGCGCAAGCTGCAGGTGCCGGTGCTGATCACCGATCTCGACCAGGCACGCGTCGACAAGGGCGTGGCCTACATCCACGACGAGATCGGCAAGCTCCAGGCGAAGGGCCGCCTCGACGCCGACAGCGCCAACCGGCTCCGCGCGCTCGTGACGGGCACCACGGACAAGAGCCTCTACGCGGACTGCGACTTCGTCATCGAGGCCGTGTTCGAAGAGGTCGGCGTCAAGCAGCAGGTGTTCGGTGAGATCGAGCAGATCATCGCCGAGGACGCGATCCTCGCCACCAACACGTCGTCACTCTCGGTCGAGGAGATCGGCGCCGAGCTCGCCCACCCCGAGCGACTCGTCGGCTTCCACTTCTTCAACCCGGTGGCGGTCATGCCGCTCATCGAGATCGTGAAGACGCCGCACACCTCCGACGCAGCGCTGTCGACGGCGTTCGTGGTCGCGAAGAATCTCGGCAAGAACGCGGTGCTCACCGCCGACGCCCCCGGGTTCGTCGTGAACCGCCTGCTGGCCAAGGTCATGGGCGAGGCTGCTCGCGCGGTCTACGAGGGCACGCCGATCGCCGACGTCGAGAAGGCCTTCGCACCGCTCGGTCTGCCGATGGGGCCGTTCCAGCTGATCGATCTGGTCGGCTGGAAGGTGGCCGCTCACGTGCAGGACACGATGGTGCACGCCTTCCCCGACCGGTTCTACGCGAACGAGAACTTCCACGCGCTCGCGGAGCTGCCGGAGGTCGTCGAGAAAGACAAGGGTGGCCGTGTGACCGGCTGGACGAAGCCGGCCGAGAAGCTCCTCAAGCCCGTCGTGGGCTCGTCGCCGGCGTCCGCAGAGACGATCCTCGGACGCGTGCAGGACGGACTGGCGCAGGAGATCAAGCTGATGCTCGACGAGGGCGTCGTGCCCGAGGTCGAAGACATCGACCTGTGCCTCATCCTCGGCGCCGGCTGGCCGTTCATCGACGGCGGTGCGTCGCCGTACCTCGACCGCGAGGGTGCTTCGGACCGCGTGTTCGGCGACACCTTCCACCACCCCGTGATCACGGGCATCGGCGGCTGACACCTTCCGACACGCGAGCGACCCCGGGCCTGCGCCCGGGGTCGCTCGCGTTCACGGCGCCGCTCGCGTCTACGGCGCGGTCGGCTGGGCCGCGCGCACGCGAAGATCCCGTGCGAGGCCGTCGCGCTGCTCGATCACGAGCCGGCGGAGGGCGGCAGGCGCGTCCTGATTCCGTGCGAGCCACGTGTCGACGTCGTCGAGCGAGTCCGAGGACGGGAACAGCCCGACTACGAGTCGTCGCGCGATCTCGATGCTGCGGGCGACCCACGTCGGGCGGATCCGGGCGAAGTACTCGTCGTCGAAGCTCGCGACGAGGTCCCGCCGATCCCCGGCGCGGACCCCGGCGATCGTTGCCGCGAGGTGGTCGTTGGTCAGGCTCTCGTCATCCCAGGCGGCGTGCCAGGCCGCCGCACGCACGGCGCCGTCGGGACGGGCGGCCAGGGCGGTCCGGTGCGCGGTGTGTCCCTGTGCAGACGGGTCGGCCTCCAGTTCGGCGTCGACATCGTGGGCCGACGCGTGCCCCGTCGCCGCCAGCGCGACGAGCCACGCCCAACGCAGCTCGGGATCGAGGGCGAGCCCGGTGGGAGCAGGAACGGCGCGCGCGAGGATTCCCCGCATCTCTCCTGCGCGGTTCGCAGATCGTGCCGCCGCGGTGCCGACCGCCCGCGCCCAGGCCAGCTGGGCGTCCGAGCCGGGCTCGGCTGCCCACAGTGCGGCCCAGCAGGTCTCGAGCCACGCGTCGGCGAGGGCCGTGCGCGCGTCGGCAGCGGCATAGCGCCCGATCGCGACGCCGGTGTGGGTGAGCGCGTCGGTGACCAGCGCGATGTTCGACTCGTGTGGCGCGTGCCGTGAGACGATCTCCACGAAGCGCGTGACCGGCAGGTCTCCGTCTCGCGTGGCGTTCCACAGGGCGGCCCAGATCACGGCGCGCGCGACCGGATCCTCGATCGAGGAGAGGTGCGCGGCGGCGGCGTCGGTCGACCGGTCATCAAGGCGCACCTTCGCGTAGGTGCGGTCGTCGACGTTGGGCAGCACGAGGTCGATCTCCGCTCCCGTGACGCCGACCAGGGGCGTGCGCGCCTCGGCGGCATCGACCTCGACGCCGCCCCGCCGGACGAGGCGCCCGTCGGCGACGGTGAAGAGCCCGCAGGTGAGCCGGTGCGGACGCGGATCCGTCTGGGTCAGCACCAGTGCCTGCGCGCCGTCGCGTTCGACGGCGATCTCCGACAGGCCGCTGGTCTGCAGCCACGCTCGGCTCCACGCCGTGAGGTCGCGTCCGGACTCCGCCTCGAGCGCGGACAGCAGGTCGGGAAGCGTGGTGTTGCCGAACGCATGGTCGGCGAAGTAGCGCTGCGCACCGCGGAAGAAGGCGTCCTCCCCCACGAACGCGACGAGCTGCTTGAGCACCGAAGCGCCCTTGGCGTAGGTGATGCCGTCGAAGTTCAGCTTGGCCGCCTCCAGGTCGGGGATGTCGGCGACGATCGGGTGCGTCGTCGGCAGCTGGTCCTGGACGTAGGCCCAGCCTTTGCGCCGGCTCGCGAAGGTCACCCACGCATCCGGGAACCCTCCTGCGACGACGGCGGCGTGGGCGCCCATGAAGTCCGCGAACGACTCCTTGAGCCACAGGTCGTCCCACCACTGCATCGTCACCAGGTCGCCGAACCACATGTGCGCCATCTCGTGCAGGATCGTGTTCGCACGGCCCTCGTGCTGCGCCGTCGTGGATGCACCGCGGAAGACGTAGCTCTCGGTGAACGTCACCAAGCCCGGATTCTCCATGGCGCCGAGGTTGTATTCGGGGACGAAGATCTGGTCGTACTTCCCCCAGGGGTAGGGGTACGCGAACGCCTGCTCGAAGAACGTCAGCCCCCGCCGGGTGATCTCGATGATCTCGTCGGCGTCGAGGTGGGGCGCGAGCGAGGCGCGGCACAGCACGCCGAGTGGCACGATGCGATCGGCGGTGCGCCATTCGCCGTCGACGCGGTGGTACGGCCCCGCGGCGATCGCGGTGATGTAGCTGGACAGCGGCAGCGTCTCGGCGAAGCCGACACGCACCCCGCCCGGGACGTCCTCGCGTGCGATCTCCGCCCCGTTGGAGAGGATCTGCCATGCGGCCGGCGCTGTCACGGTGAATCGCCATCGCGCCTTCATGTCCGGCTGCTCGAAGACGGGGTACACGCGGCGGGAGTCGGCCGGCTCGTACTGCGTGTACAGGTAGACCTCGCCGTCGACGGGGTCTCGGAAGCGATGCAGACCCTCGCCCGACCTGCTGTACCGGCCCCGACCCCGCACGGTCACGACGTTGTGCGATGCAAGACCGTCGATGCGGATCCGGGCGCCGTCCCAGACGACCTCGCGTGTCGCGCCGTTGACCGACACGCTGTCGACGGCTTCGCCGAGGAAGTCGAGCCAGGTCGAACCCGCCGTGGCCGCGAACGTCAGTGTCGCGGTCGTCGAGAAGGTCGGCGTCGCCAGGTCGCGCGCGTCGCGCACGTCCAGTTCGACCTCGACGGCATCGAGCCGGACAGTGCTCGATCGGGCCGCCGTCTCGTCACGGGTGAGGTTCGCGGAAGTCATGCCATCAATGCTGTCACGCCGGCGTCCATGCTAGTTTTCGAACATGTTCAGTTCGGATGCCTCGACCCCGACTCCCCCGCCCAGCAAGAGCGAGCGCACGCGCGCCCAGCTGCGCGACATCGCTCTGCGGTCGTTCCGCGAGCGCGGGTACGACGCCACCACCATCCGGCTCATCGCGCAGGAGGCAGGCGTGTCGGTGGGAACGACGCACTACCACTTCGCGTCGAAGAACCACTTGGTACAGGAGCTCTATCTCGACGTGCAGGAGAAGCATCGGGATGCCGCAGAGCCGGAGTTGGCGGCATCCACGGATCTCGTCGACCGGCTCGCGATCGTGTATCGCACGGGACTCGACCAGCTGACGCCCTACCACGCGTTCGCGCCGGAGTTCCTGTCGGCGGCGGTGTCGCCGCGGTCGCCGATCAACCCGCTCTCAGAGGAATCGGCCCCCGCGCTGCGCATCGTCGAGGGGCTGTTCCGTGAGGCCGTCGACGGCGCGGCGGGCGCGGCGCTGCCGGACGAGTTCCGCAAGAGCCTGCCCGACGCCCTCGTGCTCGGCCACCTGCTGCTGGCACTGTTCTGGGTGTACGACCGGTCGCCCGGGCAGCAGCGCACCCGGACGCTCCTCGACCGCGGGCTGCGGCTGCTGCGGTTGGCGCTGCCCTTCACCCGCATGCCGCTGCTGCGCAGGCCGCTGCAGGAGCTGCTGGACCTCGTCGCGGCGGTGAAGGCGTGAGCACCGACGCGGCATCCTCTAGCCGCGCTCGTCCCTGCTGCGCGCGAGATCGGGGATCGTCGGGATCTCGGACGTCTGCGCGCCACGGGCGACCGGGATGCGGGTGCCCAGCACCTGCGCCACGACGTCGTGGGCGATCTTCGACGCCGTGAGCCCGGCATCCTCGAGGATCTGCTCGCGCGTGGCGTGGTCGATGAACTCGTCGGGCACTCCCAGTTCGTCGACGGCGGTGTCGACTCCCGCCTCGCGCAGCACCTGGCGCACGCGGGTGCCGATGCCGCCGACGCGGATGCCGTCCTCGATCGTGATGACGAGGCGATGGGATGCCGCCAGCTCGACGATCGACGGCTGCACCGGCACCACCCACCGAGGGTCGACCACCGTCGCCCCGATGCCCTGCGCGCGCAGGCGCTCGGCGACCTCGACGGCGGTGTGCGCCATCGGGCCGATGCCGACCAGCAGCACGTCGGGGGTGTCGGATCGCACGAGGACGTCCACGCCGTCCGACAGACGCTCCAGCGTCGGGATCTCGGCGCTCACGCCGCCCTTCGGGAAGCGGATGACCGTGGGCGCATCGTGGACCGCGACCGCCTCGCGCAGCTCCTCCCGCAGGCGGATCTCGTCGCGGGGCACCGCGATGCGGATGTGCGGCACGATCTGCAGCATCGCGAGGTCCCAGATGCCGTGGTGGCTGGGGCCATCGGGGCCGGTCACGCCGGCGCGGTCGAGCACGAAGGTCACGCCCGCCTTGTGCAGAGCGACGTCCATCAGCACCTGATCGAAGGCGCGGTTCATGAACGTCGCGTAGATCGCGACGACGGGGTGCAGCCCGCCGAAGGCGAGACCGGCGGCCGAGGCCACGGCGTGCTGCTCGGCGATGCCGACGTCGTACACGCGGTCGGGGAACCGCTGCGCGAACGGCAGCAGTCCCGTCGGACGCAGCATGGCTGCCGTCATCGCGATCACATCGGAGCGCTCCTCGCCCACGGCGAGGAGCTCGTCGGCGAAGACGTCGGTCCACGCCATACCGGCTGACGCACCGAGCGACTCGCCGGTGACGGGATCGATCCTGCCGACAGCGTGGAACTGGTCGGCCTCGTCTTCGAGCGCCGGGGCGTAGCCGCGGCCCTTCTCGGTGATCGCGTGCACGATGACCGGGGCGCCGTACGACTTCGCGAGCTCGAGCGTCTCCAGCAGCGCCGTGAGGTCGTGCCCGTCGACCGGGCCGAGGTACTTGATGTCGAGGTTCGAGTACAGCGCCGCGTTGTTGGTGAACCGCGACAGGAAGCCGTGCGTGCCGCCGCGGATCCCGCGGTACATCGCCCGCCCTGCCGGCCCGAACCGGCGGAAGAGCGTGTCGGAGCCGCGGTGCAGCGTGCGGTACGAGTCGGCGGTGCGCACCCGGTTCAGGTAGCGCGCCATTCCGCCGATCGTGGGGGCGTATGAGCGCCCGTTGTCGTTGACGACGATCACCAGGTTGCGGTCGTTGTCGTCGGAGATGTTGTTGAGTGCCTCCCACGTCATACCGCCGGTGAGGGCGCCGTCGCCGACGACCGCGACCACGTGCCGGTCCTTGCGGCCGGTGCGGGTGAGGGCGCGCGAGACGCCGTCCGCCCAGCTCAGCGAGCTCGAGGCGTGCGAGGACTCCACGACGTCATGCGGGCTCTCGGAGCGCTGCGGGTAGCCCGCGAGGCCGCCTCGGGTACGCAGGCCGGTGAAGTCGTGTCGGCCGGTCAGCAGCTTGTGCACGTACGACTGGTGACCGGTGTCGAACACCATCGGGTCGTTCGGCGAGTCGAACACGCGATGCAGGGCGATCGTGAGTTCGACGACCCCCAGGTTGGGGCCGAGATGACCGCCGGTGCGAGAGACGTTCTCGACGAGGAATCCGCGGATCTCATCCGCCAGCTGTTCGAGCTGATCGATGCTCAAGGCATCGAGATCACGGGGTCCGGTGATGGACGACAGCAGCGACATCCCCGCTCCTTTCCCGGCCCGGACGGGCCTAGTCAGTCTACCCGCGGCATGACGAAGGACCGGATGCTGCCGCACCCGGTCCCCCGTGAATCCGCTGTCAGACGAGCGAGCGCAGCACGTATTGCAGGATGCCGCCGTTGCGGTAGTAGTCGGCCTCACCGGGCGTGTCGATGCGCACGACCGCGTCGAACTCCACGGTCTGCTTGCCTTCGGCCGAGAACTCGCTCGGCGCGGCGGTGACGCGCACCGTCTTGGGCGTGACGCCCTCGTTCAGCTGCTCCAGGCCCGTGATCGAGACGATCTCGGTGCCGTCCAGGCCCAGCGACTTCCAGCTCTCGCCGGCCAGGAACTGCAGCGGCACGACGCCCATGCCGATGAGGTTCGAGCGGTGGATGCGCTCGAAGCTCTCGGTGATGACGGCCTTGACGCCCAGCAGGCTCGTCCCCTTCGCCGCCCAGTCACGCGACGAGCCCGAGCCGTACTCCTTGCCGCCGAAGACGACGAGCGGGGTGCCCTGCGCCTGGTAGTTCTGGCTCGCGTCGTAGATGTACGACTGCGGGCCGCCCGGCTGCGTGAAGTCGCGCGTGAAGCCGCCCTCGACCTCGGCGCCGTCGTTGACCTCGCGCACGAGCTGGTTCTTGAGGCGGATGTTGGCGAACGTGCCCCGGATCATGACCTCGTGGTTGCCGCGGCGCGAGCCGTAGGAGTTGAAGTCCTTGCGGTCGACGCCGTGGGCGGCCAGGTACTGTCCGGCGGGACTGTCGGCCTTGATGTTGCCGGCGGGGCTGATGTGGTCGGTCGTCACCGAGTCCAGCAGCGTCGCCATCACGCGGGCGCCCGAGATGTCGGTGACCGGAGTCAGCTCCATCGTCATGCCGTCGAAGTACGGGGGCTTACGCACATAGGTCGACGCATCGTCCCACTCGAACACGTCGCCGACCGGCGTCGGAAGGGTGCGCCAGCGCTCGTCGCCTTCGAAGACGCTCGCGTACTGGTGGGTGAACATGTCCTTGTTGATCGACGAGTCGATCGTGCGCTGCACCTCGGCCGAATCGGGCCAGATGTCGCGCAGGAACACGTCGTTGCCGTCCTGATCGGTGCCCAGCGCGTCCGTCTCGAAGTCGAAGTTCATGGAGCCGGCGAGCGAGTACGCGATCACGAGCGGCGGGCTCGCGAGGTAGTTCATCTTCACATCGGGGTTGATGCGACCCTCGAAGTTGCGGTTGCCCGAGAGGACGGCCGTCACGGCCAGGTCGTTCTCGTTGATCGCGGCGGAGACCTCCTCGATCAGCGGGCCCGAGTTGCCGATGCAGGTCGTGCAGCCGTAGCCCACCGTGTAGAAGCCGAGATCTTCGAGGTCCTGCGTGAGGCCGGCCTTCTCGTAGTAGTCGGTGACGACCTTCGATCCGGGCGCGAGGGTGGTCTTGACCCACGGCTTGGCCTTGAGGCCCTTCTTGACCGCGTTGCGGGCGAGCAGGCCGGCAGCGAGCATGACCGACGGGTTCGACGTGTTGGTGCACGAGGTGATCGCGGCGATCGTGACCGCGCCATGGTCCAGCACGAACTTCTCACCGTCTTCGAGCGTCACCGCGGTCGGCTTGGACGCGCTCGCCGGCGCGTGGCTGCGGTGGTGATGCTGGTGGATGCTGTGCTCGTCCTCCGGCGAGTTTCCGGGCGGGTCGGAGGCGGGGAACGACTCCGCGCCTTCGAGGTCGACGAGATCGTGGTCGACCTGCGCGTAGTTGGTGAGGTCGCTCTCGAACTGCTGCTTGGCCTCCGAGAGGAGGATGCGGTCCTGCGGACGCTTGGGTCCGGCGATCGACGGAACGACCGTGGACAGGTCCAGCTCCAGGTACTCGCTGAAGACGGGCGCGCGCGTGGCGTCATGCCACAGGGACTGCTCCTTGGCGTACGCCTCGACGAGCGCGAGCTGCTGCTCGTCGCGGCCGGTGAGGCGGAGGTAGTCGATGGTGACCGAGTCGATCGGGAAGATCGCCGCCGTCGAGCCGAACTCGGGGCTCATGTTGCCGATGGTGGCGCGGTTGGCCAGTGGCACCGAAGCGACGCCCTCGCCGTAGAACTCGACGAACTTGCCGACGACGCCGTGCTTGCGGAGCATTTCGGTGATCGTGAGCACGACGTCGGTGGCGGTCACGCCTGCCGGGATGGCGCCCGAGAGCTTGAAGCCCACGACCTTCGGGATGAGCATCGACACGGGCTGGCCCAGCATGGCCGCCTCTGCCTCGATGCCGCCGACGCCCCAGCCGAGCACGCCCAGGCCGTTGACCATGGTGGTGTGCGAATCGGTGCCGACGCACGTGTCGGGGTACGCGCGCAGGACGCCGTTCACCTCGCGGTCGTAGATCACCTTGGCGAGGTGCTCGATGTTGACCTGGTGGACGATGCCGGTGCCCGGGGGGACGACCTTGAAGTCGTTGAACGCCGTCTGGCCCCAGCGCAGGAACTGGTACCGCTCGCCGTTGCGCTCGTACTCGATCTCGACGTTGCGCTCGAGGGCGTTCTCGGTGCCGAACAGGTCGGCGATGACCGAGTGGTCGATGACCATCTCGGCGGGCGAGAGCGGGTTGATCTTCGTCGGGTCGCCACCCAGTGCGCCGACCGCCTCGCGCATCGTGGCGAGGTCCACGATGCAAGGCACGCCGGTGAAGTCCTGCATCACGACACGTGCGGGCGTGAACTGGATCTCGGTGTCGGGTTCACCCGCCGGGTTCCAGGATCCGAGCGCCTGGATCTGCTCTTTGGTGACGTTCGCGCCGTCCTCGGTGCGGAGCAGGTTCTCCAGCAGCACCTTGAGGCTGAACGGGAGCTTCTCGTAGCCTTCGACCGTTGCGATGCGGAAGATCTCGTAGTCGGTGCTGCCGACCGTCAGGGTGCCCTTGGCACCGAAGCTGTCAACCGTGGACACGTCTGTCTCCTTCGTCGGCGGCGGGAGCTGGCCGGAACACCGGCATCCCCATCTTCCCCCGCGGCGAGGCCCTCGGCTAGTGAGGTCGCCCTAATTCCGGCGAGGGAAATTTATCTTGATGTCAAGATAAATGTATCACTCGTCGCCGGCGTCGGCGTCCGATCTGCGACGTGGATAGAGCGCCCGCACGGCGAGCCAGGTGACCGCCACCAGTGGTGCGAACAGGGGAAGGCCCATGACCAGCTTGAGCGTGCCCAGCGCGGTCACGTTGCCGGAGAAGTAGAGCGGGAGCTGCACGATGAGCCGCGCCGCGAACAGACCCGCCCATGCGATCGAGAGCCAGAAGAAGACGCGACGCTTGCGTTTGTCCGCGCGCCACGCGGTGCCCTCCCCCATCAGGAAGCCGACGGCGAGTCCGATGAGCGGCCAGCCGATCAGCGCCGACACGAGGAACGCCGTGCCGTAGATCGTGTTGGTGAGGAACCCCGGGATGAAACTGTCCTCGCCACGGCCCGTCCACAGCGACAGCCCGGCGGCTGCGGCCGCCGCGACCAATCCGCCGATCGCGGCGCTCGCGGACTGCCGCTGGATGAGGCGGACCGCGGTGAACACCGCGGCGAGCCCGACCGACAGCCCCAGGCTCAGCAGCAGATCGCCCGAACGCACGTCCGGGTCCGGGTCGTAGGTGGCGGTCCACACCACGAGGAACACGACACCCGGCAGGACGGATTCGAGGATGCCGCGCCAGCCGCCCATCGCAGCCCACACGACGTGCCCCGTGCTCTTGCCGGTCGTGGGGTCGAGTCCAGCACGGCGGGCAGCGCCGCCGAGAGCCGCGCCGAGGATCTCGGAGGCCGACGCCGGCGCATCGGGTGGGACGGCCGAGGGATGCTCCGGCGAGGAGTCGCCCGAGGCTTCGTCGGGGCGCGAGGTGTCGTTCACGCGGTGCCCGGCGTGGCCGGCATCTTCAACGGGATGAGGTCGCGCGGCGGCATCGGCGATCCGCCGCGCACGACGACGATCGAGCGGAACAGGTCTTCGACCGCGGTCGCGGCCTCGACATCTGCTGTCGCGGCACCGCCGATCACACCGCGCAGGAACCACCGTGGCCCGTCGACGCCGACGAAACGGGCCAGGCGCTTGCCCGCGGTCGCGTCGGGACCTGCGATGACCGGGACCTCGGCGAGCAGCTCGGGTCCGAGCGGGCCCTCGCGCTCCTCGACGCGACCACCCTGCTGACGGATCTGCTGACGGATCTGCTCGCGGGTCTCCTCCCACAGGCCGGTCGTCCGAGGCGCTGCGAACGGCTGCACCTGGAGTGTCGAGCCCGCGTAGTCGAGCCCGACGGCGACGATGCGCTTGGTCTGCTCTTCGACTTCGAGGCGCAGGTTCAGACCCTCGCGGGGCAGGATCTTGATACCGCCGAGGTCGATGTACGGCCGGACCGGATTCGCTTCGGATTCGTCGAACGGACCGGCCGTGGCACGGTCATCGGGGGCGATCTTGTGAGGAACGTCGGCGGGTGTGGGGTCGGTCATGCGAGGACTCCGTCCTTCTGGTAGCCGGTCGAGCCGAAGCCGCCCTCGCCGCGGACGCTGTCGGGCAGCTCCTCCACGGGGATGAAGCGGGCGCGCGGCACCGGCATGACGATGATCTGGGCGATGCGGTCGCCGACCGAGATGTCATGCGCGTGCTCGCGGTCGGTGTTGAGCAGGATGACCTTGATCTCACCGCGATAGCCGGCGTCGATGGTGCCGGGGGCGTTCACCACCGTGATGCCGTGCTTGGCGGCCAGACCGCTGCGCGGCACCACGAACGCGACGTGTCCGTCGGGCAGCGCGATGCGCACGCCGGTCCCGACGAGGGCTCGCGCGCCCGGCTCGAGGCGAACGGCCTCGGCGGCGACGAGGTCGGCTCCGGCGTCGCCCGGATGCGCATACACCGGGACGTCGGAGGCGATAATGGGGACGTCCACCGTTTCAGTCACCCAACGAGGGTAATGCAGAACTCAGCGCGCAATGCCGGGCCCGCAGCGGCCACAGCCGGAGGAGCCCCGGCGGACCGATATCGAGAGCGACTGGGTCCTTCCCTGTGGATCCTCGTGGCCGCGGCCCTGGCCGGCCCGATGGCGGCACTGGTCTTCACGCCGATCGACAAGACGGTTGCCCTGATGATCGGAGCCGCGGTCAGCGTGCTTGTGATCGCGCTGATGATCCTGGCGGCTCCCACCGTGCGCGTCGAGAGCGGTGAGCTGCGGGCGGGCCGCGCGCACATCGCGGTCGAGTTCCTGGGCGAACCGTCGGTGCACACCGGCGACGATGCGCGTCATGCGCGCGGGGCGGGGCTGGATCCCCGGGCGTGGCATCTCATCCGCGGCGGGATCGACGGTGTGGTCGTGGTGCCGGTCGTGGACGCAGACGATCCGACGACCGCGTGGGTGATTTCCTCGCGGACGCCGGATCGGCTGGCAGCCGCAGTGCGGCGGGTTCAGGTCAGGCGGAGCACTCCGCACAGATAGGACCGTCTGCGCTCTCGTGATCGAGCTGCGAGCGGTGCTTCACGAGGAAGCAGTTCGCACAGGTGAACTCATCCTCCTGGGGTGGGAGAACGACGACGTCGAGCTCGAGGTCCGAGAGGTCGGCTCCGGGCAGCTCGAAGCCCGACGGGTTGTCGGCGTCCTCCACGTCGACCGAACCGGAGAGCTTGTCGGGGACTCGCTCCTTGAGCGCCTCGATCGACTCGCTGTCGTCCTCGGTCTTGCGGGGGGCGTCGTAATCGGTGGCCATGCGTGAAGATCTCAACTTCCGGGGTATCGCGGGTTGCGCTCGCCCTTGCGGGCGGCGATAGTTTGCACGACGACTCTGGTTTTCGCAAATGCGCAGTTCCGGCGTCGCACCGTGCGTTCGCGTGAAACTCGCGCCACGCGTGGGATATTCCCGGCCCACGGTGCCCGCTGTGACAGCATGGGCGGGACAGCTGGAAGGGGCGTTCGCATGGAACAGCTCAAGGTCATCGGAACCGAGGACGACAAGCTCATCCTGGCGACCGAGTCGGGCGACAGGTTCTCGCTCGACGTCGACGACGTGCTGCGGGTCGAACTCCGCAAGGCGCGCCGCGATCGCGACCCCGAGGCGCAGACGCCGAGACCGAGTCCCCGCGAGATCCAGTCGCACATCCGCGCCGGCCTGTCGGCGCGCGAGGTGGCTGAGCTCCTCGGCGCCCGTGTCGAAGACGTCGAGCGGTTCGAAGGCCCGGTGCTCGCGGAACGCGAGCACATCGTCGGACAGGCCCTGGCGGTGCCGGTGCTCCTGGGCGGAGACTTCGACGGCGACGGACAGTCCACGTTCGGCTCGGCGCTGCGCGTGAAGCTCTCCGAGGCCGGCGCGTCGGGTGAGCGATGGACCAGCTGGAAGGAACCCACCGGCTGGATCGTGAAGCTCGAGTTCACCGCCGGAGAGATCGACCACGATGCCCGATGGGGATTCGATCCACGTCGCAGCACGCTGACCCCACTCAACTCCGACGCGATCCAGCTCTCGCGGCAGGGATCGCTGCCCGACGGGCTGATCCCCCGCCTGCGCGCGCTGGACACCGTGCACCCGAAGGACGACTCGCGCTTCGACAGCGGCGCCTTCGGCCCCCGTCGTCTTCCTGATGCCGACCTCGAGTCCCCCGACCTGCCGGCCCCAGCCGCTCCCGCTGTGCAGGAGGCGGCGATCAAGCGTGCATCCGAGCCCACGGTCGTGACCTCCGCCGAGACGGCAGACCTGCTCGAGGCGCTCCGCCGTCGTCGCGGTCAGCGCGAGCCGCTGCCGGGCGCCGAAGAGGTGGCCGCCGCCCCCCGCACGTCCGCGCCGGTCGCGCTTTTCGACGCTCTGGAACCGGGCTACGACGAGTCGTCGGCAGACGGGGAGTCGTCGGTGTCGGAGTATCAGGCCCCCTCCCCCGCCGTGGTCGCCGAGGCGGGCCGGCGCAAGGGTCGCACGTCGATGCCGTCGTGGGACGAGATCGTGTTCGGCGCGCGGACCGAAGACTGAGCTACGCGAATGCTCCCAGCCGGATCAGGGGAACGGTGCGCTCCTCGTCGGTGAGCGAGCCGTGCTGCCCGATCATCTTCTGCGGAGCCTTGTCGGCGGTGCGGTCGTCGTAGTACGCGATGCCCGCCCGCGGTGCCACGATCACATCGCCGATGCGGTCGCGCACTTCGGGATCCACCTCGCCGAGCAGCTCCGAGGCGATCAGCTCGTCGCGTGAGGCCACCCAAGAACGGGATGCCTCGGCCTCACGCCACCGCGCCAGCACCGCGTCGGCCTCCCCGGGCTCGGCATACAGGTGCAGCATGCGGGGCTCGCCGCCGATGAGGCGCACGCCTTCCACGAGCGGGTCGCCGTCGTGCAGCAGGATGTGACGGTGGCGCGGCACGTCGATCATGCCGTGATCGGAGGTCACCACGACCCCGGTGCCGCGGTCGAGGGCGTTCGAGAGGGTGCGGGCGGCGGCATCCATCCGCTCCAGGGCGGTCACCCACTCGTCGGACTCCCAGCCGCGCCGGTGGCCGATCGCGTCGAGGTCGGGGGCGTACAGGTACACGAGCGAGCCCGGCGTGCGCGCGGCGAGGTCGGCGGCGACGCGGACGCGTTCGTCCAGGTCGTCGGCGGCGTGGAACTGCGCACCGCCGAGCGTGGCCGTGGTGAAGCCGGTGCCGGCGTACTCACGGCGCGAGACGGCGAAGAAGGGGCGCCCGAGCGTCGTCGGCAGCGGCGCCGCGCGCTGGAACGACAGCGGCAGCCCGTCCGTGTCCCACCCTCGCAGCTGGTTGACGACATCATCGGTGCCGGGGACGCGGGCGCGGTAGCCGACGATGCCGTGCTCGCCCGGGAGCGTGCCGGTCAGGAGGCTCGTCAGGGCCGCGGCCGTGGTCGAGGGGAACACCGTGCGGGCGACATCCTTCTTCGTCCGTGCCTCGGTCAGGAACCGGGCGTGGCCGGCGCGTTGAGCGAGGTTGTGCGCACCCAGTCCGTCGAGCACCCAGACGATCGCGCTGCGCGCCGGCGCGAACCACTCCGAGGTACCGTCCAGAGCCGCCGACATCTCGGGGACGACACGGGTGAGGCTCCGGGCGCGGGGCGGGTCCGCGGGTAGGCTGAGTGACATCGGGGCCAGTCTCGCACACCGCGGCCGCGCCCCTTCTCTCCCGCCGTCACCCGAGGCTTTCAGGTCATATGCCCGCATCCCGCACCGACTCCTCTCCCGCCGACCACGGACGCATCGAGGACGTCGACGTCTCTTCGGAGATGCAGACGTCGTTCCTCGAGTACGCGTATTCGGTCATCTACTCGCGCGCCCTTCCGGATGCGCGCGACGGCCTCAAGCCGGTGCAGCGCCGCATCCTGTTCCAGATGGCCGACATGGGGCTGCGTCCCGATCGCGGCCACGTCAAGAGCGCCCGCGTCGTGGGCGAGGTGATGGGAAAGCTGCACCCCCACGGTGATGCCCCGATCTACGACGCGCTCGTGCGCCTGGCGCAGTCGTTCTCGCTGCGCGTGCCGCTCGTCGACGGCCACGGCAACTTCGGCTCGCTCGACGACGGCCCCGCGGCGCCCCGCTACACCGAGGCGCGTCTGGCGCCGCCCGCGCTCGCGCTCACCGAGAACCTCGATGAGGACGTCGTCGACTTCATCCCGAACTACGACGGCCAGTTCCAGCAGCCCGAGGTGCTGCCCGCCGCGTTCCCGAACCTGCTCGTGAACGGCACGACCGGCATCGCAGTCGGCATGGCCACGAACATGGCGCCGCACAACCTCATCGAGGTCGTCGGCGCCGCGACGCACCTGCTCGATAATCCCGAGGCCACCGTCGAAGAGCTGATGGAGTTCGTTCCCGGTCCGGACCTTCCCGGCGGCGGCATCATCGTCGGACTCGACGGCATCAAGGACGCGTACACGAATGGGCGCGGCAGCTTCCGCACACGGGCGAAGGTGTCGATCGAGTCCCTCGGTCCGCGACGCACCGGGCTCGTCGTCACGGAGCTTCCGTACCTGGTCGGCCCCGAGCGGGTGATCGAGAAGATCAAGGACGCCGTCAACGCCAAGAAGCTGCAGGGCATCGCCGACGTCAACGACCTCACCGATCGGCACAACGGGCTGCGTCTGGTCATCGGCATCAAGACCGGCTTCGACCCGCAGGCCGTACTCGACCACCTGTACCGGCTGACGCCCCTCGAGGACTCGTTCAGCATCAACAACGTCGCCCTGGTCGAGGGGCAGCCGCAGACGCTCGGCCTCCGCGAACTGCTGCGCGTCTACCTGGACCACCGCATCAGCGTGGTCACGCGTCGCGGTCGCTATCGGCTCGAGCGTCGCAAAGAGCGGCTGCACCTGGTCGAGGGCCTCCTCATCGCGATCCTCGACATCGACGAGGTCATCCAGGTCATCCGGGCATCCGACGACGGCGAGCAGGCGCGCACGCGCCTCATGGACGTCTTCGATCTGTCGCAGCCGCAGGCCGAGTACATTCTCGAGCTGCGACTGCGTCGGCTCACGAAGTTCTCGCGCATCGAGCTCGAGACCGAACGCGACAACCTCAAGGCCGAGATCGCCCAGCTCGAGGAGCTGCTCGGCAGCGACGTACGGTTGCGCGCGCAGGTCGCGAAGGAACTGGATGCCGCCGCCGAGGCCTTCGGTACGCCCCGGCGGACGCTCCTGCTCAACGGCGGTCCGGTGCAGCCTCGCTCGCGTGCGGCAGCCGCGGTGGCCGATCTGCAGATCGCGGACTCGCCATGCCGTGTCTACCTGTCGGCGACCGGTCGCATGGTCCGTGCCGAGCTGGTCGCCGATGCTCCGGGTGGCGGCATCGTCGCCCCGGCTCGCCGGTCCAAGCACGACGCAGTCCGCTCGGTGGTCGACACCACGACCCGGGGCGACCTCGGCGCGGTGACGAGTCTCGGGCGGCTCGTGCGGTTCTCGCCCGTCGACCTGCCTTCCGTGCCCGGCAACTCGGTGCAGCTCGCCGCCGGCACGCGTGTCGACCAGTATCTGGGACTCGGCTCCGGTGAGCACGTCGTCGGCCTCGTCCCGCTCGCGGACGCGCCCCCGGTCGCGCTGGGCACGGCTCAGGGCGTGGTCAAGCGCGTTGCGGCGACCGAGCTCGGCACCAAGCACGACATCGAGATCATCGCTCTGAAGGACGGCGACCGGGTGGTCGGGGCCGCGCCGGCCTCCGATGGCGCGGAGCTCGTCTTCGTCACGACCGACGCCCAGCTGCTGCGGTTCGACGCCTCTTCGGTCCGTCCGCAGGGCCGATCCGCCGGCGGCATGGCCGGAATCCGGCTGACCGAGGGCGCGCAGGTCATCGCATTCGACGTCGTCGGACCGACGGCATTCGACGCCGTCGTGGTGACCGTCGCGGGATCGGACAGCGCGATCGCCGGAACCGACGCCGGAAGCGCCAAGGTCTCGCTGTTCAGTGAATTCCCCGCGAAGGGCCGCGCGACCAGCGGCGTGCGCGCACAGCGTCTGCTCAAGGGCGAGGACGCCCTGACACTCGCCTGGGTCGGCTCCGACCCGCGGGCCGTGGGCTCCGACGGCGCGACCCGCGCGCTCCCCGAATCGGGCGCCAAGCGTGACGCCTCAGGCACGGCGGTCGACGGCGTCATCGGCGCCGTGGGCACCGGCATCCGCTGATCCGGAATCGACGGAGGTGCACCGGCTGAGCCGGTGCACCTCCGTCGTGTCAGACGTCGATGGCGAGCGTCACGCGTCGATGCGCTCGCGTGCGAGGCTGTCGCTGGAGTCGATGATGAACTCCTTGCGCGGAGCCACATCGTTGCCCATCAGCAGCTCGAAGACACTCGCGGCGGCCTCGGCGTCGTGCATGCGCACGCGGCGAAGCGTGCGGCCCGCACGATCCATCGTGGTGGTCGCCAGCTGGTCTGCGTCCATCTCACCGAGTCCCTTGTAGCGCTGGACAGGCTCCTGCCAGCGCTTGCCGGCCTTCGTGAGCTTCGTGAGCAGGGCGTGGAGCTCCGGCTCCGAGTAGGTGTAGATGGTGTCGTTGGGCTTGGAGCCGGGGTTCATGACGAGGACCCGGTGCAACGGTGGGACTGCGGCATAGACGCGGCCCTCGTCGATCAGGGGACGCATGTACCGGAAGAACAGCGTGAGCAGGAGCGTGCGGATGTGGGCGCCGTCGACGTCGGCGTCGCTCATCAGGATGATCTTGCCGTAGCGGGCGGAGTCGAGGTCGAACGATCGCCCCGATCCGGCGCCGATCACCTGGATGATCGCGGCGCATTCGGCGTTGGACAGCATGTCGCTGATCGACGCCTTCTGCACGTTGAGGATCTTGCCGCGGATCGGCAGCAGCGCCTGGAACTCGCTGTTGCGGGCGAGCTTGGCGGTGCCGAGCGCCGAGTCGCCCTCCACGATGAACAGCTCGGACTCGGCGACGTCGTTGGAACGACAGTCGGCGAGCTTGGCCGGCAGCGACGAGGACTCGAGAGCGTTCTTGCGGCGTTGCGTCTCTTTGTGCGTGCGCGCCGAGATGCGCGCCTTCATCTCGGAGACGACCTTGTCCAGCAGCAGCGCGGTCTGCGCCTTGTCGTCGCGCTTGGTCGACGTGAAGCGCGCGGCGAGCTCGCGGGTGACGACGTTGGTGACGATCTGCCGGACGGCGGGGGTGCCGAGCACCTCCTTCGTCTGACCCTCGAACTGCGGTTCGGGCAGACGTACGGTCAGCACCGCGGTGAGCCCGGCGAGGATGTCGTCCTTTTCGAGCTTGTCGCCGCCGACCTTGAGTCGGCGCGCATTCTGCGCGACCTGATCGCGCAGCACCTTCATGAGCGCCTGCTCGAAGCCCTGCTGGTGCGTGCCGCCCTTGGGCGTGGCGATGATGTTCACGAACGAACGTGACACCGTCTCGTAGCCTGTGCCCCAGCGCACGGCGATGTCGACCTGGCACTCGCGCTGGACCTCGGTCGGCACCATCGCGCCCGAGGGCTGCAGCACGGGCACGGTCTCGGTGAACGACCCGGTGCCGGTGAGGCGCCAGGTGTCGGTCACGCCGGAGTCGGGGGCGAGGAAGTCGGCGAACTCCGAGATGCCGCCGTCGAAGCGGTAGCTGGTCTCGACCGGCTCCTCCGTCTCGCGACCGGAGCGCTCGTCGCGGATGACGATCTCGAGGCCGGGAACGAGGAACGCCGTCTGGCGGGCGCGCTGTTCGAGCTCCTGCAGGTTGAACGCGGCGTCCTTGGTGAAGATCTGCGGGTCGGCCCAGTAGCGGATGCGGGTACCGGTCGCGCCCTTCGCCGCGCGACCCGCCACACGCAGCTCGCTGCGATCCTGGAACGGGGTGAACGCCGACTCCGGGCTGCCGTTGGAGAAGATCCCCGGCTCGCCGCGATGGAACGACATCGCCCACGTCTTGCCGCCGCGGTCGACCTCGACGTCCAGGCGCTCGGACAGGGCGTTGACGACCGAGGCGCCGACGCCGTGCAGACCGCCCGAGGCCGCATATGAACCGCCGCCGAACTTGCCGCCGGCGTGCAACTTGGTGAAGACCACCTCGACGCCGGACAGCCCGGTGCGCGGCTCGATGTCGACGGGGATGCCGCGCGCACGGTCCCGCACCTCGACGCTTCCGTCGGCGTGCAGGACGACGTCGATGCGGGTGCCAAAGCCACCGAGGGCCTCGTCCACGGCGTTGTCGATGATCTCCCAGAGGCAGTGCATGAGACCGCGGGAGTCCGTCGAGCCGATGTACATTCCGGGACGCTTGCGGACCGCTTCGAGTCCTTCGAGCACCTGGAGATGATGGGCAGAGTACTCGGCGGTCACAATCTCCCATCGTAATCGGGGTGCCCGACGCACCGGCGCAGACACGCGTCGCTCACGAGCGACGGTACGCGCTGAGCGAAATGTCACCCCGATACGGCATTCTCCGAACCGCGGCGTGGTTGTATTTCATGACCGGCAACGACGTTCTACGTATACGAGGAGGCACCGAGATGACCACGCTATCGACACCCACCGAGACCGCTGCCGTCCTCGAGTACCGCCTCACGGCCATGGACCGCTGCGATTCGTGCGGCGCGCAGGCCTATATCGCGGCCGAGGTCAACGGCACCGAGATGCTCTTCTGCGCCCATCACGGTCGCAAGTACGAAGAGAAGCTCCGCAGCATCGCCACGTCGTGGCACGACGAGACGGCGCGCCTCTCGGAATGAGGCGATCCGCCGGCCACGCGGTTCCCTCAGTGCGAGTGGACGCGCGGCACGAGCGGTGACACGCGCACCGCAATCTCTTCGCCGATCGTCCCGATGAGCTCGGCGAGATCCGTACTCGAGCCTTCGCCGTGCGCGCCTGGGCCGAACACCGTGACGGTGTCTCCGACCGCGGCTCCCGGCCATGCCTCGACCAGGGCGTGCGAGTCCGCAACGACGTCGAGGCGACGGCCGCCCGCGGGCGTGCCGACGACGGCGAGGCCGCCCAACGAGCTGGGGAGTCCGTCGAGCGCGCCGATGCCGACCCGCACGCCCGCGGGCTCCACGGCGGTCACCTCCGCTTCCCACCGGGCGACCGGCCGCAGCCTCAGCTCGTCGGCTGAGGGTCCGCCCGCCGAGCGGATGCCGTAGCAGAACGCGCCGACGCGCACCATGTCGTAGCGGAATCCTGGCCGTGCGAACGCGGCCGCACTCGCGGCCAGGTGACGGACGGACGGCTGGATGCCGGCAGCCCCGGCCTCGCGCAGGGCCGCTTCGAACACCGCACGGGCCTCGTCGTCCTCGGCATCGGACGCCTCGGCGATGTGACTCCAGACGCCGACGACGTCGATGACGCCGTCCACCTGCAGCTGCGCGGCGCGCCGCACGAAAGCGGGCCACGCCTCGGGACGCACACCGTTGCGGTGCAGTCCGGTGTCGATCTTGAGGTGCACCCGGACCGTCGACCCGGCGGCGTGTGCGGCATCCACCAGCTCTTCGAGGAGTTCGGCGTCGCCGATGCCGAGGTCGAGGTCCGCGGAGATCGCGGTGTCGAGGTCGTCGCGCGACGCGGCGATCCAGGCGAAGATGCGGGGCCCCCGGCCGACGACGGCGCGCACGGCCGCGCCGGTGCGGACGTCGAACGCGCCGAACCAGCTCACGCCGGCATCGGCCGCGGTGCGCACCACCGGCTCCAGCCCGTGGCCGTAGGCGTCGTCTTTCACCACGAGCATCAGCGCGGCGGGGGCGACCGTCGCCCGTACGCGGTCGAGGTTCGCCGCCAGTGCCTTCAGGTCGACGTGCAGTCGCGCGGTCACGGGGCCTCCTCGCGGATCGATCGCAGCCCGACGGTGGTGATCAGCTCGAACGCGAACAGGCCGGTGGCTCGCACCCAGTCCTCGAGGGACGGCTCTCGCGCCGCCGGGTCACCGAGGAACAGCACCTCGTCACCACGCCGGACGGCGGCATCCCCGATCTCGACCACGCACACGTCCATCGCGACACGCCCGACGATCGGGTGCCGCTCCCCCGCCATCGCCACGTCGACCGCGCCACCGAGCGAACGCACGATTCCCTGCGCGTACCCGCCGGTCACCAGGGCGATGCGCGTGTCGACGGGTGCGCGGAACGCGAACCCGTACGAGACCCCCTCACCGGCACGAAGGGCTTTCACCGACAGCACCGAGCCCGTGAGACGCATCGCAGGGACCGTGTCCGGATACCCGACGCCGAGCAGCTCTGCTGCCGTCAGCGCGGCGCGTGGCGGCGCTGCCGTCGCCGACACGGCATCGGCGTCGTCGAGGACGAACCCCTCGGCCGCGAGCACGCCCCGAATGAGCTGCGCGCCATGACCCCAGGCATCCGCCTCGAAGACGCGCGGAGAGATCGAGTGGATGCCGCGCGCCCGCGCCGCCCGTGCATTCGCGGCGAGAGCCGCCCTCGAGATGCGCGCGACGGTCGCGCTGCGGGGTCCGGACCCGGGCGCCGACATGTCGTGCCCAGGGACAGCGGAACTCACGCCTCTAGACTATCGGGGTCCCCGAACCGAACCCGGAGCACGCATGTCTTCTCAGGGCCTCGCCCTCTCGAATCGCCTTCGCTACCTCGCCTGGCGCGTCCGCCGCATCGATGTCGGATCCGTGCTGGATCGCGCAAAAGAGACCGCCCACGCGCACGGGAAGTGGACGCCGGCCGTGGTGGTCGACATGCTGTGGTCGGCCGGGTTCAAGCAGGTGGGCTTCCAGGACTACGTCGACTACGACTTCGCGATCCTGAGCCGTGCGGAGCGGGCGACCTACATGACCCACCCGGTGTCGAACGAACTGTCGCAGAGGTACGACCACCCCGACTACCGGGGTCTGTTCCAGGACAAGGTCGAGTTCGACCGCACTTTCAGCGAGTTCCTCCGCCGCGACTGGATGGTCGTCGAAGCAGGCAACGCGGACGAGGTGCGCGCGTTCGCCGAGAAGCACGGCACGATCGTCACGAAGGAGCCGGTGGGTCAAGCGGGCACGGGCGTGCACCGCTACCACGCCGCCGAGGTCTCGGACTGGGACGGCTTCCACCGCGGCCTCCTGGAGCGTGGCGAACTGCTCATCGAAGAGGTGATCCGCCAGCACGCGGACCTTGCGGCGGTGTGCCCGGGCACGGTCAACACGACCCGCGTCACCGCGTTCTTCGACGGCGAGCAGACCCACATCCTCGCGATGGCCCAGAAGTTCGGGCGTGGCGCAGTCAGCGACCAGATGACCTTCGGCGGCTTCTACACGATGCTCGACGAGAACGGCCACGCCGTCGGCCCCGGGTACGACTCGCACGAGCACGTGCACGTGAAGCACCCCGACAGCGGATTCGTGATCGCCGACTTCCAGCTGCCGATGATCGATGAGGTCACCGCGTTCGTGGACCAGGTCGCGCGCGTCGTCCCGCAGATCCAGTACGTCGGCTGGGACATCGTCGTCACGCCCGACGGGCCGGTGCTCGTCGAGGGCAACTGGGGAGCCGGTGTCTACGAGAACAAGCCGAGCGTCACCGGCATCCGCACCGGCCACAAGGCGCGCTATCGCGCGGCGATCGGGTTCTGATCACACGGGAATGGCGCGGTGCCCCACAAGGCACCGCGCCATTCGCGTGTGACGGCTCAGACCGAGCGGACGACGCCGAGCGGCGTCGACTGGTGACCCTGGCCGAGCGGGTTGTCTTTGAGGATCGCGACGAGCTGCTTCTCGCCGGCCTTGTCGAGCGTCGAACCGAGGATGTTGCCGCCCAGGTCGTTGATGTCGACCACCGCGACCTCGGGGACACCGCCGAGGAGCGCCTTCACGTGCTCGGCGACCTCGCGCGGACGCTCGGGCCCGAGCACCACCGCCTTGTTGTACGGCGGGATGGTGCCCGACGTCGGCCCGTCGATCGCACGGGCCTTGTCTCCGGCGATGCGGTAGAAGTCGCCCTTGCGACCGAACAGCTTCGTGACCGCCGACACGGCCGCCGCGAACAGGATCCGCAGCGTGCCGCACTCGCGCAGGGCCATCTCCATCGTCTCGGGCATGCCGAGTCCGATGCCGTACGGCGTGCGCGTGACGTACTTCGACAGGAAGAACGCGAGCTTGCGCGGCGCGATGTCCTCGACGAGGTACGAGCGGCTCTGCGTGATCGCGACGATCTTCTCCGTCACGAACAGCAGGTCGCCCTCCTGCACGACATCTGTCGCGTACTCGCGCACGAACTCGTCGAGGTCGTCGCCGGGCATCACGACCCGCGTACGGATCGGGATGCGCGCGAACGACGAGCCTTCGACCTGGACGGTGAGCGCCTTGCCGGCGTTCGCCTCACTCACTCGAGGTAGTCCCGCAGAGACTGCGAGCGGGACGGATGCCGCAGCTTGGCCATCGTCTTCGACTCGATCTGACGGATGCGCTCGCGGGTGACCCCGAACGTGTCGCCGATCTGGTCGAGTGTCTTCGGCTGGCCGTCGCCGAGGCCGAAGCGCATGCGGATGACGCCCGCCTCACGCTCGGAGAGCGAATCGAGGAGCGACTCGAGCTGACGCTGCAGCATCGTGAAGCCCACCGCGTCGGCGGGGACCACAGCCTCGGTGTCCTCGATGAGGTCGCCGAACTCGCTGTCGCCGTCCTCGCCGAGAGGCGTGTGCAAGGAGATCGGCTCACGGCCGTACTTCTGCACCTCGATGACCTTCTCGGGGGTCATGTCGAGTTC
>Ga0160453_100428_pt1 | contig 33877 bp, 26 predicted proteins | sample HID1971K_E6MG_FD_108228 | JGI IMG/M metagenome (GOLD analysis project Ga0160453, IMG submission 108228) | Enriched millipede-associated microbial communities from UW Madison campus, WI, USA - HID1971K_E6 MG | ecosystem: Host-associated > Arthropoda: Insects > Digestive system > Unclassified ...
CCCAGTACCCCTACGCCGCGCCGCAGCCGCAGCCGATGAGTCCCGCCGATGAGAAGCTGTGGGCGACGCTCGTCCACGTCGGCGGGATCTTCTTCCAGTTCCTGCCGGCGCTCATCGGCTATCTCGTCCTCAAGGATCGCGGGCCGTTCGTGCGGGCGCACACCGCCACCGCACTGAACTTCCAGCTGACGCTGCTGATCGCATACGTCGTCGGCGGCATCCTCTCGGTCGTCGGCATCGGGCTCCTCATCCTGCTGGCCGCGTGGGTCCTCAACATCGTGTTCAGCATCATCGCGGCCGTGAAGGCCAACCGCGGCGAGTGGTACAAGTACCCGCTGACCATCCCGTTCCTCAGCTGAGCCCCGCTCAGCGCGGCCGCCCGTCCTCGGTGAAGCCGAAGACGGGCGGCCGCCGGCCGACGGGGCGCTGATCCGGGCGGACTAGAATCGACGGATGCCGGGGTCCCCGGCGTCCGCACGCTCGTGCATCCCCCTTCCCGACCATTGGAGCCACCGTGGCCGAGCAGTCTCGCCTCGACAAAGTCATCGCCCTCGCCCGTCATCGCGGGTTCGTGTTCCAAGCGGGTGAGATCTATGGCGGATCCCGGTCGGCCTGGGACTACGGCCCCCTCGGCACCGAGCTCAAAGAGAACATCCGCCGCCAGTGGTGGCAGACGTTCGTGCGCGGCCGCGGCGACATGGTCGGTCTGGACTCGTCGATCATCCTGCCCAAGCGGGTGTGGGAGGCCTCCGGCCACGTCGCGACGTTCACCGACCCGCTGGTCGAGTGCCTGCACTGCCACAAGCGCTTCCGCGCCGACAACCTCATCGAGGACTTCGAGGCGCGCAAGGGCCGCAAGGCCGAGAACGGCCTGGCCGACGTGCCGTGCCCGAACTGCGGCACCAAGGGCCAGTACACCGAGCCCAAGGAGTTCTCGGGCCTCGTGAAGACCTACCTCGGCGTCGTAGACGACGAGAGCGGCCTGTACTTCCTGCGCCCCGAGACGGCGCAGGGCATCTTCGTGAACTTCTCGAATGTGCTCACCGCGAGCCGCAAGAAGCCGCCGTTCGGCATCGGCCAGGTCGGCAAGGCGTTCCGCAACGAGATCACGCCGGGCAACTTCATCTTCCGCACGCGCGAGTTCGAGCAGATGGAGATCGAGTACTTCGTCCCGCCCGCCGACGCGCAGGAATGGTTCGACCACTGGGTCGAGGAGTGCTGGAACTGGTTCATCGATCTCGGGATCGACGCCGACAACATGCGCCGCTTCGACGTGCCCGAAGATGACCGCGCCCACTACTCCGACGGCACGATCGACGTGGAGTACCGCTTCGGCTTCGCCGGCAAGGAGTGGGGCGAGCTCATGGGCGTCGCCAACCGCACCGACTACGACCTCGGTTCGCACACAGAGGCCTCCGGACAGTCTCTGACGTACTTCGACCAGGCGTCGGGCGAGAAGTACACGCCGTACGTCATCGAGCCGTCGTTCGGCCTGACGCGCGCGATGATGGCGTTCCTCGTCGACGCGTACCACGAGGAGGAGGCGCCCAACGCGAAGGGCGGCACCGACACCCGCACCGTGCTCAAGCTCGACCCGCGCCTGGCCCCCGTCAAGGCGGCCGTGCTGCCGCTCAGCCGCAACGAGCAGCTGTCGCCGATCGCCCGCGAGGTGGCCGAGAGCCTCCGCGGCGACTGGAACATCGACTTCGACGACGCCGGCGCGATCGGCCGGCGCTACCGCCGCCAGGACGAGATCGGCACGCCGTTCTGCATCACGGTCGACTTCGACTCGCTCGACGATCGCGCTGTCACCGTGCGCGACCGCGACACGATGGCACAGGAGCGCGTGCCGCTCGAGGGCCTCCACGCCTACCTCGCGGAGCGCCTGAAGGGCGCCTGACGCTTACGCGGGCGCCGGTCAGCCGCCGCCGGACCGCCAGGCACCCCGGTGCGCCTGGCGGTCTCCGCGTTGCCGAGATCAGGGGATCTGGCGAGATCAGGAGGTTCTTCCACGAATCGTCCTGACTCCGCCAGATCCCCTGATGACGGCGACGGCGACGGCGACTTCGACGGCGCCCGCGAACGTGAAGGCGAATGCGCCTGCGACGGCGGATGCCGCCACCCGGGCCGGGTGGCGGCATCCGCCGTTCTCGCCAGGAGGCGAGGGTCAGAGCACGGCGTCGGCGGCAGCCTTGGCGGACGTCGCTGCGGTGTGCGCGGCGCCCGAGGCCGTGTTGAGGGCGGCTGCGGCATCCGTCCCCACCGACTTGATCGCGTATGCCTGCAGGATCGAGTTGAGGTCGAGCCCGGTGAGGCCCTTGACCACCTCGGTGCCCTCGCTCAGCACCTTGCCGACGGTCTTCGTCATCTCGGACGCGCCGTCGGTCGAGACCACCGTCAGCTTGTCGATGGACGCGATCGGCTCGGCAGCCGCGCGCACGATCTCGGGCAGGCGCGAGATGATCTCCTGCGCCAGGGCGGCCTCGCCGTACTTCTGCAGCGCCAGGGCCTTGGCATCGGTCGCGGCGGCTTCGGCCAGACCCTCGGCCTGGATCGCGGACGCCCGTGCGTCACCCTCGGCCCGGACACCGGCGGCGAGGGCGACCTGCTTGTCGCGCTCGGCCTCACCGGCGAAACGCACGGCGGTGGCCGAGGCCTCGGCATCCTGCACGGCGGCGACCTTGTTGGCCTCGGCGATCTTGGTGCGCTTGAACGCGTCGGCCTCGGTGGCGGCGTTGGCCGCGTCGCGCAGCGCGGTCGCGCGCTGCACCTCGGCATACGCCTCGGCCTCGGCGGGCTTGCGGATCTCGATGTCGAGCCGCTCCTGCGTCACGAGCGCCTGCTCGGTGAGCGCCTCGCGCTCCTGCACGGCGACCAGCTTGTCTTGCTCGGCCTTCGCGAGCTGCCCGGAGGCCTGCGCCTCGGCGTTGGCCCGGTCGGTCTCGGCCTTGATCGTCGCCTGCTTGAGCGCGAGCGCCTTCTGCCGCTCGGCGATCTGCTCGGCCGCCTCGATGCGGGCGAACTCGCTGGCGCGGGATGCCTCGGCCTCGCTGATCTCGGCGACCTGGCGTGCACGGGCGGCCTCGGCACGACCGAGGTTCGCGAGGTAGTCGCTTCCCGGCGTCGAGATGTCGCTGATGTTGAGCAGGTCGACCTGCAGGCCCTGCTCGACGAGGTCGGTCTTGGTCTCGGCGACGACACGGTCCGACAGGCTCTTGCGGTCGGAGATGATCTGCTCGATCGTCATGTCGCCGACGATGGAGCGCAGCGATCCCTCGAGGGACTCCTTGATGATGTCGGTGAGCGCACCCTGCTGTGAGAGGAAGCGCTGGGCTGCGCGGCGCACGCCGTCCTCGGTGCCCGACACCTTGAAGTTGATCGACGCCTTGATGGCGATCTTGATGCGGTTCTTGTCGACGCCCTCGACGGTGATGCCGATCTGACGCTGCTCGAGCGAGATCGAGAACCCCTGCTGGAGGATCGGCCACACGAAGGTGCGGCCGCCGATGACGACGCGCTGGCCGCTGCCGGATTCGCCCGGCGCGGGCCTGCCGGCGCCGCGGCCGACGATGACGAGCGCCTCGTTGGGGGGCACACGCCGGATGCGGCGCGCGATGAAGGTGATGAGGCCGAGCACCGCGACGATCAGGGCGACGATCGCGATGACCTGGATGAGGGTCGAGTCGAGCATGGGTTCCTTCGATGCGGGGGATGGGTGGGACGAACGGATGCCGCCTACTCGGCGACGACCTTCACGCGGGTGCCGGAGTGCTCGATCACGCGCACGCGGACGCCCTCGGCGATGGGTGCGTCGGAGTATGCGAGGCGGCGCTCGACCTCGCCGGGGCCGTCGAGGCTCACCTCGCCGCCGGCGGGCGAGATGTCGGAGCGCGAGACGCCCGACAGGCCCAGGGCGGAGGTCGGCACGCCGTCGGAGCTCTTGGTGAGCCGCTTCACGAACAGCACGGCCAGCAGGTAGGCCAGCGCGGCGAGCACCGCGGCCAGCACATAGGCCCACACCGTGTCGAGCCCGGCGGTGTAGGTGATCACGCCGGACGCGCCGAACACGACCGCGGCGACGCCGAGCGCGGTGCCGGAGATGGCGCCGTCGCCGATCTCGAAGTGGTCGAAGATGTCGCCGATCAGCAGCGAGATCAGCAGGACGGCGAGGCCGACGCCTCCGACGATGAGGAAGGGCAGCATGGTGTCTCCGTGTCGGGGGACAGGGGCGGGTCCCCCCACCCTAGCGGCGCGCGGCCGTCCGCTGGACAACGTGTGGATAACCGTCGTCCCTGGTCAGATCGCGGAAACGAGGATGCCGCGACCTGTCGGACGCGGCACCCTCGGTGCAGGCGGGCGCGGCCGGCTGGAACGGGGGATGCCCCCTCGACCGCGCCCGCGGTCTCAGTCCTGCGCCTTGCGTCGGCGCAGCAGGAGCGCGACCAGCGCGCCGCCGGCCACCAGACCCGCGCCGGTGAGCGCGAACGGCAGCACCGGGCCGGCGCCGGTCAGGGCGAGCCCGCCGGTCGGACCGTCCGCCGCGGGCGGGGCCGGCGGCGTGGTGCCGCCGGGCGGGGTCACCGGCGGCGTGGGCGTCGGCGTCGGGCTCGGCGTGGTCGTTGTGGGCGTCGGGGTCGGCGTAGCCGGAGTCGGCGTGGGCGTCGGAGTCGGCGGGATCGGTGTGGGCGTCGAAGTCGGCGGCGTGGGCGTGGGCGTCGGCGTGGGCGTCGGAGTCGGCGGGATCGGTGTGGGCGTCGGGGTCGGCGTGGGCGTCACGGGCTCGTCGCGCACGTAGCGGTTGTCGACGGTCAGCATCGCCGGGGCCCCGGCCGCCACGACGGCGGACGCGGCCGACACGGTGTAGCCGTCCCACGCGTAGGTGTCGTCGGCGAAGTCGCCGGCCGCCGCCGACATCTCCTCACCCGTCACCGAGCAGTCCGCGCCGATGGGCAGGCCCGTCACGGTCGCGGTCGTCGCCGTCGAGACCGCCGTGGTGCCCTGGGCCACGGTCTCGCCGTCGAGCGTGCACGCGTAGGCGATGTCGAACGCGCGGTCGCCGCCGCCGGTGAACCCGGCACCGGGCGTGCCGTCGCGCGGCGTCACGGTCTTGGCGATCACGAGGTCGCCGCGGGGGTCGTACGTGTTCGTGTACGTGCACGTGATCGGCGCGGCTGCGGCATCCGTCGCCGACAGGTCGCCCGCGATCTCGATGCGCTGGCCCGACGTGATGGGCAGCGTGGCGCCTGCGCCGTCGGCGCACACGAGGCTCGTGAACGACCACGGCTCGACGGTCGCGTCCTCGACGATGGTGATCGTCTCGCCGACGACGACGTCACGCGTGACCGATGCCGCGCCCTCGGCACCGACGGCGGTCGGGGCGAGCGCGAAGTCGTCGGTCCACGCCGAGCCGGGCGTACCGGCGTCGGTGGTGAAGCCGAACGACGGGATCGTCCCGGGCGCGGAGTGCGCGGCGTTCGCGGCCTTGACCACGGTGAGGCTGCGGACCTGCTGGATCTCGCCGTAGAGGCATCCATAGGTCGACGTGCGCTCCACCGTCTCGAATCGGTTGATGGCCTCACCCGGGTCGGCGAGGGCGGGGGCGCACGTGCCGTCGCCCCGCGGCGACGCGAAGCCGCTCACGACGAGGGTGTAGCGATTGCCGTCGGGACCCTCGAACGAGTGCTCGCTCACGGTGCTGACGAATTCGAGCACGTCGTTGTTGGCGGGGTTCTCGGGCGGATCGGCCTGGTTCGGCGTCTCGTGCAGCTGCCACGCGTACGACAGGTCGAGTCCGAGCAGGCGCACGTCCATCCGGCCGCGGAACCACTGGTTCGTCGTGTACACCGGGTTGTTGCGGTGCACCATGCGGCCGAGGTTGAACGCGACGCCGGTCTGGACCGACGCGATCGACGCCGGCGAGAAGCCCACGGCGCTCTGCGCCGACAGGTCCAGGCGCGTGCTGCAGACCGAGCCGCCGCGGCCGTGGGCGGAGTAGGCCGTGGTGCCGGCGGCGACCCAGCCGGTGGCGCCGTCGGCCCACGCGGCGGGCTGCGTGCCCGCGGAGCCGCCGGCGTTGTCGATCGACCCAGACGTGACGGCGTCGGCGGCCGAGCCGTAGCGCACGCAGTCGCCCGTGTCCGGGTTCGCGGCGGTGGAGCCGTCCCATCCGGTGTGCGAGGTCATGCGGGCCTGCACGTCCTCGGCGAGCGGGATGGACACCTCCGCCGCGGCGGCGGGTGCGGCATCCATCGCGACCCCCGCGACGATGGATGCCGGGGCCACCAGCAGCGCGCTGGCCAGAGCCGCCGCCAGCAGGCGTCGGCGGCGCCCGGTCGGATCGGCATGGGTGAAGGCGCGCGGGCGCGCGAAGACATCGTGCATGGAACTGCCCCCAGCGGCGCCCTCGGGTCGGGCGCCCTCGATTCGGTGCATGTCGGGGTTTCGGGTCCGCGACATGCGCTTGCACCCTTGCAGGACTCGGACTGTCCGGTTTCATGACGCGGCGGACGGGAACCGGTCGTGACAGCGGGCCGGCACGGTGACAGCGCCGTGACAGCGGGCGTGACACCGCGACAGCGGTCCGACAGCGACCCCGGAGCACTGTGGACGACATGACCATCACCAGTTCCGCATCCCGTACCCCTGCGGTCCGCGCCGAGGGGCTCGTCAAGACCTTCGGCAGCAACCGCGCGGTCGACGGCGTCGATCTGACCGTCGAGGCCGGCACCGTCTACGGCGTGCTCGGGCCCAACGGCGCGGGCAAGACCACCACCATCAGCATGCTCGGCACGCTGCTTCGTCCCGATGCCGGCCGCGCCGAGATCTTCGGCCACGACGTCGTGCGCGAGTCGCACATCGTCCGCCAGCTCATCGGTCTCACGGGCCAGTTCGCGTCCGTCGACGAGCGCCTGTCGGCGACCGAGAACCTCGTCATCTTCGCGCGGCTGCTCGGCCTGTCGCGCACCGAGGCCCGTCGCAAGTCCGTCGAGCTTCTCGAGGAGTTCGGGTTGACGGATGCCGCCACCCGGCCCCTCGCGAAGTTCTCGGGCGGCATGCGCCGACGCCTCGACCTGGCGGCATCCCTCATCGCGCAGCCGCCGCTCATCTTCCTCGACGAGCCGACCACGGGCCTGGACCCCCGCACGCGCGGGCAGATGTGGGACACGATCCGCCGCCTCGTGGCGACCGGCTCGACCGTCCTGCTCACGACCCAGTACCTGGACGAGGCCGACCAGCTCGCCGACCGCATCGCGGTCATCGACCGCGGCCGGGTCGTCGCCGAGGGCACGGCCCTCGAGCTCAAGGCCTCCGTCGGCAGCGCGTCGCTGCTGCTGCGCCTTCGTCGCGGATCGGACGTCGAGCTCGCGCAGGCCGTCATCGGCCGCGTGCTCGGCGTCACGGCCGTGATCTCGCCGGAGGCCGCGCGCCTGACCGTTCCCATGCACGACGCCGACCGCGTGACCGACCTGCTGGTCGCGTTCCGCGAGGCGGGGCTGCACCTCGAGGAGTTCAGCGTGCAGCAGCCGACGCTCGACGAGGTGTTCCTCACCCTCACCGGCAAGGGCGTGCCCGAAGACGACGCGCCGGCCCACGAAACCGCCGACGAGCTGGAAGGAGCCGTCCGATGACCGCCATCGCCACCATCACCCCGCCGTCCGAGCGCCGTCTGAGCAACCACGCGAGCCTCACCCTGACACTGCAGAACACCTTCACGATGGCCTACCGCGGCCTCGTGAAGATCCGCCGCACGCCCGAGCAGCTCATCGACGTGACCGTGCAGCCGATCATCTTCACGCTGATGTTCGCGTACCTCTTCGGCGGCGCGATCGCCGGCGACGTGCAGAACTACCTGCCGGCGCTGATCCCCGGAATCCTCGTGCAGACCGTCATCACGACCTCGGTCGTGACCGGCACGCAGCTGCGTGAGGATATGGACAAGGGCGTGTTCGACCGGTTCCGCTCGCTGCCGATCGCACGCATCGCGCCGCTGTCGGGAGCGCTGCTCGCCGACACCCTGCGCTACGCCATCGCCACGACGATCACCTTCGTCGTCGGCTTCATCATGGGCTACCACCCGGCGGGCGGCCTCGGTGCCGTCGTGCTCGCGGGCCTGCTCGTCATCGCCTGCGCGTGGGCGATCAGCTGGATCTTCGCCTTCTTCGGCGTCGTCGCCCGCACCGCGTCGAGCGTGCAGGGCATCTCGATGCTGGTGCTGTTCCCGCTGACGTTCCTCTCGAACGCCTACGTGCCGGTCGACACGCTGCCCACGTGGCTCGCGTGGTTCGCGAACATCAACCCCATCTCGCACCTCGTCACGGCCGTCCGCGACCTCGCCAACAACGGCGTGATCGGCATCGACCTGTGGGCGTCGTTGCTGGGAGCGGCCGTCATCGTCGCGATCTTCGCGCCGCTCACGGTGCGCGCCTACAGGCGTAAAGCATGAGTGGATGCCGGGCCCGGCGCATCGCGTCGGCCCGGCCTTCGCAGGGCCGGGGTGGATCGCCGTCCACCCCGGCCCTTTCGCGTGCCGGGGGATGGCGTCCGCGACCGAGGGACGCCCGGCTCAGGGTGCCGAAATCCTCGATCGACGGCTGCGGCCAGGGGGCCGGTCAGGGCTCGGGGGGAAGGCCGAGCAGGGCCGCCAACACGGCGAGATCCTCGTCCGTGCTCGGCGTCGGGTCTTCGGCGATCGTCGCGGCAGCGACCGACAGGTCGAGGGAATCGGTATCGAGGCGTTCGCGCATGACACGCAGGAACGGATCGCCGGCGTCGACGCCGCCCCGGATGCGCGCGGCCGCGACGAGGGCGCGGCGCGCGTCGGCGTCGCGGCCCTCGGCGACGAGCCAGCCGGCGATCGACATCGCGACGTCCGACACGATGGGGTGATCACCGCTGTGCGTCGCGGCGGGCAGGGCGGCACGCAGCGCCGTGGCGGCCTCGTCGTTCCGGCCGAGCAGCACGAGAGCCTGCGCGCGCTTGGAATCGGCCCACGCGACGAGCTGATCGGGGAACGACGGCATGATGGCCGGGTCGAGCGCTTCCAGCGCCGTCAGCGCCGCGGCCCCGTCGCCGGCGGCGATCGCGATGGTCGACGCGGTCAGCTCGCACTGGGCGAGGGCCTGCGGCGAGTCGTGCGCGAGGGCCAGTTCCCGGGCCGCATCCAGACGTGCGCGCGCCTCGTCGATGCGTCCGAGACGCAGCAGGAGCCCGATGCTCTGCGAACGCTGCTGCACGAGGTCTGCCGTCGAGGTCAGCCCGGTCAGCGCCTCTGTCGAGGAGTCGGCGACCTCCAGGGCATCTTCCAGCCGGCCGGCGAGCTGGAGCCACTCCGAGCGCATCTGACTCGCGAACGCCGTCGCCCACACATCGCCGAGTACGCGGAACGTCGCCAGCGCCTTCTCGCTCTCGACGCCGAGCGTCGCCGTGTCGCCGCCGTTCTGCGCGATCGCCGACCGCATCATGCTGACGAACGCGCGCGACCACTCCGGGGTGTCCTCGCCGAGCTGAGCGTCGTCGATCTCGGTCGTCCGCGGCCAGGGGCGCCCCGGCGGTGTGGTTCGGCCGGCGGTCGCCACGCCGACCAAGAGCGGCCCGAGCACAGCCGACAGTTCGCTGCGGTGCTCGGCCGCTGCCGTCAGGATCCCCGGGGTCTCGCGCTCGAGGCGGTCCAGCGCCTCGTCGAGCGTGTGGGCCTGCGTGAACAGCGGGCCGCGGGCCGTGACGGCGCCGTCGGCCGGTTCTCCTCGCCGATCCATCTCGCGGCGGCTCACGTCGAACGCGAGCCCCAGCAGCCCCAACCCGCGCACCACGACGGCCGCTTCGGAGTCGAGTGATGCGGAGGCATCGAAGAACCGTGTGACGCCCGACGCGAGCTCCTCGAACCGCTCGCGCATGAGCCAGGTCCACAGGTTCGCGCGCACGAGCTGCACACCCACTTCCGACAGAGAGGGCTGCTCGGCGCACGTGCGCAGCGCGGCGCTGAGGTTCTCATCGTCGGCGTCGAACCACGCCAGTGCTTCGCGCACCGCGGGGCCGCGCAGCCGCGCATCCTCGCGGGCGGCGAGATCGGCCATGGCGCGGGCCTGGATGCTGCGGAACTCCTCCTCGCGCCGCTCGGCGCGCAGGCGGTCGATGCCGTACTCGCGCACGGTCTCGAGCATCCGCAGGCGTCGCGCAGAACGGTGCAGCAGCGATTTGTCGACGAGGGCGTCGAAGGCACCGGCATCCACTCCGAACGCGCGCGCGACCACCGCAACGTCGCCAGTGCCCACCCCGTCGGGGAACACCGCAGCGGCCAGCATGCAGGTGCGCTCGGCATCGGTCAGCGTCTCCCAGCTCCAGTCGATCAGGGCGCGAAGTGTCTGGTGCCGAGGCTCGATCGCGCGCGGGCCGGTCGAGAGCAGCGCGAAGCGGTCATCGAGCCCGGAGTCGATCTCGACCAGCGTGAGGGTGCGGGCCTTCGCTGCCGCCAGTTCCAGCGCGAGGGGCAGTCCGTCGAGACGGCTCACGATGCGCTCGACGGCCTCGGCCTCTTCGGGTGCGGGCGGGGTGCCGCGGGCCGCTCGCACGCGCCGCGCGAACAGCTCGCGCGCGTCGCGCTGGGGCAGCGGGCCCAGGTCGACGAACGCCTCGCCCGCCAGGCCCAGCGGCTCACGGCTCGTCGCCAGGATGCGCGTGCCGGGGGCGCTGCGCAACAGCTCGAGGGCCACCGCCGCAGCCTCGGCCGACACGTGCTCGCAGTTGTCGAGCACGATGAGGGCGGTGCGGCCGGCGAGGGCTTCGAGCACCCGGTCGCGGGCGCTGGCCGATGTCAGCTCGCCGATGCGGATGCTGCGGCCGACGGCACCCGCGACGGCCGCCCACACCTCGCCCGGCGCGGCCGGTGCGAGCTCGACGACAACCGCGCCAGGGCGCCGCCGCGCAGTCTCGAAGGCGAGCGTCGTCTTGCCCGCGCCGCCCGGGCCGATGAGGGTCACGAGCCGCTCGGCACCGAGCTGCTCGTCGATGAGCGCGAGCTCGTGCTGTCGGCCGATGAGGGGTGTGAGTGCGGCGGGAATGGGCGCGGCGGCGGCGGTGGACGCGCCGGCCGCGGCCGCGTCGGTCGCGAGGGGGCCTGCGGATGCCAGCCGCTCGGCGTGTGCGCGGTCCTCCAGGAGGTCGCGCACGACCCAGTCGAAGCCGTCGCCGGGCGTCCAGGGGTCGCCGATCCACAGGTCGAGCGCGGTCCGGGCATCGGCGGCCGCGGCGCCGGGGTCGTCGGCGCGGCGGGCGCGCTCCACCAGATCGGTGAACCGGGCGAGGTCGACGTCGTCGCGTGCGATCGCCAGCCGGTATCCGCCCGGTACGGCTTCGAGCGTCCCCGCCGGCAGTGCGCGGCGCAGGCGCGACACGAGCGACTGGAGTGAGGCCTTCGGGTCGTCGGGCGGGTCGTCGGGCCACACGTCCTCGGCGAGCGCCCGGTAGCCGACGACGGTGCCGGCGTCGAGCGCCAGGCGGAAGAGCAGCGCCTCCTGCCCGCGTCCGCGGACCTCGAGCGCGGCGCCGTCCGCCTCCGCCTCGAACCCCCCGAAGTACCTCAGCCGCACGTGGTCCACCTTAGAGCGCGCGACTGCCGCGACCCGTGACCGGACCTCGGGGAGTCAGTCGGTCACAGTGAGCGACGCGTACTCGGTGTCACCCTCGATCACGCGCCGGTAGTCGTCCGCCACGATCTCGCGCAGCACCGCGGTGTCGACCGCTCCGAGATCCTTGATGTACAGGCAGCCGACGCCCGTCTCGTGCGGTCCCAGCTCGGCCAGCCGCGACGCGTGCGCGGCGGTGCTGAGCAGGTAGACCGTCGTCGCCTGCCGGCGCGGGGCGAACGCGGCGATCGGCATGTCGCCTTCCCGTCCGGTCGGGTATTCGTAGTGACACGACCCGAAGCCGACGATCGACTCCCACATCTCAGGCTCGCGCCCGGTGACCTCGCGCATCAGGGTGGCCAGGGCCGCGGCATCCCGCTGTCGCTTGACGGGCGTCACGGCCGCGAGGAACTCGTCGACATCGCCCCCGGTCTTCTGCATGCGCGTCTCCTATCCGTTCTTCGCCGCGGCCTTCATGGCGCGCTTGTGCTCGCGCACCTTCGCGAGCGAGTCCGGCGACACGATGTCGGCGACGCTGCGGAACGATCCGTCCTCGCCGTAGGGAGTGGATGCCTCCCGCCAGCCCGCACCCGTGTACCCGTACTGCTTGCCCAGCAGGGCGAGGAAGATCTTCGCTTTCTGCTCGCCGAAGCCGGGGAGCGCCTTCAGCCGCTTGAGCACGGTCGCGCCGTCCGGCGCTTCGGCGGGCTCAGCGACCGGGCTCGTCCAGATCGCGGACGCGTCGCCGCCCCAGTCCTGCTCGACGGCGGCGCACAGCGCCTGCACGCGTGCGGCCATCGACCCGGGGAACCGGTGCACGGCCGGCGTCGCCTTGAACAGCTCGGCGAACGCATCGGGGTCGTAGCCGGCGAGGCCGCCGGCATCCAGGGTCCCGGCGCGTTGCGAGATCTTGAGCGGACCGGCGAACGCCGTCTCCATCGCGACCTGCTGGTCGAGGAGCATTCCGACCAGGAGCGCGAGCGGGTCGTCGGTGAGCAGGGCGTCGGCGGCGGTGTCTCCGGTGATGTGAAGGGCCATGGGCCCAGTCTCCCACCGCGCACCCGGGCTGCGCAGGCGAGGGGATGCCGCCACCCGGCCTCACCTGTTCGCAATTCAGTCTGCGCGTCGACGCTCGGGTCGGCAGTTCGCGTGATTCCGGGCGGGCGGCCGTCGGCGTCCGTCGGCGGGACTGAATTGCGGACGCGGAAGTGGACGCCGAGCGCGACGGGACGCGGGTCGGGATAGGTTGGCAGGTGCCCCATCAGTGTCGAAAGCGGAGGACCGAGCCCGATGCCCGATCGCCGCACGCTGTCGTCGGCTCGCCTGCTGCGGTTGCGATCGTCGGCGCGCACGGGACTGCTCGCGAGTGCCGCCGCCACGGTGGCGGTCGCCGTCGCCACGGTGTGCCTCGTGCTGGCCTGGCTGTCGCACGCGGTGCTGGCCGCGGGCGATCCGCCCCCGCCCGGCGTCGACCCTGAAGACGTCGCCGACCAGGTCGCCGCGGGTGCCGCGGCCCTCGCGTCGGCATCACCCGCGCTCGTCGTGCTCGTCGCGCTGCTGGCCGGCACGGCGGTCGCCCAGCTCGCCCGGCTCATCGCCGCCGCGCGCGAGCACGAGACGGCCACCATCCGGGCGCGCGGGTTCTCGCGCGCGCAGGCGTGGACGACGGATGCCGCCGAGGGCGCCGTCGTCGCGCTCGCGGGCACGGCGGCCGGGCTGATCGTCGCGGCCGCGACATCCGCGCTCGCCGGAGCCGGACCGCTCGCCGGACTCGCCGCGTGGCCGTGGGCGCTGGTGCTCGCGGTACTGCTGACGGCCGTGTTCGCCGTCGCGCTGCGTCGCGGCGAGGGTCGCCGCACATCGGCGCGCGCCGCACGGGCCACCACCGCGGCCGTCGTCGTGGTGGTGCTGCTCGCGACCGGCCTCGTGGTGTGGCAGCTTCCCCTTGCCCGCGGCGCGGGCTTCGACCCGATCGTCGCCGTCGCACCGGCCGTGGTGCTGTCGGCGGGGGCGGTCGTCGCCCTGGCCGTGTTCGGAGCCGTGGCCGTCGCGTGGGCGAGGCCGGCGGCATCCACTCCCGGTCTCGAACCCGGCTACCCGGCACGTCAGGTCGCGCGGCGCATCCCGATCTTCGCCGTGGCCGTGCTGCTGGTCGCCCTGACCGTCGCGCAGGCCGTGTTCACCGCCGCGTACGGCGCCACGTGGAACGCGATGACGCGCGACTCCGCCGCGCTGACGGCCGGCGCCGACCTGCGGGTGGACATGACGCCGCAGAGCGCGTCGCCCGCTGCCGTCGCCGACGCGGCCGGTGTCGCCGGCGTCGACGCCGCCGCTCCCGCGCTCGTCACCGACGTGGAGGTCGGCGAGATCGGCACGCAGCTCGTGGCGGCGCCCGGTGCGGCGCTCGGCACGGTCGTCACGACGGCGGGCGGACTGGTCGACACCGCTGCGCTCGCCGCGGCAGAGTCCGTGGACGGTGCGGTCCAGAGCGCCCCCGTGGAGCTGGGGGATGCCGCCACCGCGCTGAGCGTGACCGTCGAGGTCGCCGGGATCGACGGGGCCGACGTGATCCCGGTCCGCCTGGCGGCGACCCTCCTCGACAGCACCGGAACGCCCGCGTCGCTGAACCTGGAGGGCGACGAGTTCGATCTCGCCGACGACGGCCTGCTGGTCTACACCCGCACCGCGGAACTGCCCGAGGGCACCGGACCGTGGCGCCTGCTCGCTCTGACGCTCGGCATGCCGCCCACCTTCGCGTCGCCGCAGGTGTCCGTCGTGATCGACGACGTCGAGGCGGTCGGCGCGGGACCGCTCGACGTGTCCGGGACCGCATCGCTCGCGGGCGGCGCGCGCGAAGCCGTGCTGTGGCTCGCCGACGGCGGTGACGTCGCCGCCGGGTCGGACGCGCCGCCGATCGCCGCCGCCGTCTCGGCGACGCTCGCGGCGCGCCTGGGCGTCGGCGTGGGCGATCGGTTCGAGTTCCGGTACGAGGGCGTGGGCCGGCGTGGCGAGGTGACCGTCGCTTCGATCGTGGATGCCGTGCCGGGCGCCGCCTCGGAGCTCGCGCTGTTCGCGCCCCTCGAGAACCTGCTGACGTCGCAGCTGCAGCGCGGAACGTCGATCGTGCCGCCGAACTCGGTGTGGGCGGCCGGCGACCCCGATGCCGACGACGCGTTCAGCGCCGCCCTCGGCGACCGTCCGGTCGACACCGCGTCCCCCGGCGTGACCGCGGGAGTCGTCGGCGCGCTCGTGCCCGGCTGGTGGATCGCCACTGCAGGTTCCGCGCTGCTCTCGCTCATCGCCGCACTGGCCATCGTCCAGACGCTCGCCATCGCGCGACGCCGCGAGCTCGGGGTGCTGCGTGCGCTGGGGGTGCCCGCCTCACGGCAGGCCGGCATGCGTGCGGTCGAGCTCGGCAGCGTGTTCGGCGCGGCCGTCGTGCTCGGAGCCGCCGCCGGCGTGCTGGTGTCGGTGCTGATCGTCCCGTCGCTGGTGCGTGCCGTGACCCCCGGCATCCTTCCCGCCGCGGGCGGAGTCGAGATCGCGTGGCTGCCGCTCGGCGTCGCGCTGGCGGGGCTCGCCATCGGCCTCGCGGCCATCGTCGTCGCCGCGGCGGCCGGTGTGCGCCGCGGCGCGCGCACCGCGACCGTGGGAGAGGAGGCGCGATGACCCGCCGGATCACGACCCGGGCCCTGGTCGCGCACCACCTGCGGTCCCGCGCCGGAGGCGCCGGGATAGTCGCCGCACTCGTCCTGGTGCTGTCGCTGGTCGCGACCGCCGCGCCGATCGCTCTCGGCGTCGTGGGGGATGCCGCGCTGCGCGACCGTCTGGACGGTCTGCCCGCGACGGCGCGCGATGTCGTGTCCGAGAACCCCGGAGGCTTTCCGCAGGTTCCGCAGACCGATGTTCCGCTGTCGACCGAGGCCGTATGGGGCCCATTCCAGCGTGCGGTCGAGACCATCCGCGCGGACGCGGACGAGCCGCTGCCGCAGGTCCTCGGCACGGCGAGCATGATCACGACCAACAGCGACAACATGGTCCTCGAGGCGCCGCGCACCCAGGCGCTCAGCCTCGCGTTCGACCCCGGCTACGAGGACGAGCTGCGCATCACGGAGGGACGGATGCCGGAGGCCGCGGCATCCATGCTTGTTCAGGCTCCGCTCGGGCCCGAAGACGATCCCGACATGCCGCAGGTGGCGAACCGCATCGAGGTCGTGCTGTCGGAAGACACCGCCGACCAGCTGGAGTGGGCGGTGGGCGAGACCCGCACCATCGGCTTGATGGCGCGCCCGATCGAGATCGTGCTGGTGGGCCGGTTCGCACCGGTCGATGCGCACGGCGACTACTGGCAGCACGTGCCGTCGGTGCTGACGCCCAAGGTGTTCGACGACGGCAACGGACCGCGCAAGCTCACCGCGACGGCGTACGCGCACCCGGCGTCGGTGGTCGCGGCATCGCTCCCCGGCCCTTATGCGACCCGCGTCTGGTACCCGACCGACGCCGACTCCATCGCGCGCGACAACGCGTCGCAGACCGTCGCGGCGCTCAACGGGTTCACCGCGGTGTCTCACCCCATCGCGTCGTCCAGCGGCGGCGTGGGCATCCTGAGCCTGCGGTTCGACGCCGATATCACCGGCGAGATCGAGCTGGCGCTCGCGCAGGAGGCGTCGACGGCCGCCGTCATCGCGATGCTCGTGGCGGGGCCCGTGGGCGTCGCCGTCGCCGTCCTCGTGCTGGGATGCCGCCTGATCCTCGAGGGTCGCCGGCCGAGTCTGCGGCTGCTGTCGGCGCGTGGTGCCTCGACCGGTCAGCTGCGCGGGCTCCTGGGCATCGAGGGCGCCATCGCGGGGGCGGTGCCGGCCGTGCTCGGCGCGGCGATCGCGGTCGTCGGCGGTGCGCTGCTGTTCGGCGCGGCGCCCACCGCGGCCGGTCTCGTCCCCGCGCTGCTGCTCGCGCTCGCGCCGATCGCGATCCTCGTCGCCCTCGCACCCACCGCCGCCGAGCGGCAGGCCCGCGCCGACCTCGGACAGCGGGGCTCGCGGCTGCGCCTCATCTCGGAGGGGGTCATCGCCGGACTGGCCGCCGTCGCCCTCGTGCTGCTGTTCGTGCGCGGCTACAGCGACGGCGTCGACCTGCTGATCGCCGCGACTCCGCTGCTGCTCGCACTCGTCGCGTGCCTCATCACGCTGCGCCTGTACCCGCTTCCGCTCCGGGCGGTGTTCGCGCGGGCGCGGGCGTCGGCGGGGGCCGACGCGTTCCTCGGCGCGGCGCGGGCGCTGCGCGAACCGTCGATCGGGCTCACCCCGGTGCTGGCGCTCGTCGTGGGCGTGTCGGTGGCGGTGTCTTCCGGCATCCTGCTGTCCGCCCTGCAGAGCGGCATCACCGACACCGCGCAGGCCGAAGTGGGGGCGGACGTGCGTATCACCGGCGGCACATTCACCCGCGAGCAGCTCGACCAGGCGGGCGGGATCGACGGTGTCGCGGCGGTGACGGGGATCTCGGGCGCCGACCCGGCGACCATCGACGTCGACGGAGTGAAGCACTCGACATCCGTGTTCGTCGTGGACGCGGGCGATCTGCGCGAGGTGCAGGGGGACGCACCCGGGATGCTGCCGGCCGGCGTCTCGCTCGAGCCGGGCGATGGCAGGATGCCCATAGTCGTGGCGGGCGCCACCGCCGACATGATCGGCGACACCGACGAGGTCGACGTCGGCGGGGTCGACGCGGAGGTCGTCGGCGTCGTGCGCGGACCGGTGCCCGTCGGAGTGCGCGAGAACTGGGTGGCGATCGACTCGTCGTACGCCGAGGACGTCCTCGGGCGGGATCCGAGCGACCGCACGGTGCTCGTGCGCCTGGACGACGGGATCGGGCTCCCGGCGGTGGAGGGCGACCTGCGCGAGGTCTTCGGCGGGGCGGTGCGTTTCGCCACGCCCGACGAGATCGCCGCCGACATCGAGTCCGGCCCGGCCGTCCAGGGCGTGCGGTGGGCGCTGCTGGCCGCCACCGCGATCGCGGCGCTGCTCAGCGCGCTCGCGATCGTCATGACGCTCGCCCTGGCCGCCGGTCCTCGCGCCCGCGTGCTCGCCCTGCTGCGCACCCTCGGTGCTCCGCGACGTGCGGCGACGTCGCTCGCGGTATGGGAGGTCGGGCCGCCGGCGGTCGCCGCGGTCGTCGCCGGCACGCTGTTCGGACTGCTCGTGCCGCTCGTCGTGCTGGCGGCGGTCGACCTGCGCCCGTTCACCGGGTCGTCGGTCGCGCCGGCGTACCAGGTCGATCCCGGCATCCTGCTGCTCACTCTCGGCGGGTTCGTTGCGCTCGCCGTGCTGCTCACCGCGATCGCGCTGTTCGTGTCGCGGCGCATCCGTGCCGCGGGCGCGCTGCGCACCGTGGAGGAAGGATAGGACCCATGGCGGTCAGGCAAGCTCGAGAGGCGTCGGAGGCCGCGCGCGGCAGCACTGCGGCCCCCGTGCGCGTGGGCGCGCCGGCCCGCATCGGCGCGCCGGAGTCCGACATCCTGTGCGTCGACCTCGTGCGCATCTTCAAGGTCGCCTCGGCCGGCGGTCCGGGGGTCGAGGTGCAGGCGCTGCAGGGCCTCAATCTGCGCATCGACCCGGGCGAACTGGTCGCGGTGGTCGGGGCGTCCGGCTCGGGCAAGTCCACTCTCCTGTCGATCCTGTCGAGTCTCGACCAGCCCACCGCCGGCGTCGCGTGGGTCGCGGGGCACGACCTGCTCACGATGACGGAGAAGGAGCGCGTGGTCTTCCGGCGGCACAGCGTCGGCTTCGTGTGGCAGCAGACCTCGCGCAACCTCCTGCCGTATCTGTCGGCGAGCGAGAACGTCGCGGCCGCCCTCGCGATCCCCGGCCGGGTGCGCGGGGCCGCGGTCCGCCGCGCGCGCGTGGCTGAGCTGCTCGACCTGCTCGAGGTGTCGCACTGCGCCGAGCGCCGTCCCGGCGAGATGTCGGGCGGTGAGCAGCAGCGGGTGGCGATCGCCGTCGGCATCGCGAACGAGCCCCGGGTGCTGCTGGCCGACGAACCCACCGGCGAACTGGACGACACCGCGAGCGCCCACGTGCTCGAGGCCATGCGCTCGGTCAACCGCGAGCTCGGCGTGACGACGCTCATCGTGACGCACGACCCCGCCGTCTCGGAGCACGTCGCGCGCACGGTGCAGATCCGCGACGGCCGTACGTCGACCGAGGTGCTGCGTTCGACGCGGCTCGATGAGCACGGCGCCGAGCAGCACGTCGCAGAGGAGTATGCGGTGCTCGACCGCGTCGGCCGCCTGCAGCTGCCCGACGAGTTCGTCACTGCGCTGGACCTGCGCGAACGCGTGCGCCTCGCCCTGGAGCCCGATCACGTCGGCGTCTGGCCCGGCCGGCAGGCGCAGGTGTCGTCCGACGGTGAGGGCGTTTCGTCTGCGGGCGCTGGAGCGCCCTCCGCGGGGCGACCGGGGGCAGAGGTCCCCGTCGCTGAGGCTGTCGAAGCGCGGGCGTCGTCCGACGGTGAGGTTCCGGCCGTTGAGCGAGGGAGCGCAGCGACCGAGACGAAACGCAGAGACGAAACGCCCCTGCCGGACGAGCAGCCTCGGCCCGCGGCATCCGATCTCCCCACGGAGGACCCCTCATGACCCTCGCACTGCGCGGCGAGAAGCTCAGCCGCACGTTCTCGTCGGCGGCGGGCGATGTGCACGCGTGCGTCGACATCGACATCGAGGTCGCTCCGGGCGAGCTCGTGGTGGTGCGGGGCGCGTCGGGTGCCGGCAAGACGACGCTGCTGAACCTCCTCGGCGGGCTCGACACCCCGACGTCGGGCAGCGTGTGGATCGGCGACGTCGAGGCCACCGCGCTCGACGAGGACGCCCTCGCGGCCCTCCGCCGCGAGCGGCTGGGCTTCGTCTTCCAGTCGTTCGGGCTCATCCCGATCCTGTCGGCGGCCGAGAACGTCGAACTGCCGCTGCGCATCGCGAAGACCCCGCCGGCCGAGCGCGATGCACGCGTGGCCGAGGCGCTCGCGCTGGTCGGCCTGGCAGACCACGCCGCGCAGCGTCCCACCGAGCTGTCGGGCGGGCAGCAGCAGCGCGTGGGCATCGCCCGAGCGATCGCGGCGCGCCCGCACGTGCTGATCGCCGACGAGCCGACGGGCCAGCTCGACTCGCGCACCGCCGCGACCGTGATGGACCTCATCGGCGACCTCGTCCACTCCCAGGGCCTCGCGGCCATCGTCTCGACCCACGACCCGCTGCTCGTGCAGCGCGCCGACCGCGTCATCGAGCTGCACGACGGCCGCGTCACCGCCGTGACCGGAGGATCGATGGATGCCGCCGCCCCGGGTTCGTCGTCCTCCGAGGCTCCCGTCGCCGAGCCGGACGAACCCCACGCCCCGCGCACTCGTGCCGAGGCGCGCGAGCAGCGGCAAGGGCACTGATCCGGGGTTCGTGCGGCGGTCCGGGTGGCGTTTCGTCTCGCTCGTTCCTCGCTCGCTCAACGACCGGTGCTGGCGGCCGGGTGGCGTTTCGCTCGTTCCTCGCTCGCTCAACGACCGGTGTTCGGTCGTTGAGCGGAGCGCGCTCTGGCGCCCGCAGACGAAACGCGTGAGCCCCGCGCGACGCCCGGACCGGGGAGCGCACAGCACCGCGATGCGAGGATGGACGGCGTGACAGACTCCGCCGAGCCGTTCCGAGAACTCGTCGCCCATGCCCGCGACACCCGCGTCGTCGTCGTCGGCGGCGGCCTCGCCGGGCTGGTGGCGGCATGGGAGTGCGCGAAGGTCGGCATGGCGGTCACGGTGGTGGAGGCATCCGCGCGCCTGGGCGGCGTGATCGGCACGGCCGAGACGTCGGGGCTGCGCCTCGACGTGGGCGCGACCTGCTGGTCGACGCGCGGCGGAGCCGTGCGAAGCCTCGTGGACGAGGTGCTGCCGGATGCCGTCGTGGTGCGTCCGCGCGACGACCGCGCCTGGATCGCCGGCCTCGCGAAGGGCGCTGCGGCACCGGTTCCGCCCGACAGCCTGCTCGGGATCCCCGCGAATCCGTGGGACGAGAGCGTCCGTCGCATCATCGGCTGGGGCGGCACGTGGCGCGCCTACCTCGACCGGCTGCGTCCGCCGCTCACGATCGGCACCGAGCGCAGCCTCGGCCGTCTGGTCGGCAGCCGCATGGGTCAAAAGGTGCGCGACCGGCTCGTCGCGCCGCTCAGCGTCGACCGGTTCGGCCTCGACCCCGACGACGTGGACGTCGAGGTCGTCTCCCCAGGCCTGAACCCCGCTCTCACCCGCACCGGCTCCCTCGGCGGCGCCGTCGCCGACCTGCTCACCGACGCGCCCGAATCGTCCGTCGAGGGGTTGGACGGAGGGATGCCGCAGCTCGTCGCCGCGCTGCACGCACGCCTCGTCGACCGCGGTGCGACGGTGCACGTGGGCACGCGCGCGACCGGGCTGGTGCGCGACGGCGCACGGTGGAGCGTCGTGCTCGCGGAGGCTCCGGTCGTTGAACCTGTCGAAGCGCCCGAAACCGCCCTTCGACAGGCTCAGGGCGCGGAACCGGCGTCCGACCCCGTGCCCGCCGAGCTCACCGCGGACGCCGTGATCGTCGCGACCGACGAGGCCGTCGCGCGTGCCCTCCTCGGTCCGGCACTCAACGACGCCGGCTTCGCCGCGGCCCCGCCCGCGGGCATCGCGCGCGAGGTCGTGACGCTCGTCGTGGACGCTCCGGCGCTCGACGGCGCACCCCGCGGCGCGCACGTCCACGTCGTGCCCGGCGCACGCGCGGCGTCCGGCCTCGTGCACGAGACGGCGCGCTGGGAGTGGCTCGCCCGCGACGCCGGACCCGGTCGCCACGTGCTGCGCGTCGCCTTCGGTGGCCCGGGCGATGCACCCGCGACCGCCGGGCTGGCCGACACCGAGGCCTTCGTGCTGGCCGCGGCGGAGGCATCCGCTCTCCTCGGCGTGCCCGTGGAGCGCATCGTGGCCGCCCATCGCGACCGCTACAGGCTCGCGCCACCGAACTCGGAGCGTGGTCAGCAGGAGCGGGCGGCCGATGTGAGGGCCGTCGTCGCGAAGGTCCGCGGCCTCGCCGTCGTCGGTGCGTGGGTGGCAGGCAGCGGGCTCGCGCAGGTCGTCGCCGACGCCCACGGCGAAGCCGACCGCGTGCGCCGGGGCGCGCTGTGGGGGGATGAAACTCACGCCTGACGCCCGTTGTCAAGTGGATGCCGGAATCGGCATACGGGGCTACCCTGGGGAGGGTCGTCAGGTGCACACCGAGTGTGAGGAGACCCCATGAGGGGCAAGGCTGGACTCGTCGTCGGACTCGCCATCGGATACGTCCTGGGCACACGCGCCGGGCGCGAGCGCTACGAGCAGATCAAGGCGCAGTGGCTGAAGGTGTGGAACCTCGACCCCGTGCAGGAGCAGGTCGGCAAGGTCAAGGACTTCGCCAAGAGTCAGGCGATGGCACTGCCCTCGACGCTGTGGGACTCGGCCGTCAAGGTCGTGCAGGCCACCGGATCGAAGGGCACTCCCGGGCAGAAGCTCGACGCCGCCATCAAGGTGGGCAAGGACTCGCAGGACGACCTCGGCAAAGCCGCACAGACGTCCGCGCAGGCCGTGAAGGATGCCGTCGACGACGCGGTCGAGGACGCCACCGGGCAGGGCGGAGCCTGACATGGAGACGCGCAGACGCGGATTCCGCGACCGCGCGGACGACAGCCTGCTGACCCTCCTCGGCGAGGTGCCGGAGCTGATCCGCAACCTCGTCATCGCCGAGATCGACGCCGCCAAGGCGTGGCTGGCGCGCACCGCCAAGGACGGCGGCTGGGGCGCCCTGTGGGTGTTCGCGGCGCTGTTCGTGCTGTTCTGGTCGGTGCCCGTGCTGGGCACGTTCGTCATCGCCGGGCTCTCGTCATGGTGGCCGGTGTGGCTGTCGGCGCTCGTGGTGTTCTTCGCGATGCTGATCGTGACGGCGGTGCTGGCCTGGCTCGGCATCCTGCGCTTCCGCAAGATCGGGGCACGACAGAACCCGGTCCAATCGATCGCCCAGGACGTGAAGGAGGTGCGCGATGAGCTCTGACGCGCCCGTGCCCGTGCACACTACTGACTCCGTGGCGCTGCCCAGGACCGCCGTGCCGCTCGGCCTCACCGACCCCGTCGAGCAGGCCCGCTCCGAGCTCAAGGCCGCACTCGCCGCGATCGAGGAGAAGGCCAACGTGCCCCGCCGCGTCGGCCGGGTCGTCGACGAGCGCGTCGCCCAGGCGCGCGCCTTCCAGCGCCGCAGCCCGGCACTCGCTGCGGCGGCGGTCGTCGTCGGTGCGGTGGCGATCGGGGCGGCCGTCTGGGGAGCGGTCCGGCTCTACACCCGCTGACGCCCGGGTCTGCCCCTTCAGGAAGGAGGGGTATGCTCGGAAGTCGAGGCAGTGCAATGGTGCGTATGCTGCCGTTCGCGCGAACCCGATTCGAATCGCGCATCGGCTGCTCGAACGTCATGGGCGGCCGACTGAGCACCATCGAGAGTCGACCCTCTGTTATGAACACTGCCGCAGCATCGCACCAGCCCGTCAAGCCCCTGACCGGCTGGCGCGTCCTCGTGCCCCGCGGCGGTCCGTGGGGCGACGGCGTGGCCGCGAACCTGCGGCGTCAGGGTGCGACCCCGGTGATCGCCCCGCTCATCAACTTCGCTCCGACGAACGATCAGGCGACGCTGGAGCAGGCGCTGGCCGATCTCGCCGCCGGCGCGTTCGACTGGCTCACCGTCACGAGCGCCACCACGGTGGACGTGCTCTACGCGTACCGCGCCGTCGTGCCGCACAGCACGAAGGTCGCCGCCGTCGGCGAGACCACCGCCGCCGCGCTGCTCGCCGTCGGGTACCGGGTGGATCTCGTCCCGGAGCGCGACAACTCCGCCGCCGGCATGGCCGAGCAGCTCATCGGGCTCGAGCCCCAGGCCCGCGACATCCTGACGCTCCGCAGCGAGATCGCCAAGCCGGTGCTCACGCGCATGCTCACCGAGGCAGGACACCGCGTGCGCAGCGTGGTCGCCTACCGCACCGTGGGCGTACCGGTGACCGATCGCATCGCCGAAGACGTCCACTCCGGACGCATCAACGCCATCCTCGTCACCAGTGGCTCGGTCGCCCAGCAGGTGCACGAGCAGTTCCCCGAGCTCCCCGACACCACGCTGGTGGCCGCGATCGGCCCGCGCACCGCCAAGGACGCACGCCGCGCCGGGCTCGACGTCGACATCGTCGCCGAGGCGCAGACCGTCGACGCGCTCATCGACGCCGTCGCCAAGTTCCCGCTGCCGCACTCGACGGACGAGTTCGCGCCGAAGACCGGCGTGCTGCCGCAGCTGCACGCGAAGCCCCAGGGCTGAGGGCTCGTGACGCAGACGCCTCGCATCGTCGTGCTCGCGGGCGGCGTCGGCGGCTCCCGCTTCGTGCTCGGCGTCCGCGGCGCACTGCGCGCCCGCGGTGTGGACGACACTGCCGCCGCGCTCACCGTCGTCGTCAACACCGGCGACGACCTCTGGCTCTCGGGCGTGCGGCTGCAGCCCGACGTCGACTCGATCACCTACGCGCTCGCGGGCGTGAACGACACCGACCGTGGCTGGGGGCGCCGGGGCGATACGGAGCACGTCAACCACGAGCTGCAGGAGTGGGGCGCCGGCTGGCCGTGGTTCACGCTGGGCGATCTCGACCTCGGCACCCACCTCGCCCGCACCGGCTGGCTGCGTGAGGGCCTCAGCCCCACCCAGGTGCTCGAGCGCATGTCGCACCGTTGGCCGCTCGGCGCCCGCCTGCTGCCGATGACCGACAGCGAGGTGGACACGATCGTGGTGCTGGACGACGGCTCGCGCCTGCACTTCCAGGAGTGGTGGACGCGCCATCGCGCGACCCTCGCGCCCGCGGCCTTCGAGAATCCCGGGGTCGCGGCATCCACTCCCGCCCCCGGCGTCGTCGAGGCGATCGCCGGCGCGGACGTCGTGCTGCTGGCACCCTCGAACCCCGTCGTCTCGATCGGCCCGATCCTCGCGGTGCCCGGTGTGCGAGAGGCGCTGCGCGCCGCGGCGGCTCCCGTCGTCGGGGTCTCGCCGATCATCGGCGGCAAGGTCGTGCGCGGCATGGCCGACGTGTGTCTTTCCGCGATCGGCGTCGAGACGTCGGCCGCGGCGGTCGCCGGCCTGTACGGCGCGCGCGCCGACGGCGGGCTGCTCGACGCCTGGCTCATCGCCGAGGAGGACGAGCAGCTGGCGGCAGAGGTCTCGGGTCGCGGCATCCGCTCGCTTGTGCGTCCGCTGTGGATGACGGACACCGACCTTTCGACCGCGCTCGCCGAAGCAGCGCTCGTGGCTGCCGAGGTGTGATGCTGCCCGACCTGACGTGGTGGGCGTGGGCTCTGCTCGGCGTCGCGGCCGTCGTCGTCGGCCTGTCGAAGACCGCCGTTCCCGGCGCCGGCACGATCGCCGTCGCGATCTTCGCCGCCGTGCTGCCGGCGAAGCAGTCGACCGGCGTGCTCCTGCTGCTGCTCATCGTCGCCGACATCTTCGCCGTCACGATGTACCGGCGCCACGCGGACTGGAAGACCCTGGTGCGTCTGGCACCCGCGGTCGTGGTCGGCGTGCTGGTGGGCGTGGTGTTCCTGTGGTTCGCCGACGACCTGTGGGTCAAGCGCACGATCGGCGTGATCCTGCTGCTGGTGATCGCGATCACGCTGCTGCGGCGGCGCTTCGTCTCGCGCGTCACGGCCGAGGGCGGTTCGCACCGCGTCGCCGCCGCGACCTATGGCACGCTCGGCGGCTTCACGACGATGGTCGCGAACGCCGCGGGTCCGGTGATGTCGATGTACTTCCTCGCCGCGCGGTTCGAGGTGAAGGCGTTCCTGGGCACCGCGGCGTGGTTCTTCGCGATCGTCAACGTGTTCAAGGTGCCGTTCTCGATCGGCATCGGGATCATCACGGTGCCCGGCCTGCTCGTCGACCTCGTGCTCGTGCCGCTCGTCGTCGTGGCAGCGTTCGCCGGCCGCTGGCTGGCCGCCCGCATGCCGCAGTCCGTGTTCGAGAAGCTCGTGATCGCCTTCACGATCGTCGGCGCGGTGTACCTGCTGGTGGCCTGAAGCTCGGGCTGGGTGGCGAGCTCCGCCGATCAGGTAGGGCGAGTCCGCCGTGCCCGCGCCTTCTGCTCACCCAGATCAGGAGATCTGGCGCCTGCAGGACGATTCGAGCGATTTCGTCCTGCCTCCGCGAGATCTCCTGATCTCAGGGACGGGCATGGGGGAGAGTGGATGCCGCGTTCCGGGCGATCGCGGTGATCCACCGCTCGACCGACTCGGAGCGGGTCGACTCGAGCACCTGCTCGGGCGTCCAGCCGGCGTCGAGGAGGACGGCGGTCAGGCCGGGCTCGTCCCAGTAGATGAAGTGCCGCGGGTCGTCGAGCTTCGCCTGCGACCAGGCCTCGCCCTCGCCCTTCTTGAAGCTCGCGACGAGCACACCGCCCGGCCGGCAGGCGCGGCGCGCGGTCGCGAGCACTCCCGCCAGGTCGGCGCGAGGCACGTGCAGCAGCACGGCGTTCGCGAAGACGGCGTCGTGCGGTCCACCGAAGTCATCCGCGCGCAGGTCGAGTACGCGGGCCTCGTGACCCGCCGCCTGCTGAGCTTCGACGAACGCCGCGGCACCGTCGGTGCGGTCGACAGTGAGGCCGGCGGACTCGAGGGCCGCGGCATCCCGTCCCGGTCCGCTGCCGAGCTCGAGCACGTGCGCTCCCGCAGGGACCCGTGCCAGCAGGGCGTCGACCTCCGGCGCCGGCGCGGTCGCGGTGCGCTCCGCGTACTGCCGCGCGCCGCGCTCGTACGCGGCGAGGGTCGCGTCCTGCGGGTCTACGACCACGGCGACGGGCGCTCGGGCGCCCGGCGGCTGTCGTCGGGGAAGTCCGGAAGCTCCTGCCCGCCCGCACGCAGGCACAGCCAGCGCAGCTGCTCAGGGCTGTCGGGCAGCGCCCGCCAGGTGCGGAAAACGCCCTGGCCGACCCGCACGACGGTGCCGGGACCCACGTCGACGATGTCGTCGTCGAGCGCCATCTGACCGCGCCCGGCGAGGAACACGTACACCTCTTCGATGCGCTCGTGCACGTGCCAGTAGCCCGCCTCTTCTCCGGCCTCGAAGGCGTTCGCGCTCATGCCGATGTATTGCATGGTGAGCTCGTGGTCGACGATGCGGCGGCCGTCGCGCGAGCTCTCGGGCCGGAATCCGCCGTAGTGCCCCCGCCACTCGTCGAGGCCGCCCATCTCCAGCACCTGGTAGTCGCTCATCCCGCCAGGCTAGCGGCGGCTCCGAGGGCACCATCTGTAGAACCGACACAAAGAATCCGCCGACCCTCCCGCGGGCGCGGCTAGTCTCGCGGGATGACCTCCGCACCACGCACCGGCACGGTCGCCGCGACCCAGCCGGGATGGCGCTTCTGGGTCGCGCTCGGCGTGTGGGCCGCCGTCGTCGCGGGGTTTCTGCTCGGCCTGCAGACGTTCTGGCGGATGGTGGCGATCGGGTTGGGCCACGCGTGGGGCGACCCCGCCGCGCCCCAGGAGTGGCTCGGCGTCTGGTGGACGCTCATCGGTCTCGTGATCGGCCTCGGCGTCGCCGCGGTCGCGGCGATCATCGCGCGTCGCTGGGTCGCACTGGTGCTGGCGCTGCTGATCGCCGCGGCGTGTGGCTTCCTCGCGGTCGGCCTGTTCTCGAACGTGCGGTCGGTGGTGGCACCCGCCCCGATCGAGCACGTCGACCCCGGGCCGCTGCCGTGCCAGTGCTACAGCGGCAGCTTCTGCGACTGCCCGGGCGGCTGATCAGCGGGTGCCCGTTGTTCCGAGTGGTGGGTGGTCGCGAAGTGCGGCTTCCGGGGTGGGGTTGCGGCGTGTTGCGACCAGTGAGCGGCGGGATGCCGGGGGTCCGAGTACGGGGAATCGGGGGCGCCGGCAGCTCAGAGCCTCGGGACCGCGAGCAGCGCCGCCGTGCGCGGGCCGAGCCCCAGGGCGCGGGCGGCGTCGAGCTGCGCAGCGGTGTCGACGTCGCGGCGCAGGGTCGAGGCATCCCGGATCGGCAGCGCTTCGCACCCGAGCGTGACGTGCCGCGCGAACGAGCCGTCGCCGAACGCCGAGGCCCAGTCCACGCCGACGCCGGCGGTGACCAGCGTCGACCCGGTGCCCTCGGCGTCGGGCACGACGGCGCGGGGGAGGGATGCCGCAGCCCGCAGCGCCTCGCCCAGATCGCCCGGTCGCAGCGCGGGGAGGTCACCGAGGAGGGCCGCGCGCGGCATCCGTCCGCCGGGGTCGATCGCAGCCACGCCCAGCGCCACCGCCGCGTCGAGCCCACGAGCGTCGCCCTCGGGCACGAACCGGAGCGCCGGGACCATCGCCGCCTCGCGGGCGAGCGCGGCGTCGTCGGTCACCACGACCACCTGCGCGACGACGTCGCACGCGGTCGCGGCGGCCAGGGTGTCAAGCGCGATGGCCCGCGCGAGGTCGGCCCGCGAGACGCCCGGCACGTCGAGACGTGACTTCGCTCGCGCCGACGGCTTGACCGGCACCACGACGACCCAGTGCGGCGTTGACGATTCAGTCTGCGCGGCGGGCTCGACCCGCGACTCGCCGTCAGAGGTGTCGGATCCGGCGCGACCGGACTGAATACTGCGCGCGACCGAGGCCCGACGGCGCCCCAACAGCGGCGTCACGCGCCGTACTTCGCGCGCAGGCGCGGCAGGATCTCTTCGCCGTACATGCGCAGGAAGGCGCCCTGGTCGTGGCCGGGATCGTGGAATATCAGGTGGCGGAAGCCGAGGTCGATGTACCAGCCGATGCGTTCGACGTGCTCGTCGGGGTCGTCCGACACGACGAAGCGCGAGGCGGTGCGCTCGATCGGCAGCTGCTCGCCGAGGCGCTGCATCTCGATCGGGTCGTCGACGCCCATCTTCTCCTCGGGCGTGAGCGCCAGAGGGGCCCAGAACCGGGTCTTCTCACGTGCCTCGTCGAGGGTGGGCGCGAGCGACACCTTCACCTCGATGAGCGTGTCGAGGTCGTCGCGCGTGCGCCCGGCCTTCTCGAGGCCCTCGTCGAGCGCGGGCAGCAGCGTGTCGGTGTACAGCTCGCGCTTCTTGCCCGAGGTGGTGATGAAGCCGTCGGCGATGCGTCCGGCCAGACGCGTGGCGGCGGGCCCGGCGGCGCCGATGTAGATGGGTACCGGCTGGGGCAGCTTGTCGTAGATCGTGACGTTGTGCGCGTGATAGTAGGTGCCGTCGAAGGTCACCCGGTCCTCGGTCCACAGCGTGCGGATCAGCCCGATCGCCTCTTTGAGGCGCTGGAACCTTTCGGGCGGGTCGGGCCACGCGATGCCGAGGTTCGCCTCGTTGAGGGCCTCGCCGGTGCCGACGCCGAGGATCACGCGCCCCGGGTACAGCACGCCGAGCGTCGCGAAGTCCTGCGCCACCACCGTCGGGTTGTAGCGGAACGTCGGCGTCAGCACCGAGGTGCCGATCAGCACGCGCGACGTACGGGCGCCGAGCGCGCCCAGCCACGGGATGGATGCCGGCGCATGGCCGCCGTCGTGCAGCCAGGGCTGCAGGTGGTCCGAGATGAAGACCGAGTCGAACCCGGCCTCCTCGGCCTGGACGGCGTAATCGAGCAGCTCGCCCGGGCCGAACTGCTCGGCCGAGGCCTTGTAACCGAAGCGCAGCGGGATCATGCGTGTCTCCCATCGAGAGCGGAACTGAGGGTGGAGGTGAGTGCGGGCTCGGGCAGGAACTCCGACCCGTCGGCGCGTGCGAGCCGCGCGCGGAACGCGTTGACCGTACCGGGCCACAGCAGTGTGAGGCGCCCCGAGCGGGCGTCGACGTACCAGTTGCGGCATCCCCCGGTCATCCAGCGAGTGGATGCCGCAGCCGCCGCGATCTCGCCGGTGTAGGCCCGCTCGGCGTCGGGGTCGACACGCAGCACGCGGTCGGCCCGCCGGCTCAGCACGCGGGCGGCGTACCCGGTCTGCTCCTCGATCATGAGCACCGACGACGAGTGCCCGAGCGACGCGTTGGGGCCGTTGAGGACGAAGAGGTTGGGGAACCCGGTCACGATGGTCGACGCGAACGAGGTCATGCCGCCCGACCAGTGCTCGGCGAGGGTCTGTTCGCCTTCGCCCACCACGAGCTCGGCGTAGGGCTGGCGGGTCGACGCGAATCCGGTCGCGAGCACCAGCGCATCGAGTTCATGCCGCGAGCCGTCGGCGGCCACGATCGTCGAGCCCTCCGCCCGGTCCAGCGGCGAAGGCACGAGTGTGACGGCGTCGGAGGCGACGGCGGGGTAGAAATCGTCGGACAGCAGCACACGCTTGCAGCCGAACGCGTAGTCCGGTGTGAGCAGGGCGCGCAGCGCCGGGTCGGCGACCTGCGACGTCAGGTGCGCCCGGGCGATCGCCTCCGCCTCGGCGGCGGCGATCGAGTCGCCCGAGCGCGATGCGAAGCGCGCCTCGCCCTCGGCGTAGAGGTCGGCGCGCAGCGCTTCGAGGGCTTCGGGGTCGGCCGCGAACCGGTCGCGGTCGGAGTCGGAGTAGGCATCGCCCCCTCGCGGCACGATCCAGGCGGGGGTGCGCTGGAACAGCGTCACGTGTGCGGCGGTGCGGGCGAGCTCGGGCACGATCTGGATCGCGCTGGCACCCGTCCCGACGACGCCGACCCGCCGGCCCGAGAGGGGAGCGTCGTGGTCCCACCGCGCCGAGTGGAACATCGGCCCCTCGAAGGTCTCGAGGCCGGGGAGCTGGGGGATCGCCGGCTCGGTGAGGCGCCCGCAGGCCAGCACGAGGGCTGCCGCCGTGACCTGCGCGGCGGGGCCGGTGTCGGAGCCGCCGGTGGTTGCCGTGTCGAGGCGCCACTCCTCACGCCGAGCGTCCCAGCGGGCGCCCTGCATCGTCGTGCGCAGTCGGATCCGGTCGCGCAGTCCCTCGGCGTCGACGACGTGTTCCAGGTAGGTGCGGATCTCGTCGCCCCGCGCGTACGTGCCCGACCACGAGGGGTTCGGGTGCGCCGCGAAGCCGTACAGGTGCGAGGGCACATCGCACGCGATGCCGGGGTAGGTGTTGTCGCGCCAGGTGCCGCCGACGGATGCTGCTCGTTCCAGCAGCACGAAGTCGTCGATGCCCGCACGCAGCAGCGCCATCGCCATGCCGATCCCGGCGAACCCGATCCCGACGATCGCGACCTCGACGCGGGTCATGCTCGCCCGCCGGCGGTCCCGCGCACACGCCGATCGGTCGTGGGACCAGCGACGACCGAGGTCGACGAGACGCTCCGGCGACCGAGCATCATCGGTTCACCTGCCCGTACGTCGTCGTGCGCAGGCGGAACGGCCGGAACAGACGTGCGACCATCGCCGACGCATCGGCCACGGGCAGCTCCTGCCCGAACTCGATGCCCGCCTCCGGCCTCACGCGGCCGTCCAGGAGCGCGCCGCCGAGGTCGTCGCCGCCGGACTGCAGCAGCACGACGGAGGCCTCGCGGCCGACGCGGGTCCACGGGATCTGCACGTGCGGGATGCTGCCCGACAGCAGCAGTCGCGACACGGCCACCATCGCCCGATGCTCGTCGAGCGGCGCGCGCCCGGCCACGAGCGGGACTCCGCCGGCCGGGCCCGGCAGGGGGATCGGCACGAATTCGGTGAACCCGCCCGTGGCGGACTGGATCTCTCGCAGCGCCCGCAGGTGCGCGATGCGCTCGGCCGCCGTCTCGACATGGCCGTAGAACAGCACGCTCGTCGACCGGAAGCCCGCACGATGCGCCGCCGTGATCCCCTCGACCCAGCGGTCGATCTCCAGGTCGCCCGGCGCCACGAGCCGGCGCACGCGCTCGCTCAGCACCTTGACCCCCGTGCCGGGCACGGTGTCGACGCCGGCCTCGCGCAGCGCCGCAAGGGCGGCATCCAGTCCCAGCCCCGATCGGTCGGCGAAGTCCCACACGTCCTGCGGACGGTAGGCGTGCAGATGGATGCCGGCGGCCCCGGCCTTCACCGCGCGGGCGATGTCGACGTACCCGGCCGGGTCGGCGCCGGGGGGCAGCATCCCCTGCACGCAGATCTCGGACGCACCGAGGTCCCAGGCGTCGGCCGCGACCGCGGCGACGTCGTCGAGGGCGAAGGCCGTGCCGAGGCCGGACGAGGTGAGGTTGCGGTTGACGACGAGCGTGACCGCCTCGCCGACGGTGTACCGGCGCACGTCGTCGGCCGTGGCGGCGAGCACGTCGAGGTCGTCGCCGGCAGCTTCGAGGAGCCGGGTCCACTCGGCGTCGTCGAGGGCGAGCGGGTCGGCCGCGGCAGCCGCGGCGAGGCCGCGCACGTCACCGGCACCCGGGTGGTCGGGGCGTTTCGTCTCGCTCGTTCCTCGCTCGCTCAACGACCGGTCGCCGGTCACACCCGCTCGTTGAGCGAAGGGCGCTCTGGCGCCCGCAGACGAAACGTCTGCGTGGTCGGGCACCGCTGCCAGGCCGGTGCCGGGGTCGGCCAGAGCCGCCACCGCCGGGCGCAGGGCGGGGTCGATCCAGGTCTCGGCGTCCTGCACGAACTCGGGCTGGGCCGTCAGGCGCTCGCGCAGCTCGTAGCCCAGCTCCGCCGTCATCCGGGCGAGGTCCGACAGGTGCGGCCATGGGCGCTCGGGGTTGATGTGGTCGGCGGTGAGCGGCGAGACCCCGCCCCAGTCGTCGGCGCCGGCGCGCACGAGTAGGCCGAACTCGGCCGGGTCCGACAGGTTCGGCGGCACCTGGATGCGCATGCGCGGACCCATCACCAGCCGCGCGACGGCGACTGCGGCGACGTATTCGAGCAGTTCGGCATCGGGCGCGCCCTGCATCGCGGTCCGGGGCTTCGCGCGGAAGTTCTGGACGATGACCTCCTGCACGTGGCCCTGCCCGTCGACCGGGTGGCCCTCGTGCGCCTCGCGGATCGCGACGAGCGACTCGGCGCGGTCGCGCACGGTCTCGCCGATGCCGACGAGGATGCCGGTGGTGAACGGCACGCGCTCGCGGCCGGCATCGTCGATGACCTGCAGGCGCACCGCGGGGTCCTTGTCGGGCGAGCCGAAGTGCACCTGCCCGGGCTCCTCGTACAGGCGGCGCGACGTCGTCTCGAGCATCATGCCCATCGACGGCGCGACCGGTCGCAGCAGACGCAGCTCGTCGGCCGACATGACGCCGGGATTCGCGTGCGCGAGCAGCCCGGTCTCAGCGGTCACGAGTCGTGCCACATGGGCGACATACTCGATCGTCGAGGCGAAGCCGTGCTCGTCGAGCCACGCGCGCGCCTCGGGCCACCGCTCCTCCGGCCGGTCGCCCAGGGTCAGCAGCACCTCCTTGCAGCCCAGCGCCTGCCCCTGCCGCACGACGGCCAGCACCTGCTCGGGCGACATATACGCCGGCTTGTGCTTCTTCAGCAGCTGCCCGGGGGTGTCGACGAACACGCAGTAGTGGCAGCGGTCGCGGCACAGCGTGGTCAGGGGCACGAAGACCTTGCGCGAGTACGTGATCACGCCGGGACGACCGGATGCCGCGAGCCCGGCATCCCTCATCTCGGAGGCCAGCGCGAGAAGACGTTCGAAACGCTCGCCCGTCGCGCCGAGCAGTGTCTCGGCGTCGGCGGCGTCGAGGCGCGCACCCGCGGCGGCGCGCTCGAGTACGAGGTCGACCTCGGCGGCCGAGGGGGAGACGACGATGGGGGACGCGACGGTCACCGATCCAGTCTCGCACCGAGTCCGGGGGTCGGGGCCCGGGATCGTTGCCCTCCCGTAAGCAAATCAGCCCGGATCGCGTCGGCCACGCTGGCAGACTAGGCACATGGTGACACTGCTGCTCGACTCGACGCAGCTCGAGGTCGTGCTGTCGGTGTCTGAGCGCGCCCTGTCATTCCGCAAGGGGAATGTCGTGATCGATCGCTCGACGATCACGAAGGTGCAGCTCACCGACGACGCGTGGACGTGGCTGCGCGGCATCCCGAGCCCCGGGACGCACGTGCGCGGCGTCATCGCGATGGGCACCTGGCGCTCCGCAGGCGGGGACGACTTCGCGCTGATCCGGCGTCATCGCCCGAGCGTGGTCATCGACCTGGACGGGCACCCGGAGTTCCAGCGGGTCATCCTCACCACGCGTCACGGGCTCGCCCTCGTGCAGGCGCTGCACGTGGAGGTCGCCGAAGAGGCGGTCGACGTCGTCGACATCGCCGCAGAAACGGGCACCACGCCCGTCGCGCCGGAGAAGAAG
>Ga0160453_100430_pt1 | contig 33847 bp, 27 predicted proteins | sample HID1971K_E6MG_FD_108228 | JGI IMG/M metagenome (GOLD analysis project Ga0160453, IMG submission 108228) | Enriched millipede-associated microbial communities from UW Madison campus, WI, USA - HID1971K_E6 MG | ecosystem: Host-associated > Arthropoda: Insects > Digestive system > Unclassified ...
ACACCGACACCGACACCGACACCGACACCGACGGTCCTGCTGGCCGACCCGGCGTCCACCGGCCCGCGGCTCGCCGATTCCGGCGTCTCACAGGCCTCAGCGACGCTCGGCGTGGCGGTCGGGCTCATCGCATCGGGCATCGCCGTCGCCGTCGCCACGCGCCGCCGGCGCGTGGTGCGCAGCGTCGGTCCGTCGACGCCGCGCCGCTGAGCCGTCAGCCCGCCTCGAACTCGGCGAGCGCATCGGCGATCATCCGATGCCCTTGGGCCTCGAACGCGACGTCGCCGACCTGGTGCGCCCACGCGGCGGTGCCGATCGCCTCGCGCAGCCGCATCAGCAGCCAGTGCGATGGATGCCGGGGGTCGCGGCCGTAGCCGTCGAAGAACGCCGTCTCGCACGCCGGGTTCTCGCGCCACTCCTGCACGGACAGGCGCACGAAGTCCGTCGCCGCGGGACGGAAGGCGAAGCGGCCGAAGTCGATGACGCGCACGTCGTCGCCGTCCACGAGCCAGTTGCGGGGCTGCCAGTCGCCGTGCGTCGGCACGAGATCCGCCTCCACCGGCTTGAGCGCCGCGAGCGCGGCGCGCAGTCGCGCCTCGACGTCGGGCGCGATCGCGTGCGGCGAGTCGAGCCACCGCAGCGCACGGGCGGTGGCGGCGGCATCCACTCCGTCCGACGGGCGCATCGCCTGCGCGTGGAAGTCCCGCAGCAGCCGGCCGGCACGGCGGTGCACATCGGGATCGAGGCCCGCCGGTGTGCGGTACGCGAGCTCACCGGGGAGCCACTGCGTGACAAGCACGCGGGCGTCGCGATCGTGGTGGCACAGCACCGCGGCGTGCCCGCCGCGCGCCCACACGTCGACGAAGCCGCCCAGGTGGGCGTCGAGCTCCCGCCCCAGGTGATGAACCTCCGGTCCGGCCGCCTTCACCACGTATTCGCGACCTCCGTGGCGTACCCGCAGCACGATCGTCTCTACCTGGTTCCAGCTCAGGTCGGCGACGACCTGGGCACCCGGCAGCCACGCGTCGACGAGCGATCGCTGGGCGGCCGACAGCCGGCCGAATCCCATCAGGACGTGACGACCTGCGCGGTGCCGACAGGAGCTTCGGGGCCCATTTCGGCGGCGATGCGGTTCGCCTCTTCGATCAGGGTGGCGACGATCTCGGACTCGGGGACGGTCTTGATGACCTGCCCCTTCACGAAGATCTGCCCCTTGCCGTTGCCCGAGGCCACGCCGAGGTCCGCCTCGCGCGCCTCGCCCGGACCGTTGACGACGCAGCCCATGACGGCCACGCGCAGCGGCACGGTCATGTCTTTGAGCCCCTCGGTCACGTTGTCGGCGAGCGTGTACACGTCCACCTGCGCACGACCGCACGACGGGCACGAGACGATCTCGAGCTTGCGCTCGCGCAGGTTGAGGGACTGCAGGATCTGGTGGCCGACCTTGACCTCCTCGGCCGGCGGTGCCGACAGCGAGACCCGGATCGTGTCGCCGATGCCCTCGGCGAGCAGGATGCCGAACGCGGTCGCGGACTTGATCGTGCCCTGGAAGGCCGGGCCCGCCTCGGTCACCCCGAGGTGCAGCGGCCAGTCACCGCGCTCGGCGAGCTGCCGGTAGGCCTTCACCATGACGATCGGGTCGTTGTGCTTGACCGAGATCTTGAAGTCGTGGAAGTCGTGTTCCTCGAAGAGGGATGCCTCCCACACGGCGCTCTCGACGAGCGCCTCCGGCGTGGCCTTGCCGTACTTCTCGAGCAGACGCCTGTCGAGCGATCCGGCGTTCACGCCGATGCGCAGCGACACGCCCGCAGCCTTCGCGGCCGCCGCGATGGCACCGACCTGGTCGTCGAACTTGCGGATGTTGCCGGGGTTCACACGCACGGCACCGCAGCCGGCGTCGATCGCCTGGAACACGTACTTCGGCTGGAAGTGGATGTCGGCGATCACCGGGATCTGGCTCTTGGCGGCGATGATGTGCAGCACGTCCGCGTCATCCTGCGACGGCACCGCGACCCGCACGATCTCGCACCCCGAGGCGGTGAGCTCGGCGATCTGCTGCAGGGTCGCGTTGATGTTCGTCGTCGGCGTCGTCGTCATCGACTGCACGCTGACGGGCGCATCGCCTCCGACCAGCACCTTGCCCACCTTGATCTGGCGGCTCTTGCGGCGGGGGGCGAGTGTTTCGGGGACCTTGGGCATCCCCAGATTCACGGCTGGCACCCGTCCAGCCTACGCGGGTGGCGCGGCGCGGGCGCCGCAACGGGGCAGGATGCGGCATCCACACTCTGCTATCGTGACCGCATGTCCGCGCGACTTCTTTGGTGGCCCACCGCATAGGCGGTGGGTTCGCGCGACCGACGACCGCCCCCGGGGCGGTCTTCTTTTTCGTAAGGGACACCTCCCCCACGACGAAAGAGCTCAGCCATGACCGGCCTCGCCCAACGCTCGCTTCGCGAGATCGCCCAGAGCGGCATCCCGTTCGCCCTCATCGCCCGCGACGGGGTGACCGTCGAGGTGCTGACCGGCGATGTCGTCGACGTCGACCTGCTCGGCGACATCCCGCTCGAAGGATCCGACGGCACCCCGCGGGAGGTGCTCGCACTCGTGCCGTTCCGCCAGGTGCGCGAGCGCGGGTTCGAATGCCACGACGACGGCGCGCCGCTGCGCTGCCTCGTGGTGACCGAACGCGCGTCGATCCCCCGGGACGACGCCCTCGCGCAGCTGCCGGTCGAGCCGATCGCGCTCGACGACCCCGGTTTCGACATCGCCGACGAGGACTACGCCGACATCGTGCGCCGTGTGATCGCCGATGAGATCGGCCGCGGCGAGGGGGCGAACTTCGTCATCCGCCGCGACTTCACCGCGGGGGTGTCGACGGACGCCGCCACCGCCGCCCTCACGTGGTTCCGGGCTCTGCTCGAGCACGAGCGGGGCGCGTACTGGACCTTCGCAGTCGTCACCCCGGGCCATGTCGCGGTGGGCGCGAGCCCCGAGGCGCACGTGAGCGCGCGCGACGGCGTCGTGACCATGAACCCCATCTCAGGGACCTTCCGCCACCCGGCGGGCGGCGCGACGGTCGAGACGCTCACCGAGTTCCTGCGCTCCACGAAAGAGACCGAAGAGCTCTTCATGGTGGTCGACGAGGAGCTCAAGATGATGAGCGCGGTGTGCTCCGATGGCGGCCGGATCACCGGCCCGCACCTCAAGGAGATGTCGCGCCTCACCCACACCGAGTACGTACTGCGCGGTCGCAGCCGGCTCGACCCGCGCGACATCCTGCGCGAGACGATGTTCGCCCCGACCGTGACCGGCTCGCCGATGCAGAACGCGTGCACGGTCATCACGCGCCACGAGACCACGCCGCGCGGCTACTACTCCGGCGTGGCCGCGCTGTTCACGCCGCGGCTCACACTGGCCGCAGACGAACCCACCCATGATCTCGACGCGCCCATCCTGATCCGCACCGCGTACCTGCAGGACGGCCGTCTGCGCGTCCCCGTCGGCGCGACGCTCGTGCGCCACTCCGACCCGTACGGCGAGGTCGGCGAGACGCACGGCAAGGCGGCCGGGGTCCTCGGCGCGATCGGCGCCGTGCCGCGCGATGTCGCAGCCGAGCGGGCCGCGGACGATGCCCCCGAAGCGGGCGGCGCGGCCGTGCTCGACGCCGTGGCGGGCGGCGACGCCGAGATCGACGAGGACGCGCCGGCTGCGGCCCCGCGGCGCCTGGCCGACGATCCGGCGATCGCCCAGCTGCTCGCCTCACGCAACGCGCGTCTCGCCGAATTCTGGCTGAACCCGCAGGGCACGGCGGGTCCGGCGCCGTTCGCCGGCCGCTCGGCGCTCGTGGTCGATGCCGAGGACCGCTTCACGACGATGCTCGCGCACCAGCTCCGCCACCTCGGCCTCGACGTCGCGATCGTTCCGTGGAACGAGGTCACGGACGACCAGATCGACGACGCGCAGTTGATCGTGTCGGGTCCGGGACCCGGTGACCCGCGGGATGCCGCGAACCCGCGCATCCGTCGCATGCGCGAGGTCGTCGCACGGCGTCTCGCCGCCGGCGCGCCGCTGCTGGCGGTGTGCCTCAGCCACCAGATCCTCGCCGACTCGTTCGGGATCGAGCTCGCACAGCTGGGTGCCCCGCACCAGGGCCTGCAGAAGACGGTCGACGTGTTCGGCACACCGGCCTCGATCGGGTTCTACAACACGTTCACCGCTCGCGTGACGCCGGGCACCACGCGGCTGGGTGAGGCCGAGGTCTCCGCCGACGCCGCCGGCGACGTCTACGCCCTCCGCGGCCCCGGCTTCGCCTCGGTGCAGGGCCACCTCGAGTCGATCCTGTCGCGCGACGGCATGACGACGCTGCAGCGGCTGGTCGAGCAGGCCTTCGCGCCGACGTCCGGCCGCTGAGCGGGCGAGACCAGAACGTCGCGACAGCACGATCAACCCCGTGCCACACCGCGTTTCGACTGCGGGCGCCAGAGCGCCCTCCGCTCAACGACCGGGAGCCAAGGAACCGATCGTCGAGCTCGCCGAGCTCAACGACCGGGAGCCAAGGAACCGGCCGTTGAGCGAGCGAGGAACGAGCGAGACGAAACGCCCCGACCACACGAACAACTCGCCGAGCTCAACGACCGGGGCCGGATGCACGGGCCGTGAGCAGGCGGCGCTCGGCCTCGTTGGCGGTCAGCTCCAGCGCCCGCAGGTCGGCGGCGAGCGCCTCATCGTGCCGCCCGAGGTCGCGCAGCAGCGAGGCGCGCACGGCGTGCCACAGGTGCGAGCGATCCAGCGGGTCGGCGAGCGCGTCGATCTCGGTGAGCGCGACGGCCGCCCCCTCGACCTGCGCGAGGGCGACGGCACGGTTCAGACGCACGACGGGCGTGCGGTCGTAGGCGAGCAGCATGTCGTAGAGCGTCAGCACCTGCAGCCAGTCGGTCGTCCCCCCGACCTCTCCACTCGCCGCTGGCGCACCGGCGGCGTCGGCGTGACACGCGGCGATCGCAGCGTGCAGCTGCCACCGTCCGGGCCGGCGCAGGCGCGCCGCGCGTTCGAGGTCGTCCCGTGCCGCGGCGAGCAGCCCGGCATCCCAGCGGGTGCGGTCCTGATCGGCGAGCAGCACGAGCTCGCCGTCTACCGAGCGCGCAGACTCGCGCGCTCGATGGAACCGCAGCAGCGCCAGCAGGCCGTGGGCCTCCGCGGCGCGTGGCATCGCCCGGGCGATCACCTCGGCGAGCCACAACGCGTCGTCGGCGAGGTCACGATCGGCGGCGGCATCCGATCCGGCGACGAAGTGCGCCTCGCTGTACATGACCGAGACGATCGTGAGCACGAGATCGAGGCGCGCTGCGACGTCGGCACCCACGGGCACGCGCAGCGGGATGCCGCTGTCCGCGATCTTGCGCTTGGCGCGTGAGATGCGCTGTCCGGTCGCCGGCTCGGTCGAGAAGGTCGCCCGCGCGATCTGCGCCGTGGTCAGACCGCACACGGCCCGCAGCGTGAGGGCGAGCTGCGCGTCCGGTGCGAGCGCCGGATGACAGCAGCCGAACAGCAGCGGCAGGCGCTCGTCGGCGGGCGCGGAGCCCTCGACGGGCGCGGGCTCGGGCTCGGGCAGCAGCGCGACCTTGTCGCGCAGCACCCGCGCGCGTCGCACCCGATCGAGGGCGTTGTGGCGGGCAGCCTGCATGAGCCACGCACCGGGCTTCGGCGGGATCCCGCGCCGTCGCCACTCGCGCAGCGCTTCCTCGACGGCGTCGGCGACAGCCTCCTCCGCGATGTCGAAGCTGCCGAACGACCTCGTCAGCGCCGCCGTGATGCGGGCGGACTCCTCGCGCACGACGCCGGCGAGGAGTCGATCGGATGCCGCGACCCCGGCCGATCCCACGGCCACCGGAGCGCCGGGGCCGCCGGAGTCGCCCCGGGCGGCGGCATCCGATCCGCTCATCACTCGAACTGGCTGTAGTCGGTCACCATGGGGCGGATCTCGATCGCGATGCCCGGCAGCTCCATGGACGGCCACGTCTTGACGAGCGCGATCGCGGCATCGAGGTCGGGGACGTCGAGCACGCTGAACCCGCCGACGACCTCCTTCGCCTCCGAGAACGGGCCGTCCACGACGACCGGCCCGTCCGGTCCGTACTTGACCGTCGTGGCCGTTGTGGCGGGCAGCAGCTCCGCGCCGCCGTCGGCGATCTGGTCGGCGTTGGTCTGGAACCACTCCCAGATGCGCCCGTAGACCTCCTTGGCGCGCTCCTCGGGCACAGCCGCATCGAGCTCCGGCGTCGAGGTGAACATGATGACGTACTTCATGGCCCGTGTCCTTTCGTCAGGGGAACGGTTTCATCCCCACAGCGAACGGACAAGAGCGTCTTCGACAGCCCGCTGAAGAATCCGGCGGGCGCGTCAGCCGAGCGTGACCGGGTTGAACAGGTCGGCCAGCACGAGCACGGCGCCCATGGCGATCAGCGCGATGACGACGACGAACGTGAGCGGCACGAGCTTCGTGGCGTCGACCGGCTTCGGAGGCGGCCGGCGGAACAGCTTCGCCCACACACGCTTGATGCCCTCCCACAGCGCGACGGCGATGTGGCCGCCGTCCAGCGGCAGCAGCGGGATCAGGTTGAAGACGAACAGCGCGATGTTCAGCGAGGCGAGCAGCGACAGGAATCCGGCGACGCGGTTCAGCACCGGCGCGTCGGCCGCCGCGACCTCGCCCGACAGGCGCCCCGCGCCGACGATGCTGAGCGGCCCGTTCGGGTCGCGCGGCTCACCCGTCACGAGATCCACGCCGGTCTGCCACACCTTGGCGGGCAGCTGCCAGATGATGCCGGCGACCGCGCCGACGTTCTGCACCGCCGCCTGCGGTCCCGCCCAGATCGGCTGCTTCACGTACTCGACGGTCGGGCCGATGCCGACGAAGCCGACTTCCTCGGTGGTCGTCGAGCCGTCGGCCGCCGTCACGGTGGTCTCGACGGTCGCGGGTGTCACCTGGACGGTGTGCTGCTGACCGTCACGCTCGATGACGAACCTCAACTGCTCGCCGGGCGACGAACGGATGATGGCGGATGCCTCGGCGAAGTCCGCGACCGGCTCCCCGTCGATCGACACGATCGTGTCGCCGGGTTCGATGCCTGCCGCGGCCGCCGGGGCGGTGGGATCTGACGCGGTGCATTCGCTCGACGTCGTCGACGGCACGCACTCCGACAGGCGGGCGACCGTCGTGGTGGCCGTCTGGAGGCCGATCGCCGAGAACAGCACGGTGAACAGGACGACCGCGAACAGGAAGTTCATCAGCGGCCCGCCGAGCATCACGATGATGCGCTTGTAGATCGGCAGGCGGTAGAAGACGCGCGCGTCGTCCTCGCCCTGCAGGGTATCGTCGTTGGCGACGCGGGCATCCTGCACCATGGTGGCGAAGAAGCCTCCGGCGGCGCGGCCGGTCCTCGCACCCGCTCCGTGTGGTTCGACAGGCTCACCAACCGAGGTCAGGGCCGGGGACGGCGGGTACATGCCCGCCATCGAGATGTAGCCGCCGAGCGGGATGGCCTTGAACCCGTACTGCGTCTCGCCGCGGCGGCGCGACCACAGCGTCGGGCCGAATCCGATCATGTACTGGCCGACGCGCACGCCGAACCTCTTCGCCGGGCCCAGGTGGCCCAGCTCGTGGAGCGCGATCGACACGGCCAGGCCCACGACCATGAGCACGACACCGACGACGAAGGCGAGGATCTCCACACGTTCACGGTACCCGCGCCAGCCTTTGAGTTGGGTGTGACGGTCTCGCGTAGGCTCGTGGCGGGCACAAGGTCGACAGAAGCGAGGAGCCGTGACGCCACGCCACGTCCGCGCACTGCGCGGCACCGCCGCCGCGTGGATCGCGACCGTCATCGCCGCGACCGCCCACACGCTCGCCGGTGGCGGTGCACCCGCGCCGGCACTCGTCGCGGCGGTCGGGATCCTTGCCGCACCCTTCGGGGTCGCCGTGGTCGGCCGTCGACTGTCGGCCTGGCGCGTCGGGACGGCCGTGCTCGCCAGTCAGGCGCTCTTCCACGTTGCGTTCGCCATCACCGCGGGCGCCGATCCGTCCGCCCCGCACAGCCACCACGTGACGGTGCTGGCCGGCGGTGTCACGCCGGTCGCCCTCCCCGACGCCCCGATGCTCGTGGCACACGTGCTGGCCGCGCTCGCCACGGTCGCCGGGCTGTACGGCGGCGAGCGGATGCTGACAGCCTTGGGCCGCGGCATCCGCTCGGTCCTCGCACGCGCCCGCGTCGTGCTGCCTCCACCCCCCGCCCCCGCGCTCGTCGCGGCGGAGCGGGAGCGCACGATCCGCCCGGCGCGGACCGTGCTGTCGGGCCTGTCCCGGCGCGGTCCGCCGGATTTCGTCACCGCGACCCCCTGAGGGTCGCCCCGCACCGCCCGCGCACCCGGCTCGGACGGTGATCTCCGCCGTGCGCGCGGCCGCTGCGCCGCGCGCCGAAGACGAAAGACGAAGAACATGGACACCACCACCCGCTCCCCCCGCCGCACCCTCGCGATCGGCGCCGTCGCCCTCGGGGCCGGCCTCGCCCTCGCGCTCTGCGCACCGCTCGCCGCGTCCGCGCATGTGCACGTCGACCCCGAGGCCGCCGCAGCCGGCGGCACCGAGACCCTCACGTTCTCGTTCTCGCACGGCTGCGACGATTCCCCGACGACGGCTCTCGCGATCGACATCCCCGAGGGCGTCGCCAACGCCACGCCCATCGTGCAGGGCGGCTGGACGATCACGCGAGAGCTCGGCGCGAACGGGGTGCCGACGCGTGTGGTCTACACGCCCGACACCGCCGTGGAGAGCGGCCTGAAGGCCTCCGTCGCGATGGACGTGCTGTTCGCCGAGTCGGCCGCCGACTCCGAGCTGGCTTTTCCCGTGACCCAGACCTGCGCGGTGGGCGAGACCGCGTGGACGCAGGTCGCCGACGACGATCAGGATCCGGAAGAGCTCGACAGCCCCGCGCCCGTCGTCACCGTCGGCGCGGTGGCCGACGCCGACGCGGCCGGCGACCATCACGGCGGCGGATCGGATGCCGCAGCCGACGACGAGACGGCGGCCGAGGCATCCACCGACTCGGCCGATCCGGTCGCGCGCTGGCTCGCCGCCGGCGGCCTGGTCGCGGGCCTCGCCGCGCTCGTCGTGGTGCTGGTGCAAGGCCGCCGGCGCGCCTGATCGTCCGGAGCATGGCGCCCGCCCGCGCACGGGCGGGCGCCATGCGAAGATGGATGCGCCATGCCGACCGACGCGCCCTCGAATCTGCCCCCGGTACTCCGCCCCGACGCGCCGCCGACCCATTCCGTCGCGGACCTCGCGGCCCGCTTCGCCGCCGATGTGCGCGGCGATGTCACGGGCGCGACGCTGACCGGCCTCACCCTCGCGACCGCGGACCTGCGCCCCGGTGACGTCTTCGTCGCCGTGCAGGGAGTGAACCGCCACGGCGCCGAGTTCGCCCAGGCGGCCGCCGACAAGGGCGCGGTGGCGGTCGTCACCGACGCCGCCGGCGCCGACGTCGCCGCCGCCAGCGGACTTCCGGTGCTGCTCGTCGAGAACCCCCGGGCGCTTCTCGGCGACCTGTCGGCGTGGGTGTACAGCACCGGCCGCGACGACGACCTGCCGACGTTGTTCGGCACGACCGGCACCAACGGCAAGACGAGCGTGTCGCACCTGCTGGAGGGCATCCTCGGTCAGCTCGGCGTCACCACGGGTCTGTCATCGACCGCCGAGCGGCACATCGCCGGTCAGGTCATCGTGTCGCGTCTGACCACCCCCGAGGCGTACGAGATGCACGCGCTCCTCGCTCTCATGCGCGAGCGCGGCGTCGAGGCCGTCGCCGTCGAGGTGAGCGCGCAAGCCCTCAGCCGCCGCCGCGTCGACGGCATCGTGTTCGACGTCGCCGGCTTCACGAACCTCACCCACGACCACCTCGACGACTATGCCGACATGCGCGAGTACTTCGAGGCGAAGCTGCCGCTGTTCCGCGCCGATCGTGCCCGCAGCGCCGTCGTGTGCGTGGACTCCGCCGCCGGCGCCGAGGTCGTCGCCCGCAGCGAGGTGCCGACGGTCACCGTCGGCACGCCCGCGCTCGCCTCGGACCCGGATGCGGCAGCCGGCGCCGACTGGGTCGTCGAGATCCTCGACGAACGGCCGGTGGGCACCGAGTTCCGCCTCACCGCCCGCGACGGGCGGACACTGACGACGCTCGTCCCCGTGATCGGGCGGCACATGGCCGCCAACGCGGGCCTCGCGATCGTCATGATCCTCGAAGGCGGCTACGCGTGGGAGCGCCTCGTCGACGCCCTCGACGGCGACCGCATCGACGCGTACCTTCCGGGGCGCACCGAACTCGTCTCGGGCGAGACAGGCCCCGCCGTGTACGTCGACTTCGGCCACTCCCCCGACGCGTTCGAGAAGACGCTCGCGGCGGTCCGCCGCGTGACGCCCGGCAAGGTCGTCATGCTGTTCGGCGCGGACGGCGACCGCGACGCCACCAAGCGTCACGACATGGGCCGCACCGGTGTGCTGGGCAGCGACATCCTCATCATCACCGACCACCACCCGCGTCACGAGGACCCGGACTCGATCCGCGCGACCCTCGTCGAGGGGGCCCGCCGCGCCCGGCCGGACGCCGAGATCCACGAGTTCTCGCCGCCCGAGCGTGCGATCATCGAGGCCGTGGCCCTCGTCGGCGACGGCGACGCGATCCTGTGGGCCGGCCCGGGCCACCAGGACTACCGCGACATCCGCGGCGTCCGCACGCCCTACTCCGCCCGTGAGCTCGCCCGCCGCGCGCTGCGCGCCGCCGGCTGGCCCGTCCCCGAGCCCCACTGGCCGGTGCCGTACCCCGAGCACGAGACGCCGGCATCCGATCCCCTGCGCCCGGTCTACCCCGAGGCCTGAAGTCCGCCGCAGACGCGTTTCGTCTGCGCGCGCCAGAGCGCGCTCCGGACGCACGAGCAACACCGCACCCGTATCGTCTGCGCGCGCCAGAGCGATCACCGCTCCCGGTCCTTGAGCGAGCGAGGAACGAGCGAGACGAAACGCCCCGAGCGCACGAGCAGCACCGCTACCGCACCCGACCCGAGCGATCACCGCTCCCGGTCCTTGAGCGAGCGAGGCACGAGCGAGACGAAACGCCCCGAGCGCACGAGCAACACCGCCACCGCACCCGACTCGAGCGATCACTACTCCCGGTCGTTGAGCGAGCGAGGAACGAGCGAGACGAAACGCCCCGAGCGCACGAGCAACACCGAACCCGTTTCGTCTGCGCGCGCCAGAGCGCGCTCCGCTCAACGACCGGAGGCGGCGATGGCCTTGTCGGCGGTTCGGCGCGCCCATGCCTCGGCGTCGGCGAGCGCCTCGCGGGTGAGGGTGTCGGGCGCCTCGTGCGCATCGACGACGCGCTCGATCGTGTCGACGATGCCGAGGAAGCTCAGCCTGCCCTCGTGGAACGCGTCGACGGCCTGCTCGTTGGCCGCGTTGAACACGGCCGGGTAGGTGCCGGCGGCGCGCCCGACATGCTTGGCGAGGCGCACAGCTGGGAACGCCGCGTCGTCGAGCGGCTCGAACGTCCACGACGTCGCCGTGGTCCAGTCCAGCGGCGCGCCCACCCCGGCGACGCGGTTCGGCCAGTCGAGGCCGAGCGAGATCGGCAGCCGCATGTCGGGCGGCGAGGCCTGCGCGATGGTCGAGCCGTCGACGAACTCGACCATCGAGTGCGCGATCGACTGCGGGTGCACCACGACGTCGATCTCGGCATAAGGCACGTCGAACAGCAGGTGCGCCTCGATGACCTCGAGGCCCTTGTTGACCAGCGTCGCCGAGTTCGTCGTGACGACGCGACCCATGTCCCACGTGGGGTGGGCGAGGGCTTCGGCGGGGGTGACGTCTGCGAGGGAGGCGCGGCTGCGGCCGCGGAAGGGACCCCCGGATGCCGTCAGCACGAGCCGCCGCACCTCGTGACGCTCCCCCGACCGGAGCGCCTGCGCGAGCGCGGAGTGCTCGGAGTCGACGGGGACGATCTGGCCCGGACGGGCGAGGGCGGTGACCAGGTCGCCGCCGACGATGAGCGACTCCTTGTTGGCCAGTGCCAGGGTGCGCCCGGTCTCGAGCGCCGCGAGCGTCGGGCCGAGTCCGACCGAGCCGGTGATGCCGTTGAGCACGACGTCGGCCTCGACGTCGCGCACCAGCTGCTCGGCCTCCACGGCGCCCAGGGCCGTGGACTCGACCCCGAACTCGGCGGCCTGGGCTTCGAGACCCGCGCGATCGGAGCCTGCGGCCAGGCCGACGATCTCGAACCGTCGGGGGTTGGCCCGCACGACGTCGAGCGCCTGCGTGCCGATGGATCCGGTCGAACCGAGGATGAGGACGCGCCGCATCCGGCCAGCCTATCGGCGAGCCGGATGCGACCGCCGACTACTGCTGGGGCGCGCGCTGGACGCCGAGGATGTCGACCACGAAGATCAGCGGCGAATTGGCGGGGATCGAGCCCTGCGCCTGGTCGCCATAGCCCTCGGCCGCCGGGATCACCGCGATCAGCTGCGAGCCGACGGACTGCCCCTCGAGGGCCTTCTGGAAGCCCTGCACCACACCCGTGGTCTGGAACTGGGTCGGCGCCCCGCGCTGCCAGCTGGAGTCGAAGACCGTGCCGTCCGGGAGGACGCCGGTGTACTGCACGAACACGGTGTCGCCCGAGTTGACCGTGGGACCGTCGCCCGTCTTGAGGTTCGCGATCTGGGTCGTCTCAGGCGCGGTGAAGTCGTCTGCGACCTTGATGGTGGGCTCGCCGTCGTCGGCGAGGGTGACCTCGGGCATGCCGGCGACCGGCTCCTGGTCGGCACCGGTGGCCTTGGTCGGCAGCTGCTCGACCGACTGCGCCGCGATCACATAGTTCGGGGCGCTGTCGCCGAGCATCGTGCCCGGGATCGTGAACGTGGTCGTCGAGCCGAGCGGCGTGCAGAGCACCGCCGAGCCGAGGATGGTGTTGCCGTCGACGATGATCGGGACGAGACCCGAGTCGTCGGCCGATGTGGTGGCCGAGTCCACCACGACCGCACCCGTGGTCGGGTCGACGTAGACGTACTGGCCGCTCACGAGCTGCCCGGTGGCCAGATCCTCGCCGTCGCCCTCGGTGACCGTCGTGCGCTGCAGCTCGGTGAACGCGAGGTCGGTGGGCGCCTGCGCGGTGAGCGTCGGCGCGGTGCCCGAGACGGTGACCGCCTCCGAGTCCGTACCCGACTGCGGGTCGAGTCCGCAGTCCGAGGACGTCGCGGTCGGCGTAGGAGTCGCGTCGGTGTCGGGCGCGTTCGACGAAGCACACCCGGCGAGAAGGACGGCCGACAGCGCGGCGGCGGAAAGGGCGGCGAGCGGACGAATGCGCACGGAACAACCTCGAGTCAGTGAAGGGGGAACCTCCATCCTTTCGCATCTTTGCTCTGCTCGTGCTGAGAAAGCGCTATGCCGATACCGGAATGCAATGGGGAGTACCCTCTACGGGTGACTTCCGACCTCGTTCCCGGCGCCGACCACACCGCAGACGAGGTCGATGCCGAGGGCGAATCGAGCTCCGAGCCCGAGACCCCCGGTCGCCGGATGGGCCTCACCTATGTGTTCGGCCGGATGATCATCGCGCCGCTGGCGCGTATCGTCTACCGCCCCAGGGTCGAGGGCAAAGCGAACGTCCCCAAAACGGGGCCGGTCATCTTCGCGAGCAACCATCTGTCGTTCATCGACTCGATCGCGATCCCGGTGGCCGCTCCGCGCCCGGTGCACTTCCTCGCCAAAGACAGCTACTTCGACAAGCCGCTGTCACGCTGGTTCTTCACGGCGATCGGCGCCATCCCCGTGCAGCGCGGGGCCGGCCAGGCTGCGCTGGACGCGCTCGACCAGCAGCGCGAACTCCTCGACGAGGGCAGAACGGTCGCGCTCTACCCCGAGGGCACCCGCTCGCTCGACGGCCGCCTGTACAAGGGGCGCACCGGCGTCGCGTTCCTGGCACTGCAGACCGGCGCCCCGGTCGTCCCCGTCGGGCTCATCGGCACCGACAAGGTGATGCCGGTCGGCGCGAAGACGCCCTCGCTCAAGCACCGCGTGACTGTCAAGTTCGGCGCGCCGATCGACCTGTCGCACCACGGTCCCGCGTCGTCGGGCAAGGCGCGACGCCTCGCGACCGACGAGATCATGACGGCGATCCACGCACTGTCGGGTCAGGAACTGGCGAACGCCTACAACGAGGTGCCTGCGCAGAACACGATCGAGCGCATCAAGCAGGTGCTCCCGCACGAGCGCCGCTGACCCTTCGACAGGCCCAGGGACCGGTCCGGACTCAGGGACCTCCTAGGACGCCGCCACCACGATCGTGGCCTCGTGCCGCACCGGGAAGTTCACCGAGTTCGCGATGAAGCACCACTCGTGGGCCTGCGCATGCGCGGCGGTCGCGGCATCCCTCATCGACGCGTCCGCGACGGTCACGCGAGGCCGCAGCACGACCTCGCGGAAGGCGCCGCCGCCGCGGCCGTCCTCGACCATGAGACCGGATGCCTCGTCCTCGTACCCGACGACCACCACGCCCGCCTGCACGCACGCGTGCAGGTACGACAGCAGATGGCATTCGCTCAGTGCCGCCAGCAGCAGATCCTCGGGGTTCCAGCGGGACGGGTCGCCGCGGAACGGCTTGTCGGACGACGCGAGCACGGACGGCTTGCCGTCGATCTCGAGGGTGACGGCGCGGTCGTAGTCGCGGTAGCCGGACGTGCCGGTACCGCGGTCACCGGTCCACGTGCTTCGGACGGAGTATCGGTGCTCACCCAGCATGCGGACAGTCTGGCATGACGGCCACCGCCTGCGACGGCGGTAGGCTGGCGAGGTGCCGCAGACCTTCGCCGCAGCCGACGCCGCGGAACTCGCCGTCGTCGAACGCAGTGGATTCATCGAGTCGCGGCACTCCGGGATCGCGATCGTCCTCGCCGCGGACGGCACCGTCAGCGAGAAGCTCGGCGACCCGACGGCACTGATCCTCCCCCGCTCCAGCCTCAAGCCGCTCCAGGCGCTGGCGTGCCTGTCTGCCGGCGCGCCGCTCGTCGAGAGCGAGCACCTCGGTCTGTCCACCGCGAGTCATGCCGGCACCGACCGTCACGTCACGGTGGTGCGCGACATCCTCGCCCTCGGCCGGCTGAGCGAGGACGCGCTGGGCTGCCCGGCGGCCTGGCCGAGCGACACCACGACGCGCGACGAGCTGGTGCGCGAGCTCGGCCAGCCGCAGCGCATCCGCATGAACTGCTCGGGCAAGCACGCCACGATGCTGCTCACGAGCGTCGTCAACGGCTGGGACACCGAGGGGTACCTTGCCCCGGAGCATCCCGTGCAGCTCCTCATCCGCGAGACGATCGAGCGCCTCATCGGCGAGAAGATCGCCGCGACCGCGGTGGACGGCTGCGGCGCACCGGTGTACGCGATGACGCTGTTCGGCCTGGCCCGCGCGATCCACCGCATCGGCAACTCCTCGACCACGTCGCCCTTCGCGCTGCACCGCAGCGCCGGCGCTCTCGTCGAGGCCGTGCGGGCGAATCCCTGGACCATCGACGGCCCCGGACGCGCCGACACGATCGCGATCGAGAGTCTGGGCGTCTTCGCCAAGGGCGGTGCCGAAGGCGTCATGGTGATGGTCGCTCCCGACGGCACGACCGTCGCACTCAAGATGCTCGACGGCAGCGGCCGCGCCGCCACCGCCGTCGCCCTGCGCCTGCTCGAACGGCACGGCGCACTGGACTCCTCGCGCGTCGCAGAGACGATGTCGAGACTTCCGCTCGCGGTCACCGGCGGCGGACAGGATGTCGGGGTCATCCGCCCCGCCTTCTAGAGGCGCTCCCACGAGGAGCCCGAGCGCTCCAACGGCGGAGCGGAAAGGATCGCGCGATGAGGATCAGTGTCCCCACCGAGGTCAAGAACAACGAGTATCGGGTGGCGCTCACGCCGGCGGGCGTCCACGACCTCGCCTCGACCGGCCACGAGGTGTTCGTGCAGCGGGGTGCCGGCGACGGCTCGTCGATGCCCGACGCCGAGTACGAGTCCGCCGGTGCCGTGCTGCTCGACGATGCCGCCGAGGTCTGGGCTCGCGCGGAGCTGCTGCTGAAGGTCAAGGAGCCGATCGCCTCGGAGTACAGGTACTTCCGCGACGATCTGGCGCTCTTCACCTACCTGCACCTCGCCGCGGACCGCCCGCTCACCGACCGTCTGGTCGCCGACGACGTCACGGCGATCGCGTACGAGACCGTGCAGCTGCCGGGCGGCGGACTGCCGCTGCTGGCCCCGATGAGCGAGGTGGCCGGACGCCTGGCGCCGATGGTCGGCGCGTCGACGCTGATGCGCTCGGCGGGCGGCCTCGGCCTCTTGATGTCGGGCGTGCCGGGAACCCGCCCGGCGACCGTGACGGTCATCGGCGGCGGCGTCGCCGGTGCCAATTCGGCGTACATCTCCGCCGGCATGGGAGCGGACGTGACGATCTTCGACACGAACATCCAGCGGCTGCGGTTCCTCGACGACCACTTCCAGGGGCGGGTCAAGACGGCGGCATCCAACCCGCTCGATCTCGACCGGGCGGTCGTCTCGTCGGACCTCGTGATCGGCTCGGTGCTGATCCCCGGCGCGAAGGCGCCCAAGCTCGTCACGAACGACATGGTGGCGCGCATGAGGCCCGGTTCGGTGCTCGTCGACATCGCCGTCGATCAGGGCGGCTGCTTCGAAGACACGCACCCCACGACGCATGCCGACCCCACGTTCCGCGTGCACGACACGGTGTTCTACTGCGTGGCGAACATGCCCGGTGCCGTGCCGAACACCTCGACGTCGGCGCTCACCAACGCGACCCTGCCCTACATCCGGCAGATCGCGCGCCACGGCTGGCGCGCTGCGCTGCGCGCCGACGCCGCGCTGGCCGCCGGCCTCAACACCCAGGGCGGCCGCGTCGTGAACCCGGGCGTGGCGACGGCGCACGGCCTCGACCTCGCACCGCTGGAGTCTGCACTGGCCTGATCCGAACGAGGGATGCCGCCTGCCCGGACTCTGCGTGAGCCCGGGGAGGCGGCATCCACGGTTCAGGGTCCGGGTGTCAGACCAGACCGCCGTCGATGGAGCGGGTGAACTCGGCCGGGTCCTCCGGGACGAGCACCGGGGTCTCGCGGTTCAGGCTCTGGCCGCGGAAGAACGGCTTGGAGCCGGGGAACAGGTACCACACGAGCATGAGCACGACGCCGAGCAGGAGCGAGCCGATGCCGAGGACGAACGTGCCGCCGATGCCGAGGAGCACCGTGTAGCCGTAGTCGACGTCCCACATGTCGATCGCCGACTGGACGAACGCGTACGTCAGCATGAGCGCACCCAGCAGCGGGAAGATGCCCCGGAACCAGAGGTTGCGCGCCGAGGTGAACAGATCCTTGCGGAAGTACCAGACGCTCGCGTACCCGGTGATCCCGTAGTAGAAGGCGATCGCGAGGCCGAGCGACAGGATCGAGTCCTGCAGGATGTTGTCACTGATGAGCGTCATGCCGATGTAGTAGACACTCGCGACGATCCCCATGACGACCGTCGAGAACGACGGTGTCTTGTACCGCGGATGGACCGTCATGAACCTGCGCGGCAATGCCCGGTAGGCCGCCATCGCGAGCGTGCCGCGGGCGGTCGGGAGGATCGTGGTCTGCGTCGACGAGACCGCCGAGATCAGCACTGCGACGACGAGCACCCAGCCGAACGGGCCGAGCAGGCCGTCCTTGATGGAGAGGAAGAAGTCGTCGGCGTTGGCCTCGTTGCCGAGCCCCGTTCCGGTCTCGCCGAGTCCGGCGTACATCATGGCCGCGACCGTGACGCTCACGTACGTGACGAGGAGGATGACGCACGTCAGGAGGGCTGCGCGACCGGGGATGCGCTTGGGGTCCTTCGTCTCCTCGTTCAGCGCGAGGCACGTGTCCCAGCCCCAGTAGATGAACAGCGCCAGCAGGACCGCCTCGGTGAAGCCGTGCCAGTCGGTGAACGCCGCCGGGTTGAACCACGACCAGTCGATCGGCGTCGGGTTCGGCGCGGTGCCGGCGAAGAACTGCCAGACGGCCGCGATCACGAAGATCGCGAGAGCGAGGTACTGGATGCCGAGCAGCACGTTCTGGATGCGCTCGCCGATCTCCACACCGCGCCAGCTGATCCAGGTCATCGCAAGGATGAAGACCACGCCGGTCGCGGTCACGAGCGGGACGTTGTCGGACAGCAGTGCATCCTCGGGGCTGCCGATGATCCCGTCCACCAGCGCCCACAGGTAGATGCCGCCGATCTGGGCGAGGTTGGCGAGCACGACCATGCCGGCCACGGCGACGCCCCACCCGCCCATCCAGCCCGTGATCGGGCCGAACGCCTTGGTGCCCCACGTGAAGGTCGTGCCGCAGTCGGGGACGTCGTTGTTCAGCTCGCGGTAGGCGAAGGCGATGAACAGCATCGGGATGAACGCGATGATGAACGCGATCGGCGCCTGCGCGCCGACGGCCAGCACGACCCAGCCGAGGGTCGCGACGAGGGAGTAGACCGGTGCGGTGGAGGCGAGACCGATGACGGTGGAACCCCATAGTCCCAGCGTGCCGGCGGCGAGCCCCTTGCCGTCCGGTCGATTGAGGTCGATCGGGGAAGTAGCCACAAGGGCGACGTTAGGTGCACGATGACGGCCCGGTCAATGAGGGGCCCTGACGGTTCGGCCGGATTCGGAGGCGGCCAGGACGATGCGGACGGGGTCGGCTCCGGCCGACATCAGCCATGCGCGCCCGCGTCCCGGCTCGCAGAACGGCGGCACCCCGCGGAATCCCACGAGCACCCGCAGCTCCGATGCGCACGAGATGTCGACGACCAGGTCGTGGTCGCCGCGCACATCGGCGAGGAGCCGCCAGTGCCGCTGCCAGTCCTCGGGTTCACCGGTCAGCACGACGCGTCCGTCGGCTGCGGCGGAGGGATCCGCGGCGTACTCGTCGAGCCCGCACACACGTGCTCCGCCGGCCTCCCACGCCGCGAGCGCCTCACGGCTCGAGGGAGACCGGCGGGCGACAAGGCCGGTGAGACGCGCCGACGGTTCCCACGACGCGGCAGCGACCGTGCTGAGCGGCGACCGCCTCATCGCAGACGACCATTCCGTCCGATCTGACGGCTCTGGCCGGTCGGATCGATCCGTCGTGGACGCCCGGGGCGCGAGCGCCACCTGGATGATGCGACCGTCCAGTCGGCCGCGCCCGGCCGGTGCGCCGGGGTCGAACGACGACGGATCCCCGCCCGCCGCGGCATGGTCCACCCGCGTGGGGTAGGGCAGCAGCAGTCGCCGCGGGAACAGCTCGGCCACGCGCGCGACCGCACCCGACATGCGGTGCGCCCCGGCGATGACCCGCGCCCCGGCATCGCCCGACCGCCGTACCGCGATGTCGAGCCGCTCCCAGAGGGTCGGCGCGTATTCCGCGGGGAACCGGGCGGCGATCGCGTCGAGGTCATCGAGCACCACCCACGTGCCGGCGGCCGGGGGCTGGTCGGCGAGGGCGGTGACGGCATCCCACATTCCCTCGGGGTCGGCGGGTAGCCGCAGCTGCCGCGCTGCTTGGGCCGAGACGACCTCCAGCACGTTCGACACGCCCGATCCCGGACCGCCGAGCACGAGCAGCGCACGGTCGGCGGTGCCCAGGGCGACGACGGGCTGCCGCTGCCGCTCGGGCTCGTCGGCCAGGCCCAGCAGCAGGGAACCGGACGGAGCATCGCCGCGCTCGGCGAGCTCAGCGAGCCCGACCTGGCGCGGGAGCTCGGGCAGCCACGGTCGGCGCGGGGCGCTGTCGCCGCCGCGCAGGGCCGCCGCGGCGACGTCATCGGGGCCTGACAGCGCGATGCGCACGGGAACGGGCTGTGCGTCGGCGGCGCGTCGGACCAGCGCGCTGCCGCGACCGGCCGCGCCGCCCGGCAGCTGCGCGGCATCGTCCACCCCGAGGAGCGCGCGGCTGTCGGCCGCATCGGTCACGCGCAGGCTGAGCCGCAGCGGGCAGTTGGCCAGCAGGTTCTCGCGGATGACTCCCGCCGCACGCTGTGTACCCAGCACCAGATGGATCCCCAGCGCCCGGCCCCGCGCCGCGAGATCGGCGAACACGGCGTGCAACTCGGGGTGATCGGCCAGCAGCGCCGCGAACTCGTCGACCACCACCACCAGCCGAGGCAGCCGTACCCGGGGGTCGAGGATGTCGCGGGCGCCTGCGGCGGCGATCGTCGACTCGCGACGCCGCAGCTCTGCCCGCAGGCTCTCGATCGCGCGCCGTGCGCCCGCACCGTCGAGGTCGGTGATGACGCCCGTCACGTGCGGCACACCGGCCAGGGAGTCGAAGGCTGTGCCCCCTTTGAAGTCGGCGAGAAGGAACGTCACTTCCTCGACCGAGCGTGTGGCGCACAGCGCGAGGATCCAGGTGATGAGCAGTTCGCTCTTTCCCGAGCCGGTGACGCCCGCCACGACCGCATGCGGCCCGTCCTGCACCAGGTCGACGGCGAACGGCTCGGCGCCGGCGCGGCCGATGACGGCGGGCAGGCCTCCCCCACCGCCCACGGGAATCGGTGACTCCGCCCGAAGCTCTGCGAGCGTGACGGGCACCGCCGCGTCGCGGACGATGCCGAGGCTGTGCTCGGCCCGGGCGGCGAGCCCTGCGGCGACCGCCTCGGCCTGCGCGAACGAGACCGCCTCGACCGCAAGCTCGACACTCTCGCCTGCCTGCTCCAGCCGCGCCACACCGGGCGAAGTCACGGTGACCACCGCCGCGCAGCGCGGCGGCAACGGATCACCCGGCCGACAGCGGGCGATGGCGATGTCGGCGTCGGCGGGTACGCGGCCTCCCGGCGCCACGATCGCGAGGCGTGCACCGGTGCGCGCGGCCCGATGTGGCAGCACCTCCGCCCACTCCAGGTCGCCCTCGCACGGTCCGCCGACGCGCAGATCGCCCGGGGCGTGGGCGAGGCACAGCTGCAGCACGAGCGCCCGCTGCACGGCCGCAGCGAGGGTGTCGGCGCCGACCACGACGACACCGCCCGCAGCGGGCACCGCCACCGGCGCGCCGGCGAGGCGGGCGGCCCGACGACGCAGCGCGACGGCATCCGCATCTCCGTCGCCACCCGCGATCCGCACTCCGCTCGCTTGTTCGCCCGCGCCCACCACGATCGATCTGACGGCACCGGCGCGCCAGACGTCGTCCTCGCGGACGTCGAACCGCGCGACGTCGGGATGCCGCCCCCACAGCTGTGCGCGTTCGACATCGTGACGCGCGCCCACCGCCACCGCCACCCGCTCACGCGCCCGCGCCGCCTCCGCCGCGGCACGGCGGCCGTCCCGGCGGGTGGCCCGACGCGCGTCGATCAGGGTCGCCGCGGCGATCAGCGGCCCGAGCAGCGCGAACCACAGCGAGAAGACCGACCCTGTCACGAGCCACAGGGCGACGGCGCCGACCACCGGCACGATCGCTGCGACCAGCGGCAAGGGTGGGCGCGGGGCCGGCGTCCATGCCGCGGGCAGCGTGAGCGGCTCGTCGTCCAGAGCTGTCACCAGCCGGTCGCCGATCTCGGAGACGTCGGCAGTCGGTGTGGAGGGGGATTTCGATCGCACCCCTGCAGTCCACTCCGCGATCGCACCCCGCGGTCGAAGCAGGGGCGATTCTGGGGAGAACCCGCGTCAGTCGTCGCCTGTGGAGGAGGCGGTGGGGGCGGAAGCGGTTCCGCCGGTCTCGGCCGGGGCCGCGGCATCCACGTCCTCTTCGGTGACGGCCTCGTCGCGCACCGCCCCGGTCTCGACCGTGTCGGGATCCACGGGTTCGGCGGGCGCGTCGTTCTCGGCCGAGACGGCGTCGTCCGTGCGGCGGGCCGACGGATCGGTGACGTCGAGCACCACGACGGTGATGTTGTCGCGGCCGCCGTTCTCGAGCGCCGCGTCGAGCATCGCGGTCACCGCGGCGGCCGGGTCGGCGTTCTCGTCGAGGAAGTGACGGATGCCGTAGTCGGTCAGCTCTTTCGTCAGGCCGTCCGAGCAGATCACGAAGCGATCGCCGTCGGCCACGTCGAGACGGACGTAGTCGGGCTTCACCCCGTCGCTCGGTCCGACGGCGCGCGTGATGACGTTGCCGTACGGGTGGTTCTCGGCCTCTTCGGGGCTCAGACGCCCCGCGGCGACGAGCTCCTGCACGACGGAGTGATCGGTCGTGATCTGCACGATCGCCCCGTCCCGCACGAGGTAGACGCGGGAGTCGCCGATGTTGAGCGTCACCCAGTGCGCGGCCTCGCCGCTCGTGTCGAGGAAGACCCCGGTCACCGTCGTCCCGGTGCCGTCGTCGGTCGCCTCGGGGTGCGACGCGATGTCTTTCACCGCGCGCGCGAGCGCCTTCTCGATCGTCTTCGGGTTCACCTGGCCCGCGTCGGCGACGGCCGTGAGCCGTTCGATCGTGCTTGCGCTCGCGATCTCTCCCCCGACGTGCCCGCCCATGCCGTCGGCGACGACGAACAGCGGATAGTCCGCGAAGAACGCGTCCTGGTTCACCTCGCGACGGCGGCCGGTGTCGGTGACAGCGGCCCACGAGAGCTCGAGCACGCCACCGGGAATCGTGACGGTGCGCGATTGGGTGGATGCCTCGGGCACGCCCTGTCCTCCCGATCGACGGCGTCGAGACCGGGCGGCCCCGCGTCCTCACATACTAGTGGGTCACTCCGTCGCGTCCTCGGACTCCGCGAGTGCGTCGACGACGATCTGCGCCGTGGTCGGCGGCGGCGCGAGCGGCACCGTGGCGACCGCGACCGGCTCGTCATCGTGGACAGCGCCCTCGAACTGCGCGTTGTACAGGCGCCGGTAGGCGCCCTTCGCCGCGAGCAGCTCATCGTGCGAGCCCTGCTCGACGATCGCACCGTCCTCCATCACCAGGATGAGGTCGGCATCCCGGATCGTCGAGAGCCGGTGGGCGATCACGAATGCGGTCCGGTCCTCGCGCAGCCGCGACATCGCACGCTGGATGAGCAGCTCGGTGCGCGTGTCGACCGAGGACGTCGCCTCGTCGAGGATGAGGATGCGCGGGTCGGCGAGGAACGCGCGTGCGATGGTGACCAGCTGCCGTTCGCCGACGCTGAGGTTCGTGGCCTCGTCGTCGAGCATCGTGTCGTAGCCGTCGGGCAGCGCGTGCACGAAGCGGTCGACGTAGGCGGCGGTCGCCGCGGCGACGAGCTCCTCCTCGGAGGCGTCAGGGAGCCCGTAGAGGATGTTCTCGCGGATCGTGCCGGCGAACAGCCAGGTGTCCTGCAGCACCATGCCGGTGCGCCGGCGCAGGTCGTCGCGCGTCATGTGGAGCGTGTCGACACCGTCCAGTGTGATGCGTCCCGAATCGACGTCGTAGAACCGCATGATGAGGTTCACGAGCGTCGTCTTGCCGGCGCCGGTCGGACCGACGATCGCAACGGTGCTTCCGGGGCGCGCCGCGAGGGTGAGCCCCTCGATCAGCGGCTTGTCCTCGACGTACCGGAACGACACGTCCTCGAACTCCAGGCGGCTGGCGGTGTCGGAGACCGTCTGCGCGTCCGCGTCGTCCCGAGTCTCCTCGTCCTCGTCGAGCAGCTCGAACACCCGCTCGGCGCTGGCGACGCCCGACTGCAGCAGGTTCGCCATAGACCCGAGCTGGCTGAGCGGCTGGGTGAACTGGCGCGAGTACTGGATGAACGCCTGCACGTCGCCGATCGTCATGAGGCCGGCGGCCACCTGCAGACCGCCGACGACCGCGATCGCGACGTACACGAGGTTGCCGATGAACATCATGGCGGGCATGATCACGCCCGACAGGAACTGGGCACCGAAGCTCGCGCGGTACAGCTGCTCGTTCTCGCGCAGGAAGTCGGCCTCGACCTCCCGCTGGTGGCCGAAGACCTTCACGATCGAGTGACCCGAGAAGGTCTCTTCGACACGGGCGTTCAGCACGCCCGTGTGCGCCCACTGCTGCACGAACAGCTTCTGCGACCGCCGTGCCACCAGCACCGTGATGAGCAGGGTCAGCGGGATCGTGACCAGCGCGATCACCGCGAGCAGCGGCGAGATGATGAACATCATGACGAGCACGCCGATGACAGTCAGCAGCGAGATGACCAGCTGCGACAGCGTCTGCTGCATCGTCTGCCCGATGTTGTCGACGTCGTTGGTGACGCGGCTCAGCAGCTCGCCGCGCTGCACGCGGTCGAAGTACGACAGCGGCAGGCGGTGGACCTTGTCTTCGACCTGCAGACGCAGCCGGTGCATCGCCCGTTGCACGATCCCGTTCAGGATGCGCGCCTGCAGCCACGAGAACACGCTCGCGAAGAGGTACACCGCCAGCACCGCCGACAGGATCCACGCCAGCTGGTCGAAGTCGATCCCCGCTCCGGGCACGAAGTCCATCGCGGCGATCATGTTCGCCTGATCCTGGTTGCCCGCCGCGACGAGCTGATCGATCACCTGCTGCTTCGTCGCGCCCGCGGGCATCTGCAACGAGAGGAACCCGGCGAACACCACGTTCGTACCCTCGCCGAGCAGCTTCGGACCGATCACCGACAGCGTGACCGAAAGGATGCCGAGCACGAGCACGCCGATCAGCCGGGGCGTGTCCGTCCGCAGGGTGCCCAGCAGGCGTCGGGCGCTCGGGCCGAAGTTCTGCGCCTTGGCCGCCGGAGCACCCGCCCCGCCGCCGAAGGGACCGCGGCCGCCGCCGGGCCCGGCCGGACGCGCCGGTCGAGCCGGCGCCGTGTTCTGCTGGCCGCTCATGCTGCTGCCTCCGCCGCCAACTGGGATTCCACGATCTCGCGGTACGTCTCACACGTGTCGACCAGGTCGTCGTGCACGCCGATCCCGACGATCCTGCCGTGCTCGAGCACGACGATCTGGTCGGCGTGCTGGATGGTCGACACTCGCTGCGCGACGACGAGCCTCGTCGCATCAGGCAGATGGGTGTCGAGCGCGCGCCGGAGGGCGGCATCCGTCCGCAGGTCCAGTGCCGAGAACGAATCGTCGAAGATGTAGACCTCGGGGCGCTTGACGAGCGCCCGCGCGATCGCGAGGCGCTGCCGCTGGCCGCCCGACACGTTCGTGCCGCCCTGCGCGATCTGCGACTCGAGGCCGTCGGGCATCGCCCTCACGAAGTCGGCGCCCTGCGCGAGCTCCAGCGCCTCCCACAGCTGCTCGTCTGTCGCGTCGTGATCGCCGTACCGCAGGTTCGACGCGACCGTTCCCGAGAACAGGAACGCGCGCTGCGGCACGAGGCCGACCCGCGTCCACAACTCGTCGGGGTCGTAATCGCGCACGTCGACGCCGTCGACGCGCACGACACCGGCGGTCACGTCGAACAGCCGGGGCACGAGACTCACTAGCGTCGTCTTGCCAGAGCCGGTCGAGCCGATGATGGCCGTCGTGGTGCCGGGCTCGACGGCGAACGTCAGATCGTGCAGCACCGCGTCCTCGGCGCCCGGGTACGCGAAGTCGACATGGTCGAACTGCACGCGACCCGCGGGCGCGGGAGCGGATGCCGCCACCGCCGGCGCCGACACCGACGGCTCGGTCTCGAGTACTTCGCCGATGCGGTTCGCGCACACCGCCGCACGCGGGATCATCACGAACATGAAGGTCGCCATCATCACGCCCATGAGGATCTGCATGAGGTAGTTGAGGAAGGCGAACAGCGTGCCGATCTGCACTCCGTTGTCTTGCACCTGGAAAGCGCCGAACCAGATCACCGCGACGCTGGACAGGTTCATCACGAGCATGACCGCGGGGAACATCAGCGCCATCAGGTTGCCCGCCCGCAGTCCGGTGTCCTTCACGTCGTCGCTGGCCTTCGCGAACCGCGCGCGCTCCTCGCGCTCGCGCACGAAGGCCCGCACGACGCGGATGCCCGACAGCTGCTCGCGCATGATCTGATTGACCCGGTCGATCCGCTTCTGCATCTGTGTGAAGGCCGGCACCATGCGGGCGACGATGAGCCCGACGATGATGAGCAGCACCGGGATCGACACCGCCATCAGCCACGACAGCCCGACGTCCTGGCGGATCGCCATGATGACGCCGCCGATCGCAAGGATCGGCGCCGAGACCATGAGCGTCGCCGACACCTGGACGAGCATCTGCACCTGCTGCACGTCGTTGGTGTTGCGCGTGATCAGCGAGGGGGCGCCGAACTGTCCGACCTCACGCTGCGAGAACGCGACGACGCGATGGAACAGGTCACCGCGCATGTCACGGCCGGTGCCCATCGCCAGGCGCGATCCGAAGTACACCGCGATGATCGAGCACACCACCTGTACGAGACTCACGACCAGCATCACGCCACCCGTGCGCCAGATGTACGGGATGTCTCCCTGGACCACCCCCTGGTCGATGATGTCGGCGTTCAGCGTCGGCAGCCAGAGCGATGCGATCGACTGGGCCAGCTGGAACACCACCACGGCAACGATGAGCAGCCAGGCGGGGCGGAGATATCGCCACAGAAGCTTCCCGAGCACGGCGGTCCTTTCCGGCGCGCGGTTTCGCCCGCTTCGCGGACCGCGCACGAGAAGTGACGCTACGCCTGCGCGAGCGTCGCCGACAACCCGGCGCGTACGCCGTCGGCGAACGGCACGACAGCGCTCCGAGGGCAGTCCCGGCGGCCGCGGCACGGCCGCCGGGATCAGGTCAGGCGGCCGCCTCCGGCGGCGGGAAGAGTCCGTCCAGAAGCTGCAGGTCGGCCTCGGTCGGCGTCCACGCGGAGGCCGCGTCGGCGTTCGCACGCACCTGCTCGGGCGTGGTCGCCCCGGCGATGACGCTCGACAGCGAGGGGTGGGACAGCAGCCAGCCGAACGTGGCCTGCAGCATCGTGATCCCACGCTCGTCGCAGAACGCCTGGTAGGCCTCGAGGGCGTCCCAGGGAGCCTCGTAGTAGAGGTTGCTGCGCTGGCGCATGATGCGCGAGTCAGTCGGTGCGTCGTCGCGGGTGAACTTGCCGGTCAGCAGACCGTTGTGCAGCGGGAAGTAGGGGAAGAACCCGAGCCCGTACCGCTCGACCGCCCGCAGTACGTTCCGCTCCGAGCCCCGCGACAGCAGGCTGTACTGGTTCTGCGCCGAGATGTAGGGCGCACCGCGACGCATCATCGCCGTGAAATGCGCCTCGGCGATCTGCCAGCCCGAGAAGTTCGAGTGGCCGATGTAGCGCACCTTGCCCTCGCGCACGAGGTCGCCGAGCGCATCGAGGGTCTCTTCCATCGGGGTGTCGTTGTCGGGGACGTGCAACTGGTACAGATCGATCCAGTCCGTGCGAAGGCGGGTGAGGGATGCCTCGACCGCGCGTCGGATGTACGACCGCGAGCCCTTCGCGCCCGAGGGCGGGTACCCCATGTCTCGTCCCGAGTGGCCGAACTTCGTCGCGAGGATCACCTGGTCGCGACGGCCCTCCAGCGCCTCACCCATGAGCGTCTCAGACAGCCCCGGCTGCGCGCCGTACATGTCGGCGGTGTCGAGGAACGTGACCCCCGCATCGATCGCCGCGTCCAGCACGGCACGCGTGCCCTCGAGCGTCTCGGTGCGGGTGCCCTCGCGACCGAAGTTGTTGCAGCCGAGGCCGACAGCGGACACGAGCAGGCCGGACGCGCCGACACGGCGCAGCGGAACAGTGGGGGTCATGCCTCCACGTTAGCCCCGCCGCGACGCGCTCCCCGCCGCGCACGAGAGCACCGCAGGAGCGTAAAGCATCAGCCCCTCACCCTAAGGTGAGGGGCTGATGCGTCGGATCATTCCTTGGGCGCCTCGGGGGCGTCCGGCGCTGCGGGCGGCTCGGTCGCCGGCGGCTCGGTGGCCGGCGACTGCGGAGCCGCGGGCGGCGGCGTCACCGGGGGCTGGGCGGGCGGCGGGGTCACCGGCGGCTGCGCGGCCGCGGGCGGCGGCGTGACCGGCGGAACCGGGCCGGCGGGCGCCGCCGGCGGGGCAGGAGGCGCGGGCGGAGGCGTGTAGCCGGCCGGGGGTGCAGGCGGTGCGGCATAGCCTGCCGGCGGCTGATAGCCGGGTGCGCCGGCGCCCGGCGCGGTGGCCGGGTTGGGCGGGTAGCCTCCCGCGGGGACCTGGCTGGGCACACCCGCCCAGACCGTCTTGTCGGCCAGGAAGTTGCCGGCCCACGGCGCGGCGGGGATCGCGGGGTTCCAGCGCGAACGGTCGAACGCGTTGATGCCGAGCCACACGATGGCCAGGAAGAAGTACAGGATGAGCCAGACGGCTTCCTTCTGCAGCTTCAGGCCGACGCGCCAGGCCGCGGCCAGCGAGTAAAGGAACGCGGCCAGGCCGATGAGCCAGCCCAGGACGGGCACCCAGCCGAGGACGGCCGTGCCGCCCCACAGCACCAGCAGCCACCACGGGTTCAGGTCGCCGAGCTTCACGAAGATCAGCGTGTTGTACACCGGCACCCACGCGCGCCAGCGGCCTTGCACGCCCGCCTTGTCGAAGATCTTCATGAGGAACCAGGAGCCGATGATGTAGGCGGCTATGGCGAACAGGAAGAAGAGCGGAGCGAGGATCAGGAACGCGAAGACGCCCCCGTACCCGCTGTCGTCGTACGAACCCATGGTGCGACCTCCAAGAGAGTCGGGTGGGCGCGTGAGGCACGCCCGTGGAGCCACTGCTCCGCTCGACACATGCTAGCGACGCTCTCAGCTTCCTGTCAGCATTCGTGACGTAATGGGGGGATGGCCCCTCCCTGCGGCGGTGGATAGCCTGAGCACAATTCCCCGACCGAAGGGCCACCCATGACCGACCCCACTCCGTCCGGCGCCACTCCCCCGCCGCTGCCCGACCAGTCCGCGGCCGCCGCCGCCGCGAGCGCACCGCCCCCGGCGCCCGCCGGCCCCGTCGACCCGGACGACACCGGCGTTCCTGCCGTCATCGGCGAGGCGGCCGACGTCGGCAAGGGGTTCTTCGCCGCACTGTTCGACCTGTCGTTCCGCACATTCATCACGCGGCGACTGGCGAGCGTGTTCTACCTCGTAGGCCTGATCGCCATCGGCATCGGATTCGTCGTCTACTTCGTCGGCGGCATCCTGAGCGGCATCTCGATGATGTGGTTCAACCCCGGAGCCGGCATCAGCGCCCTCATCGCCACGATCATCGTCGTGCCGGTGCTGACGTTCCTCGCGGTCATCCTGCTGAGGTTCATCATCGAGGGTGTCGTCGCCCTCATCGCGATCGCCGAGAACACCGAGCGCACCGCGCAGCACACCAGGCGCTGAGGGTCAGGCGAACAGTTCGAGTTCGCCGGCGCCGGACTCGCGCACACGCTGGCGGGCCGCATCCGCCCATCGCAGAAAACCCACCGCCGACGAGATCCGCGGTCGCTCCTCGGCGAGGCGGCGGACGAGCGCACCCTTGGCGTGCTTGTTGAAGTGGTTGAGGGCGCGCACCGCGCCGTCGGTCCCCTCGCTCACGACGCGGACATAGCGGCTCGGGATGCCGTCAGGCACGGGTCCGAGCGCGACGTATGCCTCGGAGCGCAGATCCAGCACGAACCGCGCAGCGTGATCGGCGAGAGCGGACGACACCGCGTCCGCCCACAGCCGCCGCAGCGCGGGCACACCCGGCAGCGAGGCGCCCGCCCCCAGCCGGTACGCGGGGATCGGGTCGAGCGCCCCGACCGGCCCGAAGGGCGCCGAGTGGATGAGAACGTGGGCGCCCAGCCAGCGTCGCGACGCCGGCGGGAGGGATGCCGCACCCAGCGCATCGAAGAGCACGCCGGTGTAGCGATCCACCGCCGGCATCGTCGGCGCATCGCGGAGCGCGGCGTTCACTGCCACCTCGCCGCGCTGCTTCGGACTGAGCTTGAGCACGCGTGCAGCGGCCTCCTCGTCGCCGGACAGCGCGATCAGTGCATCCACGACGGCGGTGCGCTGCGGGGTGAGCGCGGCCAGAGCCAGACGCGATGCGTCGAACGGGCGGCCGGCGCCCCCGGCGCGCTTGGTCTCGGACGGCGGCAGCAGGATCAGCATGACAAGGGCTTCCGGTCGTGAGCGAACGAGGACGGCGAGACGAAGCGCCCCGAGCCGTGGAACGGCTCGGGGCGCTTCTTCGCTTGCAGTGCGATCAGGAGATCAGTGCGGCGTTTCCGGCCACGATGGTGAGGTCGTCGCCTTCCATCGACAGGAACCCGTCCTGAGCGTTCGCGATGATCTTCGTTCCCGAGGTCTGGGTGATGCGCACCTGACCCTCGGCGAGGATCGCGAGCACCGGCTCGTGACCGCTCAGGAAGCCGATCTCGCCCTCGACGGTCTTGGCGACGACGAGCGACGCCTCACCCGACCAGACCTCCGCGTCCGCGGAGACGAGGCTGACGTTGAGCGGCATGTCAGCCGTTCTCCTTCTGGATGCGCGCCCACTGCTCTTCGACGTCGGAGATGCCGCCGACGTTGAAGAACGCCTGCTCGGCGACGTGGTCGAAATCGCCCTTGACGATCGCGTCGAACGACTCGATGGTCTCCTTGATCGGAACCGTCGAACCCTCGACACCGGTGAACTTCTTCGCCATGTAGGTGTTCTGCGAGAGGAACTGCTGGATGCGGCGCGCACGGGCAACGACGATCTTGTCCTCTTCGGACAGCTCGTCGACACCGAGGATCGCGATGATCTCCTGCAGCTCCTTGTTCTTCTGGAGGATCTGCTTCACGGCGGTGGCCACGCGGTAGTGGTCCTCACCGATGTAGCGGGGGTCCAGGATGCGGCTCGTCGAGGTGAGCGGGTCGATGGCCGGGTAGAGGCCCTTCGACGCGATCTCGCGCGACAGCTCGGTGGTCGCGTCGAGGTGCGCGAACGTCGTCGCCGGCGCCGGGTCGGTGTAGTCGTCAGCCGGGACGTAGATCGCCTGGAGCGAGGTGATCGAGTGACCGCGGGTCGAGGTGATGCGCTCCTGGAGCACACCCATCTCGTCGGCGAGGTTCGGCTGGTAGCCCACGGCCGAAGGCATGCGGCCGAGCAGCGTCGAGACCTCGGAACCGGCCTGCGTGAAGCGGAAGATGTTGTCGATGAACAGGAGCACGTCCTGCTTCTGGACGTCACGGAAGTACTCCGCCATCGTCAGCGCCGACAGGGCGACACGCAGACGCGTCCCCGGCGGCTCGTCCATCTGGCCGAAGACGAGCGCGGTCTTGTCGAAGACGCCCGCCTCCTCCATCTCGCCGATGAGGTCGTTGCCCTCGCGGGTGCGCTCGCCGACACCGGCGAACACCGACACACCGCCGTGATCCTGCGCCACGCGCTGGATCATCTCCTGGATGAGGACGGTCTTGCCGACGCCGGCACCGCCGAACAGGCCGATCTTTCCACCCTGCACGTACGGGGTGAGCAGGTCGATGCTCTTGATGCCGGTCTCGAACATCTCGGTCTTGGACTCGAGCTGGTCGAACGAGGGCGCCTGACGGTGGATGCCCCAGCGCTCGGTGATCTCGATCTTCTCGCCCGGCTCCCCGTTGAGGATGTCACCGGTGACGTTGAAGACCTTGCCCTTGGTGACGTCGCCGACGGGCACCGTGATGGGGCCGCCGGTGTCGCGCACCTCCTGGCCGCGGACCATGCCGTCGGTCGGCTTCAGCGAGATGGCGCGGACGAGGTCGTCGCCGAGGTGCTGGGCGACCTCGAGCGTGATCTCGCTCGCTTCGTCGCCGATGGTGATCGTGGTCTTCAGCGCGTTGTAGATGTCGGGGATCGAGTCGTGCGGGAACTCGATGTCGACGACCGGGCCGGTGACGCGCGCGACGCGTCCGACCGCGGTCGCGGTCTTCTCAGCGGTGAGGCTCATGGCTTCTTCTCTTTCGTGTGGTCTGTTGCGCAGCGGGTCACTTGCCGGACGACAGAGCGTCGGCACCGCCGACGATCTCGGCGATCTGCTGCGTGATCTCGGCCTGGCGCGCGTTGTTGCGCAGGCGCGTGTAGTCGGTGATGAGCTTGTCGGCGTTGTCGCTCGCGGACTTCATCGCCTTCTGCGTCGCGGCGTGCTTGGCGGCCGACGACTGCAGGAGGGCGTTGAACACGCGGCTCTGGATGTACACCGGCAGAAGGGCGTTGAGCACCGTCTCGGCATCCGGCTCGAACTCGTAGAGCGGGTACACCTGGGCCGACGATGCCTCTTCGGCCTCGACGACCTCGAGCGGCAGCATGCGCACCGTCTCGGGCGTCTGCGTCATCATGCTGACGAAGCGGTTGTAGACGAGGTGGATCTCGTCCACGCCGCCGCGGTCGCCGCCGCGGTCGTACGCGTCGAGCAGGGCCGCCGCGATCTCTTCGGCCGTCGAGAAGTGCGGCGTGTCGGTGTCGCCCGTCCACTCCCCCGCGCTCTCCATACGGCGGAACTGGAAGTACCCGACGGCCTTGCGACCGACCAGGTAGTACACCGGCTCCTTGCCCTGCTCGCGCAGCAGCTGCCCGAGCTCGAGGCCCTCACGGAGGATCTGGGAGTTGAACGCGCCGGCCAGGCCGCGGTCCGACGAGAAGATCACGACGGCGGAGCGGCGGATCGTCTCACGTTCGACGGTCAGCGGATGGTCGACATTGGAATGCGTCGCCACGGCGGAGACGGCTCGCGTCACAGCACGCGCGAAGGGCGACGACGCGCGCACACGCGCCATCGCCTTCTGGATGCGCGAAGCCGCGATGAGTTCCATCGCCTTCGTGATCTTCTTGGTCGTCTGAGCAGAGCTGATCTTCTGCTTGTAGACCCGGAGTTGTGCGCCCATTGTGCTAGTCCTGGCCCGCCTTAGCGGCGGCCCTTGACGATCTTCTCCTGGTTCACGTCTTCGGCCTCGGCCGCCGCGACCTCTTCGTGGCCGGGCTTGCCGATCGCCTGGCCCTTGCCGGCCCGGAACTCGAGGATGAAGTCGTCCGTGCGCTTGGTGAGCTCGGCGACCGTGTCGTCGTCCAGGACGTTCGTCTCGCGCAGGGTGTCGAGGATCGACGTGTTGCGACGGAGGTAGTCCAGCAGCTCGCGCTCGAACGACAGCACGTCCTCGACCTCGATCGAGTCGAGCTTGCCGTTCGTGCCGGCCCAGATCGAGACGACCTGCTCCTCGACGGGGTACGGCGAGTACTGCGGCTGCTTGAGCAGCTCGGTCAGGCGCGCACCGCGGGCCAGCTGACGACGCGATGCGGCGTCGAGGTCGGACGCGAACATCGCGAAGGCCTCGAGCGAGCGGTACTGGGCGAGCTCGAGCTTGAGCGTTCCCGAGACCTTCTTGATCGACTTGACCTGAGCGTCACCGCCGACTCGCGAGACCGAGATGCCGACGTCGACAGCGGGACGCTGGTTGGCGTTGAACAGGTCGGACTGCAGGAAGATCTGGCCGTCGGTGATCGAGATCACGTTGGTCGGAATGTACGCCGACACGTCGTTGGCCTTGGTCTCGATGATCGGGAGACCCGTCATCGAACCGGCGCCGAGCTCGTCCGACAGCTTCGCGCAGCGCTCGAGCAGACGCGAGTGCAGGTAGAAGACGTCGCCCGGGTATGCCTCGCGGCCCGGCGGGCGGCGGAGCAGCAGCGACACGGCACGGTAGGCCTCGGCCTGCTTCGACAGGTCGTCGAAGATGATGAGGACGTGCTTGCCCTCGTACATCCAGTGCTGGCCGATGGCCGAGCCGGTGTAGGGGGCGAGGTACTTGAAGCCGGCCGGGTCGGAGGCCGGCGCGGCGACGATGGTGGTGTACTCCAGCGCGCCGGCGTCCTCGAGGGCGCCCTTCACGGCCGCGATCGTCGAGCCCTTCTGGCCGATGGCGACGTAGATGCAGCGGACCTGCTTG